>Ga0299913_10003357_pt1 | contig 13057 bp, 9 predicted proteins | sample RVTome_9_FD_201360 | JGI IMG/M metagenome (GOLD analysis project Ga0299913, IMG submission 201360) | Soil microbial communities from uranium-contaminated site in the Upper Colorado River Basin, Wyoming, United States - RVT155D38 (version 2) ... | reverse complement strand
GTCGTCTTGTCGCGGCGGTCGAGGATCTCGTTGGGCACCTTGTCCCGGAAGGCCGTCCTGACGAACCCCTTCATCCGATGATCGGGGAACTTCACCTCGGCCGGGAGGCTGACGAAGAACTCCCACAGATCGACGTCGGCCCAGGGCCGGCGCGGCCGGACGCCGTGCACCGCATGCGAGTACGCATCGGCCTCCCCCATCGTGCTCCCGCCGAAGAACGGAAGCTGGAAGCTCAGCCAGCGCTTCCGGGCCGGTAGCGCCGCCCCCGCGTCGCGCGCGGAGATCCGACCCCAGTCGACCCACGCCGGCAGGGGCAGCTGCGGCTGCCGGGCCAGTTGCCGGCGCTGGAGCACGCGGGGCGTGAACGCGTCGAGCACCTGGTTCGCGAGCATGCGCCGGCCGGCGCCGGCCGAACGCTGCGCGGCGAGCTGGGCGGCGGCCGCGCGGAAGCGCGCACGCCAGATCAGGTGCGGGACGAGGAACCACTGCCCGGCGGCCGTGACGTGCTCGGCGAAATGGCCGGTCAGGAGCGTCCGGCACCCGAGCTCGCGCACCTCACGGCAACGCTGTGCGGTGCCCTCGGGCGCCACCGTCGACCAGGGGCCGTCGAAGAGCCCGACCCAGTACTGCAGCCGGTCGAGCCGCTGGCGACCGGGCTCGTACGTGCGAAGCGGCATCCCCAGGCGGTCGGCCACGAGCTCGATGTACCCGGTCTCGTCGGCGGACGGAAACGCCGGGTACACCTCGGCGAGGGCGGGAAGCGGCCGTCCGTAGCCGTCGACGTGGTCCGGGTTGCCGAACACGGCGATCGGCGGGGAGTCGATCCCGCCGCTCAGCGCGACGACCGAGTCGTCCGTGACCGCGCGCCGGACCGCCTGGGCGAAGAGCTCGAGGAACCGCTCGTGCGCCTCGTCCCCCGAGAGACGCGCCGTCTCGACGAGATCGGTCGGGTCCCAGTAGCGTCTCGTGCTGCACGAGTCGCCCTCGGCGGTGAGCAGCGTGCCCGCGAGAAGCCTGTTGACGCCCCGCAGCGGGCACACGTTCGAGTCCTTGATGTCGCCGAAGAAGGTTGCCTCGATGACGCCGACGTCGGGCTCGGGCGCCACGCCTGCGCCCGCGAGAACCTGCTTCGCCTCCGTCGCGACGTAGACGCCCGTCGCGTCCTGGCGCTCGAACAGCGTCTCGAAACCGATCTGGTCACGAAACGCCCAGAGCCTCCGTCCGTCGCTCACGACACACGCGAAGTCGCCGCGGAGCGAGGGAAGAAGCCCTTCGCCGACCCCCCGGAACCCGGCCAGCACGAGATCCGCGGAGCTCGGAGCGCGCCCGGCACCTCCGTCCGGGAGCCGGCGGCGGAGCTCTTCCGCGTTGTCCAGCACGCCGCTGAACGCGAGGACGAGCCCATCCTGCTCGCTCAGGCTCGCTTCGCGGAAGTCCGGGTCGTTCGTGATCCCGATGCTGCAGCGCCCGACGGTCGCGACCGCGAGCTGGGCGCCCCGGTGCGGGGCCGCACGGAGCATGCGCTCGACGACGCCCACGTCGACAGCCGGAGCCCGGAAGAGAACGCCGGCTAGGGCTGCCAAGTCAACACGCGGGCGCGCTTGCCGAGGGAGCTAGAGCCATGTGCAGGAACCGGGGAAGCGCGCAGGTCGCCCCTCGGCCGCCGTCAGGCGGCCTCGGAACGACCTGTCGCGTTACGGCGAAAGCCCGTGAGAGAGCTCGGCGTCCGACCCATCCGGCGTGTTCGGATTCACGAACCCCTTGTGCCCCGAGCAAGAGCCGGGGCCCGACGGAAGGTTCGGGTCGCAACCGGGCGGCACGGGCATGAACGTATGAGCCGAGATCGACCCATAGTCCACCACTTGCGGTGCTTCGTAGACGATCGCCATACGCTCTCCTCTGCTGTTGGTCCCCACGGACAACAAGGTACTCCGTGTTGCCGGTCCGGTCACCTGCCCGAAGGGATAGGTCGCGCGAAACTGACCATGAGGGTGGGCGCCGCAAACGGGCATCAGGCCTACGGATCGCGGCGGCCCCGGGCACGCTCCGCGAACGGGCGTCCGGAACGCCTGCCGTGGCGTGCTCGCCATCGCGAGAGGTCGCTGGCACGATGCTGATCATGCAGGAACGTCCCCCCGTCGCGCCTGCGCTCGTGGACGAACGCCTCTGGGAGGGCGTCGACCGCGTTCTCGACAGGGCCCCACAGCTCGCCGATCTGCGAAGACATCAGCTCGGGCCGCTCGCCGCCCGCAGGTTCCGCAAGCTCGGGAGGCCGGTGCCGGAGGAGCTTCTCGACGAGGAGCGCTTCGCCGCGATCGTGGTGTTGACCGCTCCCGTGGTGCTGGCACGGGCCCGGGAAGCGATTGCCGGCCCGCTGCTCGTCATGAAGGGCCCCGCGGTCGCCGCCCGCTACCCGGACGAGGCGCTCCGCCCGTTCAAGGACCTCGATCTGCTCGTGAAGGACGCCGAGGCGGCGCAGCGCGACCTCGTCGCCGCTGGTTTCCACCCTGTCGGCGATCCGGCCCTCTATGACGGCATCCACCACCTCCGCCCACTCGCCTTTCCCGGGCTCCCGCTGACCGTCGAGGTCCACTCCGCGCCGAAGTGGATCGAGGGGCTTCCGCCTCCCGACCCCGCCGAGCTGTTCGCGGCGGCGGACAAGGAAGGGCTTCGGATCGACGGCGTCCTGACGCTTCCCGCGGCGCACCACGCCATCGTCCTCGCCGCGCACTCGTGGGCCCACGAGCCGCTGCGACGGCTTCGCGATCTCGTCGACGTGGCGTCGATGGCACAGGGGCTCGACCGTGAGGAGCTCGCTCGGATCGCGACCGCCTGGAAGATCGAGAAGGCGTGGGCGACGACGATCGGCGCGGCCGACGAGCTCTTCCTGGACGGCCGCCCCACGTGGGCCGTGCGGCTCTGGGGGCAGAACCTGCGCCAGGCCCGCGAGCGCACCGTGCTCGAGAACCATCTCGTCCGCTGGCTCGGCAGCTTCTGGGCGCTCCCGGCAGGCGACGCGCTGCGTTCGCTCGGGGGCACCCTCCACAGCGAGGTCAGGCCCGACGCCGGCGAGACCTGGAAGGAGAAGCTCCAACGCTCCGCACGCGCCGTACGCAACGCCGCTCGCCGCCGCTCGGAGCACGAGGACTCGTTGCGACGGGACGCCGAGCGCGAGCGAAGCGACCGGACGAGCGCCTGAGGCGAGCCCGCCCCGGGCGTCAGCTCGATGCGTCGTGCGTGCTCGTGACCGGCGCCACCTCGACCCGCGCGCCGTTCTCCTCGAGCGACGCGTCGACCGCCTCGACGATCCTGACGACCTCGAGCCCGATCTCGGCGCTCGAGGTGGGCGTGCCTCCCTCCCGGATCGACGTGCAGAAGTCCTGCATCTCGAGGTAGAGGGGCTCGGCCGCCTCGACGCGCGGAGAGATGATGTCGCCGGTCCGGTAGCTCAGCTTGTACTCGCCGAACGTCTCCGGGTTCGGGAGGCTGACGCCGGAGTCGAAGACGCGAACCGGCTCGTTGCTCGTGTCGTCGTAGACGATCATCTTCTGCGAGCCGACGACGGTCGTTCGGCGCAGCTTGCTCGGGGCGAGCCACGACAGCTCGACGTGGGCGACGGCGCCCGAGGGGAACTCCAGGTTGATGAACGCGACGTCCGGCGTCCCCGGGATCACGCAGCATCGGGTCAGGGCGGAGACGTGGGTCGGGGTCTCGCCGAGCCAGTACCGGAGGATCGAGAAGTCGTGGGGCCCGAGATCCCACGTCACGCTGACGTCGGACTGGTGCAGTCCGAGGTTCACCCGGCTGGTCGAGATGAAATAGACGTCGCCGACCTCGCCCGAGCCGACGAGCGAGCGAATCGCGTTCACGGGCGGGCTGTAGAGGAACGTGTGGCCCGGCATGAGCACGACCCCCCGCTCCCCGGCGCGCCGGATCAGCTCCGCGCCCTCCCACGACGAGCCGGCGAGCGGCTTCTCGACGAAGACGTGCTTGCCGGCGTCCAGGGCCGCCGCGGCGAGCTCGAAATGGGAGGAGACCGGAGTGGCGATCGCGATCGCCTCGAGCGAGTCGTCCCGGAGGAGATCCTCGTACGAGGTCGTCGAGGCGATCGCGGGATAGCGTCGCTGCATGCCGTCCAGCAGCTCCGGCCGCCTGTCGCACACCCACGAGACGTCCGCAATCTCGAGCTCGTGCAGGTTCCGGACGAGATTCGGCCCCCAGTAGCCGAGCCCGACCACGCCGACCGTGACCGGCGACGCGCGGAGGAGCTCCTCCGTCAGGTGTCCGTTCGCGTGTGCGTTTCCGTTTGCGCCATGCGTCACGCCGTGACACCGCCGCGCCTGAGGAGATAGACGGGAGTGCGGCACAGGAGCCGGAGGTCGAGGCCGAGCGACCAGCCGCGCGCGTAGGCGACGTCCATGTCGAGGGCCTCGCCGAACGTCGACCGGGCCCGCGCGGTCACCTGCCAGAGCCCGGTGATCCCGGCGGGGACGCGGAAGCGCTCGAAGTGATGCGGCGCGAAGTGCTCGGTCTCGTAGCTGAGGCACGGGCGCGGACCCACGAGCGACATGTCGCCCCGGAGGACGTTCCAGAGCTGTGGCAGCTCGTCGAGGCTCGTCTTCCGGAGCCAGCGTCCGACCCGGGTGACGGCGTCGTCGCGCTCGAGCTTGTAGAGGCCGCTCGTCTCCGGGGCCGCGTCCGAGCTCATCGTCTTCTTGATGAATTCCCGGTGCGACCGGTCGTCGACGTCGGTCCGCATCGTGCGGAACTTGACGATCGTGAACTCCCGCATCTCGCGTCCGAGTCGCGTCTGCCGGAAGAAGACGGGCCCGTCGGAGTCGCGCCTGATCAGCAGCGCGATCACGAGGAGCAGCGGCGAGGTGATGAGCAGCCCGAGGCTCGCGCCGACGATGTCGATCGCGCGCTTCACCATCCGCGACGAGCGCGTGATGCTCGCCTGCGGGAGGCCGATCAGCGGGAGCCCCTCGACCGTGTGGATGCCGGCGTTCGGGCCGAGGATCTCGAAGAGGCGGGGCACGATGTCGACCTGCACGTCGAAGTTCTTGAGCGAGCGGATCAGCTCCAGCGTCTGCTCGTGCGAGTCGCCGGAGAAGGCGACGACGACCCGCTCGATCTCCAGGAGGTTGACGATCTCCGGGAGCCGGTCGGGGTCGCCGAGGACGGCGAGGTGCTCGAGGCCCGGACGGCGGGCCCGCGGGTCCGCGTCCACGAACCCGACGAGGTTGATCCCGTACTCCGGATGCTGGAGGAGCTTCCGGGCGACCAGCTGACCGATGTCCCCGGCGCCGACGATCACCGTGTTCTGGAGGTAGCTGATGCTCTGGCGGCAGTAGCCGCGCGCGACCGCCCGGCCGACCGGAACGAGCGCCACGGCGAGCGCCCAGAACAGGACGAGCCGCGCCGGATCCGGCGTCATGAAGGGGAGAAGCCACGCGATCGCGAAGACGAGCCAGAGGCCTGTCGAGACGATGCTGAACACCGCGACGACCTCGTCGAGCGTCGAGTGGTCGGTCCGCTCCTCGTCGCCCTCGTAGAGGCCGCGAAGCTTCGCCGCGACGATCCACACGGCCACGGCGAGAGCCAGGAGCGGAAGCTGGGCGAGGCCGCCGACGTCCGCGAAGGGAGCGGTACGCTCGAGCACCATCGCGGTCACGAGGAAGGCAACGGTGAGCCCGATCACGTCGGCCGCCAGCAGATACCGGCGCATGAGCCAGCCGCGCCGTGGCGCCGCGGTGCTCTTGCGACGCTGGAGGATCTCGAGCGCCTGCGGGTCGAGCGATGCCGCGAGCTCGGCTCCTGTGCTCGGCCCGAGGTAAAGGGTCGCAGTCGGGGTGGCGTTCACGAGCCGACGCCGTCCTGGCCGGCCGCCACGAGCTCCTCGTGCCGCTTCGGCGCGCGGCCGGCGCTCCCGGCGAGCTCACGGAGCGTGCTGGTGAGGGCGACGAAGGGAACGTCCTTCCGCACGAAGCCGCTCGCGCCCGCAAGCCGCGCTGCCGCCTCCTGCCCGTCGGTGGGGAGGAGCCCCCAGAGGAAGAGAGGCGCCTCGCAGAACCCGGAAAGGCGCGCGACCGCGTCGATCCCGCCCCGCGGCTGCAGGTCGACGTCGACGAGGATCGCGTCCGGCCTGTGCGCCGCGACCGCCTGCTGGAGCTCGGCGAGATCGCCCGCCGTGTGCACCTCGAACTCGCCTTGGGCGGCGAGCATCGTCTGGACACCGGAGCGCAGGATCGGCGAGGGGTCGGCGATGAGGATCCGTCTCTGCCCTTCGCGCGACGAGCGCGACCCGGCCGACACGGGCCGGCGCGAGGCGGTCGCCCCGAGCCCGGCCCTGGGCCGCCGTCGCCGCCGTTTGGTCCATCCCCATGTCACGCGCTCTCCCCTCCGTTCCTGACGACCCGGGAACCGCTGGTCCTGAAGAGCTTAGGCCCGCGCCACCCCCGCTTTGTAGGCCAGAAAACGAAACTCTCCGCCCGGCGGGCGGCGGCTAGCCTTTCGGGGGGGCGGAGCCGCCCGCAGACCCTACGAGGGCCCTGGCGGGATTTCCGGCCACCGTCTCTCCGGGCGCGACGTCGCGGGTGACAACGGCCCCGGCTCCGACGAGTGCGCCCTCGCCGATCGTGATGCCGCCGAGGACGACGGCGCCGGATCCGAGCGACGCGCCACGCTTGACGAGCGTGCGCTCGAGCTCCCAGTCGTCCTCGGTCTGCAGGCCCCCGTCCGAGGTCGCCCGCGGCCGCCTGTCGTTCACGAACATCACGCCGTGCCCGACGAACACCTCGTCCTCGATCTCGATCCCGTCGCAGACGAACGTGTGGCTCTGAACCTTGCACCTGGCGCCGATGACCGCGCCGCGCTGGATCTCGACGAACGTGCCGATCCGCGTGTCGTCGCCGATCGTGCACCCGTAGAGGTTCGTGAACGAGTAGACGACCACGTTCTCGCCGAACGAGACGTCCTTCATGAGCCGGTACGGCGCGTCGTTGACGGGCCCGTCAGCCATCGGCGAAGTACCGCGAGACGGCGGCTGCGACGGCCTCGACCTCCTCGGGACGCATACCCGGGAAGATCGGCAGCGACAGCAGCTCGGCGGCGAGCGCCTCGGTGACGGGGAAGGAGCCGCGCCCGTGACCGAGCCGCGTGTACGCGGCCGAGAGGTGGGCGGGCTCGGGGTAGTGGCGGCCGGTTCCGATCCCGCGCTCGCGCAGCGCCTCGGCGAGCCCGGCGGGGTCGGCGGTGCGGACGGCGTACAGGTGCCACACGGGCTCGCTCCCGACCGGGACCGGGGGCAGACGCAGGTCGCCCACCCGCTGCAGAACCTCCGCATAGGCCGCGGCGACCGTGCGGCGCTCGTCGTTCCAGCGCGCGAGGTGGGGAAGCTTGCGCAGGAGGACGAGCGCCTGGATCGTGTCGAGCCGGGCCGTGTAGCCCTCGAGCTCGTGGCGGTACTTCGTCCGCTGGCCGTGCTCGCGCAGCGCGCGCACGATCTCCGCCAGCTCAGGGTCGCCGGTCACGAGCGCGCCGGCGTCGCCCATCGCACCGAGGTTCTTGCCGGGATAAAAGCTGAACGCGCCCGCGAACCCGGCCGAGCCGGCCCGGAGGCCGTCACGGGTCGCGCCGTGCGCCTGGCACGCGTCCTCGAGGACGCCGAGGCCGCGGCGTTCGGCGATCTCTGCGAGCGCCCGCATGTCGGCCATCTGCCCGTACAGGTGCACGGGCAGGAGGAAGCGCGTCCGCTCGGTCAGCGCGGCCTCGACGGCGGCGGGATCGAGGTTGTAGTCGCTCGCGCGAACGTCGACGGGGACGGGCGTCCCGCCGGCCTGCGTGACCGCCTCGAACGTCGCGACGAACGTGTTCGCGGGGACGATCACCTCGTCGCCCGGCTCGATGCCCGCGGCGACGAGCGCGAGGCGGAGAGCGTCGAGGCCGCTCGCGACGCCCACGCACTCCGGGGTGCCGCACCACGCCGCGAACGCGGCCTCGAACTCGGCCACCTGGGGCCCGTTCGTGAACGCGTTCGTGTCGATCAGCCGCTCAATGTCGGCCAGGATCTCGGCGCGCAGGCCCTCGTGGATCCGCCCGAGATCCAGAAACGGCACGCCCGTGCCGAGCTCGACGGTCGATTCGCCGGCCACGCCCGGACACTAGCGACCCGCAGGGCCGCGTCGCACCGTACGGACCGGGGGTTATCCGGCTCCGGTTGCGGGCCCGGGGAGGCCTCGAAGCGGGTCACCCTGTCCAGGTGGGTGGACCTTGCTGCCGACCGTTGACAGTGCTGCCCAGGCAGGCGCACCATCCGACAGCCGTGTTTCACCGTCTGGGGTCAGGGGGGAAGCACCACGTCGGGGCTTTGGCCGTAGCCGTAGGGCTCGGTCTTGCCTTCGCGCCCGCCGCGGACGCGGGGCTGCTTCCGGAGGACGTGGCGCGCGGCTGCTGGTTCCAGACGAACGGCCCGTCGGCGCCCCTGGACTCCGGCGACTGGTACACGAGCGAGCTGAACACCTCCACCGACCGCCTGCACCGGTTCCAGATCACGATTCCGCCGGACGCGGTCTTCCCGGTGACGATCGCCGTCCGCGACGCCGAGTCGCGCGTCGGAGCCGCCGATCACGACGAGGTCTTCGGCGCGCGCGACCCAACGCGATTCACGATCACCCCACCGAACCCGGGCGCTCAGCCCGTGACGCGCACGTTCGAGACCGGCGCCGGGGACGGCGCGACGTTCGCCTTCGTCGCCACGGCGGCACACGGGCCGGGGACGTACGTGATCACGAGCGAGACCGGCGCACTGGCGATCGACGGCGACGAGACGCTCGAGTCGAACGACGACGAGAACGCCTTCCAGATCGAGGTCACGCCCGACGGCCGTGCCACGAGCACGACGGGCGACGACGTCGACGTCGCGTTCACCCAGGCGACGATCGCGTGCACCGACACGAGGTCGTCGCTCTCGCTTCACTACGACGTTCCCGCCGGGACGAGCACCACCACGCTCAGGAACTTCGACCTCGACAGCCCCGGCCGCGTCACGGGCCCGCTCGAGTATCGGGGCCCGAACGATCTAACCGTGCCGGGCACGGCGTCTGAGAAAGAGGTCTGGAACGGGCCCGGGGAGGCCGGCGACACGGTTCCCATCGGGCCCGGCGAGGAGGGGCCGTGGACGCTCGTCGTCTTCGGCCTCTGGGCGGCGAATCAGGCCGCCTTCGAGGCATACGCCGACGGCGAGCGCCTGCCGCTCTCGCTGACGTTCCTCCCGGGGAACGTCGCTCCCACCGGCACGTTCCACGCGCCCGGCACGGTCGAGGAGGGCAGCCAGTTCAACCTCTTCCTCACCGACGTGCTCGACCCGGACGGCCCCGCCAACGAGCTCAGGTACTTCTTCGACTGCGCGGATAACCTGCTGCACGGCCCGCTCGTGGACGCGGCGAAGAGCTGCCAGGCCGGCAACGACGGGACGGCGACAGTGCTCGGTAGGGTCACCGACGGGAACGGCGGAGCGAGCACGTACGACGCGCAGGTCGAGGTCGTGAACGTCGCGCCGCTCTTCACGCCGCCGCCGCTGCGCAACGTTCCGCTCCGCCCGCGCGCGACCGTCGCGCTCGGACGGTTCTCCGACCCCGGCCCGGACGCGCCCTGGCCCCTCGAGGTGGACTGGGGCGACGGCACGTCGCACGCGAAGCGGAACCTCGCCGCGGCGGGCGCGCTCCCGGCGCTGAAGCACCGGTTCACGCGGACGGGGCTCCACACGCTCACGGTCACGCTGGCCGACAACGCCGAGTCGGTCACGGAGTCCTTCACCGTCCGCGTCAAGCGCCTCTGCGTCGTCCCCAACCTCAAGGGAAAGCGGCTGGCCGGCGCGCGGAAGGCGATCCGCAGGGTCGACTGCCGGCTCGGCCGCGTCAAGCGCGTGTTCTCGGCCAAGGTTCGCGGCGGGCGCGTGATCTCGCAGAAGCCGAAGCCCGGCCTGATCCGGGCACGCGGGACGAAGATCACCCTGGTCGTCAGCAAGGGCCGCCGCGGGCGGCGCTGACGGATCCCGAACCGAGCGGCCGGTGGCCCGGTCTCGCACGCCGCTCCTCGCGGCGGCCTCGGCGCTCGTCGTCGGGATCGCCGCCGGCGTGGGGGTCCTGTATCTCCGCTCGTCCGACGAGGCCGTGGAGACCGCCCGACAGACCGGCCCGGGCTTCGCGCACGTCTGGATCGACGCCGACGGCGGCCGGTGCAGCCGCTCGGACGAGCCGGCCGCGTACGAGGACGGCGGCGCGTGCGAATCGCTCGCGGAGGCATACGACGCCGCGTCCCTCGGCGACACGGTTCGCCTCGCGAAGGGAACCTACGGGGGCCAGGCGATCGCGGCCGAGGAGCCGAAGGGGGACCCCGACACCGTTCTCGAGCGGATCGTGTTCCTGCCCGCCGACGACGTGCCCGGATCCGTCGTCTTCACGGGGACGATCGAGGTGCTCGCCCCGCACGTCGAGCTTCGCCGGCTCTCCGTCCCGGAGGAGACGATCATCGTCCGCTACCGCTCCGACTCCGAGAACGAGCGCGCGGGCAACGTCCACCTGGTCGAGAACGACGTCGGGAAGATCCAGGTGAACTCGGTCTGGAACTTCCGCCTCGCGGGCAACGACGTCGGTCCCCGGGAGGACTCGGACGGCATCGACATCTACGCCTACCCGCCGGATGACGGCCACCACCCGAGAAACGGGATCATCGAGGACAACGACGTGCACGACCATTCGCTCTCGCCGGGGTCGAGCGAGCACATCGACGCGATCCAGCTGACCGCCGGCGAGGACATCGTCATCCGGCGCAACAAGCTACGTGCGTACCACCACCAGGGCATCCTCGCGAAGACGGATCAGGGGCCCATCGTGAACCTCACGATCGAGAACAACTGGATCGACGCGCCGGTCGAGCCCGGGTTCTCGCTCCAGCTCCACCAGACGAGCCGCGAGCTGACCGGCACGGTCGTCCGCTACAACACGTTCCTACGCGCGCCGAACCCGCGCCCGGCCGACTCCGAGATGGGCGACGGCGTCATGTACGGGAACCTCTGGCCGGAGATGGCGCCGTTTGCCTGCGAGCAGTGGACCGACAACGCGTGGGACGCCTCGTACAACGTCTCGGAATCGGGACCTCCATGCGGCGGCGATCCGTATGTGCTGACGGGCGGCGATCCCTTCGTCGACCGCAACGCGTTCGACCTCCGGCTCGTGGACGGGGCCGAAGCGCGCGAGAGAGGCGATCCCGACCGTTGCCCGGACGACGACCTCGAGCGCACGCTCCGACCTCTTCCGGCGGGGACGACGTGCGACGCCGGCGCGCACGAGCGACCGTAAGTGAGCCCCGGGGCGGGCTCAGGAGTGCTCGTGGGCGCCCGCGTCGGGGGCGCCGCCCTTTGGCCGCGCCTGCCCGTCGATGTCATCTGACGCGTACGAGCTCGGGTTGCCGCGGTCGATTGCGGCGGAGCCCGAGCGCAGGCGGAGGTCGAAGCTCGCGCGATCGACGTACGTGATCGCGCTGACGACGTCGTTCGGCCCGCACTTCTGTCCGGACTCGTAGACGTTCCAATCGAGCTTGACCGTGGCCTTCGAGCACGTGTTGCTCGACATCGACGACTGGATCGTGCCGGTCATGGTTCCCCCGGTGCACGCATCGAGGCGGATGTTCTGGAGCGCGGTGTTGTTACGCATCAGGACATCCCTACACCCGCGCGACGTCTCGTACAGATTGATCGAGTAATAGGCGCTGAGCGTCTCGTCGAAGAAGTTGTTCTCGATCAGGAAGCCGTCGATCGGCCCCTGGTCGCCCTTGATCATGAGGTCGGCGTGCTCGCAGTTGAGGAACCGGTTGTTCCGGATCGTCACATCGATCCCGGCCGTGAACTGGATGCAATCCGAATGTGCGTCGGCATTCGGCTCCCTTACATCGTGGATGTAGACGTCCTCGATCACGAGGTGAGAGGCCGGATGGACATCCGCGGGATATGTGCCGATGAAGATGCCGTCCTGCGGCCAGTCGCCCGTGTCGGGGTTCCGGTTCGGGCCGACCTCGCCGCCGATGAACGAGGCGTGGTGAACTGCGTTCAGCGAGAAGTGGTGCGTCCGGATGTTGCGGAACATGAGGTTCCCGGCCGCGTACTGCCCCGGATTCGGCTCGTAGTAGCGTGCCTTGAACTTCGCGATCTTCATGTCGCGGAACTCGACGTGCGGGACGTTGATCTCGAGCCGCCCCGTCTCGACGGCCGCGCCGGTCGCCGGGCGGAAGACGATGCGGTCCGCGAGGGGAACGGACGGCGACTTCGCATACTTCGCCTCGAGCAGCTCCTCGGGGTACTTCCCGGCGGCGAGCTCGACCACGTCGCCGAGGCTCGCGACCCTGTAGGCACGGGTGAGCGACTTGCAGGGCGCCGCTGCGGTGCACGGGTTCGAGTCGGAGCCCGACGGCGCGACGAACACGTCCGCGGTCGACGGTTCGCCCGGCGGGCAGGCCGCCGTCGCGGCCGACAGGCTCGCCTTCCCCGAGTTGTTGCCCGCCGCGTCGTAGGCCTCGACGGCCAGTCCGTACGTCGTCGCGCACCCGAGGCCGGAGACGGCGTAGGTCGTGCCGCCGGTCGTGCCGACGAGGCTCGCGCCCTGGTAGACGCGGTAGCCGGCGACGCCGACGTCGTCGGTCGAGGCCGACCACGCGATCGAGATGCTCGTCGCGGTCGCGCCGGTCTTCGCGAGGTTCGTCGGAGTCGTGGGTGCCGACGTATCACCGGGCGGGGGAGGGGGCGGCGGTGCGGGAGGCGGGGCCGGCGGCGGTGCGGGAGGCGGCGGGGGCGGAGAGGTCGTGCCGTTCGAGACGTTGACCGTGATGCTCGACGTGAACGTGTCTCCCTGCGCCGTGGTCAGGCGAAGCGTCAGCACGCGGGCGCCGTTGGGCTCGAGCGTCGTGTCCCAGGTGCTGTCGTTTCCGTTGAAGACGAAGGGGGCGTTCCGCTCCGTCCAGCGAAGCGAGCCGTCGATCAGGAACTCGATCGTCGCGACGTCCA
>Ga0299913_10003356_pt1 | contig 13060 bp, 10 predicted proteins | sample RVTome_9_FD_201360 | JGI IMG/M metagenome (GOLD analysis project Ga0299913, IMG submission 201360) | Soil microbial communities from uranium-contaminated site in the Upper Colorado River Basin, Wyoming, United States - RVT155D38 (version 2) ... | reverse complement strand
AAGCAGATCGGGGAGTATCGCGGCCAGCGAGGGAAGGGTCACCAGAACGATCGCACCTACGAGCAGGACGAATCCGATGATCGTGAGTGCCCGGCCCACCCGACTCGGCGGTCTGAGCAGGTAGACCGCAGCGAGAACCGAGATGATGATGAACCCGGCGGACACGAACAGCCTCAAGATCTCCGAGGAGAAGTCGTCCTGATTGGAGAAGATCAACTCTTGATTGAACGGATCGGCATTGATCCCTTCCCCAAGATCGGCGCTCGCCACCGCATCGGCTGCGAGTTGCGCCCGACGGGCTCCCTCGTCGAAGTCCTCGCTCGATCGATAAGTGACGACGAGGATTCCGAGGTCGGTCTCAGCGCTCGCCGGGTCGGCGTCGGTCGGCAGGAGCAGGTCGACGAAGCTCCGCTGCTGGCTGGGGATCTGCTCGTACGACTGGGCGAACAGGCTCTTGACTTCATCATCGCTCGTGGGCGCCGGCGCACCTTGTGCGACGGCGAGGCCGACGGGAGCCAGGTAGCTGGCGACGGCCGGGCTATCAGGGCCATCGGCGAGGAACTCTGCCAGCTCGCTGGAGCGAATGGACTCCTCGATCGCCGTGACGGCGGCCAGTCCGTCCGACGTGATCACGTCTTCGGAGTCCGACGAGATCAAGACCTGGAGCGTGCTCTCTGTCGAGCCGAAGAGCTCGCCGATCTCTGCCTGAGCCGCTAGCTCGGGCGCGTCGGGGGCGAACGACTCGTTCTGGTCCTCTGCGGGAGTGAAGTTCCCGGAGAAGGCTCCCATGGTCATGGACAGAACCACTGTGGCGGCAATCACCCACCATGGTCCCTTGCGTACGGCGGCGGACAAAGCGTTGACAAGAGTCTTCATGGTGAAGTCCCGACTCCTCGAATCAGCTCAGTGGATGTGTGACGTTGCAGTGCCCCAGTCAATTCGATGAGAGGCCTCGAGGTTGGGATGGAAGCGCTTCCAGCGAAATACTCAAAATCGTCAGAGCACCTCTTCCAACCCCTGGTCCAGCGCGTCGAGAAACCTCTCGTTCTCGTGGTCGTCACCGATCGTGACCCGAACCCATCCCTCGCCCATCCCTCTGATGATCACCCCACGCGCCGTCATGTCGGCCACGATCCGCTCCGTCTCGTCTCCCAGCTCGAAGAATATGAAGTTGGTGTTGCTCTCGGCCATTCGGATCCTCCGCTCCGCCAGGGCGCCGACGAGATGATGACGACGGGCGGTGTTGTCGGCCCGGCGTCTCTCCACCTCCTCGGGCTGGCCCAGGGAGGCCAGCGCCGCGGCCTGGGCAACTCGGTTGACGGTCAAGGGCGGCTGCGCCTTCCTCAGCTCGGTGAGCAGGTCGGCGCGGCCGACCGCGTAGCCGATGCGATGCGCCGCCAGGGCGTAGATCTTGGAGAACGTCCGCAGCACGACCACGTTGGGTCTCGACACCGCCAGCGGGATCTCCGTCTGATACCGGGGATCGGTCACGAACTCGTGATAGGCCTCGTCGACCACGACGAGGACCGACTCGGGGACCCTGTCTATGAAGGTCTCGATCTCCTCGGCGGGCTTGATGGTCCCCGTCGGGTTGTTCGGGTTGCACACCACGACGACGGTGGTCTCGTCGTCGATGGCGCTGGCCATGGCATCGAGGTCGAGGCTGAGTGAGGCGTCGAGAGGGACCTCCACGTACCTCGAGCCGGACCAGATGGCTGCGAACCGGTACATGATGAAGCTGGGCCATGCGTACACGATGTTGGTGCCGGGCCCTCCGAGCGCCGTCTCGATCTCGGTGAGCAGAGCGACGCTGCCGGCCCCGAACATGAGGTTGGAGAACTCGACACTCAACTCGTCTGCCAGAGCATGTCCCAGATCCCAACAGGCGTTGTCCGGATAGCGGTTGGAGAGGGCGAGCGCGGCCGACGCGGCGGCAACGACTCCGGGAAACGGACCTTCCGGCCCCTCGTTTGCGGTGAGCTTGATGATGTCGCCGGGCTCCAAACCGTGCTCACGTGCGACATCTTCTAGCTGGCGGCCGACCTTGTATGGGCTGAGTGCGGCGATGTCGGGCCGGAATCTGGGCATGGTCCGAAGATAGTTGCCTCCCCACTCCCGAAATGACCGGTTGTGCCAGACTCCTCTCGATGGGTGAGCTCGAGACGTTGCAGGTCATCGACGCCCAAGGAGATCTCGTCGGTGAGGATCCAGGGCTCGATCCTGAGCTGTATCAGACCATGTACCGCAACATGGTCCTCTCCCGAGCCCTGGATCGCAGGATGCTCGCCCTGCAACGTCAGGGGCGGATCGGGACCTACGCCATGCTCGAGGGACAGGAAGCCGTCCAGATAGGCTCGGCCCTCGCCCTGGAGCCCGACGATTTCGTGTTCCCCAGCTACCGCGAGCATGGGGTGCAGATCACACGGGGGCTCCCGATGGAGGTTCTCCTCGCCTACTGGAAGGGTCTCCCCAACGCTGCCTGGGACATCGAGAAATACCGAACCGGGATCGTCACCGTCCCAATCGCCACTCAACTCCCCCACGCCGTCGGCTACTCGTATATGAGCAAGATCCGTGGTGACGACACGGTGACCGTCACCTACTTCGGAGACGGCGCCACTTCGGAGGTCGACTTCCACTCCGGCATGAACTTCGCCGGGGTTTGGAAGACGCCGACCGTCTTCATCTGTGCCAACAACCTCTACGCGATCTCGGTGCCGTACGACAAGCAGACCGGATCGGCAACGATCGCCCAGAAGGCGGACGCCTACGGATTCGAGGGTCTCCGTGTCGACGGCATGGACCCGATCGCTGTCTTTCTTGCGACCAAGCTCGCAGCTCGTCGCGCTCGGGAGGGCCAAGGCCCGACCTTGATCGAGGCTCTCACCTACCGATACGGGCCGCATGCCACGGCTGACGACCCCACCCTCTACCGATCCGATGAGGAGGTGGCGGAGTGGAAAGAGAAGGACCCCATCGAACGTCTCCGACGCTTCCTGGAGAGTCGAGGCGAATGGGATGAGCGGGCGGGCGAGAAAGTCGCCATGGAGATCACAGACGCAGTCGACGCCGCGGTCACTGCTTTGGAAGCCGAGCCCATGCCCGGCCGTGATGATGCCGTCCGTCACGGGTTCGCCCGGATACCGGCTCACGTCGTCGACCAGCTCCACGCCATGCAACGCGCCCACGGAGAGCCGGAGACCCATTTCGACGACAGCGAGATCTGGCGAGTGGGCCACGACGACCTTCCTGAGGGGCCCACTGAGCCGATGAACATGGCCGAGGCCATCAACAGGGCACTCGGCGAGGCCATGGAGGACAGCGACGACGTGATCGTCCTCGGTGAGGACGTCGGAGTGGCAGGTGGCGTCTTCCGTATCACCGAGGGCTTGCAGAAGAGATACGGAGATCGGCGAGTCATCGACACACCGCTCAACGAGTCCGGAATCGTCGGCACCGCAATCGGGATGGCTCTCGCCGGCGGGCGGCCGGTAGCGGAGATCCAGTTCGACGGTTTCGTGTATCCCGCCTTCGACCAGATCGTGAGCCATCTCGGGCGGTTCAGGTTCCGCACCAGAGGTCTTTCCACGGTGCCGGTCGTGGTGCGATTCCCAAACGGCGCCGGCATCGCGGCCCATGAACATCATTGCGACTCACCGGAGGCGTACTTCGTCCACGCCCCTGGGTTGGTGGTCGTCTGCCCGTCGACCCCTGTCGACGCCAAAGGTCTCCTGACGGCCGCTCTAGAGGGCGACGACCCGGTGATCTTCCTCGAGCCCAAGGTCCTCTACCGCGCCGGTCGAAGTGAGGTTCCGACCCAGCGCTACATCCTCCCGATAGGAAGGGCCCGAACCCGGCGCGAGGGCTCCGACGTCACGCTGGTCACGTACGGAGGGATGGTCCCTGTGGCACTCAAGGCCGCCGAGCAGTCTGATCATTCGGTGGAGGTCATCGACTTGAGAACCTTGTTCCCCTGGGATAGGGAGACGGTCCTCGAATCGGTGGCCAGGACCGGCAGGCTCCTTCTGGTCCAGGAGCCACAGGGAAGCGCCGGTGTGGCGGCCGACGTCGCCGCCGTGGTCGCCGAAGAGGCGATGTACGACCTCGAGGCGCCGATAACGAGGGTCACCGGCTTCGACATGCCCTGGCCCCAATTCGCCATCGAGCGCCACGCGCTGCTCGACGCCGACCGCGTGAGGCTCGGAATCGACCAGGTGATGTCGGGTTGAACGGGGAGAGAGCGGTGGCGATCTTCGGGTCGTCACGGACACAACCGGGCAGCCCGGAATGGATCGAGGCCGAACGCGCCGGGGCGCGTTGCGCTTCCTCGGGGCTGGCCGTCGTCACAGGTGGCTATGGAGGGACGATGGAAGCCGCTTCGAGGGGAGCAGCCATGGCCGGCGGTCAGGTCATCGGAGTGACCGCCCCCGCCTTGTTCGTCAGCCGTGATGGGGCCAACCCGCACGTCACCCGGGAGATAACGGCCAGCACCCTCACCGAGCGCATAGGGACGCTGATGGATCTCGCCACCGGCGTCATCGCACTACCAGGCTCGATCGGCACTGCTGCTGAGCTCCTGATCGCCTGGAACGCCAATCACATCGCGAGGAGGAACGGGGGGAGCCGGATACCTGCGGTGGCGGTTGGCGAGGCCTGGCACCAGTTGTGGACACTGATGAGTGGCAGACTCGGCGCCTTCGGTGGTGACGTGCATACCGTCGCCCACGCCGACGAGGGTCTGGACTGGCTCCTGAGCCAGCCGGAGATCGGTTGAATTCGAGGACCGTCGGGATAGCTTGTCCATCTAGTGAGCCACGTGAGGCCTGAAAAGCGGGAAGGCGAGCACCGGCGCTCGGCATGTAGGAAGGACCGCCACTCCTACGGAGAGCGCCAGAACATCGGGGCCGGAATCGCCCGACAGGTGTGCCGGGACTGTGGCGACGTGACCATCGATCTGACCGGAGCCCACGAGTTGACCACTCCGATCATCCTGAGCACCGGAAAGCTGGGGACTCAGGCGGCGGAGGCCTAGGCCCCGATCGAGACCTAATGTCCCGCCCGTGACTCGCGTCATCCAGGCAGCCGGGGGACTCGTGTTCCGCGAAACCGCCAAAGGCAAGCTGAGGATCCTCGTGGTCCACCGACCCAGATACGACGACTGGGGCCTCCCCAAGGGAAAGACCGACAAGGGCGAGGAGCCCGAGGACACGGCGGTTCGCGAAGTCCTCGAAGAGACCGGTTTTCACTGCCGGGTGGTAGCGCCGCTGGGGGCGACGCGCTACCGGATCAACAACGGCGTGAAAGAGGTCCACTGGTACGCGATGCGCCCACTCCCGGACAGCCCCGGCTTCAAGAAGAACAAGGAGGTCGACGAGATCCGCTGGCTGAGCCGGACGAAGGCGATCGGGCTCTGCGACTACGAGAACGACCGAAATCTGATCTCGGGTTCGGGTCTCAGGAAGTTGGCCGGCACCGGGACTCTGTACCTCCTACGCCACGCCACCGCGGGCGACCGCTCCAAATGGACCGGCGTCGACGCCATCCGGCCACTGACCAAGAAGGGCCGACGACAGGCGGCAGCGATAACCGACTACCTGAGTAGCAAGGGCATCGAGCGGATCTACACGAGCCCGTACACGAGGTGCATCCAGACTGTCGAGTCGCTCGCCGAGGGCATCGGGGCCAAGGTCGTCGAGCACGATGCCCTCGCCGAAGGGCCGGACATCGACGGGGCATATGCCCTCTGTGACGAGTTGGTCGGGTACAACGCCGTCCTCTGCTCACACGGCGACGTCATTCCTGCGGTCATGAATCGGATGATGTGGGCGGGATTGACCCTCGAGTCGAGGTTCTACTGCTCGAAGGGGTCCATCTGGGAGATCGACCTGGAGGGCGGACGATTCGCAACTGCGAGATACGTTCCGCCCCCGAACGCCTGACAGCTAAGGGATCGCGGGGGGGTCGAGGCTGACGGGGTCGTCGTCGACGTCGTAGCTGAAGGACTGCCAGTTCTGGTCCGAGGTGGCGATCTTGGTGACCTTCACCTGCACCTCGACGATTCCAGAGATGTTGCCCTTGTGAGCCTGCAGTTGATTGTCCCACTGGCTGAAGGTGGCGGAGCCGTTCGCCGCGACGTAGAAGCCGTTGACGGTGATGGTCGTCCTGCGGCCAGTCTCGTCGATCTTGGTGACCTCGAGGGTCAGGTACTGATGACGGTTGGTCTCGTTGCCGTAGCTGACCGCCGCCCTCCAGGCACCATTGCCACCATGCTTGGTGCTGTTCCACCAGGTGAAGTCGGAGGCACTCGCCAGAGGATTCGATGACGGGCCCGAAGCCTGGTCTTCTGCCTCATCCTCATCATCGTCGGACCCCGGGTCATCACCCTGCTGATCGTCCTGGTCGTCTCCCTGGTCGTCGCCCTGATCGTCGCCATTGTCCTGGTCGTCCTGATCGTCGCCCTGATCGTCGCCATTGTCCTGGTCGTTCTGATCGTCGCCCTGATCGTCGCCCTGGTCGCCGCCATTGTCCTGGTCGTCCTGGTCGTCGCCCTGCTGATCGTGGGAATCGTCGTCGTCGTTCTGACCACCCTGGCCTTGGTCGTCATCATCGTCGCCGTTCTGACCACCCTGGCCCTGGTCGTCGTTCTCGTCGCCGTTCTGACCACCCTCGCCCTGGTGGTCGTTCGAGTCGGGTGCACCCTCCTCGTCCAGCGCCGCGGCGACGGTCGTGAACGTGCCTTCGGTCTTGTTGCCGAGGAGGGTCAAAGCCGAAAGGGACATCAATGCGATGAGGGCCACGAGGAGGCCGTATTCGACCATGCTGGCACCACGGTCGCACTGGCGATTCAGACTGACATCTTTCATTCCCCGGCTATCGACGTTCCGGGGAATTCGCTACATGGGGCTTGAGACCCCGGTCGCCAGACCTAGTGCTCTCGACCACCCAACCCCTGGTCGACGACCAAAGGCCGAAGGATGCGAAGGGGCCTCATTCAGCCGTCCCGGGTTCGAAAGACGAACGCAAGCCCATCCTCGCTGTCCCGCACGTCCATCACGGCGTCCTCGAGGGGCTCGACGACCTCGGGGGCGAGATAGATCTCGGTCCCAGACTGTTCCACGACCTGATCGTCTTCGGACGCTCCGGGGACGAATTCCAGACGAAGGGCGAGGCCCCCCGATGGGCCCTGATCGGCGGTGAGCCGGGCTCCGCTGTCCTCCGGGATTCCCTGGCTCTCTCGAATGCTCTCGAGTGCGGCGGCGGCGTTCTCTGACATCTCCATGGGAGTTCCTCCTTCGTACGCCTTTCCCACCGTAGGCCGTGCCAGGATTTGTTCGACTCGTGGCGTGGTCCGAGTAGCGACTCACCCTCCCAGGTCGGGTGTGAGGCCCAGGTGTCAGAAGCTCTTGGTCCCGGTCGCCCAGTCGGCGTACAGCCCGGCGTAGACCCCGTCACACACCACGAGATCGTGATGTTGCCCTCTCTCCACGAGTTGGCCCTGATCGAAGACGAGCACCTCATCGGCGCCCTCTGCCGTGGAGAGTCTGTGAGCAATCGTCACCGAGGTCCTCCCCTCCGTGAGCTTGTCGATTGCGTGGCGTAGGGCGACGTCGAGCGCCGGGTCGACCGCAGATGTCGCCTCGTCGAGTACCAGCAGATCCGGAGCCCCGATCCATGCCCTGACCAGGGCGACCAGCTGCCGCTCGCCGGCTGAGAGGTTGCCACCACGCTCGCCCGCCTTCGTCTGCAGCCCTGCCGGGAGACCCTGCACCCACTCCCCGAGGCCGAGCTCGTGGAAGGCAGTCCAAACCTCGGCGTCGCTGGCGTCGATGCTGCCATAGCGGACGTTGTTGGCGATCGTGTCGTCGAAGAGGAAACCCTCCTGTGGGACGAAGGCGACGCGACGACGCAGCTCCTCGAGACGGATCTTCTTCGCCGCCACCCCTCCGATGTGAACGGCGCCGGAGCTCGGGTCGATGAGCCGGACAAGGAGCTTGGCGAAGGTCGTCTTGCCCGAGCCGGTCTCCCCGACCACCGCGATCCGTGAGCCAACCGGGATGGCCACGGTGATGTCACTGAGGACCTCGTCACCATTCGGGTAGGAGTAGTGGACGCGATCGAAGCGCGCGCTGAGACCGCCGGAGCGAAGGGGCTCCGCGTCTGCCGGGTCACGGACCTCTACCTCACCGTCGAGCACGTCGACGACTCTGCGCAACCCCGACGCGGCAGACTGGGCGAACTCGAGCGTCTCCACGAGGATCTGGAGAGGCTCTATGAGCAGGTTGGTGAGCAAGAGGAAGGCGACGAGGGTTCCGGCGGAGGTACCCAGTTGCACCCCGATGAGAATCCCGGCCACGACGAGAACGGCGGTCAGGAGCCCGGCGAAGATCTCGGCCGTGGAGAACAGGATGTTCCCGAATCGGGCCGTCACGTACTCCACCCGGAATCGACGCTCCAGCGCCTCCGCCACCTTCGCCTTGGTGCTCTCCTCGGTGCCGTAGGCCCGAACGATCGGAATCGCGGTGATGGACTCACTGAGGACTCCGAGAGATAAGCCGACCTCGTTGCGGACCGCGTCATAGTTCCGGGCAAGGATCTTCTGGAACCAGCGCATCATGAACAGATAGATCACAACCCCGGTGAGGGCGATCAGCGCCAGACGCCACTCGTAGAACATCATCACCGCAGTCGCCAAGAGCACCTGGCTGGAGGCAATGATCATGCCGACGCCGCCCCATTCCATGAACTCCTGGAGAGTGGTGATGTCCGATGTCACCCGGGACAGCAGGTTGCCGCGCCGTTCCGACTGAACGTGGAGCACCGACTGGCTCATGATGTGCCCGAAAGTCTTGATGCGCAGGTCGGACAGCCCGGTCGAGGAGGTACTCACCAGCCTGAGCAGGGAGATGCGCCCCACGACGACACCGACGATGAGGGCGGCCAGGGCGACTCCGGCGAGAGCGATCACCCCCTCCATGTCTATCCCTCCTTGGTCGAGGACCTCCTCATCCAGGATCCGCTGCAACACGATGGGAGTGATGACGGTCACCGCTTGTCCCAGCATCGCCAGGATCAGGGTCAGCCTCAGCCCTTCGCGGAGCGAAGGCGCCTCCAGGAGAGCCCGTCGAATGAGGGTGGCAGTGCCCCGTGCCTCACTCACGACGCCTCCCTCAGCCGCTTCGCCTCCTCCTCGTACGCCTGGACCAGACGGGCATACCCGGGCTGTGTCTCGACGAGCTCGTCGTGGGTCCCGTGACCGAGGATTCTCTTGTGGTCGACGAATACCACCTCGTCGGCGAGTCTGATCGACGAAGGTCGGTAGGCGACGACGACGATCGTCGACGGGAGGGCGGCACTCTTGAGCGCCCTCAGGATCTCCGCTTCAACGGATGGGTCGACCGCGGAGGTGGCATCGTCGAGGATGAGGAGCCGGGGCTTGCGCACCAGAGCCCGAGCGAGGGCTAGACGCTGACGCTGACCGCCGGAGAGGGTGGTGCCACGCTCACCGAGCTCGGTGTCCAGCCCGGCGGGAAGGGCGGCCACGAACTCGTCGGCACCGGCGAGACGGATAGCCGTCTCCACTTCCCCGTCGTCGAAGTCGCCATCGAGAGTGACGTTCTCGCGAACCGACGCGTCGAAGAGAAACGCGTTCTGCGACACATAGGCCACCTCCTTGGGCAGCTCCGAGCGGGCGAACTGACGCAGATCCCGACCGGCGATCCGGATGGCGCCGGAGTCAGGGTCCCAGAGGCGAGCGAGCAACAGGCCGAGCGTGGACTTGCCGGAGGCGGTTGGCCCTACGACCGCCAACGTGGTGCCCGCCTCGAGGTCCAGGTTGAGATCACTGAGGACTTCCTCGTTGTCGTAGGCGAAGGCCACGGTCTGGCCGACCACCGGCGCCGCCCCGGAGTCAGACGACGCCGTGGTGTCTCCCCACGACATGAAGTCGTCCGCGTCGAGCACCTCCTGGACCCTCCTCCAGCCGGCGAGGCTCCCGGCGAGGTCCCAGAGGACGAATCCGATGAGCTGGATGGGGAACGCCAACAGGGTGAGCAGATAGGACACGGTGACGAGGTCGCCGGCGGTCACGGCGCCGGCGCCAACACGAGAAGCGCCCACCACCAGGAGAAGGATGATGAGCATTTGGGGCAGGGCCCGCATCACGACCTGATATTTGGTCCACGTCGACAGGACCGTGATGATCCGATCCCGCAGGTCGTCGCTGGCCTCACCGAATCTCCGGGACACATATGACTCCCGTCCCAGGGCTTTGACGGTGAGAGCGCCGTCGAAGCTCTCGTGAGCGATCGAAGCCACCCGCCCCCGCTCCCTCTGGACGTGCTCCCACATGCCGAAAGTGATCCAGCTGCCGCGCACGTCGATCACGATGGCCACCACCAACCCGACGACGGCTCCCACACCCAGCCAGATGTCGATGGACGTGACCAGGAAGACGGTGCCCACGAGCAGGAGCGAGACTCCGCAAGCGTAGGGAAGGGGGCCGAGGACCCCTGTCCCCTGGTCGGTGTCGGCGTCGGCCACGGCCAGGAGGTCGCCAATGGCCTGACGGTTGAACCAGGACATCCTCAAAGTCAGCTGGTGGGCGAGGAGCTGGTTGCGAATGTCCCGTCTGGTCGCCCCGGTCAGGTAGGCGGCGCCGGTGCGACGAACGACGATTCCGAAGGCCTTGACCACCGCCACTCCCAGGATGACCAGACCTGCTGCGGCGAGCAGATCGGGCTCCTCACCTTCGTCGAGGATCGGGATGATCACGTTGTCGGTCACCCAGCCGATCACCCAAGACGCCAGGATGATGGCTCCCGCGTAGAGCGCGGCGCCACCCACGGCGATGGCAAAGGCCCTGGGGTGCATCTTGACGAAGCGCCCGATGAGCCGTGTTCCGTCGCGGAGGACGGCCCAGGGCGTGAGGACAGGTGCGGACATGAGTAACCAGGAACGTAGAACTTGAAGGACGGTTTAAGTCAAACCCGGCGTAGCTTCGGGCCGTGTGCCATGTTACGGCCCGTCAGGGCGCCCGGCGCTCGAATTACCCGCTGCGGCCGACTTCTGCAGGTCCCCGCCACCTGATGACACAGCGATCCTGATGGCGTAAGCGGTGACCGACGCGAGGGCAACTGCGCCGAACACCTCGAGTCCCGACTGGATCATGATCGCCGTCAGGATCGCCATGGACAGAGGCAGCAGGGCGACAGCAGCCCCGAGCGCAGCCATCACCGAGCCCACCGCCAGGGCAAGGGGAATCGCCGGGATCAAGAGGTGGACGGCGACGCCGAGGACGGCACCGATGAAGAACATCGGGAAGATCGGACCTCCGAAGAACCCGCCGCCCAGGCTCGCCCCGAGCGCCACCGACTTGAAGAGGGCGAGGGCGAGGAGCATGAGGACCCCGAAGCTCTCGAAGTCCTCGAGGATGATGGGCAGCGTGTGCTGGCCGGAGAACAACGTGAGGGGGAGAGTGAAGGCGATGGCCCCCACCAACAGACCCCCGATCAGCCCACGGAGGACGGGTCGTGAGTCCAATGGCCTCATCATCTCGACCACCCTGACGATCACCTTGCCGACCACCAGTGCGGCAAGGGCGCCGACGACGCCCAGCCCGACCGCGGCCAGGAGCATCCAGGAAGCGAACTCACCTCTCGGTAGCGAAAGCAGACCTTCGAACGGCGCCCCGATGATCGGCCACATGGCGCCAAACGAGACGGCACCCGCGATGACACCGGGGACCAGGTTGGAGAAGTAGTAGTTGTGGGTCTGGTCGTGCTCGAGCTCGAATGCGAGGAGGGGCCCACCGATCGGTGTCGACATCAACCCGCCGAACGCGCCACTGATCCCGACGAAGCTCATCTGGCGGACGTGATCGGCGTCGCCCCCGCCTCGACGCGCCAGCCACGTCCCGGCGGCCCCACCTGCAGTTCCCAGGGGCGCCTCAGGACCCAGTGACGGTCCAGAGATGAGAGAGATCACCGCAATCCCGACCGCACCCGGTGCCGTCTCCGGGTCGACTTCACCCTTCTCCAGGTCTTCGACAAAACCGGGAAAGCGCGCCGGGAGGCGAAACAGCTTGTATACGAGTCCGACCGCCAAACCGGCCGACGTCGGGATGAGCCACGACCAGAGACTCCCGGAGAACCATCCTTGCCCGGCCGAGTCGTGTCCCCACAAGCGCTCGGTCAGGAACTCCACTCCAAGGAGGTAGACGATGCCGAACAGTCCCGTGAACACCCCGAGGGCGATGGACTTGATCATCACTATCGGATATCGCTCACCAGTTTCCACGGCGCTGTCGATCACGACGGTCTCCTACCTGACAATTGAGTCGAACGGCCCGAATCTAGAAGAACGATGATGCGACCGTCCTCGAGGATGGGCCGTATCCTTGAGAGCCCGGCTCAGCCGAGCCTCCAGAACTCCCCCGCCAGTCCGTGACGGCTGAAGATCGCCTCCGCCTCTTCGGCGGTGGGGGGCTCCCACCCCACCTCCATCCGACCGGCGTACCAGTCCTGCGATAGCTCATACATCGTCTGCGTCGACGCGGTGTATCCGCGCCCGTGGCCGGTCTCGTCCAACCACGCCTGCAACTCGGCTTCCGACCGGAAGCCGCGGATGTTCGATCAGGTGAACCCGATGTCTTCCCAGAACAGCCGCGCCGGCACCAGAAGATGGATGAGGCCTTCTGGAGAGACGGTTCCTCCGGTAACGGTCCAGACCAGGCCCCCCGGGCCCCGAGCCTCCCCGTCGCCGAGCAACGAGAGGATCGCCAACGCGTCCCAGGCGCAGTTGGCGTTCCACGAGCGATCGCCTATGACCGCCCGGTACGGAGTCGGTATTCCGGAGAAAGGATGGGCCATCCAGACCTCCCCGTCCTCGGTGAGAGCGATGCGGTGCTCCTCGGCGAGACTCTGCAGTGCGCTGGTCACCTCATCGGTGTCCCAACCGAAGCCCGCGGTCAACACTGCCGCGTCCACCCGACGGGCACCCCCGGCGAGGAGGGTGTAGATCCGAGCCCTGACGTTGCGTTCGAATGGCGTCATCGCGGGCAGGT
>Ga0299913_10003355_pt1 | contig 13060 bp, 6 predicted proteins | sample RVTome_9_FD_201360 | JGI IMG/M metagenome (GOLD analysis project Ga0299913, IMG submission 201360) | Soil microbial communities from uranium-contaminated site in the Upper Colorado River Basin, Wyoming, United States - RVT155D38 (version 2) ... | reverse complement strand
GGCATCCACGCCGTTCGTGCTGGGGATGGCACAGCTGTTGATGAACTCCTGCGCCGTGATCCCGACGACCTCACCGGTCGTCGTGTACAGCACGCTATGGCCCAGCTCGATCGTGACTTCCTCGCTCTTGTAGGGCTTGGGGCCCTTGGACTTCTTCTTTCCGGCCGAAGCGGGGGCCGCGAGCGAAGCAGCTACGACACAGGTCAGCAGGAGGGCCAGCATCTTCTTCATAGCGCTGTGGTTCGCCGGAGAGCGCCTCATCCCTGTAGGCCCCGGCCCTGATGGATGCGCCTGAACGCTGCCGGATCGCCCGGGCACCCGATCGACCGTGCTCAGCTCCTCGGAAAGGAGGGGGGCGGTCCGGGATGGACCGCCCCCTGGATGACTCCTCCTAGCTACCTAACCTTCTTCGTCGCGTAGGAACACGACAGGCCCACGCATGCGCGGGCATAGACCGTGTCCTTGTTGTCCACCAGGCCGGCCACCTGCCCGGTGAAGGAGTTGTCCGTCAAGGCGATCGCCGGACCGTATTCCAGCGTCGTCGGGTTGACCCCCCTCGGTCCCACGGCCAGGTGAACCTGCGGGCCGACGAAGTACATCGACCAACCGTTGATGTAGTTGGACAGAGCGGTGTTGTTGGTCGTCCGGAGGAGCTGGAACGAGCCCGCGATCGACATGCTCTCGGTGGTCGCACAGGAGCCGCAATGTGTCAGGGCCACTCCTGGGACGAAGTCGGCAGCGACCACCTCGCCGGCCGAGTTCTGGGTCTCGAACGGCCAGTCGATCGTGACCTGGTTGTTCGCGTAGTCGAAGGTTCCGGTCAGCGGCGCCAGGAAGTGGCAATCCGCGATCGGAGCCCCCTCGTACGAGCTCTCGCAGTCCCCCCGCAACCGGAACGTCGGATCCGGGGTAGCCGAACGCTGGAGGTGACCCGGAAGGTCCTCGATCGCATTGATGGTGACCGCTCCCGAGCGCTTGGCTTCCAGCTGGTACGTGTTCGCCCCGATCATCATGGTCCACACGTAACGGGATGCCTCGGGAGGCGATCCCGGGGTCGCCTCCGGAAGGTCGGTGACCTCCCAGATGAAACGAAGGCCATCTTCGATCGGAAACACCTTGCCCCCGACGAGCTCGAGCCCCGCTGCCTTTCCGGCAGCCAGAGTTTGCGCGTTGAATGCGGTCTTCGTCCCGCCGACGGATTCCGGAGCCGTGATGGTCGGGAAGGACGCAGTCCCACTGACCGTCGCCGTGTCGCCATCCACGACGACATCGGGTGCGATGACCGCGTCGAACGGGTTGACGATCGTCCCTACGGTGATGCGACTGTTAGTCGCGTTCTGGTCCATGTTGGCGCCGAACGCGGTGATCGTGTTGTCGATGAACCCGGCTGCTCGTGCAACGACCCCGAAGTTCACCGTGCCGCTCTCGCCGACCCCGAGCGGGCCGATCGCGCAGGTGACCCGTCCTCCGACCGCCGAACCATCGTGTTCACACGAGGGATCAGAGCCGGCGGGGTCGAACTCGAGCGCCGCGGGGAGATCGCTTCCGACCCGCACATCGGGGTCTGCCAGCGGACCCTCGTTCGTGACGGTGACGGAGTATCCGATCGCGTCGTCGAGCGAGGTGGACCCGGTGGCATCGACCGTGGCGGCGAGATCGGTGACGATGGGCTCGATCACCTCGAGCTGGGTCTGTGGGTTCAAGGACCCCAACTCGATCGCGCCTTCGACCGCTTCGTCGTTGAGCTTCCAGGTGATCAGGCCGCGCGTGATGTCGCTCTCGTAGATGTGGCCGTCATACCAATACGACGACCAATCGCCGCCCAGCGTCAGTGAGGCACCGAGGGGCGCCGGATCCGCGTACGCGATCTCGACGGGGTTGCGACGGTCGGAGAAGTCGACGACCGAGATCCCCGCTTGGTAGTTGCCGCTGACCAAGAGGTTGCGGCGCGCGCTCGGGACGACGTTGTAGTTGTGGATCGTGCAGTTCTCCGCGCTCGTCTGGGGCCGCGGCAAGGTCCACTGACCGACCTCTTCGAAGGTCGTCGTGTCGTAGAAGAACACCGTCTTGTTCCTAGCGACGGTGGATGCCTGGCACTGGGCCTGGCTACCTCCACCCGGTTCGTGACCGAAGATCACGGTGCTTCCGTCGGATGAGAACGAGATCGCGTGGCCGATCGAGACACCACCGACCTGCTGCGAGTGGATCTGAAGAGGGTCCGTCGGCGAACCGCACTCGACCGGATCCGTCTCACTGCAAACCGTGGGGTCGGTCGACCACAGGGCCCATCCGTTCCCACCCGCGCACCCGATCAGGCCGGCGCCCGTGAAGACCGCCGTGTCGTGACAGCTCCGTGCCGGCACCGGGACCTCCGAGTGGATCACCGCGGCCGCCGCGGGGTCGTCGAGCGGGACCTCGATGAGGTCGAAACCGGCGTTGCCGCCGCTCGAGGACGCGCTGCTGATGACGATGAAGCGGTTGTTCTCGAGGTCGGGGAAACCGCTTGCCGTATGTGCCCCACCCCTGGTCTGGATCGACGCGATGAGAGCCGGATCGGTTGGGTCGCTGACGTCGAAGAGGTGAACGCCCTCCCACCCGGACGGAACGGTTGCCCCTCCACAGACCGCGCTCGAGCCGGCACCCGAGTTCCACGCTCGTGCCAAGAGGTTCTCCCAGATGACGACGTCGCCCTGACCGGATGTGCCGTTGCTGCACCCGGTGTAGTCCAGGATCTTCTGAGGATCGGACGGATCAGAGATGTCGATGATCTGGAAGCCGTCGTAGGTCCCCTGGTATGCGGTGTCCTCCCAGAACGCGAGGTCGGAGTTGTACACACCAGACGCCGGATTGGGTCTGGCCGAGAAGCCGAGTGGCTCCATGTTGGACGTGAACGTGAACGACTGAACCGGTGGTTCGGTGTCGGCCGAGGCAACGCCTGACGACGCCACCATCAGAACCGCCTGGACCACCAGTACAGATACGACCGACAACACACCGAAACGTGACTTGGTGCTCTTCTGCATCATTCCCCCCATCTCGTTGGTACGGCTCTTACGGACACATGTAGGGCTCGTTGCTAGGGATCGTCTTCAGCTCCTCGATGTCGCGTGCGAGCGCGAGCGATCCGGTGAGGTCGAACAGACCGGCCCCCACTTCCCATCGCTCGTGACCGGGCATCTCATCGGCGGTGGTCTCGAGCACCCACTTGAGCTGGGGCCCGGTCAGGTAACAGCCCCGGACTTCGAGCGCCGCCTGCTGGATGAGCAGGATCGCTCCCGCGAGATGGGCTGCTGCAACACTGGTCCCACTCATCACGACGTACTCGGTGTCGGTCGATGGCGACCCGCTGCCGGACGCGCCCGAAGTCGTTGTCGTTCCCGGAACCTGGATCAGGGGCGCCGTGGCGATTGTGGCTCGAGCGCCGGTCGTGTCGGTCCCGGGTGCGGTGATGAACGGCCGGTACTCGACGGTTTCATCGTGGTAGGTCCGGGGCTCTGGGTCCCCGCGCGACGAGAACTCCGCGAGGACACCGGATGTATCGCTCGCGGCAACCGCGATCGATGACTTGCCCAGCCCGATCGGGTTGATCGTGCAAGCCGAAGCCGTCGAACAGTCGCTCACGTCGGTTCCACCGTTGCCTACCGGAACCACGAAGCTGATCCCGAAGAAGCCCAGAACGTCGATCGACAACGAGATGGGATGCCACGGATCGTAGAGACCGTCGAGCACCCAGCCGGCCAGGATCACCTTGGTGGGATGCTCCGCGACCAACAGCCTCTGAAGGACGAAGTTGAAACCGGCGACCGCCCCCAAGGTGGACAGCTGTCGCGTGCACCGGTAGTCCTCGGCGTAGCTCTGATGACCCCGCCCGGCGCATCCAGGTTCGACGTCCACCCGGGTCGTGACGGTGTCGGTGACCGCGATGCCGGCGATGTCGGCACCAGGGGCCATCCCGCGATGCACGCCCTCGGAGGCAGTGCCGTCGCCTGCGGCCACGCTCGTGATGAATGTTCCGTGGCCGCTGGTCAGATCCGTGTTCTCCATCTGGCCGAACCACTCATCGGAATAGCGGTCCATCCAGCACGGATCGTCATAGGGCCCCACGAGGTCCCAGTTGGAGAACACGACCCGGACGTTCGTCTCGACCCGAGAGCCGAATGCCACGTCGGGGTGACTCGCATCGATGCCGGTGTCGAGAACGGCGAGCGTCATGCCTTCGCCGGTGAGCTCGGTATCGGGCGTTGTCGGAGGGGCACTACTACTCGAGGCAGATCCGATGTCGATAGCCGTGGCAGGTGTTAGCGGTTCGTTCGGCACGACCGTCATCGCGCCGGGGGCCGCAGCAAGGATCTCTAGGTCGCGCGGGGTTCGTGCACAGGCGTACGCCACAGGCACACGCTCGAAGACCCTTGCCTCGAGTCCTCGGGATGCGAAGTGTCTCTTGATGTCCGAACGGGTGGCTGCGGTGGTGTCCCATCCCAGGATCGCAAGGGTGGGTCCCTGAGAAACAGCGCGGACCAACGCTTGATCGATCCGCGCATCACTTAGAGGTCTCGTAGCTGCAGGCGCGGCCGGGGCCAGGGCAGCAACGAGCGCGACGAGGACGAAACCCGCCCACGAACGCCCCACGATGCGACGCATTTCCCCCTGTGCCTCCCGCGAAAAGGAGAACGATCACGGCTCGGTTCGCCGGACGTATCGGGAATCCTGCAACAAAACGGGCAAAGACTCGTATAGCTGGAGGAATAGGTCCAAGCACGGCGAACTACGCCTCCACTCGGAACCACGGCTCACTCCCGCGCGGGGGGATAGGGGGGCATGTGTTCAATCGGTCTCGGCTGGTTCTAGCTGCTGTAACGACGAGCGTGGTCATGGTCTTACCGGCCGGAGCCACCGAGGGCCAGCAAGCGGCTAGATCAACAGCGGAGCAACAAGGCTTCTTTCAGCTAGTAGGACACGAGCCCCTCATGAACCGGGGGATGAACGCCGCCATCGCGGTCCACGGCGACTATGCGTACGTCGGTAGCCGCACCGATGGCAAGCCGGGAGACCTGAACCTGACCCGCGGTGGTGTGATGGTCGTGGACATCTCCGACCCTTCGAGCCCATCGGTCGCCGGCGAGATGGCACCTCCGAACGAAGGGAACGCAGGCGAGTCATCGCGCGAGCTCCGGGTGTGGCGTTCGCAGGAGATCCTGATGGTTCTGCACACCAACTGTGGTGCAGGGAACGCCCACCTCTGTCAATCGCCTGGCGTCAACAACTTCCGCTTCTACGACATCTCCGGTGACAGGGGGGCCGCGCCCGAGCCGATACTCGAGTGGGATCGGAGCACCCACGAGTTCTATCTGTGGGAGGACCCTTTCGATCCCGAGCGCGCCCTCCTCTTCGCTACCGGGGCCGGCTCGAGCATGCAGATCTATGACCTGTCGCCGCTCCTCGAAGGGAACGCCCCGACCCAGCTTTACAGCGGCACCCACGGCTATCCATCGGGGGGAGTTCATTCCCTGTCGGTCAGCAACGATGGGGCGCGTGCCTACATGGCACTGCTCACCGGAGGATTCGCGGTCACCGACGTTTCGGACTTCACGTCTGACGTCGCCGATCCACAACTCCGCCCCTTGACGGTGACGCGCCCCACCTGGGACGGGCCGGGTGCGCATAGCGCAGTGAAGCTGTGGAACAAGGACTGGGCCTTCGTCGCCGACGAGGTCTACGGCACGGCTGCCGGAGGATCTCACGGCTGCCCGTGGGGTTGGGGTCGCATGATCGACATCGCAGACCCCGCTGCCCCGGTGGTTCGGGCCGAGTACAAGCTTCCCGAGAACGAGCAGACGTTCTGCGAGCCGGCCGACACCCGGCCCTTCACGTCCTTCTCCGCTCACAACCCAACGTTGACGCCAAACATCGGTTTCGTGACCTGGCACTCCGGAGGCCTCCAGGCGATCGACCTATCGAACCCCGAGGCTCCGGCCCAACTCGCTGAGTTCAAGCCCACCCCACTCCAGTACGTCGTCACGGAGGACCCGCGGCTTTCTGCCGGCCTCGAGAAGGTCGTCATGTGGAGCTATCCGGTCATCAAGGATGGCTTGATCTACGTGGCCGATCTTCGTAACGGCCTCTACATCCTTCGTTACCGAGGCCCCCACGAGAACGAGGTCGCTGAGACAACGTTCCTGGAAGGCAACTCGAACCAGGGTCACGCGTTGTGCTTCGAGCATGTCGTCAAGCCCAAAGCCAACCCCGACGACCCCGACGAGGTCCTGATCCCCGATTACTGCGACAACCGCGCCGCTCCGCCCACGGGCGCCTTCGAGCTGGTCGGCCACGACCCGTTGATGAACCGTGGGATGAACGCGGCGATCGCGATGCATGACAACTTCGCTTATGTCGGAAGCAGGACGGATGGGAAAGGCAACAACGCCAACCACGCCGGCGTGATGGTCGTCGACGTATCGGACCCGGCCAACCCGACGATCGTCCATGAGATCGGGCCGCCCTACGAGGGCAACCCGGGTGAGTCCTCACGCGAGCTCCGCGTGTGGCAGTCGCAAGAGATCCTCATCGTGCTTCACACGAACTGTGGCGGATCGAGTGCTCACCTGTGCTCGCAATCGTCGGTGAACAACTTCCGCTTCTACGACATCTCGGGTGACAAGGCTGCGGCCCCCGAACCGATCATGACGTGGAACCGCAACACTCACGAGTACTACGTGTGGGAGGACCCGTTCGACCCCGAGCGGGCACTGTTGTTCGCAGCCGGAGCCGGGTCGAGCATGCAGATCTACGACCTGTCCCCGCTTCTCGATGGGAATGAGCCGACCCAGCTCTACAGCGGTAGTCACGGCTACAGCTCTGGCGGGGTTCACTCTCTAACCGTCTCGAATGACGGAACGCGCGCTTACCTCGCGCTACTCACCGGTGGATTCGCGGTCACCGACGTATCGGACTTCACGGCCGGACGCGCTGATCCTGAGTACCGCACGATCACGGCGAACGGCTCCCGGCCCACGTGGTCGGGGCCCGGCGCTCACAGCGCGGTGAAGCTGTGGGGCCGCGACTGGGCGCTGGCAGCAGACGAGGTTTATGGGACCGCAACGGGTTCGGCGCATGGGTGTCCATGGGGGTGGTCTCGCATGATCGACATCGCGAACCCGACCGCTCCAACCGTCGAGGCCGAATACAGGCTGCTTCAGAACGAACCGGGCTTCTGCGAGGTCGACGAGCCCCGCCCGACGACGTCGTTCTCGGCTCACAACCCGACGCTCACCCCGAACATCGCGTTCGTGACGTGGCACTCCGGCGGGCTCCAAGCGATCTCGCTGGACGATCCCCGGCAGCCCTACCAGCTCGCGGAGTTCAAGCCACAGCCGCTCCCAGTTGTCGGGACGGAGGACCCGCGCTTGTCGGCGGGCCAGGACAAGGTTGTCATGTGGAGCTTTCCGATCATCAAGGACGGCCTGATCTACGTGGCGGACCTTCGTAACGGCTTCTACGTGCTTCGCTATACGGGTCCGTTCGAGAACGAGGTCGAAAGCATCGGCTTCCTCGAGGGCAACTCGAACCAGGGCGACGCGTTGTGTTTCGAACCGGTACTCAAACCCAAGGACACGCCTGAGTCTCCCGACGAGTACCTCATCCCCGGCTACTGCGGGGCCGATGGCTGAGATGTCGCTCACCCGCAGTCGTAGAGGGATCGCGCGCTGGGCAGTGATGGCCGTGACGGTATCCGTCGTGGCTCTGCCGGGGGCCGCGCGCTCGAAGGATCTCCCTCAAGCGGCGCGCGGGATCACGGTTCCGGCTGGATTCGCAGCGATCGAGTACGCGCATGTCCCGATCGTCCCCACGACACTGACGTTCGGGCCCGATACCGCAGGGTTCTTAGCCTTCGGCTCCATGCGGACCGACGCCGACGATCACGGAACCTTGCTGTACGTGGGCGGGGTCTCGGGCAACCCGATGACCTGCGACGGATGTGGGCAGGTCGTGGCGATCACCGACGAGCGGACGTTGGTCGCCCCGGGTAATCGCCTAGCCGTGGCGGATGGCTTGGATGCGGTGCTGGGGATCGCCTTCGGCCCCGACCGCGCGCCGGGCTATGAGAGCTCGAGCACGTTGTGGGTGGTGGACAACCTCGAGAACCGGGGCCGGGTACTCGCGTTGCACGACACGAACGGCGACGGCTATTTCGAGACCCACAGGGTGGTGCTTCACAACATCCCGAACGGTCGCCACCAGACGAACGGCCTAACGGTCGGGCCCGACGGGATGATGTATCTAGCGAACGGCAACGCCACCGACGACGGTCTCGAGTGTGGCCCCCCGATGGGACCGCGCACGCCGGTCGGGCTACCCGCCCCGATACAGGACGGCTACGACTCGGCGCTGAGGGACCGCTCTTGTCCGGCACCCGAGGTGGTCCCGTGGACCGGGTCGATCATCCGGGTCGACCCGGCATGGGACAACGTCGATCTCCTCAACGATGTGGTCGTCGACGATGACCGGGCCTATGCGCCGGATGGGCTCGACGATGAGAGCGTCCTGGTGTCGCGTGGCTACCGCAACATCTTCGATGTCGATTTCAATCCCCGCATCCCCAACGAGCTATGGACACCGATGAACGGGCCCGACGAGCCTGCGGGGAGCGAGCCCATATATGGCCTCGAGATAGACAACGAGCAGATCGTTGCCCAGGATCCAGAGAGCGGTGATGCCATCTTCGGCCCGGTTATCGAAGACGCCGGATTCCCGTCATGTCTCTACGACCCACACGAGAACAATTTCCCCGAGCCGGGGCTCGGAGGCCACGAGCATCCCGGCGACCCCGAGCCTCAAGAGAACCTCAACCCCGGGGTGGCCGAGCAGTTCGGTGCCTGCGCGGAGCGGGTCCAGGCGTCTTCTTTCATGCGACCTCGATTCGTTCTGAAGGACGGCCACGAGGGAACCTCCGGACTGTCGTTCGAAAGGGGCAGCAACTTCCCGGCGCGCTACGACAACGATCTGTTCGTCGCAGAGTGGGGGAGCCTCTGGAACCTGAACGGGGCTACGGTGACCGGTCACAAGGTGCTGGCTCTCGATGTCGCTCCGGACGGATCGGTCACGGGCCGCCCGCGCGAATTCATGACGACCCCTCTTCCGATGGACATCACGTTCGGGGATAACGGATTCCTCTACGTGGCCGACATGACGGGGGCGATCTACGAGGTCCAGCACGTATCGGACGCGCTGACCCCCGACGTCGTCACGATCGATATGACGGATGGTCAGTTCGTGCCGCAGGCGATCACCATCGTGCGCGGGCAGACGATCAGATGGGTCAACTCGGATTCGGTCGCCCATAACGTGCGAGCGGTCCAGGCCGTTAGGTTGACCGATCCGACGATCACCAGCGAGAGCCCGATCCAGGACGGCTCGGAGATCAACTCGCCCGGCCCGATCCCACCCGGCGGGGAGTGGAGCTTCACGTTCGGCGATCGGGCGGGGGTTTGGCACTACAGCTCTACCGCCGGGGCCGAAGGAAACACGATGCGCGGAACGATCATCGTGCTGCCGGTGGAACGATGAGGTATCTCGTGGTGCGGCTCGTAACCTTGGTGTGTGCGCTTACCGTCGCGCTGACCGTCGCTACCCCGGCAGGCGCTCATAACTCAGGACTTCCTGCCGTACCGCTTGACAACACCAACATGACGTTCCACAACAACGTGCCAAACCTGGTCGGAAACTCGATGGCGTTCTTCGAACGGAAGCTCGCTGACGGAACCCTCAGGCGCTATCTGGTTGCGGCCAACTTCGGGGACGGTTTCGACATCGTCGACATAACCGACCCGCACGAGCCTGAAACCGTCGGCCGCTATCTCCTAGGTGGGCCGGTTAGCGAGCCCACGGATGCCGTGACCAAGAGCTCGGCCGGGGTGAACCACCACCCCTGGGTCGACGTCAACCCCACCAAGAACATCGTTGCGTTGTCCGTAGAGGAGCGCGGCGGTGCCACCGTGCGGCACGCGCAGGACAGCGGGTTCGGGGTCCAGTTCGTGGATATCTCCGACATCACGAACCCGACACCGCTTGGAAGGGTCGATGATCTATTCGGCCCCCACACGCTGCGCATGATCGGCGACAACTGTGTTTACACGAGCGTTCCTACGTTCATCATCGATTACAGCGATCCGATGAATCCGACCGGCGGCGCCCAGCAGGCCCCTCCTTCGCTTCAAGGTCATGAGTTCTACGAAGACCCGAACCACCCAGGTCGCACTTACATGGGCGCCGCCACCGTACCGTTGGGTCGGTTCCGCATCCTGGACACGTCCGACTGCGCGAAGCCAACCGTTATCTCGGAATCACCGGCTACCACCGCGATCAGCGCAGCCCACGAGGTCTATCCCGCCCCCGACTCGTCATATGTGGGGGTCGCAGACTTCACCCAGAGCGGCCAGACCCAGACCAAATGCCCCGGCGGAGGCATCCACTTCTATGACATCAGCGGGCGCTACCGCGCCGGAGCCGGCCTTCTTTCGCCGAAGCTGATGGGCACCTGGTACGCACCGTTCGACGGACTCGGTACCACAATCACCGCCACTCAGGATGTGAACCATGGGCCCTGCACGATGCACTCGTGGCAGATGCAGCTCGAGCGGGAGATCGCTCTCGGGGGTCTTTACACCGGAGGCACCTGGGTGCTCGACCCCTCAGTCACTTCACCGATTGGTGTGGTCGTGGCTGAGGAGGAACGGACCACGTGGGGCAATACGTTGGGATTCAATCGGGATGCCCTGGACTTCGTTAATGCGACTCAGTGGTATCCCTTCGACGCGACCGGGAGCCCAGACCTCGAGCGAGAGGTGTTCGTGAACGGTTGGGAACGTGGTCTGGACACCTACACATACACCGGCCCGCTACCGAAGAAGGAGGCGCGGCTTAGCGCAGTCCAAGGAGATGTGGGGGTCATCACCGGCAAGCTTGACCGCCACGCGGTGCTCACATACGAGGGGTGGAGGAACCTTCCTATCGCAGGGGCCACGCTGATGTTCTCGACCGGTGACTATTCGGTGGAAGCGGTTACCGGCGCCGATGGCACGTATTCCGTGCCCCTTGCTCTTCCACCGGGGCGCTACCGGGTCGACGTGTCCTGGGCCGGCGACGATCAGTTCGCGCCCAACCTCAACTCCTTGATCATCACCGTCTAGACCTCCCTACGCGATGGTGCATCGGGGGATAGAAGGGCCCGGCTGGGAGCCGCGTAGCATTGGCTCGTGCAACTCTCCGCGCGCTCGAAACTGGGTTTCGGCCTCGCCACGCTGCTGGGGCTCATCGCCTACCTCGTTGTCCTCGACTACGGCATCAATGCCGGGCGTATCCATCACGGGGTCAACGTGCGGGGGATCGATGTCGGTGGTTTGACGAAGGAAGAAGCAACCGAGCTGCTTGCGGAGCGCGGTGAAGCGTTCGCGGAGTCACCGATCATCCTTACGCGCGAAGGATTCAGCTGCAACTTCATCCCGAGCGAGCTCGGCTGGGACGCCCGTCCGTTCGAGACCGCAGTGGCCGCCTATCGCGTGGGCCGCGGGGAGTCGTGGTTCGCGGCCCTCGGAGCGCGGGCCAAGGCATGGTTCGCGGGTGCCACCGTCCCGTGGAACGACCGCGTCGACGCTCATGAGATGCGCGTGCTGCTGGATCGCTGTGAACGCGAGGCATCGGCTCTCGGTTACGAGATGCGACGCTACAGACTGCGCAAGTTGATCCGTGAAGCGATCACTTCGCCGCGTTCACCCGTGACGATCCCGGTCGAGGGCTAGCTGCGCGGGAGATCCCCAACCGGTGACGATCCCGGTGGAAGGCTAGCTAGGGCGCCGGCGATCCGTCGGTCGTGGGTTGGGGGGTCGGCTCGGCGGTCTCTTCCGGTTCCGGTGTCGGATCGGGTTCGGGCTCGCCGGCCCCGGTATTCCTTTCATCCTCGGCCTCGGTCTCGTCCGGTTCCTCCTCCTGCTTGGTCTTGCTCGGAGTAGGCGAGGGTTCGGTCTCGTCGACCGAGACGCTCTCGGCGGTCGGGCTCGGCGAGCGGCTGATCCTCAAGCCTCCGACCTTCGGGAGCGGACCTTCATCCTCGTCCTCGGCGGTAGCCACGACGTCGTCACCTCTGCCCGCCGCACCGATGAGTGGCACCGCGAGCAACAGGGCCGCGATGGCCGCGCCCGCCACCAGCCGCCGGTCCGCCCACCATGCCGGCGCGATGGCCTCGGACTCAACGACCACGGGTGCGAGCGGGTCGAACCTTTCGAGCGCGGCGGCGAACGCGTTTCCATCGGGGAAGCGGTCGGCAGGGTCCTTCGCGAGGCACTTCATCACGAGCCCGTCGACGCCGGCCTCCAGCTCGGGGATGTGGGTGGACGGCGGTTCGGGCTCCTCTTCGACCTGAGCTATCGCGACCGCGGTGACGTTCTCGCCGTCGAAGGGTCGCTTCCCCGTCAGCAGCTCGTAGAGCACGATCCCGAGCGAGTAGACGTCGGATGCGGGGGTAGTCGTGCCTCCGGACGCTTGCTCCGGCGAGATGTAGTGCGGAGAGCCGATCGCGGCCCCCGTAGCGGTCAGGCGTTCGGACCGACCCGAGGATGCGATCCCGAAGTCGGCGAGCTTCACGCGCCCGTCGCCATCGAGAAGGATGTTGCCCGGTTTGATGTCACGGTGGACGATGCCGAGATCGTGCGCCGCCCCCGCGGCCGCCGCCGCCCCCGCCACGATCTCTAAGGCGCGGTCGGGCTCGATCGGGTCGCCGGCGATATCGGTCAGCGAGCCTCCCTCGACGATCTCCATCACGAGGTAGGGGCGGTCGTCCTGCTCGCCGAAGTCGAGGACGTTGACGACTCCCGGGTGCGTGATCCGAGCGACGGCTTGGGCCTCGGAGAAGAAGCGCACGAGGAACTCGGGGTCGCCTGCTAGCTGCGCGGCCAGGAACTTGATCGCCACGGGCCGGCTCAGGTGCTGGTCGTCGGCGCGCCAGACCTCGGCCATGCCCCCCTTGCCGAGGGGCTCGATGAGCTCGTAGCGGGACTGGATGATCTGG
>Ga0299913_10003354_pt1 | contig 13065 bp, 14 predicted proteins | sample RVTome_9_FD_201360 | JGI IMG/M metagenome (GOLD analysis project Ga0299913, IMG submission 201360) | Soil microbial communities from uranium-contaminated site in the Upper Colorado River Basin, Wyoming, United States - RVT155D38 (version 2) ... | reverse complement strand
GGCTGTCGAGCTGTCCGCCGACGTCGGCCTGGCCGGTGGTCGGGGCGGGCTCCGGCAGGGCGAAGAGGCGGCTGCGGAGCTCCTCGGTGTTGACCGGGGCCGCGGCGGCGGCCTGCTTGCCGTCGGCCGCCGGCTCGTCCTCGGCGGGCTGCCTGTTGGCGGGGCCGGTCTCGTCGTCCTTGCTGTTGCTGGCGGGATCGCTGGGCTGCGGATCGGTCTTCGGCGGCCCCTCGAGCTTGAAGTCCTTGGCGGTGAGGGCGTGCTCGCGCGGGACCGGGACGGTGGGGGCGAGCTCGCCGAGCTGCGCGTAGGTGTAGCGGTTGCCGTAAGCGTCGGTGAGGATGATGAACTTGCCGAGCTTGGCGTTCTCGCCGGTCGCGGTGATGACGCCATCGTTGACGGCAACCACCGGAGCGCTAACCCTCGAGTAGATGTTTATGCCTCGGCGGGTCGGGCTGTCGCCAACGACGTCGGCGGCGTTCCCCGGAGCGACCCGGTTGGTCTGGGAGCGCTCCACGGCCTCTCGCTCGGAGATGTCGTCGGCGTAGCGGGCGTCGGCGGCGACCGGGAAGTGGGCGCCCTCGGTGAGCCCGGTGAGTGACCCGACCAGGTCATCCGGCAGCTTCGAGAACTGGTTCGCGTACATCAGGACCTCGTCCACGTACCAGTCGGCGTGGTTGTAGGCGAAGATCGCCTGACGGAGATCCTTCTCGGCGCCCGCGGCGGCCAGATAGCGGGCGGCGGCGCAGATCGCGTCGACCGGGTTGTAGGGGTCCTTCTTGCCGTCCTCGTTGCCGTCGCAGCCGTAGGCCTGCCAGCTCGACGGGATGAACTGCATCCAGCCCATCGCGCCGGCGGAGGAGACGTTGAGGTTGGTCCCGAAGCCGGTCTCGATCTTGTTGATCGCGGCCAGCACCTGCCACGGGATTCCGTACTGGGCGCCGTAGGCCTGGTAGATGGGGAGGAGGAACGGCGGGATCTCGTACTGGTCGATGACGAAGTTGGGGACGCCGATGGGGGCGGCGCCGAAGTCCGCGATGGTCAGGCCCGGGTTCTGGTCCGTGGGCGAGCCGTCCGGGTTGCGCAGCGCCGGCTCCTCGAGCTTCTCCCTCTCCGCCTTGGCGACGTCCTTGGCGTTGCCGCCCTTCGCGCCCTTCTGGCCGAACAGCCCGGGGCCGCCGGACCCGCTCGGCTTGGTCGCGGGAGCCTGGCCGCCGATGGTGCCGGTGCCGCCGCCTCCACCGCTGCCGCCGCCTCCACCGCTGCCGCCGCCACCGGCGGGCGGAGCAGGCGGGTTGTACTCATCGCCGTCGAGGGGACCGGTGCAGCCTGGGTCCTGGAGGTCGATCAGGCCGTCGCCGTCGTTGTCCGCGAGGTCCGAGCATGCGGGGAGAGGGGTGGTTCCGCCCGGCACCTGAACGTCCACGCCCCCGACGTCGACCGACACAGCGGTACCGCTGGCCGCGACCGCGAGTGCGGCGCCAAGGGCAATGGTCAGTAGAAGCTTCTTGGTCATCTGATGCCGCTTCCTGCCCGCTAACCCTGCGGTCTGGTCTCTCCTCCAGGCACCCCGCACGCAGGCTTCTAAGGAAGCTATCGGACCATATTCGGCTTTGCAACGGGGAACCGACGCTCAATCTGGGCACAATATGTGCATGGAAGAACCAGGCGACGAAGGGCTGAGGGACCGATTCTCCTCGCGGGGAGAGGACGCTCTGGGAGAGTTCGCCCAGACCCTGCTCGACAACCCTTGGTTCAAGCAGGTTCTCGAGGTCGCCCTCGAGGCCAGGGAGCGCGCCTCGCAGGCGGGCGCGAGCGCGATGCGCAACCTGAACGTGTCTACCGCGGCGGACGTCGACCGGTTGGGACGCCGCCTGCGGGCCATCTCGGAGCGCCTCGAGGGCGTCGAGGACCGGCTCGACGAGCTTGGACGGGAGCTTGCGGAGCTCCGGCGTTCCCAGCCCTCCGACAACCCTCGAGGACGACTTTAGGCTTCCTCCAGCGCTTCGAGGGCGGCCGCTCCCATTCGCTCCACGGAGCTCGCGAGGTCGTCGTCGGTGATCCGGCGTCGCTCTCCGCCGGGGAAGACGTCGCTCACCACCAACAGGCAGCCCATCGCCACCCCAACCCGGGTGCCGAGGGTGAAGAGCGTCGCGGCCTCCATCTCCACTGCGCGGGCGCCCGCCAGGATCCATCGTGCTCTCGCACTGGTGTCCGGCTCGTAAAAGAGGTCGGTGCTGGCCACGGTCACCGCCTCCGCTCGGGGCCGGAGTCGATCCAGCAGGGCAGGGTCGGGCTCGACCGGCCCACTCGCCCCCAGGGCGGCGCTGGTGCCGTCCTCTGGGAGGGCGGCCTCCGCGCACAGCAGCCCCCCGAGCTCGAGCGCCTCGTCCAGGGCCCCGCAGGTGCCAACCCGGATCGCTCGTTCCACACCCAGCTCCGCGAGCTCCTGCAGGACGAGGGCCGCGCTCGGCCCGCCGACGCCGGTGGACTGGATGCTGAGGGGACGGCCGTCCGCGGTCTCGCCGCTGTACCCCCAGAGTCCCCGGTTGTGGTTGCTCATCTTCGGCTCCGTCAGGAGCTGCTGGGCCAGCGCCATGGCGCGCCCCGGGTCGCCCGGGAGAAGCGCGTCGGGCGCGTAGGGCGTCTTCGGGCGGAGGTGAAGGGGCGACATCGGGGCCGGCGAGCATAGGTGGGCGTGATTGACACGGGTTCCCGGGGTAGGCTGGGGACGTGCCACGGCTACCGCGTTCCGACCAGGGTGGCGTCTCCGAAGCGCTCCGCACCGCGATTGAGCGCACCTTTGACGCGACTGCGAGCTCCGCTTCGCAGACGGGCGACCGGGCGAGGGAGCTGCTCGACGAGGTCGTCCGCAGGGGCGAGGAGGCGCGCGACGAGGCGGCGCGGCGCATCGAGGGCGCGCGCGACGACGCAACCCGCCGGCTGGAGGGGGCGCGAGATGACGCGGCCCGGCGACTCGAGGATGCGCGCGATGATGCCGCCCGGCGGATCGAAGCCGAGCTCCGGAACCTGAGCGAGCGGCTGGAGCAGCTCGAGGCGGCGGTGCGCGGATCGGCGAAGGAAAACTCTTGACCTTCGGTCGAGGCTGAGATGGGCGGCTTCTCCTCCTCCAAGGAGCTCCGCGAGATCCTCGACACCGTGCTCTCCGAGATCGACGGTGATCCGGAGGAGGGCCCGCGTCTCCGGGCTGCCGCCGGTCCGCTCCGACTCGAGTTCCCGGACCTGAAGCTGGTGGTGAACGTCCGTGCCGATGATGGCGGCAAGCACTTCCTCGATTGGGACTTCCGCAAGCGGTCGTCCTCGACTCCGAAGCTCAAGCTGATCATGGAGTCCGAGGTCGCCAATCGCCTCCTGCAGGGACGGGAGAATCCGGCGATCGCGATCGCCCGACGCCGCCTGCGGCCCAGCGTCACCGACGCCGGCGCGGCATTGCGTTTCTTCCCGGCGGCGAAGCCGCTGTTCTCCCGCTATCGCGAGCTCGTCTCCGAGAAGTACCCACACCTCACGATCGACTGAAGAAGGGGGTTGGGACCGTGAGTCCCGAGGATCAGGAGAAGATGATCTCGCTGGCGGAGGCGAGCCGCCTCTCGGGAGTCTCGACCGCAAAGCTCAGGCGCTGGGCCGAGGAGGGGCTCGTGCCGGTCGACGACAGCCGCTGGACCCGGGCCTCCGCGGCGCAGGCGCGGGTGATCGCGCGGATGAGCGAGCGGGGATACACGCCCGAGGCGATCAGGGATGCCGCCCGCGGCGGCCGGCTCGCCTTCGGCTACGCCGAAGACCTCTTCGAGGTCCCGGAGGGCCAGCACACGGCCGTGGAAGCGGGCGAGCTGACGGGGCTCGAGCCCGAGCTGATCGAGCGGCTGATGACGATGCTGGGCACCCCCCTCGGCCTGGAGGGGCGGCTGAACGAGGAGGATCTCCGCGCGATGAAGCATTGTGCGCAGGTCCTCTCCTCGGGGTTCCCGCTGGTGGCCTTCCTTCAGCTCGTCCGGGTCTACGCCCAGTCGATACGAAAGGTCGCCGATGCCGAGGTTCGCCTTTTCCACCTCTATGTCCACGAGCCGCTGATGCAGGACGAGGTTCCGCCGCTGGAGATCGCCGAGGAGATGGAGGAGATGGCCTCCGATCTGCTGCCGATCACCACCCCGCTCATGGAGTACATGCACAATCGCTACCTCCGCTTCTACATAGAGCAGGACGTGGTCGGGCACATGGAGTCGGAGGTCGGGATCGGAGGCCCGGGCCTCGCGCGAGTGTCGATGACCTTCTGCTTCGTCGACCTCACCGGCTTCACCCGCTACACCGAGGAGGAGGGCGACGAGGAGGCGCTCGACCTGATCGAGCGGTTCGTGGAGACGGTCGAGGCGACGCTGCCCGCCGAGGCGACGATCGTGAAGACGATCGGCGACGAGGTCATGGTCGTCTCACCCGACCGGCTGCCGTTGACTGAATGGGCGGTCGGCTTCCTCACGCTGTTCCAGGAGCGGCCCCAGCCTCGGGTCGGGATCCACTACGGCGCCGCGGTGTTCCGCGACGGCGACTACTTCGGATCGGACGTGAACCTCGCCCACCGCGTCGTCTCCCGGGCGCTGGCCGGCGAGGTCCTCGTGACCGAGCCCGTGGTCGAGGGGATCCCCGACTCCGAGTACCTGACCTTCAAGCCGATCGGGGAGGTCGAGCTGAAGGGCTTCCCGAAGCCGATCAGTCTGTATATAGCGACGCCCGCGAAGGCGTAACGGCGCGCCTCGCGGAGGCCTACCGCCGCTTGCGCTTGCCGGACTTCCGCTTCCGGTGCTTCCGCTTACGCTTACCGGCCTTCTTGCGCTTACCGGACTTCTTCCGCGAGCCGCGGGCCTTCCTCTTCCCGGCGCTGCTGGCCCGGCGGTCCCCCGCCCGGAACCCGTACTCGCTGGAGACGACGACGCCGTTCTGCTCGGAGGCGTTGTTGGGGGTGCCGCGCCGCGCGCCGATGCCGATCTCCTTGAAGCGGCCGCGGAGCAGGTTCGCCCGGTGGGCCGAGCTCTCCATCCAGGCCTGCACCAGCCTGGCCGGGGTGCTGAGCGCGCCGCTGCCCCAGACCAGGTTCTCCCCGACGAGCCAGGACCGCGCGCCGCGCATGTAGCCGCTCGACTCGATCCGGTCCACGAAGCTCCTGCCGTTCAGCGAGTTGTGGGAGAAGAAGCCCTGCGCCACCATCGCTCGCGAGTGGTCCACCGCCGCGTGGCGAAGCCGCACGTCGTCGCGGACTCGCCCGACGCCGTGGCCGGAGCGCCGCTCATTGATCAGGCAGGTGACCGCGCTCTCGATCTGGAACTCCGAGAGCTCCGCGGCCTCCGTGTCCTGATCGGCGCATTCGGCAGCGGCCGACGCCGGTGCGATTCCGAGGATCGCGACCGTGGCCAGTGCCGAGACGAATCGGGCCCTTCCTCGCATGCTGACCCCATCGAGCCCGCCACCGGCGCTCTGAACGCATGACCCTCAGCTTGGCCGCGCGTCCTAAATTCCCGTCGCAGGGCCCTGGACGCGTGTTCGACTTCCCCGCAGGTCCGTGCCCAGGCGCGCGATTCCTAGAATCCGGGCATGGCCGTAGAGGGGTCCCGACTGGCCGACGTGGTCCGTGAGAGCGGCGTGGTTGCGCCCGGCTCGCGGGGCGTCGTGATGGTCTCCGGTGGCGCCGACTCCGCGGCCACCCTGGCCGGGCTGAGCGGGCTGCTCGGATCCCGGTCGGTGGTGGCCCTCCATCTCAACTATGGGCTGCGACCCGACTCCGGCGAGGACGAGGGGACCTGCCGCCGGCTCTGCGAGGGGCTCGGCGTCGAGCTGGTGGTCGAGCGCCCCACCCTCGCGGAGGGAAACGTGCAGGCCGAGGCGCGCCACGCGCGCTACGCCGCGGCCGAGCGGCTGCGAGGCGAGCGCGGGCTCGACTGGGTGGCGACCGGTCACACCCGCACCGATCTGGCGGAGACCGTCCTCTACCGGCTGGCGACCTCACCCGGGCGAAGGGCGCTGCTCGGGCTGCCCCCTCGGCGGGAAGCGGTGCTCCGGCCGCTGCTCGACCTCGACCGCGACCGGGTCCGCGAGCTCGTCGTCGAGGGCGGGCTCCCTTTCCGCGAGGACCCGAGCAACGCCGAGCCGCTCTACGCCCGCAACCGGATCCGCAACGAGGTCCTGCCCGTATTGCGCGAGATCGGGCCATCAGCCGAGCAGGTGATCGCCGAGACCCGGGCGGAGCTCGCCGAGGAGTCCGACCTGCTCGAGCTGCTCGCCTCGGAGGCCCTCCTGCGTGCCGGCGCCGATGCCACGGGCACCATCGGCGCCGAGGCTCTGGCCGAGCTCGACCCGGCGCTCCGGAGGCTCGCCCTGCGCCAGCTCGCCGAGGGCGCCGCCGGCGGGCAGGTGCCGCTCGGTCGTGACCGTGCGGCCGAGATCTGGCGCCTCGCCCGCCAGCCTGAGGGCGGGGTGGTCGAGCTCGGCGGGGGCGTCGAGGCCCGGATCGAGCACGGGCATGTGCGGTTCGCCGCGGGTCCCGACGACGAGCCGGAGGAGGCGGTCCTGACCGTCCCGGGCCGCTGCCGCTTCGGGCCCTGGGAGATTCGCGCCGAGCTGAGGGAGGCACCGGAGCCGAATGGTGTGGAGGTCGCCATTCTCGATCCCTCCGCTCTCACCGAGAGCCTGCTGGTCCGCTCCTGGCGCGAGGGCGATCGGATGCGGCCGCTCGGCCTCGGTGGCACGAAGTCCCTCCAGGATCTGTTCACCGATCGCAAGGTGCCCCGTTCGCTGCGCCACACCCTGCCGGTCGTCACCTCCGGCGATCGAATCGCCTGGATCGCGGGGGTCGCCGTCTCGGAGGAGTTCGCGGCCCCGCCCGGGTCCAGGTCGGCGGTGTTGAGCGCCACGGTCGTGGACTAGGGACAGCCTCGGATCCCCGCGATCGGCTGCCTAGACTCCCGCCGGTGGATGACGGCGACCTGATCGGGGACATCCTCGTCAGCGAGGAGGACCTCCGGCGGCGCGTCTCGGAGCTGGCCGCGGAGGTGAGCAGCGACTACGAGGGGCGCCCGCCGCTCCTGGTCGCCATCCTGAAGGGAGCCGTCCCGTTCCTGGCGGACCTGATGCGCGAGCTCACAGTCCCCTGCGAGCTCGACTTCATGGCGGTCTCCAGCTACGGCTCCTCCACGGACTCCTCAGGCGTGGTGCGGATCCTCAAGGACCTGGACGCGCCGATCGCCGACCGCGACGTGCTGATCGTCGAGGACATCATCGACTCGGGGCTCACCCTGCACTACCTGATCCGCAATCTGGAGGCACGGGGACCGAAGTCGCTCGAGGTCTGCGCCCTGCTGACCAAACCCGAACGGCGCCGGGTGGACCTGCCCGTGAAGTACGTCGGATTCGAGATCCCGAACCGCTTCGCGATCGGCTACGGGCTCGACCACGGCGAGCGCTTCCGCAACCTCTCATACGTGGCAGCACTGCGGGAAAACACGCATGAGGGTTAGCCGCACCTTGGTACCCTCGCCTCGGTGAGACGTTTCTTCCGCAGCGCCGCGTTCCCGATCCTGATCGTGGTCGTGCTGGCGTTCTTCGCCCAGCGCCTGATCAGCCCGAACGAGGCCGAAAAGCCGCCCACCTTCAGCGAGTTCAACTCGATGATCGAGGCCGGGCAGGTCGAGGAGGTGACCTTCCACACGAAGGACAACACCCTCGACGTCAAGGAGACCAACGGCGACGAGTTCGAGACCGGCTACGAGGGCGGCGACTCCCAGGCGCAGCTGCAGAACACCCTCGAGCGGAACGGCGTCAAGTACGACATCGAGGGCAAGGGCGGCGGCGGCATCCTCTCGCTGCTCACCTACATCCTCCCCTTCCTGCTCTTCTTCGCCTTCTGGATCTTCCTGATGAACCAGATGCAGGGGGGCGGCTCGAGGGTGATGAGCTTCGGCAAGTCGCGCGCGAAGCGCATGTCGGTTGACGCTCCCAAGATCACCTTCCGCGACGTCGCCGGGGCGGACGAGGCGGTCCAGGAGCTTCACGAGATCAAGGAGTTCCTCGAGAACCCGAAGAAGTTCCAGTCGCTCGGCGCCCGGATCCCGAAGGGCGTGCTGCTCTACGGGCCACCCGGCACCGGCAAGACCCTGCTCGCCCGCGCGGTCGCAGGTGAAGCCGGCGTCCCCTTCTTCTCCATCTCCGGGTCCGACTTCGTCGAGATGTTCGTCGGGGTCGGCGCCTCGCGGGTCCGCGACCTCTTCGAGCAGGCCAAGCAGAACTCGCCCTGCATCATCTTCATGGACGAGATCGATGCCGTCGGCCGCCACCGCGGCGCCGGCATGGGCGGCGGCCACGACGAGCGCGAGCAGACCCTGAACCAGCTGCTCGTCGAGATGGACGGCTTCGAGATGAAGGACAACATCATCCTCATCGCCGCCACGAACCGGCCCGACATCCTCGACCCGGCCCTGCTCCGGCCCGGCCGCTTCGACCGCCAGATCGTCGTGGATCGTCCCGACCGCAAGGGCCGCAAGCAGATCCTCGAGGTCCACACCCGGGGCAAGCCGCTGTCCTCGGACATCGACCTAGACGCCCTCGCCGGCCAGACCCCCGGCTTCACCGGCGCCGACCTCGCCAACCTGATCAACGAGGCGGCGCTGCTCACCGCACGCTCCAGCAAACGAGAGATCACGATGCTGGAGCTCGAGGAGGGAATCATGCGGGTGATCGCCGGCCCGGAGAAGAAGAGCCGGGTGATGTCCGAGAAGGAGCGACTCGTGACCGCCTACCACGAGCTCGGCCACGCGATCGTCGGCCACGTCCTGCCGAACTCCGATCCCGTCCACAAGGTGTCGATCATCAGCCGGGGTCAGGCGCTGGGCTACACGATCTCGCTGCCGACCGAGGACAAGTTCCTCACCACCCGCGCGGAGCTGAACGACACCATGGCGATGACCCTCGGAGGCCGCGCCGCTGAGGAGATCGTCTTCAGCGAGATCACCACCGGCGCCTCCAACGACCTCGAGAAGGTGACCGAGACCGCCAAGCAGATGGTGATGCGCTTCGGCATGTCCGAGCGGCTCGGGCCGCGCGTCTTCGGACACGACCGCGGCCAGCCCTTCCTCGGACGGGAGTTCTCGGCCGAGCCCGACTACTCGGATGAGGTCGCGCGCGAGATCGACGACGAGATCCGCCGCATCGTCGAGGAAGCGCACAAGGCGGCCACGGACATCCTCTCCGAGCGCCGCGACGAGCTGGACACGATCTCCAAGATCCTGCTCGAGCGGGAGACGATCGAGGCGGAGCAGTTCATCGCCCTGCTCGAGGGCACGTCCGAGGACGAGGTCTTCGCCGACGAGGAGGAGGAGGCGAAGCCTCCCGCGGCTCCGGCGGAAGAGGAGAAGGGCACCTCGCGCGAGGGTCCGCGGCCCCGCCCACGCCCGCGCCCCGGCCTCGCCGGCGGCGGCGCCGCGGAGATGCGCGCCGACTCAGACCGCTAGCTCCGGGGCTCCGACATGAAGCTGATGGGGATCGTCAACGTGACCCCCGATTCCTTCTCGGACGGGGGACTGTTCCTGGACGCCGGCTCCGCGATTGACCATGGTCGGAAGCTGGCCGCAGAGGGGGCGGAGATCCTCGACGTCGGTGGCGAGTCCACCAGACCCGGGGCGGCGGCGATCGGCGCCGAGGAGGAGCTGGAGCGGGTCGCGCCGGTCGTCGAGACGCTGGCGGGAGCCTCGGGCCCCGGGGTGCCCGTTTCGATCGACACCGCCAAGCGGGCGGTCGCCGAGGCGGCGCTTGAGGCAGGCGCGAAGATCGTCAACGACGTCACCGCTCTCCGGGGGGATCCCGAGCTCGCGCCACTGTGCGCTGACCGCGGCTGCGGGCTGGTGCTGATGCACATGCTCGGCGACCCGCGGACGATGCAGGACGACCCCCGCTACGACGACGTGGTGGACGACGTCAGGGCGTTCCTCGCCGAGCGGATCGAGTCCGCGATCTCGGCCGGGATCGCTGAGGACCGGATCTGGGTGGACCCCGGGATCGGCTTCGGCAAGACGGTCGAGCACAACCTCGAGCTGCTCCGCCGGCTCGGCGAGCTGGGCGAGCTGGGACGGCCGATCGTGATCGGCACCTCCCGCAAGAGCTTCATCGGCAAGCTGACCGGCGCAGGGGTGGAGGAGAGGCTCGGTGGCACGGTCGCCTCCAACGTGCTCGCCTACGCGAACGGCGCCGACGTGCTCCGGGTCCACGACGTCGCTCCGGTCAGAGAGGCGATTCAGACCGCCGACGCCGTCATCGGCCGCTAGACAGGCTGGTCCACGAAGTCCCGGATCAGCCGGTTGACATCCTCCGGCCTCTCGTAGGGCACCCAGTGGCCGGCGCCCGGGACGATCTCGGTCCGGAGGTCGGGGATCCACTGCTCCAGCCCGCGGGTCAGGGTGGGAAGCAGGACGTTGTCCTTCTCCCCCCAGATCACCATGGTCGGCACCCGGACGCTCTGCGAGGTGATCTTGGCCTCGTAGGCCTCGGGTACCCCGCCCGCGACGACCTGCTCCCCCATGCGCGCGGCGCGATAGTAGTTGAGGCCCCCGCGCAGGGCTCCCGGCTGCGACCAGGCCTCCCGGTAGACGGCCTGTTCGGCGTCGGTCAGCCGCGCGCCCATGCCGCCGATGCGCTGCATGACCTGGTCCATCATCGAGTAATCGTTGGCGGCCAGCATCTTCTCGGGCTCTGGAGAGGGCTTGGAGAGCTCGACCATGTAGTTGACGGCCTCGCGCTGCTTCGGGCTCTCCCGTAGGTCCCGGTTCCAGGTGAACGGGGGAGGGGCGTCGATGATCACCAGCCGCTCCAGCAACTCCGGGTGCTTCAGCGAGAAGGCCCAGGAGACGATCCCGCCCCAGTCGTGGCCGACCAGGGTGACGGGAGCGAGGTCGAGCTCTGAGACCAGCGACCGGATGTCCCCGAGCAGGTGGCGCATCCGATAGTCCTCGGGGTCCTCGGGCTTGCAGGAGAGGTTGTAGCCGCGCATGTCCGCCGCGATCGCCCGATGGTCCCGGCCGAGGTCGGCGAGCTGATGGCGCCAGAGGAACCAGAACTGCGGGAAGCCGTGCAGGAACAGGATCGGACTCCCCTCCCCCCTGGAGACGTAGTGCATCCGGCACTCGGGGAGATCGGCGAAGTGGTGCGTCACCTCCGCCGTGAGCTCCCCTTCGCCGACCGTGGTGGTCGTGGGCGGCGCGCTCACCCCGGTAGTCGTAGCAGGAGCCGCCCATCGGCTACTTTGGCGGCGTGGACGGCGACTCCCCACAGTCATCCGTCGAGGTCGAGATCAGGGGCCTCTCCATCTACACCCACCACGGCGTCACCGACGCGGAGCAGGAGGTGGGGCAGCGGATGGAGTTCGACCTCACGCTCGAGGTGCCGCACTGCGACGCGGTGCTCACCGACCGCGTCGAGGACACGGTGGACTATTCCGAGGTCTGTGACATCGTCGCCCTGGCTGCGACCGAACGGAGTCATCGAACGCTGGAGCGGCTCTGCCAGGTCGTGGGCGAGCGGCTGATGGAGCGGTTCGACTGCGAGTCGGTGCGGGTCCGCGCCGCGAAGCCGGAGCCGCCGGTGCCCTACACCGTGCAGGAGGCGGGGGTCGAGGTCACCCTCGAGCGCGCGCTCGACCGCGAGCCCGAGGACGAGGACGGCGCCTGAGCGGCTTCATCGAGCGAAGCGGCTACATAGGACTGGGCTCGAACGTCGGCGACCGCGAGCGGCAGCTGCGGGAGGCCGTCGAGTCCCTGGGCCGGCTTGGCGTGGCCGTGGAGGCGGTCTCCTCCTTCTACGAAACCGAGCCGGTGGGGGAGATCCTCGACCAGCCCGACTTCCTCAACGCCGTCGCGCGGATTCGCACCGACCTCGAACCGGATGCGCTGCTGGAGCTCTGCAAGGCGATCGAGGTCGAGCAGGGGCGGGCCTTCGGCGGTCCCCGCCACGGTCCGCGGCCGATCGACCTCGACCTGCTGCTTCTCGGGGACGTCGAGCTGGAGACGGACCGCCTCAAGCTGCCCCATGCCGAGGTCACTACCCGCCGCTTCGTCCTGGTGCCGCTGCTCGAGCTCGACCCCGATCTCGCCCTGCCCGACGGCACCCGTCTCCGGGAGGCCCTCGAACGCCTTCCCGAGGGCCAGCGCGTAAACCGCGTCGGCTAGCGCCGCAGCGGCTCGAGCCAGTCGGCGGGGTAGACCGCCGGGGTGCGCCCCGGGAAGTGAGGCAGGATGCGCATCGCCAGCTCACCCGCGGGACGCGACTCGATCGCGGGCCGCAGGTCGTCGAGCGTCATCATCAGCCGCAGGCTCGGGGCGATCTGATAGTCGGCGGCGTTTGGATCGTCGCTCCCGATCACCTTCTGCTTGATCAGCTCGTCGACTCGGTCGAGCATCGCCGGCAGCTCCGCTAGGTCGCGCCGGACCGTCTCGTCGCCGGCGTGGTTCCGGCGCTTCGCCATCGCCACGGTCGGCCCGGCCAGCGCCGACGCGAGGAAGCCGGGAACCGGGAGCTTGGCCTCCTCGGAATAGGTCGTGAGCGTCGAGTGGTCCCGCCCCTGGGCGTTCCAGATCAGCCTGCGCGCGACCGGCTGCAGCACCTCGTCGCCCCAGCGCTCGGCCTCCTCGACCGCGGTGCGATCGCTCGCGTCGGGAGGGAAGAGCGGCAGCTCGGGGAAGCGCTGATCGAGCTCGCGGCTGATCTCACGGGAGCCCTGCACTTTCTCCCCGTCGAGCTTCAGGGCCGGAACCGTGTCGCCCGGAAAGCCCATAGCTCGAAGCTGCAGCTGCTTGATTGGCCCGGGAATCATGTCCACGCGCTTGAAGGGGACGCCCTTCCGCTCGAGCATCAGGCTCGCGGCGAGCGACGGATGCGAGCCCGGGATGACGTAGAGCTTGTTCTCGGCCATGGCCCGATCGTATGGCACCGTGCTGTCGCCGGGTTGCGCTCGCCTGCCCGATAATCGCCGCATGCTTCTGGCGGTAGACGTCGGCAACACGCAGACCCATCTGGGTG
>Ga0299913_10003353_pt1 | contig 13066 bp, 17 predicted proteins | sample RVTome_9_FD_201360 | JGI IMG/M metagenome (GOLD analysis project Ga0299913, IMG submission 201360) | Soil microbial communities from uranium-contaminated site in the Upper Colorado River Basin, Wyoming, United States - RVT155D38 (version 2) ... | reverse complement strand
GACGCTGAGGTCATCCTGACGGGCACGGCCCACGAGCTGCTGAGTTAGCGTCGACTTGCCGGCCCCCGGCGCTCCGGTGATCCCGATCGAATACGCCTTGCCCGTCCGGGGATAGATCGCTTCCATGACGCGACCGAGGTCGGTGCCGCCGTCCTCCACCAGGGAGATCAACCGGGCTATGGCGGGACGCTCACCATCGAGAGCGCGGCGAACGAGTTCGTCTACGGTCATGGATGGTGCCTCGTCGAAGGTCTCAGGCCTCGACCGCGATGACCTCGGTGATCCCTTGCACTCGGTCCTTGAGCAAACGCTCGACGCCGGACTTCAATGTGACCGGCGAGATGGGACATGTCTCGCACGTACCGAAGAGTTGCACCGTGACACGTCCGCCTTCCACGCTCGACAGCTGGATATCGCCTCCATCGAGCTGGATGGCGGGACGGATCAGCTCGAGCGCTTCTTTGACCTGGTCTTCCACGGTCGTGGGCGTGCTCACAACAAGATTCTACCGAGTCAGGCCCCCGGAGAGGTGTCGGTGTCCTGCCGAGCACGCTTGAGGCCCCAGCCCGCGAACAGCAGGCCCACACCTATCAACATGCAGTACGAAACGATGCCGGGGGTCGCGTCGCCGAATTCGTCCCCCATTCCCGCGAAGATCGTCGCGATCACGATCGACCCGGCGCCGGTCGCGAACAGAACATAGGGAAGCACACGCATCCAGCGCGGGGATCCCTCTACAACGATGTCCCCCTTTATCCCCATTCGTGAGAGAAGCACGATCCCCGCGCCCATGAGGAAGAAGAACATCCCGCCGACGAGCAAGGCCAGCGCATAGGTCCCGCGGCGCGAGCAGCAGCGCTCCATGAAAGTGAGGCCCCATCCCGTCTGAAGCTGTATCAGAACCACGAGCGACCACAACATCGTCACGGCCCCGGATGCGAGCACTACGAACCCGGACAAGCGGACGAGCCGGCGCCACAGTTTCATCGCGCATCGAGCTCGATCTCGGCCCCCAAGCCGCGCAGCTTGTCTTCGAAATCCTCGTAGCCGCGATGGATGTGTGCGATGTCGAGCACTTCGGTAGCCCCCTCTGCGCACAGCCCGGCTATTACCAGCGCCGCGCCGGCCCGGATATCGGGTGCCCGAACCGGAGCTCCCGAGAGGTTCTCGACCCCGCGGATGACGGCGTGATGACCTTCCACCCGGATGCGAGAGCCCATTCGGTTGAGCTCGTCTACGAAGAGGAAGCGGGACTCGAAGACGTTCTCGGTGAGGATCGATGAGCCCTCGGCCTGTGCAAGAAGAACCATCATCAGGGGCTGGAGGTCGGTAGGGAAGCCTGGATAAGGAAGCGTGACGAGATCCAGCGGGCGGGGGCGCCTGCTCATCGCGACGCGCAGTTCACCGTCCCCACGACGCAGCTCCACTCCCGCCTCCTCGAGCTTCTGCCGCAGCAGCTCCAGATGGTCGGTGCGCAGATCCTTGAGGGTCACGTCGCCTCCGGTCGCGGCCGCCGCGATCGCGTAGGTGCCGGCTTCGATGCGGTCGGGGATGATCTCGTGCTCGGCCGCATGCAGGGCCTCGACACCGTGGATCGTGACCGACGGCGTCCCTGCACCTTCGATCTGAGCTCCACAGCTCGATAAGAAGGTGGCGAGGTCTTGGATCTCCGGCTCGCGAGCAGCGTTCTCGATCTGCGTCGTGCCGCGCGCCGTGACCGCCGCCATGAGCAGGTTCTCGGTTGCACCGACAGAAGGGAATTCCAGGAGGACGCGCGTGCCGTGTAGCTCGTCTGCGACCCCTTCGACATAGCCGTGCTCCGACGTGAACTTCGCCCCCATCCGCTCGAGGCCCTGGAGATGGAGGTCTATCGGACGTGAGCCGATCGCATCTCCGCCGGGCAAGGCGACGCGTGCGCGACCGAGGCGCGCGAGAAGAGGGCCGAGCACCTGGATCGACGCTCGCATCCGCGTGACGAGGTCGTAGGGGGTCTCTTCACGAAGTTCCCCCGATGGATCGATCCGGACACGGTCGCCGTCGAAGGAGACCTGAGCCCCGAGGCCCTGGAGAACTTCGCCCATGAGAGCGACGTCGGTGATCTTCGGCACCCTCGACAACACCACTTCCTCGCGCACCAATAGCGAAGCCGCCATCATCTTGAGCGCGGAGTTCTTGGCGCCGCTGATGTGGACGTCACCGTGCAGCGGCGTGCGACCGAGGACGCGAAGCGATCTCATCGCTTCCATCTTAGGAAGGTAAGAGGCGGCCCGGAGGCCGCCTCCTGAGATCCGTCGGTTTCGCTGGTCAGCGACGCCGCGTGGACTTGCGGCCCGTGCGCTTGGCCGTGCCGCGTGCCTGGCCGGCTGCCCGCCGAGCGGTCTTACGAGTGCCTCGTGCGGCCGTCCGAGCCCCCGCGCGTGCACCGCGTGTGGCTTTGCGTGCCGCGGTTCCTGCCCGGGCGCGGGTCGACTTGCGCCGGCCCGTGGACTTCTTGCGGCCCGTGGACTTCTTGCGGCCCGTGGACTTCTTGCGGCCCGTGGACTTCTTGCGGCCCGTGGACTTCTTGCGGCCCGTGGACTTCTTGCGGGCAGGGCTGCGCCGCGCGGTCGTCTTTCTCCGCCCGGTGCTCTTCTTACGTCCGGCGCTCTTGCGTGCCGACGTCTTCTTCCGACCGGTCGACTTCTTACGAGCCGGGCGCTTGCGCCCCGTGCTCTTTTTCCGACCGGTCGATCTCTTGCGGGCCGGGCTCTTTCGAGCGGTCGACTTACGCCGGGCAGTCGTTTTCCTACGGCCCGTGCTCTTACGAGCCGGCCTGCGACGCGCCGTGGACTTCTTGCGCCCGGTGCTCTTGCGTGCTGCGCTCTTCTTGCGACCCGTCGACTTCTTGCGACCCGTCGATTTCTTCCGCCCGGTGCTCTTCTTACGCCCGGTGGATCGCTTCCGGGTCGTTTCCGGCCTCGCCAGGCCCGCCCCCACGCGGGTCGTTCCCGCGGCGACACGCCGCGCACCTGCAACGGCTCCGCTCTCACTGCGGCTTGGTTCAACCAGCTCGGCTGCTTCCTCGGAAACGTCGGCAACAGCCTCGCGAGCTCGATCGACCAAGCCCCTCTCTTCCGCCATAGACCCCTCCTCGTCTCGACCGCGAACGATCGCGTGTAAACGCGATGCTTATCGTGCTTTCCCAAAACCTGCAAGAGGAAAACAATCGATCTGCACGTGTCACTAGATCACAACGCGGGAAAGAGAGAGCGAGTGAATGACCGATTGCTCTCCATCTATCTGAACGATCATCTCGCGGGAGCCACCGCCGGGGTCGAGCTCGTCCGGCGCGCAGCGTCGAGCAACGCCGGCACCGCCTACGCAGAGTTCTTGAGAAGTCTCCAGCGGGAGATAGAAGAAGACAAGATCGCCCTCGAGGAGCTAATGGAGACGTTGGGTGTCAGGAAGGATCCGATCAAGCCGCGCGCAGCATGGTTCGCGGAGAAGATCGGACGGCTCAAGTTCAACGGGCAGCTCCTCGGCTACTCACCCTTGAGCCGCTTGCTCGAGTTGGAGGGCCTCATGCTCGGCGTGAGCGGGAAGCTCGCGCTGTGGAAGGGGCTGAAGACCTTGAGCGATCACGACCCGCGGCTGGCGGTTGCCGACTTCGACGAGTTGATCCAGCGGGCCCTGGCCCAGCGCAACGATATCGAGGAACAGCGCCAGAGTGCCGCCGAGGACGCGCTGACCTAAGGCAGGTTGGAGAAGGTGGCGGTGACGGTCCCAACCGTTGCCGGACCTATGCATGGGCTCGTCGCGCCACCGGTCGTCTGGGTCACCACGACCACGAGCTCGGTAACGCCCGGAGCGATCGCGAAGGGCTCTTCGGACGCCCCACAGACATGCTCGTGCGTCGTGGCCGGGTCGCTGTAGCCGTAGGTGTAGACGGATGCCCATACGGGCTGTCCCGCGGTGTCGGCAACCTCGACCGAAACCCAACGCTCGCCCTTTTCGATCGGGATGCTGACGCAACCGACAGGAGGCGCGTCGCACGCCCCCTCGACGGCGCCGCGCAAGCCCGAGAAGCCCACATACTGAGCTTCGGCGGTCCTTTCCACGCGCTTTTTCTTCTTCTTCTTGGCCGCGCTAGCGATCGGGAGCTGGCCAGCGAGGCCGAAGATCACAACAGCCACCAACAGAGACGTGAGGATCGAGCGTCGCGTCGCCATAAGTCCTCCCACAGGATGTTCGCCTAGCTATCGGATTCTGAGCGCGGGGGTGGATTCCTGCTAAACCCCTGAACCGGGGTCGATGTCGAGACGGGCCTCGATCAGCCACAGGTTGCGGCGTACGCAGTCGGAGCACAGCGCGAGCATGCGTCCATTCGCGTCGGGTATCTCCTGCCACCCCAGCGGCAGGACCCCGTGACGACGGGCCTCGGAGACTCCACAGGACGAGCAGAAGACCCGGTTACGCAGGCCCGCCGGTTGCTCCTCCCCCATTTCCGCTCCCTATCCGACTTCCTACCGCGGGGCGAGCAGGACCTTCTCTAGCGTTGTCCCCGGCTTGCGGCGATCTCGTCGGCGGCCATCGCGGCCTGCAGGCGAGCCGTCCCCCGGTCCTCCGAGCTGCGGTCCGCCTCCTGTTGCCGGCGGATCTCCTCGATCCGTCGCGTTATCTCCTCTGCCGTGATCTCACCTGTGGCCTCGGCATCGTCGGCGAGGACGATCACGTGATACTCCTCGCCGTCGCCGTTCGCCTCGAGGAAGCCGCCCGTCACGACGAAAACCTCGCGCTCGGCCCCCGAGACGACCGTCACTGCACCGGGAACAAGGGCGGCAAGGAACGGGATGTGGTTGTACATGATCCCGAACTCGCCCTCCGGCGACCGTGCGATCACGAGCTCGGCTTCGCCCTCCCACACGGCTTCTTCCGGTGAGACGACTTGCACCTTCATCGGGGTAGCCATTCTCGGTCCTTCCTCGTGTTCTGTGTAGCTGAGAGTTCCCGAAAACGGCTCTCAGTTAGCACAAAACGGTTATTCGCTTAGCTCCTTGGCTTTTGCCTCGGCCTCTTCGATACCGCCGACCATGTAGAACGCCTGCTCCGGTAGATGGTCGTACTCGCCTTCCGCGAGTGCCTTGAAGCTCTTGATGGTGTCGTCGACCGGGACGTATTTGCCGGGGATGCCGGTGAACTGCTCGGCAACGAAGAACGGCTGGCTGAGGAATCGCTGGATCTTGCGGGCCCGTTGCACGGTGATCTTGTCCTCTTCCGAGAGCTCATCGATTCCAAGGATGGCGATGATGTCCTGGAGGTCCTTGTAGCGCTGCAGGATCCGCTGCACGTTCAGCGCGGTGTTGTAGTGCTCGTCGCCGAGGTAGCGCGCGTCCAGGATCCGGCTGGTGGAGTCGAGCGGATCCACCGCCGGGTAGATGCCGAGCTCCGAGATCTGCCGGGAGAGCACCGTCGTCGCGTCGAGGTGGGCGAAGGTCGTGTGCGGCGCGGGGTCGGTGATGTCGTCGGCGGGCACGTAGATCGCCTGCAGCGAGGTGATCGAGCGGCCCTTCGTCGAGGTGATGCGTTCCTGGAGCTCGCCCATCTCCTCCGAGAGCGTCGGCTGGTAACCGACGGCCGAAGGCATGCGACCGAGGAGTGTCGATACCTCGGAGCCGGCCTGCACGAACCGGAAGATGTTGTCGATGAACAGCAACACGTCCTGGTGCTCGCGGTCCCTGAAGTACTCCGCCATCGTGAGCGCGCTCAGCGCGACACGGAGACGGACGCCCGGAGGCTCGTCCATCTGTCCGTAGACCAGCGCGGTCTTGTCGATGACGCCGGACTCGCGCATCTCGAGGAGAAGGTCGGTGCCCTCACGCGTGCGCTCGCCTACTCCTGCGAAAACAGACACACCGGAGTGCTGTTCGGCGACGCGATAGATCATCTCCTGGATGATCACCGTCTTGCCGACGCCGGCACCTCCGAACATGCCGATCTTTCCACCCTGCACGTACGGCTCGAGGAGGTCGATGACCTTGATGCCGGTCTCGAACATCTCCGTCTTGGGCTCCAGCTCCTCGAACGGGGGCGGCGGGCGGTGGATAGGCCACCGCTCGGTGTCGGCGGGGATCGTCGAGCCGTCGACCGGCTCACCGAGAACGTTGTAGACGTGACCCAGCGTCGCCGGACCCACCGGCACTGTGATCGGCGCACCGGTGTTGGTGACTACGGCGCCGCGCACCAGCCCGTCGGTTTGCTTCATGCAGATCGCTTTGACCACGTTGTGGCCGATGTGCTGGCTGACCTCGGCGGTGATCGTGTCGGTCTTACCTGCCACGGTGCGCTCGACCGTGATGGCGAAACCCAGCTCCGGTAGGTCGTTAGGAGGGAACTCGACCTCGATAACCGGACCCGTGATCCTGAGGATCCGCCCGTCGGCCGAGGCCTTCCCCGTCCTCGTTGTCAGTTGCTCCTCCGTTACCGCCATCGTTCCCTCCTGCCTATTCGCTCTGGTTAGCGGCCTCGGCCAGGGCCTCCGCCCCACCGATGACCTCCATGATCTCGGTCGTGATCTCTGCTTGCCGTGCCTGGTTGTAGTCGCGGGTGAGGTTGCCGATCAGCTCGTCGGCGTTGTCGGTGGCGGCCTTCATCGCGCGCCGGCGGGCCGCGTGTTCCGAGGCCGCGGCTTCGAGCATCCCTTGGAGAACGGCCCCCTCGATGTAGCGCGGCAACAGGTAGGCAAGGATCTCCTCCGGCTCCGGTTCGAAGACGTAGCCGGCGCGAGGACGCCCGCTCTCTTCCTGCGGTTCGCCTTGGAGAGCGTCGCGTTCGGCCGGCAGGAGCTTGACTACGACCGGTCGCTGGATGAGGGCCGACTCGAACTTCGTGTAGACGAGTCGCACCTCGTCGACGTCTTCGTTCTCGAACGCCTCTACGGCGGCGCGCGCGACCTTGCGCGCGTCTTCGATCTTCGGTTGATCGGACGTGCCGATCCACGAATCGCTGAAGTCGTAACCCCGGAACTTGAAGTAGCTGACGGCCTTCTTCCCCGAGAGGAACAGCCTCGTGTCCTGGTGACGGCGCATGTCGCGCTCGGCGGCCCGGATCACGTTGGAGTTGTAGGCGCCTGCCAGCCCGCGGTCGGCGGTGATGACGATCATGCCGACCCGGCCCCGGCCCTCGCGTGGCTTTAACAGCGGATGATCGACGTTGCCCGCGTTCTGCGCGACCGATGCCATGAGGGCGCGCATGGCTTCCGCATAAGGGCGAGCAGCCTGGACGCGCCGCTGGGCCTTGATGATGCGCGACGACGCGATCAGCTCCATGGCGCGAGTGATCTTCTGGGTCGACTTGACCGAGACGATCCTGCGCTTTACGGCACGGAGCTTGCCGGCCATCTACTCCCCTTGGGTTGTGATCTCGGCGGTGTCGGAAGGCGCTGCCGCCTCGTCCGTGGGGGGCTCGGGCACGCCCTCTTCGGAGGAGGTGGTCTCTTCCGTTTCCTCACGCGCGGTCCACGACTGCTTGAAGTCCTCGACCGCGGACTTCAGCTGCTGGATCGTTTCTTCCTCCAGCTTGCCGCTGTCCCGGATCGTGTCGCCGATGCCGGAGTTCCGTGAGCGCAAGTGGTCCAGCAGCTCGGCCTCGAATCGACCGACCTGCTCCAGCGGCACGTCGTCCATGTATCCGTTGGTCACGGCCCAGATGGACTGGACCTGGTCCTCGACGGGGAACGGCGAGTACTGGAGCTGCTTGAGTATCTCGACCACGCGAGCGCCCCGGTCGAGCTGGGCTTGCGACGCCTTGTCGAGGTCCGAACCGAACTCGGCGAACGCCTCCAGCTCGCGGAACTGCGCGAGGTCCAGCCGAAGACGACCCGCGACCTGCTTCATCGCCTTGATCTGCGCATTCCCACCGACTCGAGAGACCGAGATACCGACGTTGATGGCGGGACGAACTCCCGAGAAGAAGAGGTCCGACTCCAGGAAGATCTGTCCGTCGGTGATCGAGATCACGTTCGTCGGGATGTAAGCGGAGACGTCCCCACCCTTCGTCTCGATGATCGGGAGCGCGGTCAACGAACCGCCGCCGTTCTCATCGGAGAGCTTCGCGGCGCGCTCCAGGAGGCGGGAGTGCAGGTAGAAGACGTCACCCGGGTAGGCCTCACGTCCCGGCGGACGCCGCAGCAACAGCGAGAGCTGCCGGTACGCGATCGCCTGTTTGGAGAGGTCGTCGTAGATGACGAGCGCGTGCTGGCCGTTCTCCATCCAGTGCTGGCCCATCGCGCAACCGGTGAAGGGAGCGAGGTATTGGAAGGGTGCCGGGTCCGACGCCGGAGCGTTGACCACGACGGTGTACTCCATCGCGCCGTACTGCTCGAGCGCGGCGACGACCTCGGAAACCGTCGATGCCTTCTGACCGACCGCCACGTAGATGCACTTCACAGCCTTGTCGGTGCCCCACAGCTGGCGCTGGTTGATGATCGTGTCGATCGCGATCGCGGTCTTACCCGTCTGGCGGTCGCCGATGATCAGCTGCCGCTGGCCACGCCCAACCGGGGTCATCCCGTCGATCGCCTTGATGCCGGTCTGCAGTGGCTCGTGCACCGGCTGGCGTGCCGTGACGCCGGGGGCCTGGACCTCCAGGGGCCGACGCGTTTCGGTCTTCAGCGCACCCTTCCCGTCGATCGGTTCGCCCAGCGCGTTGACCACGCGCCCGAGCAATCCGTCACCAACACCAACAGAGAGGATGTTGCCGGTCTGCTTGACGGGTTGTCCTTCTTCGATGTGGCTGTCGTCGCCCAGGATCACGCAGCCGATCTCCGCCTCGTCGAGATTCATTGCGAGGCCGATGGTGCCGCCCGTGAACTCGAGCATCTCGTTCGCCATCGCCTTCGGAAGCCCGCTAACGCGCGCGATGCCGTCGCCGACGTCCCTCACGTAACCGACCTCTTCGCGCTCGACGGACGTCTTGAAGTCCGTGACGTAACGACGCAGTACGGAGGAGATCTCCTTCGGATCGATCGTTAGCTCTGCCACTAGCGGCTCACCTGCTCCTTCAGCTGCTCGAGACGGCGCCTGATCGAGCCGTCGATGACCATGTCTCCAACTTTCGCTACGACTCCGCCGATGACCGACGGATCGACGATCACCTTTACGGTCACGTTCTTGTTGGTTGCTTTGGAAAGCGACTTCGCGAGCTCTTCCTGTTGCGCGTCGTCGAGCGGCACCGCGCTCCGAACCTCGGCGACGACCGACTTGCGGGCCTGAGCCGCCAGCGAAGAGACCTCCTCGAGGATCTGCGGCAGGTGTCGGGCGCGGCCCTGGGCCACGATGAAGTTCAAGAGCCCCAACGTGTGCGGCGTGACCTTGTCGCTAAGAAGCTCGGTCAGTACTTTCTCACGCTGCTCGCCGGCGATCGCCTGGTCGGACAATGCCTGCTTGAGCTCGTGGTTCTGCTCGAGCAGCTTCCCGAACCGGAACAACTCGTCCTCGACGAGGTCGAGCTCGCCCTCGGCCTGGACGACCTTGAACAGGGCCTCTGCGTAGCCTCGAATGAGCGCGTCTCCAGAGGAACTCACGATCAGTTGTTCCTTCCGTTGCCACTCATCGTTCCGACTTCCTTGATGTAGGCGTCGACGAGCTCGCGGTGCGAGGAGTTGTCGAGCGAACGACCAACGACCTTCTCGGCAAGCTCGATCGCCAGGTCGCCGAGCGTCGACTGCAGCTCGGTGACCGTGCGATTGCGTTCGGCCTCCAGCTGCTCCTGGGCCCGCGTCACGACGTGCGCGGCCTCGCCCTCGGCCTTAGCGATCAGGTCCTTGCGTACCTGCTCGGCGGACTGCCGTGCTTCTTCGATGATGCGGTTCGCCTCACCACGAGCGTCCGCGATCTGGCGCTTGTACTCCTCCTGCGCCTGCTGCGCTTCGGTCTTCGCCTGCTCGGCCGCCTCGAGATCGGCGGCGATGCGCTGCTCGCGTGCCTCGACCGACTTGCGAAGCGCAGGGAACACCTTCTTGGTCAAGACGACCCAGACGATGACGAAGCACACCGTTCCCCAGATCAGCTCCGGGAGGGCCGGAAGGATCAGATCGAGAGTGCTCGGCTCTTCCGTCCCGTGGTCGACCTCCTCGACCTCTTGAGCCCAGACGGCTGCTGCGTTAACGAATCTCATGTCCGGCTCCTTCTAGACGATGAACGCGAGGACGAAACCGATCAGGGCGAGGGCCTCGATCAGAGCGAAACCGAGGAACATCGTCGTACGGGTTTGACCGGCGGTCTCGGGCTGGCGCGCCATGGCTTCGATCGCGCTCGAGAACACGAGCCCCACGCCGACCCCCGGGCCAATCGCGGCGAGGCCGAACACGAGACCATGAGCGAGCGACTTGAGCCCCTCGTCGGTGACGCCTCCTCCACCCGTTTCCTGAGCCAGCTGCAGCGCTAGATCGAACATTCGCTCCTCCTCTTTCCTTTTCTCTTAAGCGACTTCGGCCATTCCTTCGGTTACGTGCGGTCCTGCTGGTTTCGCCGGATCGGCGTGTGCGCCACTGACTTCATGCGCGTGTTCTTCATCGTGCTCGCCGTGTCCGTGGATCGACTCGGCGATGTAGAACGCGGTCAACATCGTGAAGATGTACGCCTGTATCGAGATGACCAGCATCTCAAAGACGATGAGGCCCGCCGCGACGACCCCCGTCAGGATGCCTATCGGCAACGTGAAGACATTGAAGTCCACGAAGATAAATCCATGCGTGAACAGGAAGAAGATCGTCAGCAATACGTGCCCCGCCATCATGTTGGCGAAGAGTCGGATGGCGAGGGTGAGCGGCCGGAAGATGAAGACCGAAGCCAGCTCGATGATCGCCAGCAATGGCTTGACGACCAGCGGGACCCCCGGCGGGAACAGGGTGTCCTTGAAGTAACGGATCCCTCCTTGTCGCGCGATCCCCACGGCATTGAAGATGATGTAGGTCAACAGCGCGAGCATCGCCGGGATGGCCATGCGCGACGTCACTGGGAAGTTGATACCCGGGACGATCTCCAACAGATTCATGAAGAAGATGAAGAAGAAGAGGGTCGCGAGATACGGCGCGAAGCGAAGGCCGTCCTTGGGACCGATCACATCGATCGCGATCTGGTCACGTACGAAGAAGTAAGCACTCTCAGCGATGTTCTGGATCCCCTTCGGGACCAGCGACCCTCGCCTCGACCCCAACCAGAAGAACCCGATGCATACGGCGGATGCAAGGAACATGAGGAGCACCACGCGATTTATCTCGAATGCCGTGCCCTCGAACCAGATCGGATCCCAGATGAAGAGATGGAACGGATCGAGCTCGTCAACTTGTGCGAGAACCATGCGCGTGCTAGCTCCTTACGTCGGCTGTCTGACGGGGGACGCTGGTTTCTGTCCGATCGATCCGGGTGTGTGCGCTGCCTGCCTCCCACAGAACGAGCACGAAGTGGGCGCCGATCAGCGTCAGCCCGGTGACGGGGAAGAAGACTACGTCGGTCGCTTTCAACGCGAACGCGATGCCGGTCAGGACGGCCAGCCCAAGAGCAAAGGCGGTCATCCCGGCAGGTAAGAGGAGCTGTGGGTTGTGCTCGGCGACTCCGCCGATGATCCGAGCGGAGAACCACAGGTTCCCGAGCGCCATGGTGAGGCCGACCGCACCGGAAAGAGCCCAGCGGGGCGAGCCGAGCAGCCACAGGGCAGCTACAACGACCGGGGCCAGCCACATCCCGCGGACGATCATCCGGCGGACCATGTCGAGCTCGATCACTGTTCGTTCACGCCTTTCGCCTAAGGCTGTGGTCGTTGGGCGGCGTAGTAGACGACGAAGACGCCCCCGACCCAGCCGATAACCGCCCCTGTCACTTGGATCCACGGCTCCGTGCCGAGCCAGGCGTCGAGCAGACGCCCGATGCCCCAGCCGACCATGACCGTAGCCACGAATCCGAATGCCACCGAGAGGCCCCAGGAAGCCTGTGACATGCCCTTTGCCATGTCCGAGCCCGACCCCCGGCCGCGGCCCGAGGTGGTGGAGCGGCCCGGCGTCTGCGGCGGCATGCTCACGAGGCGTCACCCTAACCCAGGTGGACTTTGTGAAACTTTTCACAAGCTACCCCACCTCCCCCCATTCCGCAACCGGAGCCCTGTGCGGGTCTCGTGGGTCCCGTTTCGTCGCGGGCGCGATCAAGGGCGTCAACTGCCCGCGAATCCGACGAGCGAAAACCGAACAAGTAGCCGTATGTGACGCGAGTCACGGACGCCGATGCCGTGACCAACCATTCTGTTGGACGTGGACCACAGGAGAAGGGGTCAGGGGCCACCGGTAGCTGTCTTGAAGCACGAGCGGTCGCTCTTGGCGCGGCACTTCGGCCCTCATCACGCGCAAGCAGGCGATCGAAGCCGGCCTGACTCCCCGCAACATTGACGGGAAACTGCGACGTAAGGAGTGGAGAGCGCTCTATAGGGGTGTTTACGCCGACACGGCATTCCCTTCGTGTTGGGAGCAGGCAGTCCTCGCTGCCGTCTTCCGCGGCGGTCCCGGAACCGTTGCGTCTGGCGCATGCGCGGCAGCCCTACTAGATCTGCCGGGTTTTCACCGCGGCAAAGTCGAGGTAACAAGCTCTCGACGCTTGAAAGCGGTTCCGTTCAGCGCCCGTCTCGGATCGGTACCGGCGGATCAAACAACGAGCATGGATCGGATCCCATGCACAGACGCGGCCCGCACGTTGCTAGACCTGAGTGCCTGGGTGAGTCGGCAGCACCTGGACGACGCACTCGACGATGCGCTACGCCGCAAGCTGACGACACTGCCGCGACTCAAGTGGATGATCAAGCGAGTCGACGGGCGAGGTCGCCACGGCATCTCTCGTTTTCGCGAAGCCATACGAGAGCGCGACGACGGACGGCCCATCCCCGAAAGCGTTCTCGAATCGCGACTGTGGCGGCCTTTGAAGCGCCTCGGAGCACCGGCACCGGAACGTCAGTACCCCGTCGTTTTCGAAGGGACCGAATACAGGATCGACTACGCGTTCCCTTCGGCGATGGTTGCCGTTGAAGCCCAGGGATACCGGTGGCA
>Ga0299913_10003352_pt1 | contig 13066 bp, 12 predicted proteins | sample RVTome_9_FD_201360 | JGI IMG/M metagenome (GOLD analysis project Ga0299913, IMG submission 201360) | Soil microbial communities from uranium-contaminated site in the Upper Colorado River Basin, Wyoming, United States - RVT155D38 (version 2) ... | reverse complement strand
ATCGGCACCGAGCCCATCCCCACGACCCGGGTGACCCCGAACCGCTCCACGACCTCGAGCACGGCGCGCGCGAACGCCTCCCACCGGGCGTCCGGCTCGGGACCGTGCAGGAGGAGGTACGGCGTGCCGCCGGTGTCGTGCAGCAGCCGGACGACGAGCCGCGGCGCGTCGTAGGCCTCGTAGTGATCACGCACGAACGACATCGGCGGGCGGCGGGCCCGGTAGTCGTGGAGCTGGTCGACGTCGAACGTCGCGACCACCGATCCGCCGGGATCCGACCCCAGCTCCACCAGGTGGCGGCAGGCGATCGCCGCCGAGCTGCCGGCGTCGAGGAAGCCGTCGAGCACCAGGACCATGGTCAGCGACTCGGCATCGTCGAGCGCGGGCACCTCGTCGACGATGTGGACGAGACGGGGTTCGGAGCTCACGGGTAGACGATATTGGTCCGGTTAGTCAGGCGCGTCGGTGGGCGTGTCCGACGGCGACTCCCCCGGGGTCTCGGTCGGCGTCTCTGTCGGGGTCTCGGTCGGCTCGGGGACGAGGAACTCGGGGTCGTACTCGTTGATCATCATCGTGGCCGCGCGGCGCGCCAGCTGGCGGGTGGTGAGGCCGATCAGCGCCTCCAGCCGGGCATCCTGGTCCACGCCGGGCTGGTCGAGCTCCTCCAGCAGCCGCCACAGGCTCTCGGTCCCGAACCCGGCCACGAGGTACTCACACGCCCACCAGCTCAGCCCGTAGTGGGCCGCGGAGTCGGCGTCGTTGAACGTGCCGTCGGCGGGCATCCGGCGTACGCCGGCCTCGGCCGCGCCGAGTGCCTCCGGCGGGAGCCGGCGCGCCTCCGGCGCCAGTGGCCGCACCGAGACCCACTCCGCGATCCCCTCGCTCAACCACGCGGGCGCCCGGTCGTCGCGTTGGCCGAGCGCCACGTGGGTCAGCTCGTGCCGGACCAGCCGGTCCCGTTCCGGGCCGGGCTGCCAGAGCATCGAGGGATGCAGGGCGAACCGGGTGGCCACCAGATCGCCCTCCGCGTCGCCCGCCAGCACGGGGAAGGCGACCCCGTCCAGCTTCTCCGGGTCGCCCCCCGGCAGGTCGTCGAGGGAGGCGAGGAAGTCGGTGTCGGAGAGTGCGTAGACGACGACGGAGCCGGGCCAGTCGTAGGGCACGGTCGCGGACACGTCGGTGATGCCCTGCGCGATCGAGTCCAGCAGCGGGTCGGCGGCCGACAGCGACGCCTCGTCGAAGATCCCGAGGACGCCCGGTCGGCCGCGGGCCAGGATCGGCACCATGTCCCAGGGCTGCGGCTGGATGTCGTTGACCCGCTCCCACTTGCGGTCGGTGACCGAGCTGACGACGTACCCGTCGCCCTCGGTGGGGGCGAACCGGAACCGATCCCGGTTGACCACCGGCTCGGGGTCGAACCCGTCGAGCTGCGTCGTGACCTCGACGACGACCCAGTACTGGTCCCCCGCCCGCACCATGCTCGACCGGTCGAGGTCGTAGGAGAAGCGCCGCAGCGGCAGCTGGGTCAGGTTGTCGTAGTAGCCCTGCTGGCTGGTCAGGAACCCCTGATTGGTGCGGTCGACGCCGGTCAGGAACAGCGAACGGTCGTGCCCGCGCAGCGCAGACGCCCGCGCGTCCAGGGTCGCCGTGAACGCATCGGCCAGGTCCGGCGGGACCGGGATCCCGGCGTCCCGCGCTTCGGAGGTGTCGGGCGCCGGGGCCGCATCCGGGGGCGAGTCGGAGCACCCGACCAGCGTCAGCCCCAGGACGGCGGCGAGGGCCGCCGCGAGGAGTCGGATCCTGGTGTCCTTGCTAGCTCGGGTGCTCGACATCGACACTTCGAGCCCGGGTGTCCGTCGTCTCCTCGGGCAGGAGGACCAGGTCCTCCACGATGCCGCGGGCGATGGTCTGCGATGTCAGTCCGATCCGCTCCAGGATCGCGGCACGCTTGGCGTGGCCGAGAAACTCCTGCGGGATGCCGTGCAGCTGGAACGGCGTGGTCACGCCGGCGTCGTTGAGGGTCTGCAGCAGTACCGCGCCGCAGCCGCCGATGCGCCCGCTGTCCTCGACGCTGACGACCAGCCGGTGCTCCCGGGCCAGGTCCACGATCGCCGGGTCGACCGGCTTCACCCAGCGGGGGTCGACGACGGTGACGCCGATGCCCTGGGCCACCAGCCGCTCGGCGACGTCGACGGCCACGGTCGCCATCGCGCCCACCGAGACGACCAGGACGTCCTTCGTGCCGTTGCGGGCGAGTACGTCGGCTCCTCCGGCCCTGCCGACGGCGGGGATGTCCTCGGGGGGCGGGCCCTTGGGGTAGCGCACCACGGTAGGCGCGTCGTCGACCTCCACGGCCTCGTTGAGCAGCTCGCGCAGCCGCGCGCCGTCGCGCGGGGCGGCGAGCCGCAGCCCCGGCACGACCTGCAGCACGGACATGTCCCACATGCCGTTGTGGCTGGCGCCGTCGTCACCGGTGACGCCGGCCCGGTCGAGCACGAACGTGACCCCGCAGCGGTGCAGGGCGACGTCCATCAGCACCTGGTCGAACGCCCGGTTCAGGAACGTGGCATAGATCGCGACGACCGGGTGCAGACCGCCCATCGCCAGGCCGGCGGCCGAGGTGGCGGCGTGCTGCTCGGCGATGCCGACGTCGAACGTGCGGTCGGGGAACCGGGCCTGGAACTTGTGCAGCCCGACCGGGTGCATCATCGCGGCGGTGATCGCGACGACGTCCTGGCGGCGGGCGCCGATGTGCACCATCTCGTCGGTGAACACGTCGGTCCAGATCCGCCCCTTGGGAGTCTCCTCGCCGGTGTCGACGTCGAACGGGCCGGGCGAGTGGAACTGGTCCGCCTCGTGCTGCTCGGCCGCGTCGTAGCCGAAGCCCTTCCGGGTGATCGCGTGCACGATCACCGGGCCGCCGAACCGCTTCGCCTGGGCCAGCGCGTGCTCCATGGCCGCCACGTCGTGGCCGTCGACCGGGCCGACGTACTTCAGGCCGAGATCCTCGAAGAGACCCTGTGGGGCGAGCGCGTCCTTGAGGCCCTTCTTCATCGCGTGCAGGGTGTCGTAGGCCGCGGGTCCGACACCCGGGACCGCGGTCAGCCGCTTCTTGACCACGTCGAGGATCTGCTCGTAGCGCGGGTTGGTGCGCAGCGTCGTGAGCGCGGTGGTCAGCCCGCCGACCGTGGGGGTGTAGGAGCGGCCGTTGTCGTTGACCACGATCACCAGCCGGGAGCTGTTGGCGATCGCGATGTTGTTGAGCGCCTCCCAGGCCATCCCGCCGGTCAGCGCGCCGTCGCCGATGACCGCCACGGTGTGCCGGTCCTCGCCGCGGATCGCGTAGGCCTTGGCCAGCCCGTCGGCGTAGCTCAACGAGGTGGACGCGTGCGAGTTCTCGACGATGTCGTGGTCGGACTCGGCCTGGCTCGGGTAGCCGCTCAGGCCGCCCTCCTTGCGCAGGCGGTCGAACTCACCGGCCCGGCCCGTCAGCATCTTGTGCACGTAGGCCTGGTGACCCGTGTCGAACACCACCCGGTCGTGCGGGGAGTCGAACACCCGGTGGATCGCCAGCGTCAGCTCCACCACGCCCAGGTTGGGGCCCAGGTGGCCACCGCCCGTCGAGCAGGACTCGACCAGGGCGTCCCGGATCTCGCTCGCCAGCAGCGCGAGCTGGTCCTCGGACAGCCCGCGGAGGTCCCGAGGCCCCGCGATCGACTCGAGCAACGACATGGGCCGGAGTTTACGGGCTCAGGGCTGATAGACGGCTACCGCCGGCTCGTGCAGGCTGCCCATCCACACCCTGCCGTCGTGCTCGCGCACCCCCGTGACCATGTGGTACGCCGCCCCGTGCTCCGACGGTTGCACGTCGACGTCGTGCACGAGGGTGCCCTCGTCGTCGTACGCCTGGACGCGGACGGTCTGCTTCGGCTTGGGCTGCATCCGCTCGGGGACTTTCGTCGCCAGCTTGCGCAGCGGCATCGGCCCGGTCTGCAGCCGCTCGACCATCGGGTCGGTCGGGCTCCCGATGGTGACCCAGATCAACCCGTCGCTGCCGCGGGCGATGTTGTCGGGATAGCCGGGCAGGTTCTGGCACAGCAGGTCGCGCATCCCGGCCCGGTTGCCGGTCAGCCACCGGCGGACGACGGTGCGGGCGCCGCTCTCGGCGACGGCCACGAAGTCCTCGCTCCCGGACAGGGCCACACCGTTGGCGAACGCGAGGCCGTCGAGCACCACCTCGATCGACCCGTCCGGCGCCAGCTTGAGCAACCGGCCGGTCCGGGTGTTCTGGACGAAGTCGTCCTTCCACCGCTCGATGCCGTATTTGGTCGAGGAGTCGGAGAACCACACCGTGCCGTCGGAGGCGATCGCCGCGTTGTTGCAGAAGACCATCTTCCGGCCGGCCACGCTGTCGGTGACCTGCTCGACCGTCCCCGCGGCCGTGTCGACGCGAAGCACCCCGCGGTGGGCGTCGCACACCAGCAGCCGCCCGTCGAGGTCGATCTCGATGCCGAGCGGACGGCCCTCTGTCTGCGCGACCCGGTCGATCCGCCGGCCGTCGTGGGAGATCCGGAAGATGCTGCCGTCCTCGGTGCCGGTGAAGACCGCGCCCTCGTCCGGTCCGCCGGTGCCGACCACCACGTCCTCGGCGCCGAACGCCGGGACCGGGATCACCTGGAAGCTCATGCCGTCATCCTCCTGTAGAGGTCGGAGTCGAGGAACGGCGGCAGCGCGATCGCGGCCGCGGCGGTCAGGTCCAGCGCCGGCACCCTGGCGGGGTCCACGAACACGATCTGGCGCCCCTCGTGGCACTCCACGTCGTCGTCGGTGACGTCGGTGCGCATCACGAACAGCCGGAACTGGTCGTCGCTCGCGGTGTGCACGTGGTGGACACCGAACTGGCCGAACAGCTCCAGTCCCCCGTCGAGCCGGAGGCCCGTCTCCTCCGCGAGCTCCCGGTAGGCGCCGGCGAGGTAGTCCTCGTCGGGGTCGAGATGACCGCCGACGAACCCCCACTTCTCCGGGTCGATCGCCGGGAACTGGTCCCGCTCCTGGAGGAGGACCCACCCCCTGGCATCGACCAGGACGACGCTCGAGAACCGCTGCACCCCGGGGACGTTACCGCCGCACCCGGGTCGCCGCGGCCACGGCCGCCGCGATGACCAGCGCGGCGCCGACCCACTGGCGATCGATGAACCGGTCGCCCAGCAGGTAGGCCGCGGCGAGCCCGAAGACGGGGGTCAGCGGCAGGAAGCTGCCCGCCACCGCTGCCGGCACCCCTCTGAGTCCGCCGACGAAGAACCAGAACGCGAGGCCGTAGTAGAGCATCCCGGAGGCCGCCGCGAGTGCCCAGGTCGCGGGATCGTCGGGCAGCCTCACGTCGGCGGCGCCGAGCGCCGAGGCCGTGCCGGCGAGCACGGCCGCGAAGCACAGCGCGGTGACCTGCTGCACGAGGACCACGGCCAGGGAGCTGTCGTCGAGGAGCAGCCTGCGGGTCAGCACGGCGTAGAACGCGCAGGCCGCGACCGCGGCCACGGTCAGCGAGATTCCCAGCGCGTCGCCGGAGGCGCCCGGTCGATAGATCACGAGCAGCACTCCGGCCATCGCCGCGGCCACCGCGACCGCGGTTGCCAGCGCGATCCGTTCCCGCAGCACGAGCACGGCCAGCAGCATGATCAGGATCGGTTCGGTCGCCCAGAGCAACACCGACATGCTGGCGGTGATGCTGACCAGCCCGAGCAGCCCGAGCGCGTAGGCCAGGCCCGGATTGAGGATGCCGAGTCCCGCCAGCCTCACGATGGCCGGCGACCAGACCGGGCGCTCGCGGAGGAGCATCGTTGCGAGCAACAGGAGCAGGCTGCTCGCGGCGAGCTCCAGCACGAGCAGGGTCAGCGGCGCGACGCCGCGGTCGAGCACCTGCTTGCTGAGGACGGTGCCGCACCCCCAGCAGGCGGTGGCGGCGACGAGCAGGAGGACGTGACGGTACGACGGATGTGCTGGCATGGCTGTGACTCCGGTCAGAGAGACGAGTGGTGGACTCGAGTGCTCGGCCGACGCGGTGAGGAACGTCAGCCGTCAGGCCCTCTGGTCCTCGTCGTCACAGCAGTCATACGCGGGCAGGCGGCGACGCCGTCCGGCGAACGGCCTGCTGCCCATGACGGGGACTCTACTCCCGTGGGACGTCGCCCTTGACCTCAAGCGCACTTCAACTTGCACCATCGATGGTGACACCGAAAGCCATCCGAGGAGAACACCATGCCCGTTGCCGTCATCACCGGAGGGTCCCGCGGTCTCGGCCGCGCGCTCGCCTCGGAGCTCGCCCGCCGCCAGTGGCGTCTGGTGCTGGACGCCCGCGGCGCCGACGAGCTCGCCACGGTCCAGGCACAGCTGTCCGGCGGCCCGCACCACGCCCTGGCCGGCGACGTCACCGATCCCACCCACCGGGCCAACCTGGCCGCCGCCGCTCGGGCGCTCGGGGGCGCCTCGCTGCTGGTCAACAACGCGAGCACCCTGGGTGCGAGCCCGCTGCCGGCGTTCGCCGACCTGGACGCCGCGACGTACACCGAGATCCTCCGGGTCAACCTGGTGGCGCCGATGGCCCTCACCGCCGCCCTGCTCCCCCAGCTCCGCCCGCACCGGGGCCGGGTGCTGAACATCTCGTCGGACGCCGCCGTCGCGGGCTACGAGACGTGGGGCGGGTACGGCTCCTCCAAGGCCGCGCTCGACCACGCCGGCCGGGTGCTGGCGGCCGAGGAGCCGGCCCTGAGGGTCTACGCCCTCGACCCGGGCGACATGCGCACCCGGATGCACCAGGACGCGTTCCCGGGCGAGGACATCTCCGACCGCCCGGAGCCCGAGACGGTCGTGCCGGCGATCCTCGCGCTGCTGGCCGGGGACCTGCCCAGCGGGCGTTACGTCGCCACCGAGCTTGCCCGGGAGGCAGCGTGAGCACGGCCCCGGTCGAACGGTTCCGGCTTCCCGAATCCGGTGAGGCACGGGTCCCGCCGGAGGCGCGCGGGCTGGCCCGCGACGAGGTCCGGCTGGCGGTCGTGAACCCCGAGGACACCCGGCACCTGCGCGCGGACGCGCTTCCCGATCTGCTGCCCCCCGGCGACCTGCTGGTGGTCAACACCAGCGCCACGCTGCCCTCCGCCGTGGACCTCGAGCGGCACGGCTGCCCCGCGACGCTGCACGTCTCCACCCAGCTCGACGACGGCGCCTGGATCGTGGAGCTGCGCCGGCAGGACGGCGCCGGTCCGGCCAGGCCCGACCCCGGCGAGGTCCTCCGGCTGCCGGGCGGCGTCCGGTTGCGGGTGGACGCGCCGCACCCGGCGGGCCAGGCCCGCCTGTGGCGCGCCGTACCGCTCCCGGCCGTGGACGTCGTCAACTATCTCCCGGAGCACGGTCGGCCGATCCGCTACCCGTACGTCGAGGGCAGCTGGCCGCTGGAATCGCTGCAGAACGTGTACGCCGACCGGCCGGGCAGCGCCGAGATGGCCAGCGCCGGACGGCCGCTGACCGAGCGGGCGCTGGTGCGGCTGATGGCCCGCGGCGTACCCGTGGTGCCGATCGTCCTGGACACGGGGGTGTCCAGCCAGGAGGGCCACGAGCCGCCGCAGCCCGAGCGGTTCCTGGTCCCCGCGGTGACCGCGCGGCTGGTCAACAGCACCCTGGCGGCGGGACGCCGGGTCGTCGCGGTCGGCACCACGGTGGTCCGCGCCCTCGAGTCGGCCGCGTCCGGCGGCCGGGTGCAGCCGACTGCCGGGTGGACGTCACTCGTGCTCGGGCCGGACCGCCCGGCCACGGTCGTGGGCGGGCTGCTGACCGGCCTGCACGCCCCGGAGGCCAGCCATCTCGACCTGCTGGCGGCGGTCGCGGGCCGGTCGCTGGTCGGCCGCGGGTACGCCGACATCACCGGCGACGACGCGCCCCGCTACCTCTGGCACGAGTTCGGCGACTCGATGCTGCTGCTGCCCTGAGAGGCCCCTAGGAGCAGGCTCCTAGAGGCGGGCGACGAACCGCCGCCCGCGGATCGCCTCCTCCACCAGCCCGGCCGCCCGGCGTACGCCGCCGAGCCGCGCGTCCTCGGACAGCCAGGTCTCGACGGCCGCCTCGACCACGTCGGGATCGGCGACGTCGCGGAGCTCGGAGCGCGCCTCGCTCAGCCCCCTCCGGCAGGCCTCCTGGCTCGCCTCGACGTGCAGGACCGCGAACCGGGCCAGCACCACCAGGTGGCGTCGCAGGGCCGGGTAGGTGCGGTAGTCCGGCGGGGACAGGTCGAGCAGCCACGCACGTGCAGTGTGCTCCCATCCCGGCGCATCCGGCGGCCGGACGGCGGCCGGCCAGCCGGGTGGGGTGACGGGAGCGGACATGCGGCCCAGTCTACTCGAACAGGTGTTCGATAGTCAGCCGGCCACGAAACTGAACCGCACCTCACGCACGGGGTTGTCCACATTGAGGTCCACCAGGCAGATGCTCTGCCAGGTGCCCAGTGCCAGCTGCCCGCCCAGCACCGGGACGGTCGCGTACGGCGGCACCAGCGCCGGCATCACGTGGGACCGCCCGTGCCCGGGACTCCCGTGCTGGTGCCGCCACCGGTCGTCGGCCGGAAGCAGGTCGCCGAGCGCGGCGAGCAGGTCGTCGTCGCTGCCCGCGCCGGTCTCGATGATCGCGATCCCGGCTGTTGCGTGCGGCACGAACACCTGCAGCAGCCCGTCGCCCTCGCCGGCGACGAACGCGGCGCAGTCGCGGGTCAGGTCGAGCACCGTGTCGCGGTCGCCGGTGCGGTACTCCCTGGTCTCCGACCGCATCGTCAGCCCCCGAGGGCCCGCTCGACCCGCTCGACCTTGGCGGTCATCTGTCCTTCGAAGCCGGGCCGGATGTCGGCCTTGAGGACGAGACCCACCCGCGGCGACACCTCCGCCACCACCTCGACCGCGCGCTTCACCACCGCCATCACGTCGTCCCACTCGCCCTCGATGTTGGTGAACATCGCGTTCGTCTCGTTGGGCAGTCCCGACTCCCGGACCACGCGCACGGCCGCCGCGACGGCCTCGGAGACGCCGCCGGTGTCGTCTGCGGCGGTGGGGCTGATGCTGAAGGCGACGAGCATGCGGTTCACCGTAGCGGGGGCGTGGCACCCTGTTTCCGATGACCCCGGACGACGTCGCAGAGCACGCCGCGAGCCTCCCGCGCTGCAAGCGCAAGGGCACCGCGACCCGGCCCGCGTGGTACGTCGACGACCGCCTCGTCGCCCGGCTCGAGGACGCGACCACCCTTACCATCCGCTGCCTGCGCGAGCCCCGCGAGCGGTTGGTCGCTGATCACCCGGAGACCTTCGGAGTCACGCCACGGATGGAGGCGCACCACAAGGTGCAAGCCGTGCTCGACCACGGCAACGACGACGCGATCCGGGAGGCGATCACCGCGGCGTACGAGCTGCAGCGCCGCAGATGACCGATGTCGGCCCTGCGTGCGGCCATGGCCGATTTCAGGACCCCTCAGGTCGTGCTGTTCAGTCGCGACATCGAGCGGGCTGCCGTCTTCTACACGGCCGTCGGGTTCGAGGAGGCGTTCAGGACACCCACGGACCGCGCGCCCATCCACGTCGACCTGGCGCTCGACGGGTACCGCATCGGCCTCGCCACCGAGAGCTCGACGCGCGACGACCACGGCATGAACCCGGTGGCCGGGGGGCAGCGCGCCGCCGTCATCCTTTGGACCGACGACACCCGCGCCGGCTACGCCCGCCTCCGGGAGCTGGGCGCCAGGCCGGGCAAGGCTCCCGCGCCGTGGCTCGACCGACGGCCACCTGGTGCAAGTCGTCCAGGACCAGGCAAGCGCCTGAGTAACGGGCGGCAGACGGCCGCTCCGCCCGTCGAGAACGTGCCTTCTCCCGCCCGTCGCTTGGCTGAGGTGGCAGGCCTTGGCCGCCCGACCCCTCAGACGACCGACCGCACCAGCAGCGCGGCTGCGGAGACGGCACACACGACCAGGACGCCAGTCCGGATCGAGTCCGTGGGGAGCCGGCGGCGCAGCACGCCGGCCAGCCACAGGCCGGCGACCAGGGCCGGCAGGAAGAGGCAGGCCAGCCCGATCTCGGCCCGGGTGATCCGCCCGGCGATCGCCAGTCCGACCAGGCTGAACACCGCGCCGACGGCGAAGTAGACCGCGAGGGTGTTGCGGATCCGGGTGGCCCTCTCGTGCTGGTAGAGCACCGCGATCGGCGGTCCGCCGATCGACGTCGCGGTCCCGGTGACGCCGGAGACCATTCCGGCCACCGACAGGTTCAGCCGGGTCTGCGGCACCTCCAGCGTTCGCCACGTGACCAGGACGCTGACCAGGACCATCGCTCCGACGGCGATCCCCAACGCGCGTTCGTCGACCACGGCCACCAGGACGACCCCGGCCACGGTGCCCGGCACCCGGAAGGGCAACGACCAGCCCAGCCCCCGCCAGTCGATGTCGCTCCGGTCGGCGGCCAGCGTGAACGCCGGGGTGAAGAAGCCCATGAACAGCAGCAGCCCCGGCATCAGCTCGGGTGCGAGCAGCGTGACCACCGGGGCGCTGACCAGGCCGACCCCGAGCCCGACCATGCCCTGCACGGTGGCACCGACTACCAGGGTGGCCGCCAGTACGGCGACCACCCCGACGTCGACCCCGAGAACGGCGTCTATGCTGGCTCAGGCACGGCGCAGGTTGCGCAGCACGTACTGCATGATCCCGCCGTTGCGGTAGTAGTTGGCCTCACCGGGGGTGTCGATGCGGACGACCGCGTCGAACAGCGTGACCCCCGGGTCGGAGACGTCGTGGCTCAGCGCCTCGACCTTCACCGTCTTCGGGGTGACCCCGTCGTTGAGCGCGGTGATGCCGGTGATCCGGAACGTCTCCTCACCCGTGAGCCCGAGCGACTCGGCGTTCTCGCCCTCGGGGTACTGCAGCGGCAGCACGCCCATCCCGATCAGGTTGGACCGGTGAATCCGCTCGTAGGACTCGGCGATCACCGCCTTCACGCCGAGCAGCGCGGTGCCCTTGGCCGCCCAGTCGCGGGACGAGCCGGAGCCGTATTCCTTGCCGGAGAGGACGACCAACGGGGTGCCGGCCGCGAGGTAGTGCTCGGAGGCCTCGAACACCGTGGTCACGTCGCCCCCCGCGGTGAAGTCCCGGGTGAACCCGCCCTCGGTGCCCGGCGCGAGCTGGTTGCGCAGCCGGATGTTGGCGAACGTCCCGCGGATCATCACCTCGTGGTTGCCGCGGCGCGAGCCGTAGGAGTTGAAGTCCCGCTGCCCGACGCCGTGGTCGGCGAGGTATGCGCCGGCGGGAGAGTCCTTCTTGATGGCGCCGGCCGGGCTGATGTGGTCGGTGGTCACCGAGTCGCCGAGCTTGAGCAGCACCCGGGCGCCGTCGATGTCGGTCACCGGCTCCGGCTCGTCGGGCATGCCGTCGAAGTACGGCGGCCGCCGGACGTACGTCGAGTCGTCGTCCCATGCGAAGGTCTTGCCCTCGGGGGTGGGCAGCGACTGCCACTGCGCGTCGCCGGCGAAGACGTCGGAGTAGTCGCTGGTGAACATCTCGGAGGTGATCGCCGTCGCGATGACGTCCTCGACCTCCTGGGCGGTCGGCCAGATGTCGCGCATGAACACGTCGTTGCCGTCGGTGTCCTTGCCCAGCGGGTCGTTGAACAGGTCGACGTCCATCGAGCCCGCGAGGGCGTAGGCCACGACCAGCGGCGGCGACGCGAGGTAGTTCATCTTCACGTCGGGGTTGATCCGGCCCTCGAAGTTGCGGTTGCCCGACAGCACCGAGACGACCGCGAGGTCCTTCTCCTGCACCGCCGCGCTCACCTCCGGGATGAGCGGGCCGCTGTTGCCGATGCAGGTCGTGCACCCGTAGCCGACCAGGTTGAACCCGAGCTTGTCGAGGTACGGCGTCAGGCCGGACTTCTCGTAGTAGTCCGAGACCACCTTGGAGCCGGGGGCCAGCGTGGTCTTCACCCAGGGCTTGCGCTGCAGGCCCTTCTCGACCGCCTTCTTGGCCAGCAGGGCGGCACCGATCATCACCGAGGGGTTCGAGGTGTTGGTGCACGAGGTGATCGCGGCGATGGCCACTGCGCCGTGGTCGACGGTGCACTTCGTGCCGTCCTCGAGAGTGATCTCGACGGCGTCGCTGGCGCGCCCACCGTCGGCCGGCGCGGCCGAGAGGTGGTCGGTCGGCGCGGCCGACCCGTTGTCGCCGTGGTACGCCGGCGAGTCGGACGCCGGGAAGGACTCGGCCGAGGCCTCGTCGTAGCCCTCCTCGGTCTCGCCGTCGACGTAGTCGGCCAGGGCGCCACGGAAAGCCTGCTTGGCGTCCGAGAGCGATACCCGGTCCTGCGGGCGCTTCGGGCCGGCGAGCGACGGCACCACCGTGGCCAGGTCGAGCTCGAGCTTCTCGGAGAAGCGAGGCTCTGCGGCGGGGTCGTGCCAGAGGCCCTGCTCCTTGGCGTAGGCCTCGACCAGGGCGAGCTGCTCCTTCGGCCGGCCGGTGAGCTCGAGATACTTGATGGTCTCCTCGTCGATCGGGAAGACCGCGATCGTCGACCCGAACTCGGGCGACATGTTGCCGATCGTGGCCCGGTTGGCCAGGGGCAGCACCGAGACACCGGGGCCGTAGAACTCGACGAACTTGCCGACCACCCCGTGCTTGCGCAGCATCTCGGTGATCGTGAGCACCAGGTCGGTGGCGGTGGCCCCCTCGGGGAGATCCCCGTTGAGCTTGAAGCCGACCACCCGCGGGATCAGCATCGACACCGGCTGGCCGAGCATCGCCGCCTCGGCCTCGATGCCGCCGACGCCCCAGCCGACCACGCCGATGCCGTTGACCATCGTGGTGTGGGAGTCGGTGCCGACGCAGGTGTCAGGATATGCGAGCGTTTGCGTCCCATCGTCTTCCGTGGTCACGCCTGTGTTCGGTGACGTTGAACGCGTGAATACGACTCGCGCGAGGTGCTCGATGTTGACCTGGTGCACGATACCGGTGCCGGGCGGGACCACCTTGAAGTCGTCGAACGCCCCCTGGCCCCAGCGCA
>Ga0299913_10003351_pt1 | contig 13068 bp, 13 predicted proteins | sample RVTome_9_FD_201360 | JGI IMG/M metagenome (GOLD analysis project Ga0299913, IMG submission 201360) | Soil microbial communities from uranium-contaminated site in the Upper Colorado River Basin, Wyoming, United States - RVT155D38 (version 2) ... | reverse complement strand
GAAGAGGCTCCACTACCAAAAGCGGCACCGGCATCGGCTCCCTTACCGTGCTGAAGCAGCACGAGGACAACCAATGCAATAGCAATAACAACATGCCCAAGCAGCAATACTGTATACATCTTAATAAGTAATAAAATCTCTATACGCCAGCTTTGGCTATACTGACAAATTCCCCGGCATCCAGCGATGCACCCCCTATCAAACCACCATCGATATCCGGCATCGCCAGCAACTCTGCGGCATTGGAACTCTTCATGCTTCCGCCATAAAGGATAGGGATAGAAGCCGCCATTTTAGCATCATGCTCAGCGATCTTGCCACGAATAAATGCATGCACTTCCTGCGCTTGAGCCGGTGACGCCGTTTTACCGGTTCCGATGGCCCAAACCGGTTCGTAGGCAATAACGGAATCATTAAGGCCCTGCCTGCCTTCAAGCTCCAAAACGGCATCCAATTGGTGAGCAACGATGGCTTCGGTCACGCCACGCTCCCGTTCCTCCAGGGATTCACCTAGGCAAAGCACCGGTTTTAGACCCGCTTTGCGTGCAGCAGCAAATTTCCTGGCCACTACGGCATCCGTTTCGCCATACAGTGTTCGGCGCTCAGAGTGACCAACCAGCACGTAGGTACAATTAAAATCCAGCAGCATGGGCGCCGAGATCTCGCCGGTAAAGGCCCCTGATGGATGCTCAGAAAGATTCTGTGCCCCCCAACGGATAGGGGTATCCGAGAGTAGCTGCTGAACCAGACCCAGATATACAAAAGGGGGAAAAACCGCGAACTCCACCTCTTTAATCCCAGTAACTTCCTGCTTAATGCCTTCCAGCAATTCTCGGATACTCTTGATGGACCCGTTCATCTTCCAATTTCCGGCCATTAATGGACGACGCATATTTCCCCCTATTTATTAATGTGCGTAAGACTTAAAGCCATTTCACCGGATCGATCACGGTAGCCATTTTGGCCTTTCTTTATCCCAAGTCTTCGATTATACAACCTATACAGAGACCGCCCCCTGCACTGCAGTAGCGAGATCTTGCGCAAGAAGGCTTACCACAGCCGGGTCAATGCCTTCTACCATGACCCGAACTACAGGTTCGGTACCGGATGGGCGCAATAAGATCCGTCCCTTATCTGCCAGCCGGCCTTGGGCACGACGAATCGCTTCTTGAACGGAAGGACAACTGTCCAAATCGAGCTTTTGCCCCACTGGAACATTAATCATTAATTGAGGATACTTAATCATACCTGACTTGAGCTCGTGCAGGCTCTTGCCCGACCGCACCATGGCGGTCAAGACCTGCAGAGCAGATACGATGCCATCCCCGGTCGTGGTTTTGTCTAAGCAAATGATATGGCCAGACCCCTCCCCGCCCAAGGTCAGTTTATCTTTGATCAACTGCTCCATGATATAACGATCCCCTACCTTGGTGCGGTGCAAGACAATGCCTAGTTCACTAAGGCCTACTTCAAGACCAAGATTGGTCATCAGGGTGCCGACTACGGCACTGGGCCCATTGCCAACCCGTAGACGGTCCTGGGCGATTATAAACAACAACTCATCCCCGTCCACCACCTCGCCAAGGTGATCGACCATGATCACCCGATCGCCATCGCCATCAAAGGCGATGCCGAGATCGGCACCTTGGGCCTTGACGGCTTCCTGTAAGGCAGCCGGCTTAGTGGAACCACAATCCAGATTGATATTCAAACCATTGGGAGCAACCCCGATGGGAAATACGCTGGCCCCCAACTCGGTGAAGACATGGGGAGCAATATGGTAAGTGGCACCATTGGCGCAATCAACCACCATTTTGATACCCGAGAAATCCATCCCCGCGCGGATGGTGCTCTTGCAGAACTCAATATAGCGCCCGGCAGCATCTACTATCCGCTCGGCCTTGCCCAGCGAGGCAGGCTCCACGGTCTCCAAAGGAGCGCTTAGCAATTCTTCGATTTTATATTCAATGGCATCCGGCAGTTTCTTACCGTCGCGGGTAAAGAATTTGATGCCATTATCATCAAAAGGATTATGGGAGGCGCTTATTACAATCCCCGCACAGGCATGCAGGGTGCGGGTCAGATAAGCGATACCGGGAGTGGGCATCGGCCCTAGCAGGGCGATATTAACGCCAGCAGCCGAAAGCCCTGCCTCGATTGCGGATTCGAACATATAGCCCGATATGCGGGTATCTTTACCTATCAAAACCTTATTACAGCCTTCTTCGGCGAGCGCCCTTCCCGCCGCCCAACCCAGCTTTAGCATAAATTCAGCCGTGATAGGAAATGACCCTACACGTCCGCGAATGCCGTCTGTTCCAAAATACTGCTTTTCCAAAATTCTTCTCCTTTTTTAAAGACATGCCATTTTACATCGACATGATGTGGTTAGCAGCATAACAGAAGCAGTTTTGTACTACTTGTAAGGGAAATAAGCGAACAATTAGATGGCAGGATAATAAGCAGAGTTAAGCAGGCTTCATGACGGCATGGCATATTTGCAGGGCCTGTACCGTCGCCTTGACATCATGAGCACGGATTATTCTCGCCCCCTGCCACGCGGCAATAACGGCCGCGGCAAGATTGCCGTAGAGCCGTTCGCCGACAGGAACTCCAAGTATATTGCCGATCATGGATTTGCGGGACATACCGACCAATAGCGGCACACCCAGAACATGAAACTCAGTTAGCCTGTTAAGCAAGGTTAAATTATGTGCCAGCGTTTTGCCAAACCCGAATCCCGGATCAACGATGATCCGACTGCGGTCAATGCCAGCCTCCTCACAGACCCGTATCCGTGCTTCAAGAAAGCCTTTGACCTCGGCGACCACCTCTTCATAGTGCGGATCTTCCTGCATCTTGGCTGGGGTGCCCTGCATATGCATAAGACATACCGAGACCCGGCTGTTTGCCACCACTTCGAGGGTGCCTGGGGATTGCAAGGCACGAACATCGTTGATCATACCGGCACCGGCCCGTAGAGCCTCTGCCATTACCTGCGGTTTACTGGTATCGACGGAAACGGGGACAGGCACTTCCCGAACCACCGTTTCCACCACAGGGATCACCCGATCCAGTTCTTCTTGAATAGAGACTGGCTGGGCAGCGGGACGGGTCGACTCGCCACCAATATCGATGAGTGCGGCCCCCTCGTTGACGAGATCGCTTGCCCGTTTAAGGGCAGCACCTAATTCAAGATAATTACCCCCGTCCGAAAAGGAATCGGGGGTAATATTCAGTACGCCCATGACAACTGGACGACTCAGGTCCAACTGTCTCCCTGCACAATCCAAGAAGCAGCAAGCCTCAGTGCTGCTGGGCAGGACCGCCAATCTTACCCTTATCGGTAGAGTCCTTGCCCTTACCGATATCGACCTTACCTGAGGGGGGTGGCTCCTTATCCGAAGACCAACCCTCGGGATCACGTGGCGGCCGACCTGCCATGATATCGTCGATCTGCTCGGAGTCGATGGTCTCATATTTAATCAAGGCATCCGCCATGGCATGGAGCCTGTCTATGTTGTCTCGCAACAACTGTTCCGCACGCATATAGTTGCGATCGATGATCGAGCGGATTTCCTCATCGATGACATGAGCGGTCTCATCGGAAAGATTCTTGTGACGCGTTACCGAACGTCCCAAAAACACCTCACCATCATCTTCGCTGTAGGTCAATGGACCCAGACGCTCGGAGAGTCCCCATTTGGTGACCATATTACGGGCAATGTCGGTGGCCCGCTCGATATCGTTTTGCGCCCCGGTGGTCACAAACTCGGTACCAAAGATCACTTCCTCGGCAAGCCGCCCGCCAAACAGGCTGGAGATCTGGCTCTCCAAACGCTGTCTGCTATAGCTGTAACGGTCCGTCTCCGGCAGGAACATCGTTACACCCAAGGCCCGCCCTCTGGGAATGATACTGATCTTATAGACCGGGTCATGGGCCGGCACCAAACGGCCGACCAGGGCATGGCCACCTTCGTGATAGGCGGTGAGCTTCTTTTCCTCCTCGCTCATCACCATGGACTTGCGCTCGGACCCCATCATGATCTTGTCCTTGGCATTCTCGAAGTCGATCATGTCCACCTCGCGCTTGTTGGCGCGGGCAGCGAACAGGGCAGCTTCATTGACCAGATTGGCCAGGTCCGCACCCGAGAAGCCCGGCGTACCCCGGGCGATCACGGCCGGTTTTACGTTGGAGGCCACCGGCACCTTGCGCATATGCACCCGCAGGATCTGCTCGCGGCCACGCACGTCCGGCAAGGGCACGACCACCTGGCGGTCGAAGCGGCCTGGCCGCAACAGGGCCGGGTCCAGGACATCGGGCCGGTTGGTCGCCGCGATTACGATAACGCCTTCGTTGCCCTCGAAACCGTCCATCTCCACGAGCAATTGATTAAGGGTCTGCTCACGCTCATCGTGACCGCCCCCTAGACCAGCACCCCGATGACGACCAACCGCATCGATCTCGTCGATAAAGATGATACAAGGCGCATGCTTCTTGGCCTGCTCGAACATATCACGCACCCGCGAGGCGCCAACGCCAACGAACATTTCCACGAAATCGGAGCCGGAAATGCTGAAGAACGGGACCTTGGCCTCACCGGCAATGGCCTTGGCAAGCAAGGTCTTGCCGGTACCCGGGGAACCGACCATCAGGACCCCGCGGGGAATCTTACCGCCCAAGCGCTGGAACTTGCTGGGATCGCGCAGAAATTCAACTAATTCCTCGACCTCCTGCTTAGCCTCCTCAACCCCGGCGACATCCGCAAAGGTTACCTTGATTTGATCCTCGCTCATCATCCGGGCGCGGCTCTTGCCGAAGGACATGGCGCCGCGGCCACCGCCGCCCCCCTGCATCTGCCGCAGGAAGAATACCCAGACGCCGATAAGCAATAGCATCGGGAACCAGCTGATAAAGATCTGCATCAGCAAAGACTGCTGCTCCGGAGGCCGGCCTTCGATATCGACGCCATGGTTCAGCAACTCCCCAATCATGGCACTATTGTCCGTTTCCGGGCTGTAGGTCGTAAACTTTTCGCCCCCACTGATACGCCCTTGGATAGTGCGCCCATCGATAGTGACGCTATCGACCCGTCCTTGTCTGACCTCCTCCAGAAATTGTGAATAGCCCATTTGGGCGGACGGCATAGCCCTAGGCCCGAAGCTGTTAAACACGGACATCAGGACGACCGCGATGACGACCCATAAAAGGATATTTTTGACCATGTCGTTCAAGGCATGCACCTCAGCGCTACAAGTTTTCTAATCCGCCTTTGCTCTCTATCAGAGGCTGATTAGCTACAAAAAACTGCTAAAATTTAGACCTTACTACAGACGATAGTTCCTAGCCAGCAGATAGATTTCCGGACTTCGCGCCCGGGAGGATTTGGGCTTTCGGGAAACGACTGACGCAAACTCCCCGCGTAGTTCCTTAATCAAGGCATCAAAACCCTCCCCCTGAAAAACCTTCATCAGCAGACTGCCCTGGGGCTTTAGACACTGCCTTGCAAAATCCAGGGTCAGTTCTGCCAGATAGATTCCGCTTGGCTGATCCACCGCCTTTATACCGCTTGAATTGGGGGCCATATCCGAAATTACAAGGTCTACCGGACGATCGGCAAGTATTGCTAAGAGTTGATCGAGCACTTCCTGCTCGCGAAAGTCTCCCTGGATGAACTTCACTCCCTTGAGAGGAGCCATGGGCAGGATATCCACGGCAATCACCGTACCCTGCTGACCAACCATCTCGGCAACAAACTGTGTCCACCCTCCTGGTGCCGCACCGAGATCAACCACGGTCATACCAGGATGTAGCAAGCGATCTTTCTCCTGAATCTCCTTAAACTTGAAGACGGCACGGGAACGATAGCCGGCCTGCTGGGCGCGCTTGACATATTCATCCTTAAAGTGCTCCCGCAGCCAACGGGAACTGCTTTTACTGCGAGCCATCCGGATTGCGCGCCCGTTCGGCCAACGTCTTTACCACCACCTGACGGGTACGAACCATGATCCAACCCATCCCCACGATCCCGTAACCCACCAATAACAGGAGTTGAATAACCGTATTGCTGGTGATTCGCCCTTGAATAAGTAACAACAATACCCCAATAACTATCACGACGCCAAGCTCGAACTTGACGCCATTGAGTGGGCTAGGCGCTATCGTGAATGCGGTTTCAGGGGGTGATACCGTAGTTGACCTCTTTTTACTATACATAGGCAGTTTAGGTCATATGCTAAACAACAACCAAAAACGCCACCTTAGATCCCTGGCTCATTCCAGAAAACCGGTGATCATGGTAGGCGATAATGGTCTGACCCTGGCAGTGCTAAGCGAGGCCGGGCGGGCGCTAACTCATCACGAACTCATCAAGATCAGGCTCAATGCCGCGGATCGAGAGATAAGGGCGGGAATGATAGAGCGCCTGTGTAACACCCTGCAGGCAGAGCTGGTTCAGCGCGTAGGACATACTGCCACGCTGTTTCGGCGCAATCCCGAAGCGCCACGTATTCAACTGCCTTAGATCCCCAAACGAACTCTAACGAACTCTAAGGTGCCCGGGACCGGGCTCGAATCCGAATATAGCCCGAAGGCGGACAGACTTTAAGCCTGGCAGCGGCAAGAATGCCGCCGCCATAGAGTCATTATTCAGCCTTTTCCTCAAGTTCCTCCCCCGCCTCCTCCATTTCTTCACCTGCTTCTTCAACCGTTTCGTCGATTTCCTCTCCAGTGCTCTCTGCAGGTCCTTCCCCACAACCGGCTATTCCAATGACAAGAAAGCCAGCAATTAGTATCGGTGCAATAATTTTATAAATACTCATCATTATTTCCTCTGAGTGCGATAATGGTTTTTGGTCATCATCCTTAAAATACCTGGACATTGATGGTCGCTTGTTGTCAGTGCATGCCATCAATGCCCACGGCAAGGAATAAGGATTCAGTCGAGAACTAGTTTTAAGGTTTTGATTACCTGGTGCCCAGGACCGGACTCGAACCGGTACAGCCCGAAGGCCGACAGATTTTAAGTCTGTTGTGTCTACCAATTCCACCACCCGGGCACGAAATGGAGGCTAGGGTCGGAATCGAACCGGCGTTCACGGCTTTGCAGGCCGCTGCATAACCACTCTGCCACCTAGCCCTGCGGGTTGCAAAATAAAGAGCCTTAATAGACTGATGAAACGAAAAGACCTCGACCAAGTCGAGGCCTTCCAAAGGCTTGGAGCGGGAAACGAGACTCGAACTCGCGACCCCAACCTTGGCAAGGTTGTGCTCTACCAACTGAGCTATTCCCGCCTGTTTAAGCAAAACTGCATTATAAGATGAAACTTAGGGACGTCAAGCTATCACGAGCAGCAATTCAGGAGGAGTGACTTTAGAACAACGGAATTTTCGGTTACCCTGGCGCATACCCATGTTAACCCTGGCGGTTTCACCGAGCTAATACAGTCCATGTTTGACTCCGATCATACCGAATTCGCTCCTTTGCGCCTCAATAAAAACGAAGACCGCCGCCTGCGCGCCGGCCATCTGTGGGTGTATAGCAATGAAGTGGACACTACTGCCACGCCCTTAAAGGACTTTCAGCCAGGTCAGCCGGTAGCGATTACGGCCCATAACGGCAAGGTACTGGGGACGGGCTACGTCAATCCGCATTCTCTCATCTGCGCCCGCCTGCTAAGTCGCGACCCTGCCCATCCCTTGGGTCTTTCTTTATTGGTCCATCGCCTGAAGGTGGCCCTGGCCCTGCGCGAGCGGCTCTATGCCAGGCCCTTTTATCGGCTGGTCTATGGCGAGGCCGACGGCCTGCCCGGCCTGGTAGTGGATCGCTTTGCAGAGATATGCATAGCCCAGATTACCACTGCTGGGATGGAACGCCTAAAGGCCGACATTCTGGCCGCCCTGGTCAAGGTAGTAAGGCCGGCTGCCGTGTTATGGCGTAACGACAGCCCGGTGCGCGAGCGCGAGGGGCTAAACCGTTATGTGGAGACTGCCCTGGGCGAGGTACCGGATACCTTGGTGGTGGAGGAGAATAGTGCCCGCTTTCAGCTCTCGCCCTACACTGGTCAAAAGACTGGTTGGTTTTTCGACCAGCAAGACAACCGCGCCCGGCTAGGGAAATATGTCCAGGGCCGCCGGGTCCTGGACGTATTTAGCTATGTAGGAGCCTGGGGGGTGCAGGCGGCCGTCCATGGTGCCAATGAAGTGCTATGCGTGGATACCTCCGAGCCCGCCTTACGGTATGCCACCGCCAACGCCGACCTAAACGCCGTTACCGAGCGGGTGCGTACTCACCAGGGCGACGCCTTTAAGGTATTAAAGGACCTTCGCGAGTCCCGCGAGCGGTTCGCTGTGGTGATCGTGGACCCACCGGCCTTTATCAAGCGCAAAAAGGACCTCAAGGAGGGCACCCAGGCCTATCGACGCCTTAACGAAGCGGCCATGCAGCTCTTAGAGAAAGACGGCCTCTTGGTGTCCTGCTCCTGTTCTCAGCAGCTGCCTCAAGAGGCCCTTAGTCAGATACTGCTACAAGCCGCCCGCCACCTGGACCGCTCCCTACAGATCCTGGAACAGGGTCACCAGGCTCCGGATCACCCGATACACCCTGCCATCCCCGAGACCGATTATCTTAAGGCTTTGTTCGTCCGGGTGCTGCCGGCCTGAATCTCTCACTGACGGAATTTTTTGATGCTCGTTCATCCCGATTTCGACCCCGTCGCCTTTAGCCTAGGCCCGCTACAGGTGCGCTGGTACGGCCTTATGTACCTGTTTGGGTTTATCGCCGGCTGGACACTAGGCAGATACCGCGCTACTCGTCCGGGCTCCGGCTGGACCAGTCAGCAGGTCGATGACCTGGTCTTCTATATCGCTCTGGGCGTTATCCTGGGGGGGCGCATCGGCTATGTGCTGTTCTACAATTTCGACGTCTTTCTGCAAGACCCACTACTGCTGTTGCGGGTCTGGGAGGGCGGCATGTCTTTTCATGGCGGGCTGTTGGGCGTCCTCTTAGCCATGGGGCTGTACGCTCGTAAGGCTGGCAAGGATTATTTTCAAGTGACTGATTTTATTGCCCCGTTGATTCCGCCCGGGTTGTTTTTTGGGCGCATCGGCAATTTTATCAATGGTGAACTGTGGGGGCGGGTCAGCGATGTGCCCTGGGCGATGCTCTTTCATACCCCAGGGGCCGGCGATCTACCTCGCCACCCTTCGCAGCTCTATCAGGCCGCCCTGGAAGGTCTGGCGTTGTTCGTAATCCTTTGGGTGTACTCCGCCAGACCCCGCCCCACCATGGCGGTCTCCGGTTTGTTTCTGCTTGGCTATGGGATGTTTCGATTTATTACCGAATTCTTCCGTCAGCCGGATGCCCATCTGGGCTTTGTCGCCTTCGATTGGCTGACTATGGGTCAGCTGTTGTCCCTGCCGATGATCCTGATGGGGGCCCTGTTTATGGCCTGGGCTTATCGCCGGCAGGAGACTTGAGAGATGCGTCAATATTTAGATCTACTGCGCCATGTCCTGGAGCATGGAATACGTAAGGAGGATCGTACCGGCACCGGGACGTTGAGCGTATTTGGCTATCAGATGCGGTTTAATCTTCAGGAGGGTTTTCCCCTGATGACCACCAAGAAGCTGCATCTGAAGTCCATTATCTATGAACTACTGTGGTTTTTAAGGGGTGATACCAATATTAACTATCTGGAAGATCATGGCATTACCATTTGGCGGGAATGGGCCGATGAGAACGGTGATCTAGGACCTATTTATGGTTATCAGTGGCGTTCCTGGCCGACACCGGATGGAAGGCATATCGACCAGATTAGCCAAGCGATTGAAAAGATCAACAATACTCCGGATTCCCGCCGTATTATAGTTTCGGCCTGGAATGTAGCCGATCTAGAGAAGATGAGGCTACCCCCTTGTCATATGGTGTTTCAATTTTATGTTGCCCATGGAAAATTATCTTGTCAGCTCTATCAAAGATCCTGTGATTCCTTCCTTGGCGTTCCCTATAATATCGCAAGCTATTCATTCCTGACCCACATGGTTGCCCAGCAGTGTGATCTGGATGTTGGAGAATTTATTTGGACAGGCGGCGATATCCATATTTATCTGAATCATCTGGAACAGGTAAGACTGCAGCTAACCAGAGAACCTTATCCATTGCCCAAGCTAAGGTTTAAGCGTAAGCGTAAGCCTGAGTCAATCTTCGATTATCGTTTCGAAGACTTTGAAATCATAGGCTATCAGGCGCATCCGCATATTAAGGCCGAGGTTTCTGTGTAAGATAGGTAGAGGCCAAGCCGAAATCTATCATGCTATGATTGTTATCAGAGACATAGGAGAATTGTCATGCTGCCGCGTGCAGATCTTGCCCTGTACGGCCGTGATGGCCGGCTCATTGCAGTCGTCGAAGTGAAAATGAAGCTTGGTACATCCCGCGATTGGGCGGCTCAGTTGCGGCGAAATGTCCTTGCGCATGGCGGGTTCCAGGCTGCTGATTTCTTCTTGTTGGTCACACCGGACAGACTATATGTCTGGAAGGGTGCCGGGAGCGAGCCTATTGTTGTTCCACCAGCATATGTGATCGACGCACGGCCTATTCTCAAACCATATTTTGAAGCTGCCCAGCTAGATCCTAATTTGATCAATGGTCGTGCGTTTGAGTTAGTCGTGGGTGCTTGGTTGGGCGATTTAATCCGCTCTGAGAAGAAACCAGAAGATCTGTCCAATGAAGAAGGCTGGCTGGCGGAATCTGGCCTTCTGAGTGCGATCAAGAACGGTCGGATCGAATACGAAGCCGCTGCGTGAAGGTCTACGTCGAGTCCAATTTCGTTCTTGAACTCGCACTGGTCCAAGAGCAACATGCAAGCTGCGAAGGTATCTTGCGCCTGTGCGAGTCTGCTGGTCTCCAAGTGGCCATGCCAGCGTATTCACTCGTTGAACCTTATGAGACCCTGGTAAGGCATCACCAACGAAGAAAGCGGATCAAGACCGACTTGGACAATGAGATTCGACAAATCGCTCGAACCGAAGGATATACTCAGCGGCTACGCGGATGTCAGGATCTCACCGCGCTTCTCATCGATAGTGCTGATGAGGAAGCCAAAGGATTAGAACTGGTCCGTGCTCGGCTTTTGAAAGTGGCTGAAATCATCCCATTGGAAACGCAAATCTTGGCAGCCGCCACTCGGTATCAACGCGAACACGATCTTTCCCCACAGGACGCGGTTGTATACGCATCTGTTCTCTCAGACCTCGACCGCTCCACCCCAACCCGAAGCTGCTTTCTGAACCGGAACTCCAAGGATTTCGATGATCCCGACATTGTGGAGGAACTGAGAAAAAAAAACTGCAAGCTGCTGCCAAGATTTGATTCGGGATACGACTATGTTCAAAGGTTCAAGTCCTCCACCACCTAATCAACCTAGCCCGAATTTTTTTATGAATTCACCACAGAGAACCAGAGAAAAGAAGGTCTTATGAAGGGACGCCTAACGAACAACCACACCAAGATCATTCAACAGCTCTGGCAGGCGGCGGTGAACCTGCGGGGCTCCATCGAACCCGCGGACTACAAGCGCTATGTGCTTCCCATCATCTTTCTCCGGTTCCTGTCGCTTCGGTTTGATGAGCGCCATCAGGAATTAGAGAACATGGTTAAATACCCGGGGAGCGCTTACTACACCACCGACGCGGAAGAGATCCAGGCCATCCTGAAAGATCCCGACGAATACCGCAGCGTCGGGGCGTTCGTGCTCCCAGAGCAGGCCCGCTGGGATTATATTCGGAAAAACGCCCAGGCGAACGACATCAAGGTCGTCCTGGACGATGCCCTGGAGGCCCTGGAGTCGGCCTACCCGGATAAACTCCGTGGCCTGCTACCGCGCATCTACGCAGGCTCCAATCTGGATCGGGAGGGCGTGACCGGGCTTATCAATCTGTTCTCCAAGGACATCTTTCAGCAGGACCACGGCGGGCTGGACCTCCTGGGGCATATCTACCAGTACTTTATCGGCGAATTTGCCTCCAGCGAGGGCAAGCGGGGCGGTGAATACTTTACGCCGGAAAGCATCGTTCGCTGTCTGGTGAAGATGCTGGAGCCCGAAGAGGGGACCGTCTACGACCCGTGTTGCGGCTCCGGTGGCATGTTCGTGCAGTCGGACATCTTCACCCGCCACAACCACAGGCTCTCCTTTGTTGGCCAGGAGAGCAAGGACTTCACCTATCGATTGTGCAAGATGAACCTGTTCATTCATGGGCTGGACGGCAACATCCAGCTTGGCAACACCTATTTCGACGACCGCCACGCCACCGTCAGGGCAGACTATATCCTGGCCAATCCACCCTTCAACGACGGCTCCAAAGGCGAGCACGGCTGGGGCGCGCCCCGCGTCCCGGACAAGGACCCGCGTCTGGTTATTGGCAATGAGCGCCTGCCGCTTTCGCCACGCAATGCCAATACTATGTGGATTATGCACTTTCTCTATCACCTCAAGGAGGGTGGAACGGCAGGGTTTGTGATGGCGACGGGTGAGCTATCGAATTCGGAGACGGCGCGGCTGGCGGTGCGTAAAGCATTGGTCGAGAACGACTACATGGACTGCATCGTGCAGCTCTCGGGGCAGCTGTTCGCCAATACCCAGATTCCGTGCAGTTTATGGTTTTTATCCAGAAATCGGGATGGGGCGAAAGGCTTTCGCAAGCGCAAGGGAGAAATTCTGTTTATCGATGCCCGCAAGTTGGGTGCTTTGATTCCGGGAAGCCGCAAGCAAAAGCAGCTTGCGGAGGAGGAGTTGGAGAGGATTGCCTCGGTTTATCGGGTGTTTAAGCGGGAGGGGCGACCTGATGAAATCCCTGGTTTTTGCAAGGTGGCGACGCTTGATGAGGTGCGGGAGCACAATTATGCGTTGACGCCGGGGCGGCATGTAGGCACGGAGGCGCCGGAGGATGAGGATGAGGCGTTTGAGGTGAGGATGCCGCTTCTCATCAAGAAGCTTACAGAAGAATTTACTAAATCGGGCGAGCTAGAGAAGGAAATTCGCAGGAATCTCAAGGAGATCGGCCTTGCA
>Ga0299913_10003350_pt1 | contig 13069 bp, 10 predicted proteins | sample RVTome_9_FD_201360 | JGI IMG/M metagenome (GOLD analysis project Ga0299913, IMG submission 201360) | Soil microbial communities from uranium-contaminated site in the Upper Colorado River Basin, Wyoming, United States - RVT155D38 (version 2) ... | reverse complement strand
ATGCTCGCCCAGCATCGCGCCATGCACGCGATGATGATGGGGATGCACCACCCGACGGGGATGGGCGAAGGCATGAAGCACGAAGGGATGGCGCCGGAACCGGACGCCGACTAGCCCGGTGGGAGCGGGGCTCCTTCGAGGACGCGCACCGTATCGCGTGCGATGAGGAGCTCCTCGTCACCGCATCGGTGCCGCCCCGACCGGCTGCTCGCGGCTTGATCGCGGTCGCCGGCGGGATCCGCCGCTGGAACGGATCTCACCGGGTCGGTGGCGGGGTGATCGTTGGGACGTCGCAGCCGAGGGCTGCCAGTGCGGCGTCGAGCTCGGAGGCGCTGGTGGCCTTTCGTGCCCGGAAATTGATCCCCTTGGTGCCGAACTTCGCCGCGCTCGAAGACTGGGGCGCGCCCGCGAACACCTCGGCCCGCCACGGGATTTCGAACCCCACGAAACCCGCCGCCGTAACCGTCGCCTGAAGCTCTGCTTCCAGCAGAGCGCCGGCGATTCAGCCGGTCCAGAGATCGATCTTCCGCTTCGATTCCGGGGATACTTCGCGCTCGACGAGGATGTCTCCGATCTGGAGCCGCCCGCCCGGCCGCAGGACTCGCGCCATCTCGGCGAGTGCCCGGCCCTTGTCCGGGGTGAGGTTGAGGACGCCGTTGGATATCACGGCGTCGGCCCAGCCGTCCTCGACCGGAAGATCTTCCATCAGCCCCTCGCGGAACTCCACATTGGCCAACCCGCTCTCGGCGGCCGCGCGGCGGGCTCGCTCGAGCATGGCCGGCGTCATGTCGACGCCGATGACGCGGCCCTCGGGTCCGACCATCTGCGCGGCGATCAGGCTGTCGATCCCGCCACCCGAGCCGACGTCGACCACCCGCTCCCCGCGCTCGATGGCGCCCAGCGAGAACGGGTTGCCCGTACCGGCGAACGACTCGATAGCGGCCTCCGGGATCCCCTCCAGCCACTCGTCCTCGTAGCCCACGATCGCAGCCAGCGGGCGGCCAGTGTGGAAGTGGAATCCGCGCCCGGGGTCGAGCGCAACGGTCTCGTACTCCCCACGGATCGCCGACCGCAGCGCATCGACATCGAGGTCGACGGGCGCGGTGGCGCGCTGGGAACCTTCCATGATCCACTCCTTCCGTGTGATTCGTTGAGGATTTTCCCTAAATCGATCACCGCGGCTCCGCGGGTGTCAAGCTCGTGGCCGGCCTCCGGCAGGTCAGCTCCTAGCTAAGCCTCGTTCCCGACAGGCTCACGCAATCCCGTGCTTTTCATCGCGCTCCGACGCGGCTCCCGCATGCGGACGGCGACGATCACGCCCGAAGCGCACGTCACTGCGGCGACTACCCAGATCGCGGCATGCACGCCGAGCGCGTCCGCCGTCGCGCCGGCAAGCAAGGCGCCGACCGCGTACCCGAGGTCTCTCCAGAGCCGATAGACGCCGACCGACGAGCCTCTCCAGTTCGGGTGCGCGACGTCGCCGATGCCGGCGAGCAGAGTCGGGTACACCATCGCGGTGCCGCCGCCGAGTATCGCCGCGCCGATGGCAAAACCCCAGAACCGAGTCGACAGCACGATCAGCACGATGCCGACGGCCTGGACCCACATCCCGGCGGCGATGAGCCATTTGCGGCCGATACGGTCCGACAAGGCGCCCGTGAACAGCTGTCCGATGCCCCACACGGCTGGATAGATGGCGGCCAGCCACCCGACGCGCCCGAGCGACATCCCGTTGGCCGCATAGAAAAGCGGAAACAGGCCCCACGCCATTCCGTCGTTCAGATTGTTCGCGAGGCCTGCCTGGCTGATCGACGACAGGTTCCGGTCGAAGAACGATGTGCGCAGGAAGATCTCCCGCTGCGAGAGCGTCGCCGCATGCACCTGGCTCGCGTGGTTCTTCGCCTCGTGCTGCGCGTGGCCCTGCGTCTCGCGCACGAGCACCGCCGAGAGAAGCAGGCCCATCGCCGCGAACGCGATGCCGAGATAAAACGGCTCGGGCCGCAGCCCGTACTCCACCGCGACGTAGCCGGTCGCCAGAGCCGAGAGCGCGACCGCGCCGTAGCCGGCGAACTCGTTCAGCCCCATCGAGAGCCCGCGCCGCTCCGGCCCGGCGAGGTCGATCTTCATGATCACGGTGGTCGACCAGGTGAGCCCCTGGCTCACGCCCAGGAGCGCGTTCGCGAACAGGATCCAGCTCCACGAAGGTGCCCACATCAAGAGAAAGGGGACCGGCAGGGCGACGAGCCAACCGGCGACGAGCACGCGCTTGCGGCCGAGCGAGTCCGAGAGGCGCCCGGCGAAGTAGTTCGTGACCGCCTTTACCAGGCCGAACACTACGATGAACGAGAGGATCGCGGTGCGCGCCGCGAGCTGGAAGTCCTGCTCGGCGATGGCCGGGAGAATCGTGCGCTCCAGGCCGACCATCGCTCCGACGAAAGCGTTGACGATGACCAGGAGCGAGAACTGCGCGAGGTTCGGACCGAGCCCGAGCCGAATCGGACCGGGCGCGCTCATGGCCCGCGCCGGTCCGTGGCCTCGGGTCCCACCGCTGGCCGGACGAGGTCGGGGTTGGGCTTCACGAGCCGTCGGCTACTCCTCGAGCCCTCCGCCGGCCCGCGCCGATCCAATCGGAGGGCACCGTCGCTAAACGCCGGCGGCGGCGATGCGGCCGAGGTTGAACGCACGGATCTCCTCCGCCCGTGGGGGGCGGGGCGGAATGTCGCTGGTCATGAGGCGCACGAACTCCTCGCGATCCTCCACCCCGAACATCCGATTGTGACGGCGCTCGAAGCCGATCGTGGAGACCGGGGTGCCGCTCAACCCGCGACCGCAGACCGAGCCGGAGAATGCCCCCGGCAGAACGGTCAGATAGTCGGGAAGCCGTCGCAGTGTTCGGGCGCTCTCGAAGAGAGCGCGGGCACCCTCTTCGGCGCTCGTCGCGAGCTCGGTGCGACCCATGTCCCCCACCATCAGTGTGTGACCGGTGAACGCGAGCCACGGCTCGGGGGCGCGAGTCCCGTCGGTGGCGAGAAGCGTCACATGCTCGGGGGTGTGCCCCGGAGTGTGCAGGACCCGCAGTGCGACGTTGCCGAGATCCAACACGTCGCCGTCCGCGATCGCGGTGAAGTCGTACGCGGGCTCCGAGTCGGCGAAGAGCGCGTACTGCGCCTTCGCGCGCCGGGCGAGTTCCCGGCCGGCAGAGACATGATCGGCATGGACGTGGGTGTCGATTACGTACCGGAGCTTTACTCCGAGATGGGCGGCATCGTCCAGGTAACGACTCGGCTCGCCGACGGGATCGATCAGCGCCGCGACCCGCCGGCCGCCGCAGCCGACGAGATAGGAAGCCGACACCACGGGCTCGATGTCCAAATATTGGCGCAGGATCATGATCCTCCCCTGTACGTGACGAGTGGTCGATTCCCGCCTCTCACGAACCGTCGCCGACGGCGATAGGAAACCCATGAGCGCGTAAGTCAGGGAGCCCCTGCTGGAGACGTCGGGCGATGAATCCCTGCCGTCGCAGAAGCTCGACAGCCTCGCCGGCGAAGAGGCAGTACGGTCCGCGACAGTAGGCTACGATCTCCCGGGAACGAGGTAGCTCGGCGAGACGCTTCTCGAGCTCCTCGATCGGGATCGAGGTCGCTCCGGACAGATGGCCGGCTCGATACTCGTCCCGCGGCCGGACGTCCAACACGACGATATCGCCCTGCTCGAGGCGCCGACCGAGCTCGGCGGCATCGACAGGCTCGAGCTCGTCGTTGCCCTCGTAAAAGAGATGGACGATTCGATCGGCTTCGGCTAGCCGCTGACGTCCCAGCAACTGCAGAGCGCGGAGGAAGCGGAAGACATCCTCATCCGCCAGACGATAGAAGACTCGCCTCCCTTCCTTGCGCCCGGTTACGAGTCGGGCGCGCTTCAGGGCCTGGAGGTGGGCGCTGGTGTTCTTGACCGTCAACTCCAGCTCCGTGGCGATCCGCTCCACGGGCTTCTCCCCTTGGGCGAGGAGATCCAGGAGCTCGATCCGGTGGGGGCTCGAGACTGCCTTGCCCATGCGGGCGAACTCGGCGAGGAGGCGATCCTTGATCTCTCTGTGTGACATTCTAAGATTCTAGCGACTATTAGAATAAGGGTCAACCCTCTTCCCAAAGCGGGCCGCCCACGAAGCGCGAGGGGCGAGCGCTTCCGCCTCTAGCTGCATGTCGGTCCGGTTCCTCCAGGAGGCGGTGTCATCGGGTAGTGTCCGGAGCGATGCGATCCATCCCCTCCTTGCTGGGCATGCCGCGCATCATCTCCGTCATCTCCCTATGCGCCGCGGAGTCCTCCATCATCCGCTCCATCATCATCCGACGCATGTCGCGATCCTCCATCATCATCTCCATCATCCGGTTACGCATGTCGGGTTCCGCAATCATCGCGTAGATCTCCTGACGGCTCATGCTCCGCCTGCTGTCCTCTCGCTGCTCGCAGGCGGCGAAGCCCAGCGCAGCGAGACCGGTGACGAGTAGCAGTAGGCTTCTCATCTTCCTTCCTTTCCTCAGGAGGCATCGGGCGCGGCCAATCCGCGCCTTGCTCAAAGATTCTCTTCCCCGGTCCGGATCTTCAGCGCCCGGTCCACCGGGGAGACGAATACGAGCCCGTCCCCGGGGGCGCCCGTACGCGCCTTCTCGCGGATCAGGCCGACGATGTCGTCCACCTCGGAATCGGGAACGACGACCTCCAGCTTGACGTGCTCCAGGTAATAGGCGCCTGCTTCCAGGGAGAGCGAACCGTGCCCGGAATTCAAGTCTCGGTCTAGCGACCTCACGTGGACGATCGTGCAGTGCGGCACGCCGGCTTCGTAGAGCGCCTGGACGACCCCCTCCACCATCTCCCGGCGGCAATACGCTTTGATCTCCTTCATCGGGAAGGCCACCGGCTCGCCTCCGGTGCCACCGTGATGGCCGCCTGGTCGTGGATCGCCTCTTCGATCCTCTCTCGCTTCGGCAGCCGCCCGATCTGCCGCTCGCGCCAGAAGGAGTACAGGGCTGGGATGACGAGGAGTGCCAGGACCGTAACCGAGAGCATCCCGCCGACCATGGGCGCTGCGATCCGCTTCATGACGCTGGCGCCGGTTCCGTGGCCCCAGAGGATCGGCAGGAGGCCGCCGATCACCGCCGTGGCGGTCATCATGATCGGACGGACCCGCTCTCCGGCACCCTCTCGCACGGCGGCGAAGACATCGCGCCGGTCCCCCATCGTGCCCGCCAGCACGCTCCGGTGGTAGGCCTGGTCGAGGTAGACGAGCATGACGATCCCGATCTCGGCCGCGACGCCGGCCAGCGCGATGAACCCCACGCCGGCCGCGACGCTCAGGTTGTAGCCCAATGCCCACATCAACCAAACTCCACCGACCAATGCCAGCGGCAGCGATACCATCACGATCAGGCTCTCGATCACCGAGCGGAAGTTGAGGAACAGGAGGAGGAAGATGATCCCCACCGTCACCGGCACCATGATGCGGAGGTCGCGGTTCGCCTCCTGCATCTGCTCGTACTGTCCCGACCACTCGAGCGTATACCCCGGCGGAAGCTCCAGCCGCCGATCCAGGAGCTCGCGGGCCTCATCCACGTAGGACCCGATGTCACGACCGGTGACATCGACGTATACGATCGAGTTGAGCCGTGCGTCCTCGCTCTTGATCATAGGCGGGCCGGGCGCGAACCGGATCTCGGCGAGCTGTCCGAGCGGGATCTGGGCGCCCATCGGGGTCGGGACGAGCACGCGCCCGATTGCCTCGGCGTCGCCGCGCAACCCTCGCGCGTAGCGTACGAGAACGCTGTATCGCTCGCGCCCCTCGACCGTCTCGGTCGCCTCCATGCCGCCGACCGTAGCCATGATCGCCATCTGCACATCCTCGACCGAAAGCCCGTACCGCGCGATCGCGGCCCGCTCGATCTCGATATCCAGGAAGCGCCCACCGACCGCGCGCTCGGCGTAGACCGAGCGCGTCCCTTGGACGAGCGGCAGCAACCCCTCAATCTCCTTGCCGATCGCCTCCAGGCTCGCCAGATCAGGCCCGAAGATCTTGATCCCGACCGGGGTCTTGATCCCCGTGGCCAGCATGTCGAGGCGGTTCTTGATCGGCTGGGACCACATGTTTGCAATCCCGGGCGTCCGGGTGACGCGATCGAGCTCGGCCTCGATGTCCTCCTGGGTCATTCCCTGGCGCCACTCCTCTTCGGGCTTCAGGATCGCGACCGTCTCGATCATCGAAAGCGGCGCGGCGTCGGTGGCGGTCCGCGCGCGGCCGATCTTCCCGAGGACCATGTCGACCTCGGGCACCGTCATCATGGCGGCGTCTCTTTGCTGTAGGATCCGCTTGGCCTGGGCCGTGCCGACGCCGGGGAAGAGCGAAGGCATATCCATGATCGCGCCCTCGTTCAGGGGCGGCATGAACTCGGAGCCGAGCCGCGACCACGGGAACACCGTCAGGAGGAGGAGGAGAGCCGCCCCGGCCAGCACCCATGCTCGGCGGCCGAGCACCCACCCGATCACGGGTCGATAGACCTTCAGGAGGGCACGGTTCACCGGATTCTCCTCCTCCCACCGGATCCGCCCGCGTATGAAGGTGCCCATGAGGACGGGAACGAGCGTCACCGACAGGAGGCTGGCCGCTCCCATGGCGAGCGTCTTGGTCCAGGCGAGCGGCTCGAAGAGCCGCCCCGATTGCCCGGTCAATGCGAAGACGGGGACGAAGCTCACCGTGATGATGAGCAGTGAGAAGAAGAGCGCTGGCCCGACCTCGCGTGCGCTATCGGCCGCCATCCTCCACGTCCCGAGTCGGCTTCCCTCGCGCTCGTTGCGCTCCATGTGCTTGTGCATGTTCTCGATCATCACGATCGCGGCGTCGATCATCGCTCCGATCGCGATCGCGATCCCGCCGAGGCTCATGATGTTGGCGTTGACCCCGAGCCACCGCATGGCGATGAAGGCCATGAGGATTCCCAGCGGCAAGGTCAGGATCGCCACCAGGGCCGATCGGGCGTGAAGGAGGAACGCCACTGCCACGAGGGCGACGATCACCGACTCCTCGAGAAGCTTCTCCACGAGCGTATTGATCGCACGGTTGATCAGGCCGCTCCGGTCATAGCCCTGCACGATGATGACGCCTTCGGGAAGACCGGCCTCGATCTCCTCGATCTTCTGTTCGACACGCTCGATGACCGCGAGAGGGTTCTCGCCGTAGCGCATCACGACGAAGCCGGACACGACTTCTCCCCGACCGTTCAGCTCCGCGATTCCGCGACGTACCTGCGGCCCGAGGTGAACCTCGGCGACGTCGCCAACCGTGACCGGAACACCGGTCGACGTTGCCCCGATGGAGACCATGCGTATGTCTTCGAGACTGCCGATGTACCCGAGCCCGCGCACCATGTACTCCGAGCCGCTCAGCTCCAGGACGCGGCTTCCTACATCGAGGTTCGATTCCCCGATTGCCTGCACGACTCGCGAAACCGGGATGTCATAGGCCAGGAGCCGCTCGGGCACGATGTCGATCTGGTACTGCTTCTCGAAGCCGCCCAGCGTGGCGACCTCGGCCACACCGTCGACGCTCTCAAGCTGGAACCGTACGTACCAGTCCTGGAGCGATCGGAGCTCGGCCAGGTCGCGGGTTCCTGTCGTGTCTATGATGAGGTACTGATAGACCCATCCGACTCCTGTCGCATCCGGTCCGAGCTGCGGTTGGAGCGCCTCCGGAAGCTCCTCCCGTACGCCATTCAGATACTCGAGCACCCGCGAGCGCGCCCAGTAGAGATCGACGTCGTCCTCGAACACGACGTACACGTACGAGTCGCCGAACATGCTCTGCCCGCGGACGAACTTCGTGCGCGGCACCTTGAGCATTTCCGTCGAGAGTGGATAGGTGACCTGGTCTTCGATGACCTGGGGCGCCTGCCCCGGCCACTCCGTCTTGATGATCACCTGAACGTCGGAGAGATCCGGGATCGCGTCGACCGGGGTGGTGAACATGGCCGCCAGCCCGAAGGCCGCGATCGCCGCCGTCGCCAGCAGGACGAGCAGCTTGTTCTGGATGGACCACTCGATGATGCGAGCCAGCATGGATCAGTCCTCCTCCTCGCTCGAGTCCATCCGCATGCCGGGGCTATCCATGTCCATGCCCTCCATGCTTTCCATGTCGGACACGTTCATCTGGGCCATCATCGCCCGCATGACCTCGGCCAGGTTCGACTCGCTGTCGATGAGGAACTGGGCGCTGGTGACGACCCGCATGCCGGGTTCGATCCCCTCCACGACCTCCACGTACTCGTCGGCGGCGAGACCCAGCGTCAGCTCGTGCGGCATGAGCTGTCCCTCACCCATGTCGACGAAGGCGATCGCACTGTTGCCTGTGCGGAGGACCGCCGAGCTGGGGATCGTAAGCACCTCGCCCAGGCTCTTCTCGAGCTGCACGGTGGCGTACATACCAGGCTTGAGGATTCCTCCGGGGTTGGGGAGCGCGATCCGCGCCTGCATGGACCGCGTCTCTTCCTGCAGGGTTGGGTAGACGTACTCGACTCGACCTTCGAACGTCCGTCCGGGAAGCGCGGCCACCTCGATCGTGGCCGGCATGCCCTCCTGGATGAGCGCGACATCGGCCTCGAAGAGCTCCGCCTCCACCCATACCTCTGAGAGATCGGCGATCATGTACAGGTTGTCCCCCGGCTCGACCGCCTGTCCCTCGAGCACGTCCTTCTCCATGACGATCCCCGAGACCGGGGCGTGCAGGGTGAGGGTCTTCTGCACCTGCCCGGTCCGGAGAACGCGCTCGATCTGGGCCTCCGAGATGTCCCAGTACCGGAGCCTGCGACGGGCCGATGCAAGGAGGTCGGTCGATCCCGCCGCCACGCCTTCGACCCCGCTCGCCCCCAGCGTTTCGTCAAGCCGCCGCGCCAACAGGAGCTCTTCCTGGGCGGAGACGAGCTCGGGGGAATAGATCTCGAGGACGGGCTGGCCCCGGCTGACCGGCTTTCCGGTGAAGTCGACATAGAGCCGCTCGACGTACCCGCCGAACTTGGGAGCCACGTACGCCATCCGGGTCTCGTCGAAGTCCACGCGTCCCACTGCCCGGATCGTCTTCTCGAGCGGCCGGATCTCGGCCGTCCCGAACGTGACGCCGAACGTGCCGATTTGATCGGCGGTGAGCCGGGTCGTGCCCTCACCCACCTCCATGCCGGCAATCCCATCCTCGGAGCCGGCGGCCGGACCGTCCATCTCCATGCCGGCCATAGCATCGTCCGCGCTCTCGGTCTCGTCGCCGCAGGCGGCCAGCGTCCACACCGCTCCAGCCGCTACCACAAGCGCCAGGTCGCGTACGCGGCGCCACTTCCGCATCCATCGGCGACTCATCGCACCACCTCCCCTCCAACGAACTGTTCGAGCTCTGCCAAGTCCTGCCCGAACCCGGTGAGGAGCCGCCAATAGTCGAGCTCGTACCGGAAGAGCGTCGCCTGGTTGTCGAGGAGCGTTAGGAAGTCGACGCTCGCCACCGGGTATCCGGCAGTGGCCGACTCCAGCGACGCTCGCGCCTGGGGCAGGATCCCCTCACGGAGGAGCGCGAGCTGGTCCCGCGTCCGGAGAAGCGAGGCGTGGAGCTCGGCGATCCGCGCGTGGATGTCATTGATCATCGCGTGGTGTCCGGCCTCGAGGCTCGCCAGCTCGGCCCGCTCGGCGGCCGCGAGGGCGTCCTGCTTTCTGCCCTTGAAGAGCGGGATCGGGATCGACACCACGGCCGTCATCATGTCCTCGCGACTCCCGCGCTGGCCGTATCCGACCGAGACGTCGAGGTCGGGCAGGGCAGCCTTCGCCGCCAAGTCGGCGGCGGCACGCTGGGCCTGGATCCGGGCGGCGTGCGTCCTCAGCGTCGGGTTCTCCTTCTCCGCTCGCCGCTGGAGGATCGCGAGATCGGGAATGGGACCGTCCCCCGTGGTGGACCCGAGGGCCGCGGACGTGAAGCGGACCTCCGTGCCCGGCTCTGGTACAGCCGCACGCGGGATCCGCTCCGGCAGCACAGGGTCGCCCACCGCCGCGCCGCTCGAGCGGTCGAGGAGCGCGTTGAGCTCGGCTTGCGAGGACGCCGTGCGCTGCCTCAGAGCGAGCAGCTCGTCCCCCAGGCGGCTCTCCTCGACCAGGGCCTTCAGCACGTCCTGCTGGCCTCCCGTCCCGACGCCGTAGCGCGCCTCGGTCACGGATACGAAGTCGGTGAGGAGCTCGCGATTGTGGCCCACGATCTCGCGCGACCGGTCGAGGAAGAGGAGCTCGTAGTAGGCCCGCTCGACCGCGGCGACGACCTCCAGCTCGACCCGCTCGCGTTCCGCTTCGGTGGCGGCGAGCTCCCAGGTGGCGATCTCACGCTCGAGGTCGAGCTTGCCCGGGAACGGCATCCGCTGGCCGACCTGCACCATCCGCATCGTCATGAAGTCCTCAGAGGAGAGGGGATCGCTGACGAGCGCGTTGACGATCCCAATGCCGAGCATCGGGTCGGGGAGGGTGCCGGCCGCCCGAGCCCGGGCGCGGGCGGCGGCGACGGCCTCGCCAGCAGCCCGGATGGCGGGGTTGGCCACCCGTGCCCTCGCGACGAGAGCAGCCAGGTCGTCCGACAGATCGTTCGGCGACTGCACGCCGTCCGTCGTCTGACCCGCGAGCGAACCGGAGCCGGCGAGGAGAGTGAACAGGACCCCGGCGGCAAGCGCCGGGATCCGGGTACCGATGTTCATAGGGGTTCTCCGCAAAGAACGAAATTCTGCGTCTCCGACCGGGAAGCCGGACGCTCGTCGCCCGGCCCCGCGGAAACGCGATCCTCGCGAAGGCGGTTAGATCAAGAAGGCGCTATTGAGAAGGAAGACTGGAGTGCTTGGGAAGGGTGGAGACGGCCCGCGCGCCGGGAATCGAGGGACACCCAGAATGCCAGGCTCCGCCTGCCAGCCATGTGGAGTCGCGGCCAAGAGAATCGGGGCCGGGGAAACATTCACACCTGGGACGCTGGCCAGCACGCTCAAGCCTGGAACCGCGCACAGGCTCTGTACGGTATCGTCGTCCGTGCACCCCCCCGCCATGTCCATCGGCTGGGCGGAAGCCTCCGCCTCCTTCGCCATCGCCTCGCATGCGAGGACGGGCGAGGCGACGAAGAGCACGAGCAACGCCAGGACGGGAATCGCGCGAAGGGTCATAAGGATTTGATTTTATGCCCGTGGCTTCGGCTGAGCAAGGCGATCGCCTGCGTCAGGAGGCTGTTCGCGCTGCTTGTGCTGTCCGTACGGGGTCATGCTCCGTGGCTTGTACACCGCGAGCACCGTGGCCACGAGCAGCAGGACTACGACGAGCGAGGATCCCAAACACCTTCACTCGCATGCGGATGTACGCGTTTGTCGCTCCAGCCTCTAGCGGGGGATAGCAGCCTGCATCCTAAATCGGCGGTCCGCCCGCAATGTATCGAGTAACCGACGCGGCATCATTGGTGGAAGCGCGGAGGCAGAGCCGGGGAACGGCAGCCCGCTAGGGTGGGGGAAGAGATCGCCCACCCCCACAAGGAGAGCAGCCGTGATTGCAGGACCTCGACATGTCTACTTCCCCGGCTTCCGCCGTCTCGCGACGCTGGCGATCGTCTCACTGCTCGTTCCGTCCTGTCGCTCGTGGCAGGACTGGGACGGGCCGGCCGCAACGGCCATGGCGGACAAGCCCGATCGCATTCGCGTCACCCACACCGATGGCCGCCGGTTCACGCTCGTCACGCCCGTTCTTCAAGGGGACAGCCTGGTCGGCTCCGCGCTGTTCGGCCCGCTGGGGGCGCCGGGCGGGCGGAGCGCGATCGCCATGGCCGACATCCGGAACGTCGAGCTCCACCGGATCTCCGGAGGGAAGACCGCCTTCGCGGTCGGCGGCGGCGTCGCCGTTCTGCTGGTCGTGGCCGCGGCCGTCGCAGCCGCCGGCGAGGACCCGGCCCCCCAGCCGACCGGCACCGGGTCGTGCCCGCTGGTCTACAGCTGGGACGGCGAGGGGTGGCGGCTCGACTCGGGGACCTACGGCGGGGCGATCACCGAGGCGCTGGCGCGCACCGACGTGGACAACCTCGACTACGCCACCACCTCGGCCGACGGGATCGTGCGGCTCAAGATTGCCAACGAGCTTCCCGAAACCGACTACATCGACGCCCTCCATCTCCTCGCCGTGGACCACGAGCGCGGGGCGATCGTGGCGCCGTCGTCCGAGGGCGAGCTCAAGGCCATGGGCACCCCACTGCCTCCCGCCGCGGCGCGCGACCTCGATGGCCGCGACGCGCTCGCCCGGCTCGCGGCGCGCGACGACTGGGGCTGGGAGTCTTCGCTCGTGAGTTCAGCGATCGGAGCAAGTCCTCGGGATGGACTCGAGCTCGAGTTCCCGCGGCCGGTCGATGCGACCCAGGCCCGGCTTCTCGTCGACGGCCATAACACCCCCTGGGCCACCCACCTCCTCCAGGAGTATCTGCAGGCGCATGGCGACGGGCTGGACGCCTGGTACGCCGGCCTCGACGGCGATCCCCCTGGCGCCCGGCGCTTCTTCGACCGGCTCGCGCAGCAGGCCTTCCTCGACGTCGCCGTCCTGACGGAGGACGGATGGCGGTCGCAGGCGCTCGTCTGGGAAGCCGGCCCCGAGATCGTGAAGCGCCAGGTCGTCTCGCTCGACTTGACCCGCGTCCGGGGAGACATCGTGCGGGTGCGGCTGAGCGCACCCACATCCTTCTGGCTCGTCGATCACGCGGCGATCGACTACGGCCCCGCGCCCTCGTTCGTGGTCCACGAGGTGGAGTTCGCCACCGCGCGCGGGGCGGACGGCAGCGACATCCGCCACGTGCTCTCCGGCCAGGACGGGCAGTACTGGGTGGCGCGGGAGGGCGATTCGGCCGAGGTGACGTTCCGCGTCCCGACGCCCGTTCCGGGCCGCACGCGCACCTATCTGCTGGCGTCGACCGGATGGTATCGGATGAACGCCAGCCGCAGCGGGCCGCCCGACTCCGAGATGCTGACCCGCATGGAGAAGGAGCCCGACGCCA
>Ga0299913_10003348_pt1 | contig 13073 bp, 14 predicted proteins | sample RVTome_9_FD_201360 | JGI IMG/M metagenome (GOLD analysis project Ga0299913, IMG submission 201360) | Soil microbial communities from uranium-contaminated site in the Upper Colorado River Basin, Wyoming, United States - RVT155D38 (version 2) ... | reverse complement strand
CCGGGTGATCGACTTCTTCCCGCCGTATCAGCAGAAGCAGGTGCGCCTCGCCCTCGCGGGCACCCTGCGCGGCATCGTGTGCCAGCGGCTCGTGCCGACCGTCGACGGCGGCCGGACGCCCGGCCTGGAGATCCTGATCAACACCGGGCGGGTGGCCGAGCGCATCGCCGATCCGGACAAGACCCACGAGATCAAGGACGTGATCCAAGACGGTGGGTTCTACGGCATGATCACCTTCGATCAGTGTCTGCTGCAGCTCGTGCAAGCGGGCACGGTCACCGTCGAGGACGCGTTCCAGGCGGTCTCGAACAAGCACGACTTCGAGCTCGCGATGCAGCAGGCAGGGATGCCGCTGCCGGCCTAGGCTGCGCGTCGCCTGCGGGCGCGGTCGAGCGTGACGCCCGCCGCGGCTCCGACCAGCAGCCCGGCCGTGCCCGCCGCCACCCGGCTCGTGCCGCCGTCCGGCGAGGCGGGCCCGGCGACCACCGCCGGTTCGGGGTCCTCGGCGGTGGATGCGGCACCGCCTGCCGAGGCCCCGACGACGATCGCGCCGTTCATGCCGGGGTGGAGCGTGCAGGCGAACGGGTAGACGCCGTCGACCTTGAACGCGTAGGAGAACCGGTCGCCTTCGGCCATGGCCTCGAGGTTGCCCCATCCCGAGCCGGTCACGTTGTGCGCGATCGGGTCGGTGTTGACGAACGTGATCCGCTCGCCGGCGTCGGCGAGCAGCGTCGACGGCGTGAAGCACGCTCCTGCCATCTCGACCCGCGCTCCGTCGCTTTCGTTGCGGGTGCAGTGACCGCCGCCGCCGCCGGCGGTCGCCGTCGACCCGGTCAGGGTGGTGAGAACCGTGAGCACCCCGATCGCGGCCATCCTGCCCATGCGCGTCATCGCAGCTCCTTCCGTCGGATCTCACCTCACGTACACCGGAGCGAACGGATCGGTTCCGGGTCAGCCCGGATCGTCGGACGGGGAGACCGTCTCCGCGATGCCGATCGCAGCTCGCTCGGCGAGCGCCGTCTCCAGCCGGAAGGTGAACCCGCCCTCCTGCCAGATCAGGACGTTCCCCGTGACGAGCAGGCGTCGCGAGCCGGCGTCGGTGAGCAGCAGCAGCTCGTGGGCCCCCGTAGTCCAGAACGCCTGCCGGCCGGAGACCCGCGTCATGCCGTAGTCGTTGGTCTCCTCCGAGAGCAGCTTCGACGCGACCTGCCACGGCCCCTCGAACTGCATCAAGACCGCTCCCACGTCCGTGCCCTCGATCCTTGGGAGTGTCGACGTCGGCGGCCACGCGCTCACGATGCGGCGGCCGACGACCTCGGACTCGAAGTCGACGATCGCTTCGTCGACCCAGGTCCGGGTCGGTGCCGGGACGCCCGAGGGCAAGGCGGCCGGGAAGCCAGCGATCTCGGCGGCCCTGGCGAGCGGGATCTCCCGGCCGAGCGGAACGTCGGTGACGACGGTCGACGGCAAGGCGTCAGGCCTTCCCGGCAGCACCTCGATCGCGACGGCGCCGAGCTCGATCACGAGCTTGGTGGCGAGGGCGGCTCCGGCCAGGAGCAGCAGCACCGCCGCCACGGCGATGAGCGTGCGGCGACGGCTGGGCACGGACAAGCGAGAAGCGACCAGCGAGGGGCTCGCCTCGAGTCCGCGGATCGTCTCGCCGACGGACCGGGCGACCGCGGGCGTCGCCGGCCATCGGATATGGGAGCCCAGGCCGGAGAGCGCATCACCGAGCTCGGCGTCGTTCATCGCACGCAGTCGGTCGCTCATACGTCCTCGGCTTCCGCCGGAGCGGCCATCGTCGTCAGCTCCGATCGCAGGCGGGCCAGCGCCCTGGAGAGCCTCGACTTCACGGTGCCGAGCGGGACGCCGAGTGCGTCGGCCGTCTCCGCTTCGCTCATCTCGAACAGGTAGCGATAGGCAACGACGAGCCGGTCGCGCTCATGCAACCGCCCGAGGGCCGCCACCAAGGCCTCGGCGTCGGTTCGATCCAGCGCCGCGGCCTCGGGCGAGGCCGCGTCGGCCGCTCCACCCTCCGCGGAGGCACGCAGCGCCAGCCCGTCGCGCCGGCGCGAGGATCGACGCCGGTTGCGTGCCTCGTTGGCCACGATGCGGAGCACCCACGGTCGGAAGGCCGCTCCCGGACGGAAGCGCGGCATGGCCAGGTAGGCCTTCACGAATGCGTCCTGCACGGCGTCCTCCGCATCGCCCCGGTCGCCCACGACCAGCCAGGCGACGCGGAAGGCGATGCCCTCGTGCCGCGCCACCAGCGACTCGAACGCGCCCACGTCGCCGTCCCGCGCGCGGGCGGCGAGTGCCGCGTCCTCAGAAGTTCGGCCCGCCTCCGGGCGCCGGTCGCTCACGTCTCGTTCGTCATACACCGATGAGGACCGGCAGGTTCCACGCGAGGTCAGGACGCCGTCCGTGCGGCGTCTCCGCCGGGCAGAGGTCCGGGATCAGGACGCGGGCGTCATTCCTCCCCGGCCCTCGCAGGCCCGTTCGCCGAGGCAGCCTCGGCGACCGCCGTGAACCCCGAGACGAGGCTCGAGAGCTCCATCGGAACCACGACCTTCGTCGACGGCGACACCCCCAGCGCCTTGAGCGTCTCGAGGTACTGCAGCTTCATCGTCTTCGTGTCGGCGCTCATCGCCTGCTCGTTGATCGTCTTCAGGGCGAGCGCGAACCCCTCAGCCCGCAGGATCGCGGCCTGCCGTTCGCCCTCGGCCGTGAGGATGGCGCCCTGCTTCGAGCCCTCGGCGTTCAGGATCGCGGATTGCTTGTTGCCCTCGGCCACGGTGATCGCCGCGGCCTTCTGGCCGTCGGCCTCGGTGACGACGGCCCGCCGGGTGCGTTCCGCGGACATCTGGCGGGTCATCGCCTCCTGCACCGAGGCCGGGGGGATGATCTCTCGGATCTCGACGTTCGTGACCTTCACGCCCCAGCGTTCGGTGACTTCGTCGAGCTTCGCACGCAGGATGTGGTTGATCTCGTCGCGCTTGGCGAGCACGTCGTCGAGGGGGATGTCGCCGACGACCGCACGCAGTGTGGTGGCGGCGATGTTCAACGCCGCGCCGGCGAAGTTGCCGACCTGGATGACCGACGCCTTCGGGTCCAGCACCTTGTAGAACATCACGAAGTCGATCGAGATCGGCGCGTTGTCCTTCGTGATGGAGTCCTGCCGAGGGATCTCGAGGAAGAACTCCCGCAGATCGACATTGATGCCCTTGTCGATGAAGGGGATCAAGAGCACGAGTCCCGGGCCCTTCTGCGCGAGCAGCCGACCCAGTCGGAACACCACGAGTCGCTGGTATTCGGGGACGATGCGGATCGCTTGGGTCAAGAACAGCAGCACCAGCACGAGCAGCACGACCAGCACGATCAACGCTGCACTGATCTCCATCAGCGGTTCCTCCCTTCGTCGGCCGTCATGCCGGCCGTGGTGTGGTCGTCATCAGCGAGCTCCACGGTGAGCACGAGACCGTCGATATCCGTGACTCGGATCGCCGCACCCGGTGGGATCGTCTGATCCCGTGACGTGCGAGCCTGCCATTCCTCGGACGCGACCCGCACGATGCCTCGTGGCTCGAGACCGGACCCGAGTGCGACGCCGGTCTTCCCGATCATCGTCTCGGGGCCCTGTGCGATCGGCGTGCGTCGGACGCTCAAGACCTTGGCCACGACGAAGGCGAAGAACACGCCGACGATCGCGGCCGTGACCACGATCGCGGCGGGCGAGACCGAAGCACCCCCGGCTCGGTCGTAGAGGAACCATCCCCCCAGGACCAGGGCCGCGAGACCGAGGATGCCGAAGAGGCCGAGGCCGGGGGCGTTCAGCTCCACGACGAGCAGCACGGCCGCCGCGATCAGCAGGAGGATCCCGATCAGCTGCACCGGCAGGAGGCCGAAGGAGACGATCGACAGCACGAGCAGGATCGTGCCCACCGTGCCCGAGAAGATGTGGCCGGGAACGAGCAGCTCGAGCACGATCAGCACGATGCCCAGCCAGAAGAACAGGAACGCGAGGCTGGGATCGAGGAGCCCGTGCAAGAAGCCGATGAAGCCGCCCAGCGACCGGTCCTCGACCCGCGCGTCCGCGGTGCGCAGGGTCACGGTCGTGCCGTCGCCGAGCGTCACGTTCGTGCCGTCGGCCTCCTCGAGGAGCGCTCGCTCGGTGGCGGCGATCGCGTCGATCACGCCGTCGGCGAGCGCCTCCTCCGCGCTGATGCTGATCGCGTCGGTCACGAAGGATTCGGCGACCTCGGCGTTGCGATCCCGTTCCTCCGCGATCGATCGCATCGACGCCGCCGCGTCGTTCACGGCTTTCTGCGAGCCGACGGCGCCATCGAGCCCCACGGGCGTGGCGGCGCCGACGTTCGTGCCCGGGGCCATGGCGGCCACGTGGCACGACATCAGCACGAAGGAGCCGGCCGAGGCCGCGCGGGCCCCCGACGGGGAGACGTAGCAGAGCACCGGCACGTCGGCGTTGAGGATGGCCTGCGTGATCTCCCTGGTCTCGGAGACCAGCCCGCCGGGCGTGTCGATCTCGATGAGCACGGCGGGAGCGCCGGCCTCGGCGGCGTCGGCGATGCCGTTCTGCAGGTAGTCGGAGATGAAGGGGTCGACGACGCCGGTGAGCCTGAGCCCGACCACCGACCCGTCGCCCGTCTGGGCCGACGCCGAGACGGACAACGCGAGGACCACGAGTGCCACGAAGGTCGTCAGCCGAGCCCCGTGACCCAACCGTGTCGTCGTCATGTCCGTGTCATGGATTCGCCACATGTTGTGGTTCGGTTCTCTCACTCGGTTTCGAGGATCCGAGCCTAGTCGCCGGACGAACGATCTACAGGAAGCAGGGCTCGGAGTACGATGGCCACCGCGTCGGTCCTCGGCCACGCGGCCGCCGGCGGCAAGCCGTCATCGGCCGAGGCTCCGTATACCGGAAGGAACACCGGGTGCAGGCTCGCAACGACGGACCGCTCCTCCCTCGAGAGGAACAACAGCTGATGGATGGGCTCCTCGCCGGCAACGACGACGCGATCCGCGCGCTGTACGCGCGCTACGGCCGACCGATCTACTCGCTCGGCTATCGCCTGCTCGGCACGCGCGAATCCGCCGAGGAGCTGACCCAGGACGTCTTCCTCACCGCGTGGCGGAAGGCGGCCCGTTTCGACCCCACGCGAGGCCGTCTGTCGACGTGGCTGATGACGATCGCACACAACCTCGCCGTCGACCGGCTGCGGCGTGAGACGGGCGTCTCCCGCCCGACGCTCGTGCTCGTCGACGAGGTGCCCGACGCTCCCGGTCTCGATGAGGAAGCCGTGCTGATCGAGCGCGACGCGGCGCTCCGCGCACTGTCGTCGCTCACCGAGGCGGAGCGACGCCTCGTGGGTCGTGCCTACTTCCGGGGGATGACCGCTCGCGAGATCGCCGAGGCCGACGGCATCCCCCTCGGCACGGTCAAGACCCGGCTGCGTTCGGCGATGATCAAGGTACGGAAGGCGAACGAGGGCAAGGAACTGCTGTGAACTGCACGGGGGTGCGTGACCGCCTGGCGGAGCACGCCTTGGGGGCGCTGCCGGCACGCGAGGCGGCATCGGTCGACCGGCACTTGGGGTGGTGCGCCGCCTGCCGGAAGGAATCCGGCGAGCTGTCGGCGGCTTCGGCGACCCTGGCGTTCGCCGTCGCACCACAGGCGCCCGGCGACGGACTCGACGACCGCATCGTCGCCGCCGTCCGTGAGGCGGTCGGCCGCCGCGATCACCGCCCCGCGACGACGCCGCGCCGGAGCCGGCTCGTGCTGGTCGCTGCGGTCGCGGCGATGCTCGCCGTGTTGGGAACCGGGTGGGGAGCGGTCATGGCGAGCCGCGCGGCTCGGTCCGACGACGCGGTGCTCGCCGAAGTCATCCGATCACAGAGCGCGATCGAGCGTTTCCGGGACATCATCAACGGGCTGGAGTTCGGTGATCCGGAGGATCAGGTGTTCCTCGGCACGCTGACGCCCGAGGCCCCGGGGGGCGGCGGCGGCAGCGCGCTCACGCTGGTGAGCCCGTCGATCATCGACATGGCGATCGTGCTGGTCAACGGCGTTCCGGGCGAGACCCGACAGCATCTTCCGTTCTCGGTGCGGCTGCGCGGCGAGGACGGCGTGCTGATGGTCGGTCGCATCGAGCGGGGGGGGCTGGACGACAGCGGCGCGGGCACCGTCATGCGGGAGTTCCCCGATCTCGAGGGGTACGACACCGTGATCGTCCGCGATGCGAACGGCGACGTGGTCATGAGTGGGTCGATGCAAACCCGCGCCGTCGTCGCCAGCCCCACTCCGTAGCCCACCACCCTCGGTCGGCGCCGTCGGCCGCGAATCGTGCGGCATCGGCACGTATCCTGCCCTGATGCGATTCGGCCTCAGCCTGCCGCACTACGGATTCTCGCTGCCCGGCGGGGCGCCCATCACCTTCGAGGCGATGCAGACCTGGGCCGCGCGCGCGGAACGGCTCGGATTCGATTCGATCTGGGTGTCCGACCACTTCTTCTACTCCTTCGCTCGCTACGGGGCCGAGTCCACGCCGATCTCGGCCATCGAGCCCCTCACGGCCATCGCCGGCCTCGCGACGGTCACCCATCGGATCCGCATGGGAACGTTGGTGCTCGGCGCCCCGTTCCGTCACCCGGCGATCCTCGCGAAGATGGCGACCACGATCGACGGGATCACGCAGGGCCGATTCGAACTCGGTCTCGGCGCCGGATGGCTGGAGCAAGAGTTCGCAGCCTTCGGATACCGGTATGGGTCGGTCGGCGAGCGTTTCGACGCGCTCGAGGAGACCCTCCGGGCCGTGGACGCATTGTTCGATGGCGGCCCCGTGACCCTCGACGGCCCCACGGCGCGGCTGCGCGCGGCTCGGCTGTTGCCCGCCTCCGTGCAGCCTCGGATCCCGGTCTGGGTCGGTGGCAAGGGAGGGCCGCGGCTGCTGCGGCTCGCGGCCACGTACGCGGACGGCTGGAACGCGGCGTGGCGCTGGAAGCCCGAGACCTACGAAGAGCGCGCCGAGGCAGCTCGTGCGGCCTGTGAGCGCGCCGGGCGAGACCCCGAGACCTTCCGGCTCTCGGTCGGGTTGTACTCCCTGATCGGTGAGGACGAGACGGCGTTCCGAGCGCTGTTCAAGCGAGCCCGGGCCTCGATGCCCGGCGACGCGATGCGGGACGAAACGGAGGCGAGCTGGCGGGCCGACACGCTGTCGGGCACGCCGGAGGAGGCGATCGATCGGGTGCGCGCGTTCGAGGCGCTCGGCGTCGAGGAGCTCGTCCTCGCCCCGTGGGTGCTGCCGTTCTCGGTCCAGGAACCCGACATCGTGGACCTGTTCGCCGACCGGGTCATCACGGCGTTCGCCGGACCGAGTGGACGGGCGTGAGCGACGGGTCCGGCGATGGCCAAGGCGCCGCGCTCGATGCGGCCGTCGCCGTGCTTCGAGACGCGGGGGTCCCGTTGCACTGGACCGTCATCCAGGACCGGGCTCTGCGGGCTGGGCTCGTGGACCCGTTCGCCACTCCCAACGTGCGGCGTGAGGTCCTCGGGGCGCTGCGCGAGGGCACGCGCCGGGGGATCGTCCGGGCGCTCGGCGGGGGCGTCTACGAACTCGCAGCGCTACCGGGCGGCGACTGAGCGCCCGTGCTCTAGGCCGACGACTTCTTCTTCGGCGGGCGGCCGCGTCGCTTCCCGGTCGTCTTCTTGGCCGACGCCGGCTTGGCACTCGACGCCTCGCCTGCCACCACGCCTTTGCGCCGCCCCGGACGCGGCTTGCGGGCTCCGGCGATCAGGTCGTTCACGTGCGCCGAGCACAGATCCTTGACGTAGTTGCCTCGCGCCACCTTGATCGTGACGGTTTCCGCCGCGGGCCGGCCGCACGCGTCGCACACCAGGATCGTCTTCTCCGCCATGGCGATCGTTCCCCTTTCGGTCCGCAGGCACCGATCATCGGACGCGCGGGAGGATACGCGCAACAGCGCGGGTTCTGCGAGGCGAAACGCTTCCCGTGCCCGGGCTAAGGGCGGTAGGAGATCGGGGAGAACCGCTCGAGTTTCTCGAACCGGTGCTCGGCTTCCACCCAGCGAACCGTTCCCGAACGGGATCGCATCACCATCGAATGCGTCGTCGCGCCGTCGGGCCAATAGCGCACCCCTCGCAGGAGCGAACCGTCGGTGATGCCGGTCGCCGCGAAGAAGACGTCGTCGCCGCTCACGAGATCGTCGGTCGTGAGCACGTCGTCGAGGTCGAAACCGTCGTCGAGCAGCGACCGTCGCTCGGCGTCGTCGCGTGGGAACAGTCGTCCCTGCATCGCACCGCCGAGACACTTCAACGCTGCGGCTGCGATCACGCCTTCGGGTGTGCCACCGATCCCGAGCAGCAGATCGACGCCGGTCCGGGGGGCCGCAGCGGCGATGGCGCCGGCCACGTCACCGTCGCTGATCAGGTAGACCCTGGCGCCGACGCTTCGGACGGCCGCGATCATCTCCTCGTGCCGCGGCCGATCGAGGATCGTCACGTTGACGTCCTCGGGCTTCTTGCCCTTCGCCTTCGCGACCAGGCGGACGTTCTCCTCCGGCGGCGCGGTGACGTCGATCGCTCCCGCCGCCTCCGCGCCCGTGGCGACCTTCTCCATGTAGACCGCCGCGCCCGGGAACAGCATCGTGCCTCGCTCGGCCAGGGCGATGACGGCGACGGCGTTCGGCTGACCGGTGGCGGTCAGCCGCGTGCCGTCGATCGGATCGACGGCGACGTCGACGCCGGGGCCGTCGCCGTCGCCGACCTCCTCGCCGTTGAACAACATCGGGGCCTCGTCCTTCTCACCCTCCCCGATCACGACCGTGCCGTGCATCGAAACCGTGTCGATCATCAGACGCATCGCATCGACGGCGGCAGCGTCGGCGGCGACCTTGTCGCCGTGGCCGATCCAGCGGCCCGCGGCGAGGGCGGCGGCCTCCGTCACGCGGGCCAGCTCCATCGCCAGGTTGCGATCCGGGCGGGTGTCGTTCACGGGGGCCTCCTCGTGGGGGACGGGTTCGGGGGTCGAGAGCTCATCCTATCGGGACGGGCCCCATGCCCTGCTCCGCGTACCAGGCCATGGTCCGCCGAACGGTGTCCTCGATCGGGGTGTAGGCGAGCCCGAGTTCACGCTCGGCGAGCGAGGCGTCGAACCGGTGGCCGTGCAGGAGCGTGCGCACCGACTCGGAGCAGATGCGGACGTTCCGACCGGTCAGGGCCGACAGCGCGCCGACGACCGGTGCGCCGGCCGAGACGAGTGCGCGCGGAGCGAACCAGACGCGACGGGGGCGGCCGGTCTGCTGCCGCAGGAGGGACAGGGCGGAACGGGTATCGAGCGAGGCGCCGCTGACGAGGTAGCGCCGGCCGGGCACCCCCTCCCGCTCGGCGAGCAGATGGGCAGCAGCACAGTCCTCGATGTCGACGACCGAGAGCCACGTGTCCACGAGCACCGGGAGCCGGCCGTTGACGATGTCGAGCAAGAGCGTCGCCGAACCCGTCGTTCGTCCGGGGCCCTGGACCGACGATGGATTCACGCTGACGACGGCGAGGCCGACGTCGTCGCCGATCGCGAACGCGCGGCGTTCTCCGTGGTACTTCGAACGCTCGTATGCCGAGAGGAACGATCCTCGGTGACGCGTGCTCTCGCGGCCGATCTCGCCCGGCAGTTCCCCGATCGTCGACGCCGAGGACGTGTAGACGAGCCGCGCGATGTTCGCGGCCGCCGCCGCCTTCACGACCGCCGCCACACCGTCGACGTTGACGCGGTGCATCGGTTCGGCATCGCGCACGCACATCGCGTTGATGCCCGCCACGTGGAAGACCGTGCCACAGCCACGCATGCCTTCGAGCAACGCGCCGTGATCGAACAGATCGCCGCGCACGACCGACACGCCCAGCGCCTCGAGCGCCTCGGCCGCTCGCTCGGATCTGGCCAGCGCTCGCACCTCGCGTCCCTGGGCGACGAGGCGACGCACGAGGGCGCCCCCGACGAATCCCGAGCCACCGGTGACGAAGCAGGCGCCGTGCACGTCGTCAGCGATCGGATGCGGTCCGGTCCCGGCGCGAGAAGACCGAGAGGAACCGCGCGAGGTACTGCACGGCCGACACGATCGTGATGGCGGCCGCGATCCCCATCATCCACTGATCGAGGTACCAGTCGCCGATGCGGATGTCGGGTCGCCAGATCGCGAACGTGATCGCCACGAACTGGATCGTGGCCTTCCACTTCCCCCACATCGACGGGGTCACGACGATGCCGTCGGAGGCCGAAACCGCGCCGCGCAGGCCCATGATCAGCAGTTCCCGGCCCACGATCACGAACGCGATCCACGGCGAGACCCGACCGACCGCGACGAGGGCCAGCAGCACGCCCGAGACGAGCAACTTGTCGGCCGCGGTGTCCAGGAAGCTGCCGAACGTCGAGGTCTGCTTCCATCGGCGGGCCAGACGTCCGTCGAAGAAGTCGGTGGCGGCGGCCGATGCGAAGAGCACGGCGGCCGTCGGTGCGACCCAGGGCGCGGGGTCGCGGGCGAGCACCATGCCCATGACCACCGGCGTCAACGCGATGCGCAGATACGTGATGAACGCCAGGAACGCGGCGGCTCGCTCGTCGGGAGTGGTCATGGCCTCGTGCGCGAATCGTACCGGCTCGATGAGCCCCTACGCCGTTGCGAGCAGGTTCCGCACCTCGGCAGCCGTCGCGCAGGCGAGCGCGCGCGTGGCGAGTTCACGCGCATCGTCGAGCGACGTCGTGCGAACCGCCTCCTTGACCGCGGCGATCGCTGGTGGCGCCATGGAGAGTTCCCGGACGCCGAGCCCGAGGAGCAACGGCGTCGCGACCTCGTCGCTCGCCAGCTCACCGCAGACGCCGACCCATCGTCCGTTCGGCTCTGCGCCCTCGGCGGTCATCGCGATCAGCCGAAGCACGGCCGGGTGGAGCGGATCGTTCAGGGCGGCCACGTGCTCGTTGCCTCGATCGGCCGCGAGCGCGTACTGCGTCAGGTCGTTCGTGCCCACCGAGAAGAAGTCGGCCTGTGGCGCCAGTGACGCCGCCGTGAGCGCCGCGGCCGGCACCTCGACCATGATGCCGACCTCGATCGGATCGGCCATGCCGGTCTCCTCCCGCGCCTGTGCGAGCGCCGACCGGGCCGAGGCCAGCTCGTCCGTCGTGGCCACCATCGGGAACATCAGCCGCAAGGGGTGGTCCCGCGCGACCCGGAGGAGGGCGCGCAGTTGGGCCCCCAGCAGGTCGGGCCGGGCCAGTCCCAACCGGATGCCGCGCACGCCGAGGAACGGGTTCGCCTCGCGCGCCTGGGCCAGGGGCGCCACCGGCTTGTCAGCGCCGGCATCGAGCGTGCGCACGAGCATCGGGCGACCCTCGAGTGCCTCGGCAGCGCTCCGGTAGGCGGCCTCCTGCTCCGCTTCGTCGGGCAGGCTCGGCCGGTCCATGAAGAGGAACTCGGTCCGGAACAATCCCACCCCGTCGGCGCCCGCCGCGACGGCGCCGGCGACCTCCCGCGGGCTCCCGACGTTGGCCGCCACCTCGACGACGATGCCGTCCACGGTGGACGCTGGCTCGCCCGCTCGCCGCCGGAGGGCGGCGAGCCTGGCCGTCCGGCGCCGCCCCTCCGACTCGATGCGCTCGATCGTCGGGGGCGGCGGGTTCACGCGGACCTCGCCGACGCGGCCGTCGACCGCGAGCACCGAGTCCTCGGCGAGGCGCAGCACGCGGTCGCCGGCTCCGACGACGGCGGGGATGCCGAGCGCACGGGCGAGCACGGCGACGTGCGACGTGGGCCCCCCGTGCGCCGTCACGATGCCGAGGGCCGTCTCGGGGTCGAGGTTGACCGTGTCGGCAGGCGCGAGATCGGCCGCAACCAGGATGCCGGGCTCCTCGAGGCTTGGCGCCGGGACCTCGACGCCGAGGATCCGTGCCAGCACCTGGGCACCGACGCTCCGCAGATCGCTCGCCCTGGCCCGCAGGTACTCGTCGTCGAGTGCGTCCCACGCCCGGGCGACGTCGTCGATCGAGTCCCGCCATGCCCGTGCCGCCGTGCGACCCTGGGCGCGGATCGCTGAGCGAGCCGGGTCGAGCAGCGCCGCGTCCCGCAGGAACAGCAGGTGCGCGTCGAAGATGCGAGCCTCGTCTTCGCCGGCCCGGGCGGCGGCGTCGGAGCGCTGGGCCTCGATGGCGTCGGCGGTCGCGCGAACCGCCGCATCGAGCGCGGCCACCTCCTCGTCCACCGAGACGGCCTGCTCGTCGGGCAACGGCAGCGTCGGCGTTCGGAAGCGCCGCAGCGTGCCGACGGCGAGCCCCGGCGACGCGCCGAAGCCCGCGATCACCGCGTCGTCGTCCACGACCGCCCGTTCCGCGTCCGGTGGCCTCCGTCGTCCCGCCGGGGTGGGGTCGTCGGCGGGCTCGTCGAACCGCCGCGCGGCGAGGGCTTCGAGCGCCGCGATCGCCTCGCCCGCCCCCGGACCCCGGGCGCGCACCTCGACCTCGTGCCCGGCCGCGACGCCGAGCGTCGCGACGCCGTTCAGGCTTGCGGCGTCGGCCGGTCCCGCGCCGGTGGTTCGGTTCGTCACCGTGACCCGGGCGTCGTGGCCCGCGGCCGCCTGCACGAAGCGCGCGGCCGGGCGAGCGTGCAGGCCATGGGCGAGATCGATCCGGATGTGCGCGACGACCTCGTCGGGCGCGTCGGCAGCGTCTTGCTCATCGGGCAGGTCGTCCGCGTCGCCCGCCCCGGAGCCCAGGTGGGCGATCTTGCCGGCGAGGCCCTGCCTGGCCTCGGCCGCGACGGTGCCCAGATCCATGCCGAGCTTGGCGGTCACCGCAGCCGCCACCGCTCCCTCGACCAGCGGCGCCTCGCAGAGCAGGATTCGGTCGCGCCGTTCCTCGTCCAGCAGGTCGATCGCCATCTCGGCCGACAGCACCGCGCTGCCGAGATCCATGAGCACGAGCACGCCGTCCTCGGTCCAGGCGCGCTCGATCGCCCCCATGACGCGGACGGCGTCGGTTCCGATCGGATGTTCCGGT
>Ga0299913_10003347_pt1 | contig 13074 bp, 9 predicted proteins | sample RVTome_9_FD_201360 | JGI IMG/M metagenome (GOLD analysis project Ga0299913, IMG submission 201360) | Soil microbial communities from uranium-contaminated site in the Upper Colorado River Basin, Wyoming, United States - RVT155D38 (version 2) ... | reverse complement strand
CTCGTCGACGTCGAGGTTGTCGACCCAGCTGTCGGGCATCCCTTCCAGATCCTCCCGGTCGGCCAGGATGTAAGCCTCCCATTCGTCGATGTTCTGCTGGAAACGGACTCCGAGCTCGATGGCCCGCAGGGTGAGCTGTTTGACCTTCTCCCTGGTCTCGGGATCGAGCTCATGCCCGGCCCGGCGCAGGTCTCGCTGGATGAACTCCAGGAAGCGCTTCTCTTCCCCCTCCAGGGGGGCTTCGGTGCTGGCAAAGCCCTGCACCGCGGCGTACAGGTCGTCCCGGAAGAAGAGGTCTGACGCCCACTTGTCCACCTTCTCTTCGGCGGCCTTGGCCGCGGAGCGAACCTCCTTGTCGGTATGGACGTAGCCCATGAAGTAGTGGTCGTGGTTGGCATGGGCCAGGATGTCGCCGACGCGGTCCAGGGGGCGCATCGTGTTCTCGAAGGTACGGGGCGCCTCCGAGTTGATGACGGCGTCCACCACCTGCTCCGCCTCGGTGATGGCTTTCTCGACTCCGGTTTCGATGTGTTCGGGGGTCAACAGTGCGTATTCAGGCATGGGGCGTGTCAGCGTAACGTCGGCTCCCGGATGAGGAATCCCGGCTCAGCCGATCCCGGCCTTGCGCAGGAAAGCTTCGTTGTTCGGCTCCCGGCCGAGGAAGTTCCGCAGCATCTCGTCCGCCTCGAGGGTCGACCCTCGCCCGATGACTTCGATGCGATAGTCCATGCCCACCTCCGGATCCAAGATGCCCTCCCGCTCGAACCGGGAGAACATGTCGTCCCCGAAGACCTCCGACCACAAGTACCCGTAGTACCCGGCGTCGTAGCCACCCATCAGGTGGCCAAACGAAGCCGGGAAGAACGTCCCCTCCTGATGGGGCAGCATCGAGAACTCGGTGGCCTTGCGGAGGATGGCATCCACGTCCTTGGCGTCATCGGGGCCATGTAGCTCTTGGTCGAGGACCCCGAACTGGATCTGGCGCAGATAGAACATGCCCCGATTGAGCTGGCGCGCCGCCACCAAGCCCTCCACCAGTTCGTCGGGCATCGGTTCCCCGGTCTCGTGGTGACGGGCGAAGCGCCGCAGCACCATGGGCTGCCATACCCAGTGCTGCATGATCTGACTGGGGGCCTCGATGAAGTCCCATTCGGGGTCGTCGGAGAGATAGGCGAGATCCGATCTGCCGAGGAGGACGTGTAGCACGTGACCGAATTCGTGGAACAAGGTCTCCACCTCGTTGTGCTGGAGGAGCGAAGGTGTCATCTCGGTCGGGGGGGTGAAGTTGCAGAGCATCGCACACGTCGGCATCTGATAGCTGCCGTCCTCGAGCCGCTTGGCGGGCACACCGGCGAACACTGCGGCATGAGTGAACTTGCCCTCGCGCGGGTGCAAGTCGAGATAGAACGTGCCGATCAGGGCATCGGAGCGGGTGTCGGCGACTTCGAAGACGCGCACCTCCTCGTGCCATGTCGGGACCTCGATCTCACGGTACGAGAGCCCGAAGACCTCGCCGGTGATCTCGAACATCCCGGCGAGGACCTGTTGCACCGGGAAGTACTTGGCCAACTCGACCTGGTCGACCCCGTAGTCGGCCTTCCTGATCTGGTTGTTGTAATAGTTCCAGTCCCAGACTTGGACGGTGATGTCCCCGGTGTCCTTCTCCAGGAGTCGGGAGACGGTCGCGATCTCCTCCTCCGCCTTCTTGGTCAGTGCGGGGATCAGTCCCTCGTACATGGCGTCGACTCGGTCCTTGCTCTTCGCCATCCGCGTGGAGAGAACCCGATCCGACCACGAGTCGAATCCGAGGAGCCGGGCGGCCTCCAGTCGCAATTCCAGGGCCTCCTCCAGCAGAGGCCGATTTTCGGTCGCGGCGCGGTTGTTGTACTGGAAGCTGAGCTGCTCCCGGAGATCGCGTCGGGTGGAGTTCTCCTGGAACGGGACCACGTGGGGAGAGGCCATGGTGACCTTGCGCTTCCCGGTCTCATCGTCGAGGGGCAGAGAGTCGACGAAGGAGCCCGGTAGACCGTCGGTGTCGTCATCACCCAACAACAGGTGGTCTTGATAGTCGGCGATGTTCTTGGCGAACTTGGTCGCCAGGGCCACGAGTCGGTCCGAGATGTCCCTGAGCCGGGCCTGATCGCCGGGGTCGAGTTGATGGCCGACGAGTTGAAGGTCCCTCGAGACGAGCCCGAGCATGCGTTGGCGGTCGCCACTCAGCGCCCTCCCGGTCTCGGAAGCGGCGAAGCGCTGCACGACGTCGTTGAAAGCGGGGTCGAAGGCGAGCTCGATCGAGCGCGGGCTCTCCGGGTATTGGTTCCAGGCCTGGGTCCTCTCGTATGCCTCCGAGGCGGCGTCACGAATAGCGGGGTCGGGGTGGACGTTCTTGAGGAACGTCGCCCGGCTCTCCGCGGTGCGGATGACGTTCTTGATCTCGTCGACGGGGCCGAGCACGCTCTCGTAGGTCAGCGGGTTGGCCGGGTCGGTGACGGTCGCTGCCAGATCTCTGGCGCGTTCGATGGCCTCGTCGGCGGTCCAGGTCACCGACTCGGGGGTCACAGATGTGAAGTCGAACATCGAAAACACGGTAATGGCACTCGCTCTTTTCGCCGGTGGGGTTATTTTCGCCGGGGGGTTATCGCGCCGGTGGTGCGAAGAGCGCCTCTGCCTGCTCTCTCGTGAGCGCCTCGCCGGGATTGATCCCGTGACGATCGACCGCGGCCGCGATCCCCGTCGCGGGATCTGGGAGCTCGACGGGAGAGTCGCTGCCGCCCAAGAGGGGGACGCCGGCTTCGAGCAAGGAACGGAAGGGGTAGGCGCGGCTCATCCGGTCCGGTCCGAGACGCTTCTCCAGCCAGGTTGCCTCCGACGCCAGGAAAGCGGGTTGCACCGAGGCTGTGACTCCCAGTCGTGCCATGCGTTCGATAGTCTCGTCGGTGAGCACGGAGGCATGCTCGACGCGGAGCCTGCCAGGTTCGGCTCCTCCTTCTATCAGGTCCTGGTGAACGTCGAGCACGAGCTCGTTGGCACGGTCACCTATGGCATGTATCGCCACCGAGCCTCCCAGCTCGATTGAGACACGGGCCATCTCGACCATGCGGTCGTGGCGGTAGCGCTCGGTTCCCCGGGTGTCGGGTCGATCGCTGAAAGGCTCCAACATGGCGGCGGTGTGACCGCCGAGGCTGCCGTCTATGAAGTCCTTGTAGCCCATGAAGCGGATCGGGCCGTCGGCGGCGTCGAGGCGCAGTTTGGCCGTTGCGAGGTCTTCGGGTGTCCTCGCCATGACCAGGACGTCGACGTCGACGGGTAGGTCGGGCCCGAGCCGGATCAGTGTCCCCACCTCGTCGGCGACACCGCACCAGACGGCGTCCGACACAGAGATCATGGCGGTGATGGATCCGATGCCCATCTGGCGCAGACCGGCCAGGGCCGAGATGATGGCGAGGTCGGGGAGAGGCGTGGTGCTGGGCTCGATCGCGTTGGCGACGGGTGTGACCGCGGTCTCCCGCAGGATGCCGTTTGGCCTCCCGGCAGCGTCCCTGTCGAACGCCCCGCCCTCGGGATCGGGAGTGTCGGCGTCGACGCCGGCCAGTCGGAGAGCGGCGCTGTTGGCGACGGCGATGTGACCGCAGTAGCGATAGAGCAATACGGGTCGGCCCGAGACGACGTCGTCGATATCAGTGGCCGTGGGGAGACGGAGCTCTCTCACCCCTTCGTCGTTGAGCCGTTGGCCGACGATCGGGCCCTGGACCTTGGTCCCGTGGTCGGCGACCATGCGCATCACGGTGCCGAGGTCCGGAGCTTCCATCAGCTCCAGGCCGTTGACGAGAGCCGCATACCCGAACGGATGGAGGTGGTGGTCGTGGTACCTCACCGAATGGCCCGGCCGATCATTTGAGGTGCTCCGGCATGGTGCGAGCGACGATGGAACGGAGCTCGTCATGGACCTTGCCGTTGCTGGCCACGTGGGCTCTCGCCTCGAGCTGATTCACTTCGCCGGCTTCGTTGGTGTATGTGCCGCCGGCTTCGGTGATGAGGAGTATCCCGGCGGCCACGTCCCAGGGCTTGATCCCGTGTTGCCCCCCGTGCTCCCAGTAGGCGTCATAACGCCCCGCCGCCAGCCATGCCAGGTCGAGGGCAGCGGCACCGAGCCGTCGGGTCCCCTGACTGTTGAGCATCACCTCCTCGACCACCCTGAGATACGCCGCGGCATGCTCTCTGCGGTCATAGGGGAACCCGGTACACACGAGCGATTGGTTGAGGGTGTCGGTCTCGGAGACGTTTATGGGGTCGCCATTGAGGGTGGCGCCCCCACCTTCGACGGCCACCCACTCATCGTTGTGCGCGACGTCGACGATGACACCAACCAGGGGTCGGCCGCGGTCCCAGAGGGCGACGGAGACCGCGACCTGGGGGAGGCGGTGAACGAAGTTGACGGTCCCGTCGAGAGGGTCGACGATCCATATGCGCCCCGTGCGCCAGTCGCCTCCACCGCCCTCCTCGCCAAGGACCCGATCGTCGGGGAAGTGACTGGCGATGACAGCCCTGATGGCATCCTCCGCCGCACGGTCGACCTGGGTCACCGGGTCGACGGCGCTTTTCATCTCCGTGTCGAGTGTCTGAAAGAACCCGGTCTGAACCACGTCCGCTCCCGCTCTCGCAGCCCTGACCGCGACCCAGACGTCACCTTCCCACATGACAACCGACTCTAAGCGTGGGAAGACCGGTTGCTGACAACGCCATCCGCTCGGGGCTTACCCTGCTGCGGGCATGAAGTCCCTGCTCATCTCGCTCGCGGGTGCCGTGGTCTCGTTCCTGGCCTTTCCTCCGTACGGTCCCGGGCTCCTCATCGTCCCCGGAGTCGCCCTCTTCCTCTGGGCGCTGCACAGAGTCGATGATCGACGACAGGGATTCTGGCTCGGATTCGTCTATGGCCTCGTCTTCTTCGGTGGCTTCATGTGGTGGATGGCCAAGCTGGAGCTGATAGCCCTGGTGCTGATCCCGGTGCAGGCGTTGTTCTGCGCCGTATACGCGTGGTGGCTGACCGGGCACACTGAGGAGCGCGCCAGCAGGTGGCTGGTTTTCGCCGTCGGGGGATGGGCGGTCATGGAGCTGATCCGCTATCACTTCCCGGTCGGTGGCATGGAGTGGGGTGCGGCCGGCTACGCCCTCTCCGACAACGTCCTCGCCCGTCAACCCGCGGCCGTCGTCGGCACCAGCGGGCTCACCGTCCTGGTGGTGGTGGTGGCCGCGGTGGCCGTGCAAATGGTGGCGCGGCGAGCCGACCGGACCGCTCTCTGGGCAGGAGTGGTCGTGACCCTGGTGGTTTCCGGCTCGTACTGGTGGTTGATGTCCCAGGACGTTCCCGACGTCGGCGCCCCGGTCACCATCGTCCAGGGTTCGACTCCATGCCCTTTCGAGCATTGCCCCCCCAACGAGCGGCTGCGCACCTACCAGCAGCACCTCGAGCTGACTCGCTCTCTCGAGCCGGGAACCGCCGGGTTGGTGGTGTGGCCCGAGGGCTCGACCGGTGCGACCAACGCCGACCCGGTGTTGAACCAGGAGGTCAGGGAGGCGATCGCCGCAGAGGCGCGGCGTCTCGGCTCCCGATTCGTGGTTGGGGGCGACCGGGTGGTCAGTGACACCGAGTGGATCAACGCCAATGTCTATTTCGATGCGGATGGCGAGATCGTCGGCGAGTATCGCAAGCAGCACCCGGTCCCGTTCGGGGAGTACATCCCCTGGCGTCCCGTCTTCGATTGGATCCCGGCTCTCGATCGGGTGCCCCGGGACGCCATCCGCGGCGACGGCCCTGTGCTGATGGACGACATCGGCTCAGTGATCTCCTGGGAGGGAGGCTTCTCCCGCTACGCACTCGAGACCAGGAGGGCGGGGGCCGAGGTGATCGTCGTCAACACCAATACCGCTTCCTATGGCATCGCCCCCACCAGTGACATCTGGATCGGCATGACCAGGATGCGAGCCGTCGAGCTCGGCGTTCCCGTCATCCACGCCGCCGTGACCGGCAAGTCGACGGTCATCGACCTCGATGGCTCGGGCGGCCCGGTCACCGGTTTGGGTGAGATGGTGGTCCTTCAGGACACCTATCGGGCCGCCAACCTCGATACGCCCTACACCGCCACCGGCGATCTGGTCATCTACCTGGCCGCCATCGCCGCCATCATCGTGCGGTCCAGGTCGCTGGTAGGTTCGGAGCACCGACCGAAGGAAGAGGAGTAATCGATGTCGCAGGCCCTCGAGAACCTGCTGCGGGAAGACCGCACATTCCCGCCCTCCGAGGAGTTCACGGCCCAGGCCAACGCCACGCCGGGAATCCACGAGGAGGCGGAGCGGGACTACAAGGCGTTCTGGCAGAGGCAGGCCCTGGACCGGATCACCTGGTTCACCGAGCCCAGCGAGGTCCTCAACGACTCCAATCCGCCCTTCTACAAGTGGTTCGAGGACGGCGAGCTCAATCTGGCCTACAACTGCCTCGACCGACACCTCGACGACCACGGCGACCAGGTCGCCTACCACTGGATCGGTGAGCCCGGCGACACCCGGATCCTGACCTACGCCGAACTGGCCGGCGAGGTGAACAGGTTCGCCAACGCTCTCAAGGGCCTGGGCCTGGAGAAGGGGGACCGGGTGGCCATCTACATGGGGATGATCCCCGAGTTGCCCATCGCCATGCTCGCCTGCGCCCGCCTCGGGCTGGTCCATTCGGTGGTCTTCGGCGGTTTCAGCGCCGACGCGCTCTCTTCGCGCATCCTCGACGCCGACGCCCGCATCGTCATCACCCAGGACGGGGCGTGGCGTGGCGGCAATGTCGTGCCGCTCAAGGCAAACGCCGACGAGGCGTTGCAGACGACTCCCGGCATCGAGCACTGCATCGTGGTGAGGCGGACCGACCACGGTGTCGACATGGCCGAGGACCGTGACGTCTGGTGGCACGACCTGGTGGACGGTCAAGGGGACGAGTGTGAGGCGGCGGTCCTCAACGCCGAAGACCCTCTCTACATCCTCTACACGTCGGGGACCACGGGCAAGCCCAAGGGAATCGTCCACACCCAGGGCGGCTACCTCGCCGGGATCACCACCACGCACTCATATGTCTTCGATCTGAAGCCGGACAGCGACGTCTACTGGTGCGCCGCCGACATCGGGTGGGTCACCGGCCACAGCTACATCGTCTACGGCCCGCTGGCCAACCGGGCGACGGGAGTCATGTACGAAGGAGCCCCCAACTACCCCGAGCTCGATCGTATCTGGCAGATCATCGACGACTACGGGGTGACCATCTTCTATACGGCGCCGACGGCGATTCGCGCCTTCATGAAGTGGGGCGACGAACACGTCGACAAGCACGAGATGACCACGCTTCGCCTCATCGGAACCGTCGGCGAGCCCATCAACCCGGAGGCGTGGATCTGGTACAACGAGCACGTCGGCAAGCGCAACTCCCCCATCGTCGATACGTGGTGGCAGACCGAGACCGGCGCCATCATGATCACCCCCCTCCCTGGGGTGACGGCCACCAAGCCGGGTTCGGCGACCAAGCCGTTCCCCGGGATCTCGGCAGACGTGGTGGACGACGATGGCAACAGCGTGCCGCTGGGCGGTGGCGGGTACCTGGTCATCACCGAGCCCTGGCCCTCGATGGCGCGCACCATCTACGGTGACGACGAGCGCTACGTGGACACCTACTGGTCCCGCTTCGAGGGGAAGTACTTCCCCGGGGACGGCTGCAAACGTGACGACGACGGCTACTACTGGCTGTTGGGCCGGGTCGACGACATAATGCTCGTCTCGGGGCACAACATCTCCACGACCGAGGTGGAGTCGGCTCTGGTGAGTCACGCCGCGGTCGCCGAGGCTGCGGTGGTGGGCCGCTCCGACCCGGTGACCGGTCAGGCCATCGCGGCTTTCGTCACCCTGCGCGGCTCGGCCCTCGGCGACGAGTCGTTGCTCGAGGAGTTGCGCGACCACGTCGCCCGGTCCATCGGCCCCATCGCCAAACCGAAGTCGATCGTGTTCACCGGTGACCTGCCCAAGACGCGTTCGGGCAAGATCATGAGAAGGCTGTTGAAGGACATCTCGGAGCACCGCCAGCTCGGTGACGTGACCACCCTGGCCAACGCCGACATCGTCGCCGAGATCAGCGAGAAGGCGTCGACGGGGGACGATGACGGGTGATATGGTCAGCTCCGCTGTAGTGAGCTAAGTCAGCAGTGCGCCGCCTACGAACACGATGGCGATGAGGAATCCGCCCGCCAGTTCGATCCCGATCGAAGTGAACACAGCTCTCAATGCGGACTTGGTCGATGGCCAGGCCATCTCCTTGCCGCGGCGCATCCGCTCGAAGACATAGACGGTGAGGATGAATCCCAGCGGTGCGCCGATCACCGGGATGGCGAAAAGGCCCACGACGGCCACGACAACAGCCATCAGCAACACCGAGCCGGGCACCCCCTGCTGTTTGAGCCGCCGGCCCGGGAACATGTACTTGACCACGGATGCGCCCACGGCCAGGGCCAGGACGAGCCCGAGCACCACCCACCCCACGAAGGTCGACTCCTCGAAGGCCCAGATCGCCACGGCTGCCACCTGGAGGGCGAGGCCGGGGAGGAGGAGGACGACGATGCCGATCAACCCGGCGAGCACGGCGATCCCCGCCAGGACGTCGTGCAGCTCCAAAGATCAGCCGCCGTCCAGCGACTCGGCGAGGTCGGCTACCTGACCCGATGCGGCTTCGAGGACGGGCTCGCCATGACCGAACAGGGCGACCTCGTAGTCGAAGGCGGCGAGTTTCGCCACCGAGGCGTTGGCCAGCCCTATGTCCTGGCTGAAGTCGGGGCTGGGCCCGGCCACTCCTCCGTCGGCGCCGTTGAGCGCGTCTCCGGCGACGAGGACTCCCGACGCCGGGTCCAGGACCGAGATGTGGCCCGGAGTGTGGCCGGGGGTCTCGATGATCTGCAGTCCAGAGTGAACCGTGTCGTCGTCACCGACCGCCTGGCCCTCGGTGGGCGCCTCGATTCCATCGATGTCTCCCGCTCCTGCGAACCAGGGGAGGGCGTCGGTGGTGGCCTCCACGACCGCCGTCACGCTTCCCTGGTGGTCCGGGTGCAGATGAGTGACGACCAGGGCGCCGACGTCCCCCCAACCGAGGCCCACTTCCCCGAGGGCAGCTTCGATGTCGCCCTCGCTGCCCCCGACGCCGGTGTCGACGATTGCGGCCTCGCCACCCCGGTACAGGATGTATGCGGACACGAAGCTCAGGTTGACCCGGTGCCACTCGTAGCCGCCGCCGGACCCGCCGGTGGTGGATGAGCTCGAGCCGGCAGACCTCGTGGTGGACGTGGCCTCGGCCGACGTCGCGGTCGAGTCCGGGCCAATGCTGGGAGTGGCGTTCTCGGTGGGGTCGCTCGTGCACGCGGCCGTCCCGAGGATCATCACTGCGAAGCCGGCTTTCCCCATGTCCCGAAGCAGCATGCGTCTGGTGATCAACGAGTGCGCAGTCATATCCAAAGGCTACGCCTCGTGCCGATTTGGGTGCGCGTAGGGTCGCGCTGATGACGACGAAGATCCTCCTCCCCGAGTCCGAGTTGCCCACCCACTGGTACAACATCGTCCCCGACCTCCCTGCGCCACCGCCCCCGGTGCTCCATCCGGGGACACATCAACCGGTTGGCCCCGACGACCTCGCTCCCTTGTTCCCGATGGACTTGATCCTCCAGGAGGTGGCGACTGACAAGTTCATCGAGATTCCCGAGGAGATCCGCGAGATCTACCGCATGTGGCGACCGTCGCCGCTCTACCGCGCACACAGTCTCGAGAGATTGGTCGGCGGCCCGGCCCGGATCTATTACAAGTACGAGGGTGTGAGCCCGGTGGGGTCCCACAAGCCGAACACCGCAGTGGCCCAAGCCTTCTACAACGCCAAGGCCGGGGTCGAGAGGCTGTCCACCGAGACCGGTGCCGGCCAGTGGGGGTCGGCCCTTGCTTTCGCCTGCTCCCTGTTCGGTCTCGAGTGCGAGGTCTATATGGTGCGGGCGTCCTACGACCAGAAGCCGTATCGCAAGGCCCTGATCGAGACCTTCGGCGCCACCATCTACCCGTCGCCCTCGACCAACACCAACTACGGCCGGTCTGTGCTCGATGCGGATCCCGACACACCGGGCAGCCTCGGCATCGCCATCTCCGAGGCGGTGGAGGTTGCCGCCAGCAACGATAACGTGAAGTACTCGCTCGGGTCTGTCCTCAACCACGTCCTGATGCACCAGACCATCATCGGTGAGGAAGCCCTCAAGCAGTTGGCCCTGGTCGACGAGACACCGGATTTTGTCATCGGGTGTGCCGGCGGTGGCTCCAACTTCGCCGGCCTCGCCTTCCCGTTCGTTCGAGAGAAGATCGCCGGGAACATGGATCCGGTGATCCGTGCGGTGGAGCCCGCGGCGGCACCGTCCCTGACACGTGGGAGCTATCAGTTCGATTTCGGCGATACCGGTCAGATGACGCCGCTGGTGAAGATGCACACATTGGGCCATCCCTTCGTCCCGGAGCCGATCCATGCCGGTGGGCTGCGCTATCACGGCATGGCGCCCCTGGTCTCACATCTGAAGGAGCTGGGCTTGATCGAGGCCAACTCCCTGCACCAGACCGAGACATTCGAGAAGGCCGTTCAATTCGCCCGCGTCGAGGGCATCGTTCCCGGACCGGAGCCGACCCATGCCATCGCCGAGGCGATGAACGAGGCGGAGCGGGCCAAGGAAGACGGCGAGGAGAAGGTGATCCTCTTCAACCTGAGCGGCCACGGCCACTTCGACATGGGCGCCTACCAGGCGTTCTTCAACGGGGAGCTCGTCGACTACGAGCACCCTCAGGACCGCATCGACGCAGCCATGTCCCGGGTCCCGGTGGTCGCCCAATGAGATCGGGCCCAGCAGCCGACTTTCAACGGGGGCAGTCGGCCTCGCCCGGGTGGAGAGGGCGTACCAGGAGCTTGAGCGGTTCAGATGAACCGTCGGGATGGTTCCAGGTGGTGGCCTGGGTGGCGTCCTCGAACACGTCGGGCACCGGCCCTTCCAGGGCCGTGCACCGCCACTCGTTCGCCAGCACCTCCCAGGCGGAGAAGTCGGTCGGCTCGAGCGGCCACTCCCGGACATCCTCGAACCCGGGATCGGGTGCACTCGGCCCGGCCACGATTCGCACCCGCTCCGGCTGATAAGGCTCGGCCGGTGCTTGGGCGAGGAAGCCGTCCAGCGTGCTGATCAGCTCCAAGAACGCCGCGTTGCGCCCGGAGGGCGACTCCTCGATACCCAAGGCGTAGACCGCCAGGCGATGCCGGCCCTGGCTGTCCCAGTAGGTGACCACCTCGGTGCTGGCATCAGCGACCATCTGCATTGCACTGTCGTCGACCTCATCCTCGATCTCGGGCAGCCGATCTTCTCGATCACCGCGACGACGTCGCTCAACTGGCCATCGTCGAGGGTGGCGACCATGTAGGGCGGCACGAGGCGACCCGGATATTCGAGCGTCTGAAAACCCTGGTAGATCAGGCTTCCATCACCGAGCAGGGTGTATCTGGGACCGGTGTTGAGGACAATCTCGACGGGACCGAACCCACTCTCGGACACGATCTGCAACATCGGCTCGTCGTCAGTCACTCCCACCCCGCCTCCGGAACCTTCGACACCACAGGCGACGAGGGCGAGGGCCAGCGAGACCAGAGCAGTCGATTTCGATCTCATGGCCCTTGGATGACTCGGGAGCCACAACGGTTCCTCGAATCACTCTCCGGCTAAGTCGACTCCCAACTGGACAGACCCTCGTCGACGAGATCGATGGCCCAGTCGAGCTCGTCCAGCGTGGTGATGAGCGGTGGTATGAAGCGAAGGACATTGCCGTCGGGCCCGCACTCGATGATGATCAACTCGTTGTCGAACGCGTGTGACGCCACGTGCTGGAATGCCTTGGCGTCGGGCTCCCGAGACTCGCGGTCCTCGACGAACTCGACACCGATCATCAAGCCGAGGCCGCGGACGTCGCCGATGGTCTCGTGGCGCTCAGCCAGTTCGCCGAATCTCTCGAAGGCGCGGGCCGAGAGCTCGCGGGCATGGGGGAGAAGGTCTCCCATGGTGTCGATCACCGCAGTGCTGGCCGCCGCGGCCACCGGGTTGCCTCCGTAGGTCGTTCCGTGGGAGCCTGGCGGCCACGCGTCGATGGTCTCCCGGCTCGACCCGTATGCCGAGAGGGGGAACCCGTTGGCGATCCCCTTTCCGAAGGCCATGATGTCGGGCTTGGCGTCGAAATGGTCGGTGGCGAACCACTCGGCGGTCCTCCCGAAACCGGTCTGCACCTCGTCGTACAGGAGGAGGATGCCGTGCTCGTTGGCGATCAACCTCAACTCGTCGAGGAACCGTGGTGTGGCCGGGTAGTAGCCACCTTCTCCCTGGACCGGTTCCACCAGGAATGCGGCGATGTTGTTGGGAGAGACCACGTGTTTGAACATGAGTTTCAGCTCGGCGAGGGACATCTCGGTGGCGGTCTCGGCACCGACGCCCCAGCGATAGGGATGCGGGAACGGGGCAACGAAGACCGAGCCCAGAACAGGGTGGTAGCCGTCGCGATATTTGGCCTTGGATGTCGTGTAGGCCACCGACCCCATGGTGCGGCCGTGGAAGCCCCCCCGGAAAGTGACCACGCCCTGGCGCTTCGTGGTGTACTTGGCCATCTTGACCGCGGCCTCCACGGCTTCGGCGCCAGAGTTGGCGTAACCGAATTTCTCGATTCGGGCCGGGGTGATGTCACGCAATCTCTCCGCCGCCGTGACCAATGACTCGAAGTGGACGACCATCCCGGAGTGGATCATCTTGTCCAGCTGCGTCTTGGCTGCCTCGACGACGGCGGGATGCCGGTGACCCAGGTTGGTGACGGCGGTGCCACAAGCGAAGTCGGCCCAGCGGTTGCCGTCCGGGTCGGTGATCCAGATCCCGTCGGCCGATTCGGCGTGGATCTTGGTATTGAAGGCGATGACTGGTGCGAGAACCTCGTTGTGCCGTGAGAGAAGGTCGG
>Ga0299913_10003346_pt1 | contig 13075 bp, 11 predicted proteins | sample RVTome_9_FD_201360 | JGI IMG/M metagenome (GOLD analysis project Ga0299913, IMG submission 201360) | Soil microbial communities from uranium-contaminated site in the Upper Colorado River Basin, Wyoming, United States - RVT155D38 (version 2) ... | reverse complement strand
GGCGACGACCGGTTGCCTCGCGGGGATCGGCCTGGCCGTCGTCGCGGGCGACGAAACGGTGTGGCGATCGACGACCCTAGGCAGACCCGCGGGAACCATCGCCGGCGCCGCGGTCGCCTGTGCGTGGCTGCTGGTCGGTGCGCGCGGAGACGAGCGCACGCTCGGAGCGGGGGCGCTCGTGGGTCTGGCGTCGGGCGGGATGATCCTGGCGGTCCTGGGCGATTGGGTGGTCCCCACTCTGGTGTTGTGGCTGGCGACGTCGTTCGCCCTGGTCGGCCTCGTGTCGCAGGGTGGCCCCCGAGCCGGGGCGCTGCTCGCGATCGGGGTCTCCGATCTGGCCCTGGTGGGCGCGCTCGCCCTAGCCGCACTCGACGAGCGGGTGTGGACCATGCCTCGGACGCTCTGGGGTCTTCCTCTGGCACTCGCGCTCGCGTCTTTCGTGGTGCGATCGGGGGCCGTACCCATGGCTGGGGTCTGGGAGACCCTGGATTCACCCGCGGCCCCCGCCCTGCCCCTGATGTTGGGCGGCCCGTTGGCGCTGTTCGGAGGTTCCCTATCGGGAGCGGGCCCCGGCTTCGCGGCGGCGGCCCTCGTGGTGGCTCTCGGACTCGCGGCGGCCGCCCTCTGGGAGAGCGAGACCCGGCTTTCGCTGCTCGGTTCGTGGCCGGCGTGGCTGGCTCTGGCGTTGCTGGGGGCATCTCCGGCGGCGCTGCAACCGGCCGGCGTGGGTGCCCTGCTGGCGGTCACGGTGGTGGCGTTCTGGCCGGGGGGCGGCCTGGGACGAGTGGCCCGGGGACTCCTGGTGGGGTATCTGCCACCGACGGTCGGCTGGGTCGCGCTCGTCTTGATCGCCTCGCGGGCCCTCGACCGGGCGGCGGCGAGCGGTGGAGCCGGCCGTTCGCCCGCCTGGAGCCTGATCGCCGGGCTGCTGCCCCTGACTATCGCCGCCGGTGTGGCCCTGGGTTCCCGCGCCGCGCGGTCGCGCGTGGGCGGGGCGTTCGACGTTCGAACGACCATCGCGGCGGGGGCTCTTGTGGTCGCGGGTGCGTCGACGGGGGCCGCCTCTGCAGTAATGGAGCCGGCGCGCGATCTGCTTGGCGAGCTCGACAGGGTCGCGGTTTTGGGCGGTGTCGCACTGGCGGCGGCGCTGGTGGCGGCCGCAATCGCCTACCGCCGACCGCCGCCGCCTGCGGAGACGGCGGAAACCGAGGCGATTGTGGGTTCGCTGGTTTACTCGGAGGACCGGGCGGATATCGCCGTAGCGGTGGGAGTTTTCGCTCTCGTCGCTCTGGCGAGCCTAGCGGCCGTCACGTATCTCGCCCTCGAGGGCCTGAACTACGGGTTTCTTCCGCCGCGCAACCTCTGAGGGATATGGCGTCGAGGGGGCGAACCGGTAAACGCAAGAGTTTCGAAATCAGGAGCCTAGACTCGTTCGAATGAGTAAACCCCCGCGCAAACCCCCCGGTGGGTCGAAAACCGCCAAGGGTTCTACGCGCACCTCAAAAGCGACATCCCCGCGTGGGCGCCCCCCGGCCAAACGGGCGCGCGCGTCCCGGTGGCTACTGCGGCTCGGATGGTTGCTTCCGTTGTTCGCCCTGGGGGTGGGCGGAACGGTGCTGTTCCTCACCTACGCGTTCGCCAACATCCCTCTGCCTCGAGAGGTCCCTCTCGCCTCGGCGGCCGAGGTCTACGACGCGAAGGGCAATCTCATCGGCATCTTCTCCGGTGAGGAACGACGGTTCTTGATCAATACCGACAAGCTGATCAACGACAAGTCCACCAAGCACGTCGCCGAGGCGGTGATCGCGTCCGAGGATCGCACTTTTTACGAGCACAACGGGATCTCGGTACGCGGCATGGTCCGGGCCGCGTGGGCGGACTTCTCGTCGGGCGAGATCCAGCAGGGTGGGTCGACCATCACGCAGCAGTACATAAAGCAGGCCGTCCTCGAAGATCCCGGCCGGACCGTCGAGCGCAAACTGAAGGAAGCGATTCTCGCCGTGAAGCTCGAGCGACGCTACTCCAAGGATCAGATCCTCGGCTTCTACCTCAACACCGTGTACTTCGGGCGAGGCTCGTACGGCATCGAGGCGGCGGCCCGCACTTACTTCGACAAGAGCGCGGAGGAGCTCAACCTCGGCCAAGCGGCGTTTCTGGCGGGCATCATCCCATCGCCGGAGTCGTATCAACCCGAGAACGATCCGGAGGCGGCCATCGCCCGACGGGACCGGGTGCTGACCCAGATGGTCGAGCAGGGCTACATCGAGCAGGCCGCGGCCGACAAGTGGGAGGGAAAGAAGGTCAGGATCGTCAAGGGTGGCGACCCGACCACGGGCAAGGAGCAACCCGCGGCCTACTTCATGGAGTGGCTGAGGCGGGATCTAGAGCAGGAGTTCGGTAACGAGCTCTACACCGGCGGCTACAAGATCCACACGACGATCGACATGAGGATGCAGCAGGCCGCCGAGGAAGCGATCGCGTCGACGCTCACCACCCCCGAGGACCCTCAAGCGGCGCTCGTCTCGATGACGCCGAACGGAGCCATCAAGGCGTTCGTTGGAGGCCGCGACTTCGACAACGTCAAGAAAGCGCGCGGATTCAACTACGCCAGCGATAACTACCGTCAGGCCGGGTCCTCGTACAAACCCTTCACCCTGCTGGCGGCCATCGAGAACGGGGTTTCGCTGCAATCGAGCTTCTCGGGGGCCAGTCCCTACACCGTCGAGGATCCGCAGTGCGCGACCGACGGCGAGCTGTGGCAACCGGCCAACTATGGCTTCTCCAGCTTCGGCTACATGGATCTGATCTCGGCGACCGCTTCATCGGTGAACACGATCTATGCACAGCTCATCGTCGAGATCGGCCCGCAGTCCGTCGCCGACCTGCTCGGCAAGTTCGGTTTCGACGGCGATCCGAGTAAGAACGGAAAGCAGCCGACGACCCCCAACTGCTCGCTCGTTCTCGGGACGCAGGATGTGACGCCCCTTCAGATGGCACGCGCCTACGCCGGCCTTGCCAACGGGGGAGCGCTGCCCGAGATCAAGCCCGTTTCCTACATCGAGAACTCGAACGGTGAATGCGTAAAGGCCTACCGGCCGAACAAATCGAAAGCCTGCGGCAAGGAGAAGGTTCAGCTCAAGAGCACCCAGGTCGTCGATGAGAACTCGGTCAACCTGTTGAACGAGGCGCTGCAGAGCGTCGTGACCTCGGGCTCCGGCTCGGCGGCCAACATAGGCCGCCCGGTAGCGGGAAAGACCGGCACGACCCAGAACTTCCGCGACGCGTGGTTCGCGGGATACACGCCCCAGCTCGCGACCGTGGTGTGGGAGGGCTACCCGCTTCAGAAGAGCGGGGTCGTTCCCGAGATGCGCTACTGCGACGACCCGGACCTCTGCCGGCCGGTGCAGGGATACGAGGTGAGCGGCGGCGGCGCTCCGGTCAGCCCGGCCCCCATGTGGGGCGCGTACATGGCCCAGGCGATGGAGATCGGAGGCTTCCCGGTCGAGTACTTCGAGGACGGGATCGAGTCGGGCACCGTGGTCAGCACTCCACCGCCTCCCCCCGAGAAACCCGAAGAGGAAGAGGACGAGGACAAGAAGGAAGAGGACGAAGAGCCCGACGAGGACGAAGAGGAGCCCGATCCCGAGCCGACCGAAAAACCCCCGCCGTCGCCCGAACCATCAACCAGCCCCGGTGGCAACGGTGGCGGCGGTGGAAACGGCCGTAAGAGGGCTCCCGGAGACGACCCGTAGACACGCGGGCCTCCGATTCCCGGCCGTCCGCGAAGCGCGCGCTGGCGATTGTGCTCGCGACCTCGGCGGGGTTTCTCGTCGCAGGCTACGCGCTCAAGGCTCCCTGCCTCGAGGGGTTCGGGGGCCGGGAGTTCAGCCGTCTCTGCTACAACGACATTCAGCCGCTCTACGGCATCCGCGGGATCGCCGACGGGGTCTTTCCCTACATCGATGGGCGCCTGGCCGGCTCCGAGTTGCTCGAGGGAGCCATCGAATATCCGGTGCTCACGGGAGTCTTCATGTGGGCCTCGGGTCTGTTCGTAGCGACCGACGCGTCGTACCTCAACCTCTCGGCCCTGTTGCTCGCCCCCTTCGGGTTGTTGACCGCGTGGTTGCTGTTTCGCATGAGGGATCTGCGCGCGCTCCTGTGGTCGGCCGCTCCCGCCATCGTGCTGTACGCCTTCCACAACTGGGACCTCCTGGCGGTCGCGGCCGCGACTTTGGGCTTCTACCTTTGGTGGAGCGGCCGGCCCACCTGGGCGGCGGTTGCATTCGGGGTGGGCGGCGCCCTGAAGATGTACCCGCTGATGTTTCTCGGCCCCCTCGCGCTCGAGTTCGTGTGGAGGAGGGACCTCTGGGGGGCCGTCCGGGTTGCTCTGGTGGGCGCGGGCACCTGGGCCGGCATCAACCTGCCCTTCGCGCTGGTGAACTTCGAGGGTTGGTATGCGACCTATGGATTTCACCGGCAAAGGACCGCGAACTTCGATTCGATCTGGCAGCTCGGTTGGCCCCACTGGCCTCCGGCGCAGACCAACCTCGTGACCACGGCCCTGCTCGTGGCGTCGTTTTTCGTGATTCTGACCGTCAGCCTGTACCTCGGCCGCAGACGCTCCTCGACCTACCCTTTGCTTCAGACCTGTGGAGCGCTGCTGGCCGCGTTCCTGCTGTTCAACAAGGTGCACTCGCCCCAGTACACCCTGTGGCTCCTCCCCTTCTTCGTGCTCGTGCGCGTCCACATCGGATGGTGGATCGCCTATGCACTCGCCGACCTGGCGGTCTACGTAGGAGTGTTCCGCTGGTTCTACGACTTCGCCTACCAGGGCCTCGACTTCACCTGGGCCAAGAAGCTGATGATCGCCGGGGTGTGGAGCCGCGCGGCGCTGTTGGGTGCGCTGATCCTGGTGTTCCTTTCGGCGCAGCGCGCCGTGAACCCACCGGCGCGAACGAAAACTGTCACGGACCCGGCCTAGTCTCTTTCTCGTCGGAGAACGGCCCCCAGCCGGTACAAACCGGTGGGACAAGTGAAGAATCGGCCCCCGCGCAGGCTGACCGAGCCCTAACGGGAGGTGCTAGCATGACCAGTCGGCAGCTTCGCTGCTGAGTAACGCAAACCCCTGCCCTGTCAAGCGGTAGACCGCGCCAGGGCCTCGAGTGCAGCAGTGCTCGAGTCCACAGGAGGAGATATATGAGGAAATACGAGGCCATGGTCATCGTGGATGCCCGCCTCGAAGAGGGCGACATCCAAAAGGCCGTCGACCGCTTCACCACGACCATCACCGACAACGGGGGCCGGGTCGGCAAAGTCGATCGTTGGGGCGTTCGCCGCTTTACCTTCGAGATCGACCACCAGAACGAGGGCTACTACTTCATTGCCAATTTCGAAGCGCCCGACGGTCTGGTCGACCAGTTGAAACGAACTCTGCTGATCTCCGACGAGTACATTCGAGGAAAGATCGTCCGCCCCACTTAGGCGAGCGGCCCATCACTTAAGGAGCAGAGATGGCTACTGACAACGTAGTGACATTGGTTGGAAACATCACCGACGAGCCCGAACTGCGCTTCACCCCGGGGGGCGCGGCGGTCGCCAACTTCACGGTGGCGGTCAACCGGCGTTTCCGCAACCAGGATGGAACCTGGGACGACAAGCTCGATGGCTTCTTCCGCTGCAGTTGCTGGCGCGACATGGCGGAGAACGTCTCGGAGTCGTTGCACAAGGGCGCCCGCGTGGTCGTAACCGGTCGTCTTCAGCAGCGCAGCTGGGACGACAACGACGGGAACAAGCGCAGCACCATCGAGGTCCAGGTCGACGAGGTCGGCCCCTCGCTTCGCTGGGCGACGGCTCAGATCACCAAGGCACGACGTGACAAGGGCTCGCAGGGCGGGGGCCAGCCGTCGGGTGGTGGCGACTGGGGCGGTCAGAGTGGCGGTCAGGGCGGCGACAGCTGGAGCCAGGGCGGAGGCGCTCCGGTCGGTTCGCCCCAGCAGAGCCCGAGCGGCGCGCCCCAGCAGAACCAGGGCGGTACGCCGCCCCAGCAGAACACCGGAGGAGATGACTGGTAATGGCACGTGACAACAAACGGCGTGGCGACAAGAAGCCTCCCGCGAAACCGGGTCGGCCGAGAAAGAAGAAGTACTGTCAGTTCTGCGCCGACAAGACGACCTACATCGACTACAAGGACATCAACCTGTTGCGCAAGTTCCTGTCCGAACGCGGCAAGATCCGCGCTCGACGCGTGACGGGAAACTGCTCGCAGCACCAGCGTATGGCCGCGACGGCCGTCAAGAACGCGCGCGAGATGGCCCTTCTCCCGTACACCACCCGCTAGGGGACGCTATGAAGATAATTCTCAACAAGGACGTCGAAGCGCTCGGCCACAAGGGCGACGTAGTGACCGTCTCGGATGGATACGCGCGCAACTACCTGGTTCCCAAGGGCATGGCGCTGGTCGCCTCGCGCGGCGCGCTCAAGCAGGCCGAGCAGATGCGCCGCGCCCGAGAAGAGGCGCTGCGCAAGGCCAAGGACGAGGCGGTCGCCAAGGTGGCGCTGCTGGGCTCGAGCCCCGTCTACATCTCGGCGCGCGCCGGGGAAGAGGGCAAGCTGTTCGGCTCGGTCACGAAGAACGACATCGCCCGCGCGGTGCAGGATCAGCTCGAGCAGGAGGTCGATGCGCGCCAGGTGCGCCTCGACGAGCCGCTCCGCCGGCTCGGCACCTTCTCGATCGAGATTCACCTTCACGAAGAGGTGAACGCGCTCGTGTCGGTCGAGGTAATCGCCCACGAGGAAGACTCCTAACCCAGATTCTGAGCGCGAGAGCTCCCGGGAAACGAGCGCGGAGGCACAAAGAAAACCGGTCGAAAAAGTTTCCTGGTTCCACCGCGTCGCAGACTCTTGGTAATGCACAGTCTGTTCAGCGCGAAAGCCCTACTCAGGGGAGGTTTCGCGGCGGGTGGAGGCCGCGTTATCCCCAGTGGCTCGCCGGAGTCCACAGCTCGTCCACCACAAACCTCAGGTTTCCCACCGCTCTTGCCGTATCGCTCGAACAGGCGGGCGTACTAGCTTTCGACGTTGACCGCCGGGCGGGCCGTTCATCTATCGCCCTGCGCGTGGGATCTCCCGCTAACTGTCGGCGGGTCATGAGACCATCGAACTGACGTTCTGCACGAGCGTTTGGATATAGGAGGACTACGTGGCTCAGGGAGCACGGGAACTGCAGCAGGTGCGTCCTAACCGCATACCGCCGCACAACCTCGACGCCGAACAGTCGGTACTCGGCGCCATGCTCGAGTCTCAGGACGCCATCGCCAACGTCGTCGAGATCCTCAGCCCGGACGACTTCTACAAGCCGGCTCACACCGAGATCTACGAGGCGATCTTGGCGCTGTTCAATCGCCACCAGGCGATAGACGCCATCACGATCGTCGAGGAGCTCAGCCGGCGGGGGACCATCGAGGGCGTGGGGGGCCGTCCCTACATCCTCGGGCTGCTCGAGGCCTATCCGACGGCGTCGGCGGCGGCGCGCTACGCACGCATCGTCGAGGAGCTGGCGTTGCTCCGCCGTCTGATCAGCGCGGGCAACGAGGTGCAGGAGATCGGGTTTTCGATGCCCGAGGACGTCGCCGACGCGGTGGATACGGCCGAGGGGATCGTCTACGAGGTGGGGAACCGCCGCCTGCGAGACGAACTTCACCAGCTCAAGGCGCTGCTGGGCGAGAACATGGAGCAGATCGAGCAGCTGTACGAGCGCGGCGAGCACATCACCGGCATATCGAGTGGCTTCGGCGACCTGGACGAGATCACGGCCGGCTTCCAGAAGAACAACCTGATCATCATCGCCGCGCGCCCCGCGATGGGTAAGTCCAGCCTCTTGAACGATTTCGCGCTGGCGGCGGCGCTCAAACGGACGGACCCGGTTCCGGTGGTCATCTTCACGCTCGAGATGAGTCGCCACGAGGTCGTGAAACGCTTCCTGGCCTCCGAGGCGAAGGTCGACTCCCAGCGCATCAACCGGGGGACTCTGCAGGAACAGGACTGGGGTCGGTTGTCGGCGGCCCTCGGTCGACTCGCGGAGGCCCCCATCTTCATCGACGACACCGCCCACATTTCGTTGATGGAGATTCGGGCCAAGTGCCGCCGGCTCAAGGCGAAGCACGGACTCGGTTTGATAATCATCGACTACCTCCAACTGATGCAGTCTCCGCGCAAGTCCGAGAACCGGCAGCAGGAGGTCTCAGAGATCTCGCGGAGCCTAAAGATCCTGGCGCGCGAGCTCGAGGTGCCGGTGCTTTGTGCATCGCAGCTGAACCGTGGCGTCGAGATGCGCGCCGACAAGCGTCCCCTGCTCGGCGACCTCAGGGAATCGGGTTCCATCGAGCAGGACTCGGACATGGTCATGTTCGTGTACCGAGACGAGGTCTACCATCCGGACTCCGAGGCGCGCGGCGAGGCCGAACTAATCGTCGCCAAGCACCGTAACGGCCCGACCGGCACCGTTCGCCTGGCGTTCATGAATCAGTACACGAAGTTCGCATCACTCGCGAAGGTGCCGCGCTGACCACAAAGGTCAGCCGTCGCAGGACGCGGGCGCTTCACCGCAGACTCCTGAAGCAACAGGGGCCCTTCGTGCGCAAGGCGCAGTTGCCCCCGATCGACGAACTCGTGATGACGGTGCTGAGCCAGCACACCTCGGACGTCAACACCGCCCGCGCATTCAAGAGCCTCAAACAGCGCTGGTCCGATTGGCAGTCGGTGCGAGACGCGGATCCCACCGAGTTGGCGGATGTCATTCGCTCGGGCGGCCTCGCGGACACCAAGTCGGTGCGCATACAGCGGATCCTGGCCGAGATCGAGGAACGCGAGGGCGCTTTCGACCTCGCCCGCCTCAACGAGCTCGACGACCGCGAGGTCGAGCGTTACCTCGTCTCCCTCCCCGGAGTGGGACCGAAGACTGCGGCGTGCGTGCTGCTCTTTTCGATGGGGCGCGATGCGTTTCCGGTCGATACGCACGTGCACCGTGTCGCCATCCGCCTCGGGCTCGTCGAGCCTAAGGCGACGGCCGAGCAAGCTCACCGACTCCTGTTGCCCGGCATCCCACCCGAGCTCCGCTACGAGTTCCACATGCAGCTGATCAGGCACGGGCGCGAGGTCTGTAAGGCCGCGCGGCCGGTGTGCAGCGAGTGCGTCCTGTTCGATCTTTGTGCCTCGGGCCCGGACCTGATGGCCCGGGGGGTCGCAAGGTAGATCTAGGCGTCGCGTCGCTTCAGCTGCACCGCGGCCAAGAGGAGAGCGACCAGGCAGTAGGCGCACACGATCCCAAGCGAGGGCCACGCTGCGATGCTTCCCACCACCTCGGGTGTGGCGTCGGAGGTCTGGGTGAGCCTCTCGAGCGCCGCGGTGGGGGTCCCTCCGGTCACCCAGCGCTGCAGGTCGCCGAACAACGGACCGAACAGAGTCGGTAGTAGCAGGAGGCCGAGGACCGCCGTCACCGCGCCTGCCGAGTTTCGCAGGAAGGCTCCGATTGCGAGGCCGAGCACCCCGGTCGCAGAGAAGCACAGCGCGATTCCGTATAGCGCGGGGAACAGCTCGCCGGTTGCGTAGTCGTCGCTCGAAAGCAATACCCTTCCGATGCCGTAGGCGCCCAGGCTGAAGACGAACGCCGCGACGAACAACACCCCCGAGACGATGATCGCCTTTGCGGCGATCACCCGGCCCCGTCTGGGAATCGCCGTGAAGGTCGTGTACGCCATCTTGCTTCCGTACTCGCTCGTCATCACCAGGACGCCGAATGCCGCAGCCACCATCTGAGCGACCGTCGCCCCCGTGAGACTCCCACCGAGGATGGTGTCGTCGGGCTGGAGGCTGCCGGTGAGGCCGACGAACACCGACAGCACCACAATGAGGGCCGCCACGGCCACGAGCGTCCACACGGTCGACCGCACGGTGCGAGCTTTCGTCCACTCCGCCCGCAGCACGTCGGTGAACTCTCTGGTCCTGGACTCCTGCACCGGAGTGTCCCCGTGCGTTGGTTCGTCACGGACTAGAACGTTCGACACATCAGGCTCCCTTGTCGGTCGAAACGAGGTCACCATCGTGGGGCTCGGCTCCTCGGTACTCGACGCTCGGCTTGGTCATCTGCGTGTAGACGTCCTCGAGCGAGGACAGGCGCGGGGTCAACTCGTGCAACGGAATGCCCCGCGAGGCGGCGACGTCGCCGATGGTCGCCGCGTCCGGCCCGCTGACCTCCCAGCCGCCCCTGGCGTCCGGACGCACCCGGCCCCCGACGCGCTCGAGTGCAACCTCGAGTCTGTCTATGTCCGGCGACCGCACGACCGTGACCGCCTGCGAGTTCTGCTCGATGAACTTCCGCATCGAGGTGTCTGCGATCAGGCGCCCCTGGCCGATCACCACCAGGTGGTCGGCGGTCAGCTCCATCTCGCCCATCAGGTGGCTCGAAAGGAGCACGGTCCGGCCCTCCGCGGCAAGGCGCTTCAACAGGTCGCGGACCCAGCGGATCCCCTCGGTGTCGAGCCCGTTGACCGGCTCATCCAGCAGGAGCACCTCGGGATCGCCGAGCAAGGCACACGCGATGCCCAGCCGTTGCCCCATTCCCAGCGAGAACCCCTTGGTCCTGCGCGCGGCGACTTTCTCGAGACCCACCATCTCCAGTACCTCGTCCACTCGCCGGCGCGCGATGCCGTTGCTCTGCGACATCCACAACAGGTGGTTGTAGGCGGTCCGCCCACCGTGCATTCCTTTGGCGTCGAGCAACGAGCCGACCCGTCGAAGAGGCGTCCTCAAGCTCGCGTAGGGCCGACCGAGGATGCTGGTCCGGCCCCCGGTCGGGGCGTCGAGGCCGAGGATCACCCGCATCGTGGTCGACTTACCGGCCCCGTTCGGCCCCAAAAAGCCGGTCACCCGGCCGGGCCGAACCTGAAAACTCAAATGGTCCACGGCCGTCTTGGTACCGTATCGCTTCGTCAGGTCTTCGACTTCGATCATGGCGGAAACTCCAGAGCTCGCTTCTTGGGCCCTCGAACGACGGGCTAGCTCAGCGTAGGTAGCGGGGTGCCGCCTGCAATCCTCTGGATGGAGTCCGTTGCTACTGCCCTGGGAGTAGGGATTCGCACACTCAGGCCGAAGAGCCACCCACGCGCGCGAGGCCGGTTTCGTAGGCGATCACCACGAGCTGAGCCCGGTCGCGCGCTCCGAGCTTCGTCATCGCCCGGCTGACGTGCGTCTTGGCGGTGAGCGGGCTCATTGTCAGCTTCGTGCCGATCTCGTCGTTCGAGAGGCCTTCCGCAACGAGTCCCATCACCTCTCGCTCCCGGTCGGTCAGGGCGCGAAGCCGTTCGTCCCCCGCGGTCTTGCGGGAGAACTGCTCGATCACTCGGCGTGTGATGTTGGGGGCGAGGAGACTGTGGCCGGCGGCTACCAGCCTGATGGCGGAGCGAAGGTCGTCGGGCTCCACGTCTTTTAGCAGGAAGCCGCTGGCCCCGACGCGCAGAGCTTCGAACACGTACTCGTCGACGCCGAAGGTCGTCAGCACGAGGACGCGTACGTCCTCGAGGTGGCGGTCGGCCGCGATTATCCGGGTCGCCTCGAGTCCGTCCATGACCGGCATGCGGATGTCCATGAGGACCACGTCCGGCTGCGCCGAGCGCGTCACCGCCACGGCCTCCCGTCCGTCGGAGGCTTCCCCCACCACGACGAGGTCCTCGGTTCCGTCGAGCAGGGCTTTGAAGCCCGCCCGGACCACGGTTTGGTCGTCGGCGAGAAGCACTCGGACGGTCACGACCGTTCGCCCTCGAGGGGAAGAACTGCGTGCACGCGGAAACCGCCGTTCGTCGTGGGGCCGTGCTCGACCCGCCCGCCGATTGCGGCCGCCCGCTCCGCCATCCCCGCGAGGCCGTACCCCTCCGGTCTGGATTCGTCGCGCCCAACCGGCGACCGTCCGTCGGACGAGTTGCCGTCGTCGACCACGTCGACGACGAGGGAATCATGCTCCCGTCTTACGGTCACCGCCGCGTGGCCGGCCGCGGCATGCCGGATGACGTTGGTCAACGCTTCCTGGACGATGCGGTAGGCCGCGAGTTCGACGACCGAGGACAGGTCCTTAGCGTCCGTGGCCACGTTGAGGGTTACGTCGAGACCGGTGCTTCGGGAGAGCTCGACGAGTTCCTCGAGCTGCCCGGTATGCGGCGCGGGCTTGGCCGGCTCGCCCGCGGCTTCGTCCCCGCGCAGGATGGCCACGGTCGCACGCAGCTCCTGGAGGGCCTCTCGACCCGAGGCGCGTACCTGTTGCAGCGCGCGTCTTGCCACGTCGGGCCGAGACTCGAACGCGTCGATCGCCACTCCAGCCTGGACGTTCATCGCCGTGACGGTGTGGGCGACGACGTCGTGGAACTCGCGGGCGATCCTGAGCCGCTCCTCCTCGACCCTGCGGCGGCTCTCGCGCTCGCGGTCGAGCTCCGCGAGCTCCGCCCGCCGTGCGTACTCGTTCAGGAGTTCGCGGCGATTGCGTACGTTCTCGCCCAACAGCAGGGCGATGACCGGCCAGACCATTTCGAGAAAGGGGGCGTTCGCGGCCTCCTCGACCGACAGGGCGACCGCCGCAGACCAGGTGACGGCGATGGCTCCGACTATCAGGCTGCGGCTTCGGTCTCCCTGGACGGCGATGGTGTAGAGGGCGACGATGGTGGGAAGGTTCAGAGCCTCGCCGTGGTGACCGAGCAGATACCACGCGGTCAGGGCCAAGCCGCATACGAGGGCCACGGCCCCCGGCCAGCGCCTGCGGACCAGCAGCGCGCCGATGGAGACGACCACGAGCGAGTACGTGACGGCGTCGGCTTGGCGCGTGCCGGGGACGTTGAACCACGCGTCCATGGTCGTGGGGACCGCCACCACCGCGGCCACGAATAGATCGACGAGGCGCGGGTTCTTCAAAGACGCGCGGATGAACTTCCTCATGGACTCACCGTACGACCAGATGAGCCTTCGGGCATTGAGCCAGGGGTGTACCCGGCTACTCCGAGCGTAGTAGTCCGGGGTCCGGGATGCCCCGGACCCC
>Ga0299913_10003345_pt1 | contig 13075 bp, 16 predicted proteins | sample RVTome_9_FD_201360 | JGI IMG/M metagenome (GOLD analysis project Ga0299913, IMG submission 201360) | Soil microbial communities from uranium-contaminated site in the Upper Colorado River Basin, Wyoming, United States - RVT155D38 (version 2) ... | reverse complement strand
TGATCGTCGCCGCCCGCTCGGGCGACGTCGACGCCGTCCGGCTGCTGCTCGACCGCGGCGCCGACCCGAACCGCGGCGTCGAGGGCGACGGCAGCCCGCTGATCGCCGCCGCCCGCGCGGGGCAGCTCGAGACGGTCCGGCTGCTCCTCGACCGCGGCGCGGACGTCGACCTCGTCGTGCCCGGCGACGAGAACGCGCTGATCCAGGCCGCCGGCGCCGGCCGGCTCGAGGTCGCGCGCCTGCTGCTCGGCCGCGGCGCCGACCCGAACGCGCGGGTGGTCGCGAACCGGAGCCTGCGGAGCCCGGCCGGCGAGGTGCGCACCCCGCTCCGGATGGCGATCCGCGGCGGCCACCGCGACGTCGTCGAGCTGCTGCTCGACCGCGGCGCGACCGACTGAACGGCTCACCACGACCCCGAGCCTCCCGCCCGCGACGCCGGTCAGCCGCTCGGCGGCTTCGACGGCACCGCCTGGCGGCTCGACTCCCGGCCATGGCGCCTCAGTACCTGGGATCGGGCTTTCCGGTCAGCACGGCCTCCGTCCAGCGGGCGGCAGCCTGCTGCTCCGCAGTCGGGCTCTGGGCCGGCAGATAGCTCCCGTGGCTCACCCCGCGGCTGTCGGGGATCTGCTCGTGGAACACGGTGTCGGGCACGACGGCGCGGGTCGCCTCGTGCCCGCGGGGACCGTGATAGCCGAGGGCGAGGCCGGCGCTCTCCCGCCAGAAGAACGTGAAGGCCTGGAGTAGGTCGCCGGCCGGGTAGGCGAAGCGGAGCACCGGGTCCTTCCGCGACGCCAGCACCGCTGCCCTTCGGCAGCGTTCCGCGGCCGCCCGGAAGCCCCTCTCCCAGGCCAGCGAGTAGTCGTCGACCGCCGCCGCCATCAGAGCCATCTCGCCCACCGGGTACGCCGGCGGCAGGTCGCGCACCGCACGGAGGGCGACCCGGCAGCCCAGGCTGTGCGCGGCGAAGGAGACCACCGTCCCCGGCGCGAGAACGCGGGTGATGAAGCGCACGAGCTCGGCGGCCGCGAGGTCGGCGTCGTCGCCCTCGAACGAGTAGCTCGCCGCTCGCGTCCAGTGATCTCCTGGCCACAGGCAGGCGACCACGGCGGCGCCGGCCAGACCCGGGAGGAGCTGGGCGAGCTTCAGCAGCGTCTGCTCGCCCCGTGAACGAGGGACGTTGAACCCGTGCAGGAGGAAGACGACGTCCGCCGAAGCGGTCAGCTCGTTCTCCGCCAGCCGCTCGTCGCCGCCGCCCACCTTCCTCAGCCGACCGGGCAGCACCGGCCCTCCGCGCTCGCGCTTCGCGTCCCGAAAGGAGAGGACGAAGGTCACGCCCTTCTCCGGAGCGCCTTCTCCGCCGCCTGCAGAGCGTTGACCACGTCCTTCGCGATGGGGGCGAGGGGAACTCCCAGGAGCCCCAGGAGCGTCGCCCAGCCGTAGAGCTGTTCCTCGTCGAGCGCCCCGTCTTGCACGTCCAGCGTGAAAGCCACGGCCAGAGCGATCGTCAGCGAGATGACCGCGGCGGTCATACGGACCTTGCCGCTGTAGTGGGAGTCGGCGAGCGACAGTGCGGCTTCGATTCGCGAGTCGACCGCCAGCTCGAATCGGGCGAGGAGGTTGCGCTCGTCGTCCGCGAGCTCCTCGCCTTCGCGGACCTTGACCGCGACCTGCTTGAGCGGAGCGCCCTCGCCGACGCCGACGAACTTCGCAGCCCTCTCGGCGTTCTCCGCGGTCAGCCCGACGCGGACGCCTTGACGGAGCGTCCGCTCCAGGTCGCCCCCCGTGCGGTCCTGTCGATACAGCGCCTTGAGGAGCTGAACGACCTCGGGTCCGTACGCCACCTTCAACATCGCGAAGAGCGGGCCCAGGAGCCCCTGGATTCGCGGGAAGCCGTAGAGGCCGATCCCGGTCCACTTCGATCCTTCGACGATGGCGAAGGCCGCGAGGCCCAGCCCACTTGCGGCGGCGATCCACTCGCCGATGGAGTTGATGTCCATGCCCATGAGCTCTCCTTCCTCTTTGCCCGGTTGTGACGGACACGCGGGAAGGCTTTCACCGGCGACGGGCGGATCGCCGTTCACCTCGGCTGCTCCGCCCCGAGACACCTCGTGGGGCGGTCTAGGTGATGTCGGTCCGGCCGACCGCCCGCAGGGCCGTCTCGCCGAGGCGTTCGAGCTCGGCCTCGAGGCGTCGGGTCGGTTCGGCGACACCCCCCGCCGGGAGGTCGCTGGGCACCTCGATCGGGTCACCGACGGCTACGGCGAGGCGGGCGAAGGGCTTGGGGACGGCGAGCCGGTCCCAGGAGCCCAGGTGCCAGGCGCGGTCGGCGGCGAAGGTCAGGGGCACCAGCGGGGCGCCGGAGAGGCGGGCGAGCATCGCGGCGCCGGGCTTGGCCTCGTGGCGGGGGCCGCGGGGGCCGTCGAGCACCATCACCGCGGTGGCGCCGGCGGCGATCTCGCGGCGGAGCCGGCGGAGCCCGGCCGAGCCGCCGCGGCTCGCCGAGCCGCGGGCGACGGTGCCGCCGAGCCGGCGGCCGAAGCGGGTGCCGAGCTCGCCGTCCTTCGACAGGCTGATCAGGACGGCGATCGGGTGGCCGCGGCGGACCAGCCGGGCGCGGATCAGGTGCGACAGGCCGAACAGGCGGTCGTGCCAGAAGGCGAGGACGACCGGCCGTCCGCCGGTGCGCACCGCCTCGAGCCGCTCGAGGCCGCCGTCGGCCGAGTCGATCCGCCAGGTGGCGGCGAGGAGGCGCATCAGGAGGTCGAGCGCGAGGGCGCCGGCCTCGAAGGCGAGCCGCTCGCGCCGGGTCAGCGCGGCCGGCGAGCCCGGGGACGGCGGGTCGACGCGGACAGCTCCTCCGTCTGCCGGGCCGCCGGCGGTCACCGTCGTCACTCGCAGGGCCGGAAGTGCCCGAGGAAGGTCCGGAGTGCCGCGTCGTCCGCCGGCGTCCCGGTCCAGTCGACCTCGCCGGCGGGCGCGTCCGGGGCCGGGTCGGGGGCGAACCAGACGGCGATCCGCTGGTAGCGGTCGCCGCAGTCGAGGTCGGCGAGGGCGAGGACGGCCGGGTCCGCCGTCTCGCCTTCGACGCCGACGCGGCCGTCGTCGCCCTCGACCTCGACGTCCACGCCGAAGCGGTCGCGGTCGACTTGGATGCGGCCCCGCCGGGCCGTCCAGGTGACCGCCGCGCCGCCCGACCGGAACGCGCCGCGCGCGACGGTCTCTTCGGGCTCGAAGCGGATCTCCTCCTGGGCCAGCGGGTCGTCCTCGCCCTCCTCGCCGGCGAGTAGCGCCCGGGTCCGCTCGCCGCGGCCGAAGAGGTCGCGGAAGCGGAGGTAGAGGAACCCGCGGCGGACGTCGTCGGCCGCCGCGCGAGCGCCGCCGTCGTCGCCTGTCCCCCCGGCCGTCTCGCGGGTCTCGCCCGCCCGAGCCGCATCCTCGGCCGCGTCGGTCTCGCCCTCTCTCGCCGTCCTCTCGCCGATCACCTCTTCTCCCCGCAGGAACGCCATGTCGACCAGCAGCGGCACCGAGGTCGCGCCGACCGGCACGTACCCCGGCGGTAGCTCGTCGTACGGCAGCAGCTCGCGCACCCGCTCGCCGGCCACCTCCGGTGCGGCGGCCTGGCGCTCGAGCGACTCGCCGGCGCGGTAGGAGAGCCAGGTGACCGCGAGCACGCCGAGCATGAAGACGGTGATCGCCGAGGCGCACCCGCAGCCCAGCCACGTGCTGGCGGACCGCGTCTTCACCGCGGCTTCACATCCGCTCGGGGAGGGGGACGCCGAGGAGGGCGGTGAGCTCGGCGAGCGCGCGCTCGAAGACCCGGACCGCGGCGAGGCGGACGGTGCGGCGGGTCGCGTCCTCCTCCTGGAGGATCGGGTGGCGGTGGTAGACGGCGTTGAAGCGCTGGGCGAGCTCGAGGGTGTGGCGGGCGACGAGCGAGAGCTCGAGGGTGTCGCCGGCCTTGGCGACGATCTCGCCCGAGTCGGCGGCCCCGAGGACGAGGTCCCAGAGGTCGTCGTCCCACGCCTCGGCGGGGAGCGCGGCGGCCGCTTCGGCCCCGACGTCGTCGGCGAGCCCCGCCTCGGCGAGCTTGCGGCGGATGTTGCGCGGGCGGACCGCGGAGTACTGGAGGTAGGGGCCGGTCTCCCCCTCGAAGGCGAGCGCCTCGTCGAGGTCGAAGGCGATGACCCGGGTGGTCGTCGCGCGGACCATCAGGAAGCGCAGGGCCGCCGTCGCGATGTCGACCGCCAGCCGGTCGAGCTCGGCGTCCGGGAGGTCGCGGTTGCGGGCGGCGATCTCCTCGCGCGCCTTGGCGGTCAGCCGGTCGAGGAGGTCGTCGGCCTTGACGCCCACCCCCTTGCGGCCGGACATCTCGAGCGCTCTGGGCGCCGAGGGCCCGCCCGCCGGGCCGGCCTGGCCGCCTTCCGCGGCACCGTCCCCGCCGGCCCCGCCGGCCGCCGGCTCGCCGCCCGCGCCGGCCTCCTCGTCACCGCCGCCTCCGTCCCCCTCGGCCTCGAGGTAGCCGAGCTGGCGCGCCGTCGCCGCGGAGAGCGCGACCATCTCGTAGGCGAAGTGGACCGAGCGCTCCGCCTCCTCGGTGTGGCCGAGCGCCTGGAGGCCGGCGCGGACGATCTTCTGGAGGTAGCTCTGCCGGGCGTCGATCACGTTGATCACCCGCGAGCCGCTGCCGAAATCGGGGTGGCCGGGCTCGGCGCGGCCGGCCGGAGTCGTCTCCCAGACCCCCTCCTCCTCCCACCGCCGGTAGTGGAAGTCGCGGCCGAGGAGGCCGAACTTCCAGAGCTGGTAGGCGATGTCCTTGCCGACGTAGGTCACCGTGCCGTCGGAGCGGACGATCACCTTGTCGGGGTCCTCGAGGCCGGCGAACTCCTCGCTCTGGGCGAGCGGCATGACCCAGCAGCCGGCGTTCTTCCCCTCGGCCTCCTTGTGGACCGCGCCGGACGCCTTCAGCCGCGCGAAGGCGTCCTCGAAGAAGCGCTCGCCGAGGACGTCGCTCTCCCGGGTCAAGAGGCCGTAGCCGATCCCGAGCCGCGCCATCGTCCGCAGGTGGCGGTGGAGGATGCGCCGGGCGACGAGCCGGCCGACCTCGGCCCGCGGCCCCTCGCCGATCTCGAGCGCGTGCAGGGTCTCGCGCCGGCTCGCCCTGCGCTCGGGGTCCGCGTCGTACCAGCGGCCGACCTCGGCGTAGAGGTCCCAGCACAGGTAGTCGAACGGCTCGGGCAGGGCGGCGATCTCGTCGTGGGACAGCCCGCGCAGGTCGACGAAGCCGGCGACGACGTCGGCGAGCTGCACCCCGGTGTCGTCGACGTAGTTCTGCACCTCGACCGGGTAACCCTGGCTGCGCAGCACGCGGACGAGGACGTCGCCCAGCACCGCATTGCGCAGATGGCCGACGTGCGCCGCCTTGTTCGGATTGATGTTGGTGTGCTCGACGATCACCTTGCCGCGCCCCGGGCGGGCGGCCGGCAGCACCGGCCCGGCGAGGAGCCGCGCGGCCACGGCGCTGCGGTCGAGGAAGAGGTTGAGGTAGCCGGGGCCGGCGATCTCGACCCGGAGCACCTCGGCCGGCGGCTGCCAGGCGCCGGCGAGGGCCTCGGCGATGGCGCGCGGCGGCCGGCGGACGGCGCGGGCGAGCTGGAGCGCCCCGGGGAAGGCGAGGTCGCCGAGGTCGCGCCGCGGCGGCACCTCGACGATCGGCTCGTGCGACACCTCCCAGAGCTCGCGGATCGTCGCCGCGAGACCGTCGGCGACCCGTCGCTTGAGCTCCGCCAGCATGGCCCGCGGAGTCTAGCGTAGGGGTCCACCCGGCCTCAGTTGATATGATTCCCCCGTTCCTGGGGGGAAACCGATGCCCGAGAAGACCGCGACCAAGCCGAACCGGATCTCTCTGAACCTCGAAGAGACCCAGCTCGACATCGTCGAGGGAGACATCACCGAGCAGGGGGTCGACGCGGTGGTCAACGCCGCGAACGAGGACCTCCAGCTCGGCTCCGGCGTGGCGGGGGCGATCCGCGACAAGGGGGGGCCGTCGATCCAGGAGGAGTGCGACCGGATCGGCCACGCCCCGGTCGGCACCGCGGTGATGACCGGCGCCGGCAACCTCGACGCCAAGCAGGTGATCCACGCCGTCGGCCCGCGGATGGGCGAGGGCGACGAGGACCGCAAGCTCTCCTCGGCGGTGCGCGCCTCGCTGGCCCTGGCCGACCGCTACGGCCTGCGCTCGATCGCGCTCCCCGCGATCTCGACCGGCAACTTCGGCTTCCCGATGGACCGCGCCGCCCGCATCATGCTCACCGAGATCCACCGCTACCTCCAGGGCGGCACCAAGCTCGAGCGCGTCGTCGTCGTCCTCCACGGCGACGACGCCTTCAAGACCTTCCGGCAGGAGCTCCGGCGCGGCTTCCGGTAGAAGCGCGGATCGCACGCCGTCTCGGGCGGTCCTCCCTCGTCGCTCGCTCGACGTAGCTCCGCTACGCCTCCCTCGACTCCTCGGTCCGGGTCGCCCGATACGACGCACGCTCCACGCTTCTACGTCGGGCTAAGCCATGCCGTAGCCGGCGTCCTGCCAGGCGTCGATCCCGCCGTCGAGGGCGGCGACGTCGGTGAAGCCCTTCTCTGCGTACTCGTCCGCCCGACCGGCGGACGTGGCCTCTTTCTTTCAGGCGCAGTAGAAGATGATCTCGCGGCCCTTGGCGGGCTCGAGCTCGCGCAGCCGGCCGAGGGTGATCGCCCCGTCGAGCAGCATGTCGCGGCACTTGTCCTCGTCGTCGTAGGCGCAGACCAGGAGCGCGCCGTTCTCGGCGCGGCGGCGGGCCTCGTCGGGCGGGATGCGTCGGACGTCTTCCTCGTTCATCGGGCCTCTCCTTGCGGTTCGACGGAGAGGGTCGCAACATGCGTGCCGTGGCCTTCAGCCGTCGACCAGGCGCACGCGTCGCGGATTCCGGGTCCGCCTCGCGGGATATCCCGGTCCCCGCGCCCGTGGTGAGTTTCCGTAGTAGGCTCCGAGCGTTTTCCGGACAGGTCGTTTCCCATCCACGGGCGCCCGCGGCGGGCGATCGGTCCGTCGACATGAGCCCAGTACAGGAGGATTGCGATGGTCAGAAGGCTTTGCTGTCATGCGGCGTTTCTCGTTCTCGTGGTCTCGGTCGTCGTCGCTCCCGCGGTGGTGACCGCGCAGGAGGAAGAGGCTCCAGAGAGCTACATCTACGCGACGTACTTCGACTGCGACGCGTCACAGCAGTGGCTCGCCGACATGATCGTCGAGAACGTCACCGCCGAGCACTACGACGCGGCGGTCGACGCCGGGACGATCGGGGCGTGGGGCTGGCTGGTCCATCACACGGGGGGCAAGTGGCGCCGGGGGATCTACCACACGGCTCCGACCCTCGAGGCGGTGCTCGCGGCGACGGTGACGATCAACGAGGCGATCGGCGACGAAAGCCCCCAGGCCGCGAACGCGCTGATCAGTGTCTGCCCCGGCCACGACGACTACGTCTGGCGGCGGATCGCCGGATCGCCGCCGGGCACCGACCGGGGGGAGGTCGGCTTCTCGGTCTACTACGTCTGCGACTCCGACAAGGAGGAGCGCGCCGACGAGCTCGTCGAGCAGGTCGTCGGCCCGATCTTCGACCGGCACCTCGGCGAGGGCAAGCTCACGTCCTGGGGCTGGAACGAGCACATCATCGGTGGGGAGTATCGCCGCCTCGCGACGATGACCGCCGCGGACGAGGCGACCCTGATGCGGGAGCGCTCGGCGATCATCGACGAGATGTTCTACGGGGAAACGCCGAACGAGGGGGCCAGGGAGTTCGGCTCGATCTGTGGACCGCACCAGGACTACATCTGGGGCATCGAGCACGAGAAGCCCTGAGCCGGGCGCGAGAGTGCCGGCCGCCCCGGGTCCCGATGGCCGGTCTCGGGACACGGGGTAGCCGCCTGGCGTTCGGAGGAGGTCAGACTTCCAGCAGGTGCAGGCCGGGCAGATCGGCGAAGTCGCGGCGGTTCAGCGTCCACAGCGTGGCGTCGGCGGCCAGGGCATGCGCGGCGACCGCGAGGTCGATCTCCCGGCCCCGCGGACGAGGGAGCGAGACGTAGAGGCGGCTGGCGACGGCCGCCTCTACGGCTCCGAATTCCAGGGCCGCCGCTCTCGGGAAGAGCGCTTCTTGCGCCGCGAGCTCCTCGTCCAGCCGCGGCCCGCGCCACCACTCGTAGAGGACCAGGGTCGGGACGACCAGCCGCTCGCCCTCCTCGATGAGCCGTCGTAGCGCGGCCGCGGAGCGGCGCGGGCCCGACAGGCTGTCGATCAGCGTAGAGGTGTCGACGACGATCATGACTCGATCGCGCCGCCCCGGCCCCCGCGCCGCCGGGCCCGCCGGATCTCGTCGAGCTCCCGCTCGACCTCGGCGGCCGGACGACGCGGGATGGCGGGCACGACCTCGTCGAAGACTCGCAGCATCTCGAGCCGCTCGCGCTCGCTGAGCCGGCCGATCCTCTCCGCGTAGTCGTGGATCGCCTCCCTCACCACCGCGCTCTTCGGCCGGTCGAGTCGCTCCGCCGCCCGCGCGAGCTCCGTCGCCGTCGTCTCGTCGAGACTGAAGGTCATCTTTACGCTCGCCATACCGAAGCCATACTACCATACCGCGTCTGAAATCACCCTGCAGCGGAAGGGACTTCCGGGGAGTGCGCCCTGGCGTCTCGCCGCCCTAAGCGCCGTACTTCGCCAGCCGGCCGGCGTTGGCGAGGAGCAGGCCCATCAGGTGCATCGAGGGGAGGGTGCCGAGGTGGCCGCGTGCGGCCTGGAGCTCGTCGAAGCGGTCGGTGTCGTCGACGAAGCAGTGGTGGGCGTGCAGCAGGAGGGGGACCGGGTGCCAGGAGTGGCCGGCCATCGGCGCGGGGGTCGAGTGGTCGCCGGTGATCGCGACGACGTCGGCCCCGAGGTCGAGGAGCCGGGGGAGCTCGGCGTCGATCGCCTCGAGATGGCGCGCCTTGGCCTCGACGTCGCCGTCCTCGCCGGCCATGTCGGTCTGCTTGACGTGGAGGAAGAAGAGGTCGAAGTCGCCCCGGCGGCCGGCGGCCGCGTCGACGAGGTCGCCGAACGCCTTGCCGCAGGGGACGACCTCCATGCCGCACACCTGCGCGACGCCGCGGTAGAGCGGGTAGCCGGCGAAGGCGCCGGCACGGAGGCGGTAGAGCTCGCCGAGCGACGGGAGGTCGGGGAGCTTGGAGAAGCCGCGCAGGAGCGCCCGGTTGGCCTTTGGCTCGCCGGCCAGCGCGCGGTGGAGCCGTTCGAGGATCTCGGCCACTTTCGCAGCCGTCGCCTCGCCCTCGGGGGCGGCGGCCCGGGGCGCCACGGGCGGCACGCCGGTCTCCTGCGGGTCGGTGTCGGCGACCGCGGCCGAGAGGCACTCGCCGCGCAGGCGGAGGACGAAGCGGTGCCCCTCGCCGTGGCGGACCGCGACCTCGACGCCTGCGACCGGGTCGGCGTCGATCGCCTCCTGCATCGCCGCCGAGAGCCGGGCGCTCTCCTCGGTGGGCGGCCGGCCGGCGCGGCGGTCGGTGAGGTTGCCCTCGGCGTCGGCGGTGGCGAAGTTGCCGCGCACCGCGATGTCGCCGCGGCGGATCTCGACCTCCTGGCCGAGCGCCTCGAGAACGCCGCGGCCGATGTCGGTCTCCGGGCTCGTCGGGTCGTAGCCGAAGAGCGCCAGGTGGCCGGGGCCGCTCCCGGGCGTCACCCCCGGGGCGACCGGGACGATCCGCCCGAGGGCCGAGCGGGCGGCGAGCCGGTCGAGGTTCGGGGTCGCGGCGAGCTCGAGGGCGGTGCGGGGCTGCTCGGCGGTGCGCAGGTCGCCGACCCCGTCGAGGACCAGCAGCACGATCGAGCCGCCGTCCTCCTCGGCCAGCCGGGCGAGCAGCTCGTGGTGCCGCATCCCGGCTCTACGGCACGAAGTAGGCCGAGCCGCGCACCTGGATGCGTGCCCGCGCCTCGAACCCGTTGCCGACGAGGACGAAGGCCGACGCCGTGCCGAGGACCGGCAGGACGATCCAGCCGTCGAAGGTCTCGCCGCCGGCGTAGGCGGGCACGACCGGCTCGATCTCGGCGATCTTCGTCCAGTGCTCGTCGGCGGCGTCGAAGGAGGCGCGCAGCTCGACGTAGGCCCGGTCGAGGTCGATGTTGCGCTGGTTCGACGGGTGCCACACCGAGAAGACGAACCGCATCTCGTCGAAGGCGCCGGTCTCGAGGTAGGCGCGGCCGTCGGCAAGGAGCGGAAAGGAGAAGCTGCCGCCCGTGTCGGTGGCGAAGATCTCCGGCGTCGGCTCGAACATCACCTGCCAGGGCGGGGTGGTCGGAGGGCTGGCGGGCTTCATCCCGCGTCCTCGTCCACGCTCTCCGACGGGCGCGCGCCGCGGGCCAGCGCGACGGCGCCCGCGATGCGGCGCAGGCTCTCCTCGTCGCTCCGCCCGAGCAGCGGGTCGCCGATGCCGAAGGCCTCGGCCCCCGCCTCGCGGTAGGCGGCGATCTCCTCCGGCCCGTAGCCGCCGCTGGCGAGCATCGGCACGTCGCCGAGCGGCCCGCGCACCGCGCGCAGGTAGGCCGGCCCGCCGACGGGTGGCGCGGGGAACACCTTGACCAGGTCGGCGCCGAGCTCGTGGGCCGCGGCGATCTCGGTCGGGGTCAGCGCGCCGAGCACGAGAAACACGCCGGCCTCGCGGACGATCGCGGCGACCCGCGGGCTGGCGTTCGGGGTGACGACGAACTCGGTGCCGGCGGCCAGCGCCGCCCGCGCCCGCTCGGGGGTGGTCACGGTCCCCATCCCGATCCGGTGTCCCGGCTCGCCCGCCTCCTCGGCCTCGCCCTCGTCCCGCTCGGCGAGGAGCTCGCCCACCAGCTCGGTCGCCCCGGGCACGGTGAAGGTGATCTCGATCAGCCGGACGCCGCCGTCGCGGAACAGGCGGGCCCGGCGCGCGGCCTCGTCGCGGCGCGAGGTGCGGACCACCCCGACCAGCGGAACGTCCGCGAGGGCGCTCCGGACGGCGGCGTGGAGAGTGGCGGAGTCGGGACGTGGACGAGCGGTCGGCGGCGCTGTCGTCATCGGGCGAGGGAGCATATCACCGGCCCTCGGGCGGCCGCGGGGCCGTCGCGAGCGGCTCTGCGGTCGGTCGACGACCTCGCGAAGGAGTGCGTCGCCGGACGCCCCGCCTACTCGTGGAGACTGTCGGGCCGGGCCTCCGCGGGCTCCTCGGCGCGGTCGAGAGCGTAGTCGAGCCGGCGGCAGACGCCGCGCAGGATGATCGTCTCGCGGGCGGACAGCGAGGCGCGGGCGAGCAGCCGGCGCAGGTCGCGGCGGACGTGTTCGAAGGTGTCGTCGCGTGCGAAGTCGACCCGGCGCAGGAGGTCCACCCCCTGGGCGAAGAGGGCCTCGACCTGGCCGTGCTCGGCCGGCTCCGGAGGGGGCTCCGGCTCGACCGCCGCCTCGCCCTCGCCGCGCGCCAACCGGTCGACGAACAGCTCGTAGGCGAGGATCAGGACCGCCTGGGCGAGGTTCAGCGTCGGCTGCACCGGGTCGCACGGCACGTTGACCAGCGGGTGGCAGAGCGCGAGCTCGTCGTTGGTCAGCCCGCCGACCTCCGGCCCGAAGACGAGAGCGGCGCGGGTGCCCGGCGGGTCGGCGGCGAGCACCGCCGGCAGCTCGCGCGGCGCGACGACGCCGCTCGCCGAGCGCGCGCGCAGGGCGGCGGTGCCGACGACCCGCTGGTACGGCTCGACCGCCTCGGCGAGCGACCGCGCCCGCCGCGCCCCGTCGAGCACGTGGTCGGCCCCCTTGGCGAAGGCCCGGCCGAGGACCCCGATCTTGACCACCGGCTCGACGAGCACCAGCTCGGAGAGGCCCATGTTCGCCATCGCGCGGCAGGCGGCGCCGACGTTGCCGTCCTCCCGCGGCCGCACCAGCACGACGGCCGGTGGCGGCGCGTCGGGTCCTCCCCGGTCGTCTCGCGCGATCTCCATCGGCGCAATCGTAGCCGGCCCGGCGCCGGATTGCCGTACCGGGTGCGCCCGGCTTGACAGCCGTTTCGGGCGGCGAGTACGTTTCGGCCATGCCCGAGACCGACGGCGGCACCGCGGAGGTTCGTCCGATCCGCTCCTACCTGCTGTTCACCGGCACCGGACCGATCCTGGTGCTCTCGACCTTCGGCGAGCTGACCGACGAGCGGCTGGTCGAGAAGCTGCGCTACAAGGGGATCGACAAGTTCATCGCCTACGAGGTGGACCGCGGGGCGGTCGAGGCGCGCTACCCGAGCTCGTACGCGTCGATCGCCGCCGACCTCGAGGCCGAGGAGGATCTGCGGGTGCTCGACTTCAACGGCCACCAGATCATGGCCAACTTCTCCCTCGACGAGCTCGGCGAGCCGATCAAGTTCGGCGGTTAGCCGGAGCGCCCACCCTCCGCCGCAGGTCGTGCCCGAGGGCCGCGGCGAGCCGGTAGACCGCCGGCAGCGGCAGGCCGACGACGTTGGTGTAGTTGCCCTCGACCGACTCGACGAAGAGCGCCCCGAGGTCCTGGATCGCATAGGAGCCGGCCTTGTCGAGCGGCTCGCCGGTGGCGACGTACCAGTCGATCTCCTCGGCCGAGAGCGGCGCGATCTCGACCTCGGAGGCGACCACCTCGGTCGCCTCCCGGCCCCCGTCGACCAGCGCCACGCCGGTGTAGACCGTGTGGCGGCGGCCGGCGAGGCGGGCGAGCATCCGCCGCGCCTCCTCCGGGTCCGAGGGCTTGCCGAGCAGCTCGCCGTCGAGCACGACGACCGTGTCGGCGGCGAGCACCAGCTCACCCGGCCCGGCCCGCGCCAGCGCCTTCTCGCGCGCCAGCCGGAGCACGTAGTCGGGCGCCGCCTCGCCGGGCCGGTACGTCTCGTCGAGATCGACCGGCCGCACCGCGAACTCGAGCCCGAGCGAGGCGAGCAGCTCCCGCCGGCGCGGCGACGCCGAGGCGAGGACGAGCCGGGGCGTCACGAGCCCTGACCGGCCATGGGCGCCCGAAGCGAAAGCGCGTAGCGTGCGTCA
>Ga0299913_10003344_pt1 | contig 13077 bp, 7 predicted proteins | sample RVTome_9_FD_201360 | JGI IMG/M metagenome (GOLD analysis project Ga0299913, IMG submission 201360) | Soil microbial communities from uranium-contaminated site in the Upper Colorado River Basin, Wyoming, United States - RVT155D38 (version 2) ... | reverse complement strand
GCCGTGCTGATGCTGCTCGTGACCGCTGCGGGAGGGGCGGTGGGCCCGCCTCCGTCCGCCGGCGCATCGCCGCCGGCGCAGCCCGTCCAGCTCCCGGGCCTCCGGTCTGCGGCGCGCGTCGCCCGCGACGCCAACGGGATCGCGCACATCTTCGCCGCGAGCGAGCACGACGCGATGTTCCTCCACGGATGGGTGCATGCCGAGGACCGGCTGTTCCAGATGGACCTCACGAGGCGGCAGGCCAGCGGCACCGAAGCCGAGCTCGTGGGCGAGCGCGCGTTGCCCTCGGACGTCCAGGCACGGACCATCGGACTGCGGCGTGCCGCGGCGCGGTCGCTCGAGGTGCTCTCCCCCGAGGGGCGGGAGGCGCTGCAGGCCTACGCGGACGGCGTGAACGCGTGGGTGGACAGCCATCCGCTGCCCTCGGAGTACGCCGAGCTCTTCCTCGACGAGTTCGCACCATGGACACCGCTGGACTCCCTCGCCATCGGCAAGGCGATCGCCTTCTCGTTGTCCTTTGACCTGGATCTCGATCCCACGCTCGACTACCTGGACTACCTCGCCGCCGGTGCCGCCGGCGGCTTCGACGGCGACGCCCTGTTCTTCGAGGACGTCTTCCGGTCTGCGCCGTTCGACCCGGCGTCGACGGTCCCTGACGCCACTGCGCCGGCGGCCTCCGAGAGCCCCGCGCGGGAGAGCGAGGGACGCCCAGGTGCGGCGACGAGCCACGCGCGCGCCGCCATCCCCGACCACCTCGGCGGTCGGGCCGTGGGAGCGCTGCGCGAGTGGCGCCGCCGGATCGAGGACGCCTCGCTGCTCGCGCCGGCACTGCACCGCGAGAGCGACCGGGGGTCCAACGAATGGGGGGTGGCGGCCCCGCTGAGCGCCTCCGGTCGAGCGATGATCGCGAACGATCCCCACCTCGCGCTCGACGCTCCGTCGACCTTCTACCCGATCCACCTTCAGGCCGGGGCCGTGGACGTCTACGGCGAGGGTTTCGCGGGCGTTCCCGGGGTGATCCTGGGCCACAACCAGTTCATCGCCTGGGGCGCCACCACCAACCCGATGGACGTCACCGACACGTTCGTCGAGCAGCTCGTGGCCGACCCGTCGGCACCGAGCGGCCTGGCGATCGTGCACCAGGGCGTGCGGGAGCCGGTCGAGGCCATCCCCGAGACCTTCCGGGTCAACACGCTGGGGGCGGGCGTGGTCGAGGTGCCTCCCGGCGGCGGCATCCCCGAGGCCACGCTGGTGGTCCCGCGGCGGAACAACGGCCCGCTCGTCGTCGCCGACGTGGCCGGTGGTATCGGCGTCTCGGTGCAGTTCGCCGGGTTCAGCGCCACCCGCGAGCTCGAGGCCTTCCGCGTGTGGAGCAGGGCCCGCAACCTCGAGGACTTCCAGGAGGGCCTCCAGTTCTTCGACTTCGGCTCGCAGAACTGGGCCTACGCCGACGCCCGCCGCAACATCGCGTACTTCACGAGCGGCGAGATGCCGCTGCGCGAGGACCTCGAAGCCGGCGCCGTCGACGGGCTGCCGCCTTTCTTCGTTCGTGACGGCACCGGCGGGAACGAGTGGCTCCCCGTGGAGAACCCGCAGCCCGGCCAGGCGCTGCCCTACGAGATCCTCCCACCCGACGAGATGCCGCACGTGATCAACCCGGCCGCCGGGTGGTTCGTCAACGCCAACAACGACCCCGCCGGGACGACGCTCGACAACGACCCGCTCGACCAGTTGCGTCCGACGGGAGGCATCTACTACCTGAGTCCCGGATACGACGGGTTCCGCGGCGGCCGCATCACCGAGATGATCCGCGCCGAGATCGCCCGCGACGGGTCGATCTCGTTCAAGGAGATGCAGGCCATGCAGGCCGACGTGACCCTCCTCGACGCCGAGGTGTTCGTCCCCCACCTGCTGGCCGCGTTCGACGGCGCTGCGGGCAGCTCCACGCCCGAGCTGGCGACACTCGCCGCGGATCCCCGGGTGGCCGAGGCCATCGAGCGACTGCGGTCGTGGGACTTCACCACGCCCACCGGGATCGCCGAGGGGTACGACGCCACCGACGCCGACGGGCAGCTCGTGGTGCCGTCCGATGACGAGATCGCGCACAGCATCGCCGCCACGATCTACGGCGTGTGGCGCAGCGGGGTGATCGCCAACACGATCGACGCGACGGTCGACGGCCTGGGACTGGCCCGCCCCGGCAGCGACGTCGCCGTCGCCGACCTGCGGCACCTGCTGGAGGGCTACGCCACCGACGGTGGGGTCGGGGCTTCGGGTGTCGACTTCTTCGTGGTGCCGGGGGCGGCGAGCCCCGAGGACGAGCGCGACGTGCTGCTGCTGCGCAGCCTCGCCGAGGCGCTGGATCGCCTGGCGGGACCGTCGTTCGCCGACGCGTTCGGTGGCTCGACCGACCAGGACGACTACCGGTGGGGACGGCTCCACCGCGTGGTGCTCGACCACCCGCTCGGCGGCGATCGATCGATCCCGCCCGCGGCGGGCGCGTTCCCGCAGCCCCTACCAGGTCTGCCGGGCATCCCGACCGACGGCGGGTTCAACACCGTCGACGCGTCGAGCCACAGCGGCCGGGCCGACGGCGCCAACGGCTTCATGTTCGGCGGTGGCCCCGTGCGAAGGTTCGTCGGCGAGATGCGAGCGGGCCAGCGGTCCCGCACGGAATCGTCCCTGCCCGGCGGTACCAGCGGCGATGTCGGGTCGGACCGCTACGTCACGCTCCTTCCGGCGTGGCTGACCAACGAGTCCTACCCGCAGGTGCTCCGGCGGGGTGCCCTGCGCCGGACGTTCGTCGACGAGACCAGGTACACGCCGGTCGGCTGAGGATCGGGAGCCCGAGGACCAGTGCCCACGACCTCGCCGGGCGCAGGAGGGGCACGGATGATGGCATGGTGTCGCCGCCGGAGCCTTCGCCACGGGCCCGCGTGGACAGGCGATGTGACCTAGCGTCGTTGCCAGGTCACGGCGACGCAAGCGACCCTGGATCGTGCGAGGAGGCGCCGTGCCGTCGGCATCCGTGCGCCTTCGAGTTGCGAGGAGCATCTGATGGAAGCTGTGTGGCGCGCCCTCGGACGGGTCGTCAGCCAACGGACGGTGGTCGCACTGGGTGCGGTCCTGATCATCACCGCGCTGTTCGCACTCGGCCTTCCCCGACTGGACTTCGCCACCGGCCAGGACAGCTACCTCGCACCCGACGATCCGGCCGCCATCGCCAACGAGCGCTACCAGGACCTGTTCGGCGGCGAGGCCATGGTCGTCCTGTTCTCCCTGGGCGAGGGCAACACGATCGCCGACCTGTTCACCGAGGAGAACATCAGGCGCTTCGAGGAGCTCGAGGAGCAGCTGCGAGCTGACGGTGCGACGCACGCGGTCCTGAGCCCGCTGACGCCGCTGCGCTGGACCGAACGCCTGGCGCTGAGCGGTGTCGGTGTCGAGATCCTCGACCGCGCTGCGGCGCGTGAGACCGACCCCGCAGCCATCGAAGCCCGCGCGAAAACCAACCAGGTCACGCTAGCGCGCCTGGGGGCGGCCGGCGAGACCTCGCTGTCGAACCCCGATTGGGTCGAGTTCCTGCTCTACGCGAACGACGGCTTCGAGCTGACCGAGGACGGGCGCCTCGTCGCCCCGCCCGACGACGAGCGACTGATCCGCACCGCGCTGCGCAGCTCGTTCCCCGACCCGCAGCACGCCCTGTTCCTGACGTTCCTCCAGGGCAACGCCTCACTCGAGGAGCTGTCCGAAGGTGACGACTTGGTGTCCGAGGCCTTCGCGGGCGCCTCGTTCGACAACGCCGAGTTCATCGTCACCGGAACGCCCACCTTCCTGACGGACATCAACGACTACCTCCAGCAGGGCACGGCGACACTCGGCCTCATCGCCGTGGCGGTCATGTTCGTGGTGCTCTCCCTCGCGTTCCGGGTCCGCTGGCGCCTCCTGCCCCTCGCGGTCGTGCTGACCGGCATCGTGTGGGCGTTCGGCCTGTTCGGGTTCCTCGACCTCGATCTCTCGCTGGTCACCATCTCGGGGCTTCCCATCCTCATCGGCATCGGCATCGACTTCGCCATCCAGGTTCACAATCGGGCCGAGGAGGAAGCCGCCATCGACCGGGAACCGGTCCCCCTCGCGGAGACGATCGCGCGACTCGGTCCGCCCCTCGCCATCGCCACGGTCGCCGCAGTGATCGCGTTCCTCAGCATGCGGTTCTCGCTCGTGCCGATGATCCAGGACTTCGGCCTGCTGCTGACGATCGGCATCGTCGCCATGCTGCTCGTCGGCATCGCCGTCCCGAGCGCCGCGCTCGGCGCCCGAGAGCGTCACCGGCGCACCACGTCGGTTGCGCGATCCCGGATCGACCCGGTGGTGGGCTGGCTCGGCTCGGCACCGCCGATCGTCGTGCTGCCGCTCGTGGTCGTGGCGCTCGTCCTGCCCGTCGTCGGGCTGGCGCTGGAACAGGACGCGGAGATCGAAAGCGACCCGATCAACTGGGCGGACCAGGGCAGCCGATCGGTGGTGAACGCCCGGACCCTCGAGGACGAGACCGGGTACGCGACCACGCTCGGGCTGTTCATCGAGACGGCCGGCGACGACGAGGACGGCATCTTCACCGATCAGCTGGGAGAGTTCACCACCGACTTCGTGGGCAACGCGCAGGCGGAGCAGCCCAAGCTGGCGGCGGCCTCCAGCCTGTTCACCAGCGTGGGGGATCTCATCTCGGTACCCGGCGCGACCCCCCTTCCGCCGACCGGCGATGACCTGCTCGCCGCGTACGAGGTGGCACCCGAGGACATCCAGAAGCTCCTCGTGGGCGACGACGGCAACGCGGCCCAGGTCACATTCTGGGTCAGCCCGTCGTCGCTCGAGGAGCGAGCCGATCTGGTCGACGACCTCGAGACAGCCATCGCGCAGCCGGGTGACCAGCGGGCCGAGCTGCCCGAGAACGCGTCGGCGACACCGTCCGGCCTGGCGAGGGTCGGGGTCGGGCTGCTCGAGAACCTGACGGCCAACCGCCTCGTCCTGACGGTGGTTGCCCTGTTGGGCGTGGCCGCGTGGATCGTGCTGCGCTACCTGTCGCTCGGACGCGCCGTACTCACCATGATCCCGATCCTGATCGCGGTCGGGGCGGCGTCCACGGGCGTCTCGCTGCTCGGCATCACGCTCAGCCCGCTGACCACGGTGAGCGGGCCCCTCGTCATCGCGACCTGCGCGGAGTTCTCGGTCCTGATCCTCGGCAGGTTCCTCGAGGAGCGCGAGCGCGGGCTCGATCCGTCCGAGGCGACGCAGGTCGCCGCCCGGCGCACCGGCCGGGCGTTCGTGGCCTCGGCGCTCACGACGGTGGGCGGCTTCGCCGTCCTCCTGTTCGCTGCGCTGCCGCTGCTCCGCGACTTCGGCGCCGTGGTGACGATCAACGTCGCGGTCGCGCTGCTCGCCGCTCTCGTGGTCGTCCCGCCGGCGGCGGTGTGGGCCGATCGACGGGGGCTGCTCGAGACCGCCGTCGAGCCGGTCTCGAGGGCACGGCGCCTCGCGGCGGCCGCGGTCGGCCTGATGCTGCTCGCCGGGGCGGTGACGGTCAGCCTGGTCGCCGCCGACGACGAGAAGGACTCCGGGACGGTGACGTCCACGCCGAGCCCACCCTCGGCCTCGGAGTCGCCGCGTGCGGCGACGGGGTTCGGTGACTGACGCCGAGCCCGGCCTGGCCGGGCCGGGGTCGTGACGGCGCCGAGGGTTCGGGTGCGTGGCGTCGCCGACGCCGATCGGCCATGGCTGCGTGAGGTCGTCGCTTCCGCATGGGGCTTGCCGGTGGTCACATCGGTCCGCGCGTACGACGAGCCCGGGGAGCTGGACGGCGTCATCGCCAGGCTCGACGGCGAGCCGGTCGGCGCAGCGACCTACTACGACCGAGGGCATGGTGCTGTGTGTCTCAGCTGCGGGCCGCGTCCTCCGGCGTGCTCGCCGGGTCGAACGGCCTGAGCGACGCCAGCAGCTCGGCGAGGTCGCCGGGCTGGAGGTCGGTCTGGAAGTAGACCCGGGTCGTCCCGTCGGACACGGCGCCGCCGCTGCCCCAGGCCAGGCCCCGGAACGCGCCGACACGGAAGGAGTGGCCCTCGATCACGCCGGTCCCCACGCGGCCGCCGCTGGCACACGTCTCGCTTGTCACGTGAAGGCTCAGCCACCTGTCCCCCACAGCCGCGAGGTCGCGGTAGTCGAGGGCAAGCCAGCTGCAGCCCGGCTGCGGCGTCGGCGTCCGGGCGCCCGCCCGGGCGCCTGTCAGCGCCCAGCCCGGCGGCAGCACTCCCAGCTCGACGGCGTCGACGCCCGCCGCGTCGAGGGCGTCGACCGGCACGACGCGCCGCGCCGGCTCGCCGACCTCTTCCGGGGTGACGACCGGCTCGCCCAGGCGGTCGATGTCGAGGTCGAGCACGAGGTCGGGGTCGGGGCCCGGTGACGCCACGACGACGCGGGCGATGTCGTCGCCGTCGCGCAGGGTGATCGTCACCTCGCCGCCATCGAGGACGTCGCCGTGCGCGTCGCACGGCGCGCATCCCGCGTCGCCGTGGGCGCCCGTACGGGGCGGCAGCACGGCGCGGATGACCCGCCCCGTCCGGTCGGGCTCGGCGTCGCGTGGGTTACGAGCCGAGCGCAGGACGTCGGACACGAGAGCCATGCCGAGCCGGCTGGGCGGGGGCTCGACGTCCGTCCCCGCCCGGCCGGGGGCGCCGCCGTCCGCCGATGCGACGCTCCCCCACCGGGCGTCCGCCAGCCGCTGGGCGCTGGATGCGGTACGGCGCCAGGCGGCCGGCCCCGACGTGACCGTCTCGATTGCGTGTCCCCGGTCGTCGAGGGCCACCTCCCGAGTGATGGAGGACGGCAGCAGCACCGCGCCCTCCACCCTCATGTCCACAACCGTGGGCGGCCCCGGCCGCAGCGGGGTCGGCCCGGTCGCGTGCACCGAGCCGCGGTAGGCGAACGATCGAGCACGCCCGAGGCGCGCGACCGCATGGGCGTAGGTGGCGGGGGCGCTGCCACGCCAGTCGTCGCGGTCCTCATGGCTCTCCGGCTCGCCGCCACCCCCCGCCGCCAGCGTGACGGCCCCGACCGCCAACCCGGCCGCCACCACGACCGTAGCCATCCGGGCCCAGCCGGAGGGCTCGTGGACCACCCGGCGCGACGTCCCGGCCGGCATGCCGGCGCCTCCCGCCCCCGGCCTCCGCTCTGCGACGTCGTCCACGGCCACTCCTACACTGCCATGGTGCCCCGACGGACGGGGCCGTTCACGCCGCCGGAGCCGTCACCCGCTTGACATGAAATCGCGCACCGAACGACGCGGCACGACGATGCGGTGCGATGGTCACCATGCGCTGGCCGGGAGGGGGCGTGCCCCGGAATCGTGGTCCGGAGCTCTGCTGGTCATCGAACGCCGACTCGGCGACTCGGATGCTTAAACCCATGGTGGTAGCGGTGGCGAGTTGTGACCCACGCTGTTACCCAACCTCTGGGAACCTCATCGGACGTCCAGCGACGGTGCAGGACGATGACGTGGTCAATGAAACACATGTTCGTACTGAGAGCGACGATAGACGACGGTTCGTGTCCGACTACGGATCAGAAGGTTGGGGGTTCGAGTCCCTCCGAGCGCGCAAGAAGGTCCTGGTCAGAGCCGGTCCGCACGGGCCGGCGTTCACGTTGTCGGCCGGGCATGTGACCCAACCGGACCCTGAAACCCCAAATTGGGAACAGCGCGGGGAGGTCTGACAGAGGTCGGCATGGCGACCTTGCGCCGAACACGTCGGCGAGCGGCTTCGGAACCCGGCACCTGTGGTCTGCCTTCGCCACTCGCGTGACGCTCGTTTCGGGAGCTTGTGGAGCCACGGCGAGTCGATCGTCGCCCAGACGACCTGTGCTTGCCGCAGTTCGTCGTCGGACAGGTCGGCAGCGTTGCGGGGAACCTCCGCGAGGAGCGCGCCGAAGCAGTGAGCGGCGGTCGGCGGTGAGTGGAGCAACGCTGTGCCTGACGACGCCTCGAGGATGTCGAGCCCGTGGGCCCCGCGGCGGCCGGCGCCTGGTCTGGACGTTCCTGTGTAGATCTGTCGCCTGAGGCGTGGTGGATCTGCGATTGGAGTACCTAGAAGACGACACCGGTCGCGAGGAGGCCGGTGCCCGGCGCTCGGCCGGACACGATGCGGCAGAACTCGACGGCGTCGAGCTGATGCACCTCTCCAGTGCCGCCGCGCTCGAAGGTCCCGCCCGCGGGGCCGTCGAGGACGAGCTGGTACGGCTGGCTGTGCCGCTGGCCCCACTCGGCGACGACGTCGGCGACGACGCGCCGGTCGTGGCCGGCGTCGACGTTGAACGGACTGCCGATGGCGCGGTGGATGTCGAGGCGGTGCATCCACCGGTCACGCGTGTAGACGACGTCGTTCAGGCGACCGATGCTGAGCCAACCGAATGGCGGGTTCGGGAGCCGGATGGCGCGGAACGGCCACGGCAGCCGCTGGCGGAAGCGCAGGAACTTCGGCGCCGCAGCGTCTAGGCGGGCGAGGATCTCGTCGGGTCCGAGGTGAGCGCGGTCGGCGACCTGCACGTCGTTGATGCCGTCGACGAGCGCCCTGCCCTTCGCAGCCTTGCGCCCCGCGACGAGCTGGTGGAAGAGCTCGCCGATGCGGTGGCTCTCCGCTTCGCCGAGGACGTGGAGCGCGACGGCGCGGACATCCCAGCCCGGGAGCTCGGTGGGCGTGTGCCACTCCTCGGCGGTGAGGGAGTGGAGCAGATCGCCGAAGCGGCGTTCCTCCTCCTCAGCGAGGTCGCGTGCGTTGTGGCGGTCGATCGTGGCGGTGGTCATCTGCGCCCCCTTCTGTGGTGTGCGAGGAACATGTCGACGGCGTCGGCGAGGAGTCGGGTCCAGCGCTGGCCGCCGGGATCGTTGGCCAGTTGCTGGTCGACGATGCCGGTGAGCAGTGCGGTCCACAGGTCGAGCGAGGCTGCATCGGTGATGCCGGCGCTCGCCAGCACGTCGCGGCCCAGGTCGAGTGTGGCGACGGCGATCGCATAGCTCTCGGCCGACGGCTCGAAGGCGGGGATCGTGCGCTGGAACAGGAGCTGGTAGCGCACCGGGTCCTCGACGCAGAACTCGGCGAAGGCCAGCGCTGACGCGAGCAGGCGCCGCTTCGGGTCCGGCGGCATGTCGAGCGTCCGTAATCGCTCAAGAAAGGCGCGGGCCCCCTCGCTGAACATGGCGTCGTAGATGGCCGCCTTCGACGGGAAGTAGGAGTAGAGCGACGGCGCCTGCATGCCGACCCGCTTGCCGAGGTCACGGAGTGACACGCCGGCGAGGCCGTTCTCGCGGGCGAGCCCCCAGGCAGCCTCGACGATCTCCCCACGTGTTGCCTCACGCCGTTTGGTTCGCCTATCGCTGATCGGTTTGTCTAACACTATTCGGATGATCGCGCCGGGGCGACGGTGGCGCAAGCCTCCGTTCCACGCAGCCCGTGTTGCCCGCTCCTCCACAGCGCGGCATCGGCCTTGAGCGCCGAGACGAAGGAACCGAGGTCGGATGGAGAGCGCGGGGCCGAGCCCGCTTGTGACCCACGGTGTTACCCATCCCGCGTGGACGGGCCCATTCGTCGTGTTGTTCGACCACGACGGCGGTGACGAGCCGGGCGATCGAAGCGTCGTTGGGGAAGATCCCGACGACTTTGGTGCGGCGTTTGATCTCGCCGTTGACCCGCTCGAGGGGGTTGGTGGACCAGATCTTGCGCCAGTGCGCCTGGGGGAACGCGGTGAATGCCAAGAGGTCCTCAGCGGCGTCGCTGAGCAGCGCGGCGACGTCGGGGAACTGGCCGGCGAGCATGCGGGTGATCTCGGCCAGCTGGGAGCGCACGTGGCTGGCGTCGGGCTGGGCGAAGACCGTGCGCACAGCAGCGGCGACCATCTCGGCCGAGCCCTTGGGGACCCGGGCGAGCATGTTGCGCATGAAATGCACCCCGGCAGCGCTGCCACCCTGCCCCGATGAAGACCGACTCGACCGCGGCCTTCAGGCCGAGGTGATGGTCGGAGATCACGAGCTGCACGCCGGTCAGGCCCCGGGCACGCAGGCCCTTGAAGAACGCCGCCCAGAACGCCTGGTCTTCGCTGTCGCCGACCTCGATTCCCAGCACCTCGCGGTCGCCGGTGGCGGTGACGCCGGTGGCTACGACGACGGCCCGGGACACGACCCTGCCCCGCACCCGGCCCTTGAGGTAGGTGGCGTCCGCGAACACATAGGGGAACCGGGTGTGGTCGAGGCGCCGGTTGCGGAAGGCGTCCAGGTCATCGTCGAGCTCGCCGCAGATCCGAGACACTTCACTCCTGGAGATCCCCGAGGCGACACCGAGCGCTTTGACCAGGTCGTCGACCTTGCGGGTGCTGACGCCGTGTACGTAGGCCTCCATCACCACCGCGAACAAGGCCCGGTCGATGCGCCGGCGCCGCTCCAGCAGCGACGGGAAGAACGAGCCCTCCCGCAGCTTCGGGATCGCCAACTCGACATCCCCGGCCGTGGTCGACACGACCTTGGGGCGGTGCCCGTTGCGCTGGGTGATGCGCGTGTTGGTGCGCTCGTGCGGACGGGCGCCGATCACCGCGGTGGCCTCCGCTTCGATCAGCTGCTGAAGGATCCACTCCAAACTGGCGCGGATCGTGTCGGTCATCTCGCCCGCCTTGAGCGCAGCGAGCAGTTCGGACAGGTCAGACTCTGTGAGAGCCACCGGCGGTTTCTCCTTCAACGTGAACCCGGCAAGGAACACGTCGAGACTCACGCCGGTGGCCCACCCGCGGGTGGACCCCTACCCCGACCTACACCACATCACGGGACGCCAACGCGGGGGGTGACGTTCCCGGCAGGGTGCCCGCGAGAGTGGTGTATGGCAACGAGAGGAGCACGCATCGTTTCCAACCCACGGGCCCCTGCCCTGCCAGACACGATCCGTCGGGTTCGCCGCGCGGTGGCGACCGCGCGCGCCGAGGATCTCTTCCTCTACTCGGCCGCGCTCGCGTTCTACGGGCTCATCTCGGTAGCTCCTCTGGTCGTGGTCGCCCTGTGGGTCACCAGCCTTGTGGTCGGTCCGACGCAGATCGATGACGCTGCCGCAGAGCTCGCCCGCTTCGGTCCTGAAGCCCTCGGCGCCGACCGGGCGCTCGAGCGGGTAGCCGATCTCGGGACCCGGCTTGGTCTGGTGGCGGTGATTGCCGCCGTGTGGCCGGCGACCGCCTACGGGTCTGCCCTGGTACGAGTTCTTGACCGGCTCACGGGCGACCGCGCCGCCACGGGTCTACGGCGCCGAGGCGCGGCGCTGCTCCTCGTTTGCCTCGCGCCCGTGCTCGTGCTGGCCAGCCTCGTCGCCAGCTATGCCGGTGCCACCACGCTCGGGGATACGCCCGTGGAGATCGCCGTTGGGCTCACGATTGCCCTCGTGTACGGCTTCGGTGCCACCTTCGTGACCGTCGGCTTCATCTACAGGGTTCTCCCCCGCACCCTCCTCGACTGGCGCTCGACGATCCGCGGCGCGCTCATTGCCGCGGCCAGCATCTCGGTGCTATCGGTCGCGTACGTGGCGTACCTGCGGCTCGGCGCCAACTTCGAGCGCCGATACGCGTCGGATGCCCTGGCGGCGGTTGTGCTCCTGGGCCTGTGGCTCTTCGCCGCCAACACCGCGTTGCTCGTCGGCTACCGAGCAGCCCATCGGCGAGGGGCCAGCCCTCCGAGAAGCCGGTGATCAGTCCACGAGATCCACGGGACTCGGGAGCGGAGCCCAACGACCTCCGGAGCCAGATTGGAAGAGTTGGACTTCATGCCGCTGTCACGGGTTGATGAACTGCTTCGAACTCGACGGGTGTCAGCATGCCAAGCGCGGAGTGACGGCGCTGCCGGTTGTGGAAGATCTCGAGGTACTTGAAGATCGCGTTGGCCAGCTCGACTCTCGTCCGCCATCGCTTCCGGTCGAGGAGCTCGACCTGCATCCGGCTCCAGAACGACTCGATGACGGCGTTGTCGAAGCAGTCGCCGATCGAGCCCATCGATGGCAGCAGCCCGGTGTCGAGCGCCCGGCGAGTGAACGCCCACGACGTGAATGTCCTCCGTCAGGGCAGCAGCATCAGAGTCCAGCTACGCGACTCCACGAAAGCCGGGGCAGACCACTCGGGTTATTGGGTCTCCGCCGCGGGGACTGGGGTGGTTGACGGTGGTAGGCAGCCTCGAACGCCGCCGGGCTGGTGTAGCTGGGGCCGTCGGTGATCTGGCCGTGGAGACGCCGGTTGTTGAACCAGTCGACATAGCTGAGGGTGGCCCACTCGACGTCCTCGAGCCCCGACCACGGGCCCTGCGGGTAGATCAGCTCCCACTTGTAGAGCCCGTGGAAGCTCTCGACGAGGGCGTTGTCGTAGCTGTCGCCTCTGGTGCCGACCGAGGCGACGATGTCGTTGGTGGCGAGCCGTTCCGAGTAGCGGATGCTGAGGCATTGGGCGTTGCACGCCGCGGTCGCTGTGATGGACCAGCCCGTCGAGGCTGCCTTGGCGGCTCCGGTTGTGCACGGCCATCTCTAGGGCGTCGATCGCGAGGTCGGCGCGCAGCGACCGGGAGGCCTGCCAGCCAGCGATCATGCGGGAGAACACGTCGACGATGAACGCCACGTACACCCACCCCGCGTGGGTCTTCGGGAGCGGTCCCCTAAGCGGTAGGACGCAGGTTCGAGTCCTGCCGAGGGCACCCGACCCGGACGCGGACGGAGCGGAGGGCGCCGGTCGGATCGGCACTCTCCGCTCACGGATCGGGCCCCCGGGGGAGCCGGTGGATCAGTTGCTGGTCGAGGCCTCGATCAGGGCTCGACCGTTCCCCGAGCCGATCGCGATCTTGCGCGGCTGTGCTTGCTCGGACACGGGAAGCGTCACGGTCAGCACACCATGGTCGTAGGACGCTCGGAGGTTGGAGCTGTCGAGGCTGTCGCCCAGGAGCACGCGGCGGGTGTAGGTGCCGTGCGGTCGCTCGGCGGCGAAGACCTCGTCGTCCTCATTGTGATCCCACTCGCGGTTGGCCGA
>Ga0299913_10003343_pt1 | contig 13077 bp, 10 predicted proteins | sample RVTome_9_FD_201360 | JGI IMG/M metagenome (GOLD analysis project Ga0299913, IMG submission 201360) | Soil microbial communities from uranium-contaminated site in the Upper Colorado River Basin, Wyoming, United States - RVT155D38 (version 2) ... | reverse complement strand
GCCGTCTTCGAGGATCCCGTTGAAGGCGATCTCCTGGGAGAGCGGGCCGTTGTAGAAGAACACCGTGAGTGTGGAGCCATCCCCCAGATCGACACGGTATGGGGAACGGGGGTCGATCGTCCCGTCTCTGGCCTCTTCCCACTCCCCATCGGGGCCGAGGACCGCCTCCCCCTGATAGGGGGAGAGAACCGTGAAGGAGATCCCCTCCTCGGCGATGATGCGGAGAGTCTCGGTGTCCACCGCAGTCTCCGGGAGCCAAAACCCTTCGGGCCGGCGTCTGAAGCGATGCTCGAAGTCGGCGATGCCCCACTTGACCTGGGTCCTCTTGTCCCTCGAGTTGGAGAGAGGAAGGATGGTGTGGTTGTAGGCGTGGGCCATCGCCGAGCCGTGGCCGCCAAAGCGCCCGGCAGACATCCGATCGGCGTCGACGATCGCCCGATAGACGTCTGATGCCTCCGACTCCAGCCAGGAGAGAAGGGTGGGGCCGAAGTCGAAGGAGATCCAGGCGTAGTTGTTGAGATGGGCGCGGGGCTCGCCGTCCTCTCCGAGAATGGGAGCGGCCGAATTGGCCCGGTAGCACTCCTCGGTGATCCGCTCGTTCCAGTTGTCGTAGGGCGTGGCGGAGGGCTGCGGCGGCACTTCGCCCGTGAAAGGGTTCTCCCGGGGCGGCTGGTAGAAGTGGCCGTGGATGCAGATGTGGCTCTGACCGTCCAAGACCAGCTCAAGTTTGGCAGGCACCGACCGTTATTCGTGGTTGGCCGGCCACCTTTGCTGGGGCTTCACTCCTCCTCGTCGGTGCCGGTTGCGTCCATCTGCTTGAGGAAAACGGTGGCCAATGGTGGCAGGGTGAGGTCCACGGAGTGAGGACGACCATGATGGGGGACCGCCAACGGGCCGGTGTCGACGCCACCCAGGTTGCCCTGCCCCGATCCACCGTAAATGGGCGCGTCGGTGTTGAGAATCTCCACCCATGGCCGTGGGGCCGACACCCCGATCCGGTACCCGTGACGGGCCACCGGTGTCATGTTGTGGACAACGAGCACCGTCTGCCCCCCGGTCGACCGGCGGAAGTAGGCGATGACGCTGTTGGCGGAGTCGTTGGGGACCGCCCACTCGAACCCGGATCCCTCAGAGTCGAGCTCGTGGAGAGCCGGTTCCTCCCGGTAGACGCGGTTGAGATCACCGACCAGCCGGGAGATCCCCTCATGCGACTGGTGCTCGAGGAGGTGCCAGTCGAGCTGGCCCTCGTGGGACCATTCCGCCCTCTGGGCGATCTCGCCACCCATGAACAGCAGCTTCTTGCCCGGCTGGGCGTACATGTAGGAGAGGAGAAGCCGGAGGTTGGCGAACTTCTGCCAGTCGTCCCCGGGCATCTTCTCCAGGAGCGATCTCTTCCCGTAGACCACCTCGTCATGGGACAGGGAGAGGATGAAGTTCTCGCTGAAGGCGTAGACGGCGCGGAAGGTGATCTCGTGATGATGATGACTGCGGTGGACCGGCTCCCGGGCCATGTACTGCAGGGTGTCGTGCATCCAGCCCATGTCCCACTTGAGGCCGAACCCGAGACCGCCGAGGAAGGTGGGCCTGGAGACCATGGGCCAGGCGGTCGACTCCTCGGCGTAGGTCTGTACTCCGGGGAAGTCGAGGTACACGGTCTCGTTGAGCCGTCTCAGAAAGGAGATCGCCTCCAGGTTCTCTCGACCGCCGTACTGGTTGGGGATCCACTCCCCCTCCTTGCGGGAGTAATCGAGGTAGAGCATCGAGGCAACCGCGTCGACTCGGAGACCGTCGGCGTGATACTTGTCCATCCAGAACAGGGCCGAGCTGATGAGGAACGAGGGGACTTCCCTCCTCCCGTAATTGAAGACAAATGTCTTCCAATCGGGATGGAAGCCCTGACGGGGATCGGAATGCTCGTAGAGATGGGTCCCGTCGAAGCGGGCGAGGCCGTGAGGGTCGTCGGGGAAGTGCGAGGGCACCCAGTCGAGGATGACCCCGATCCCCGCTTGGTGGAGCGCGTCGACCAGGGCCATGAAGTCCTGAGGTGTGCCGAACCGGCTGGTAGGGGCGAAGTACCCGGTGGTCTGATACCCCCAGGAGCCGTAGAAGGGATGCTCCATCACCGGCAGCAGCTCGACATGGGTGAAGCCGAGGCCGCTCAGATACCCGGGGAGCTGTTCGGCCAGCTCCAGATAGGTGAGATGCCTCCGGTCCTCCCCGCGTCGCCAGGAGCCGAGATGCATCTCGTAGACGCTTATGGGGGCGTCGAGGGCACTGCGCTCGGCGCGGGAGCCCATCCACTCGTCGTCCTCCCAGTCGTAGGCGAGGTCCCAGATCTTCGACGCGGTACGGGGCGGGGTCTCGTGGTGGAACCCGACGGGATCAGCTTTGTCGGCGACGAATCCGCCGTTGACGATCCGGTACTTGTAGGACTGTGAGTGACCGGCCTCGGGGACGAAGCCCTCCCAGATCCCCGACACCCCCCGGGGCCTGAGCCGATGGGTGTCAGGATCCCAGCCGTTCCAGTCGCCGATGACCGAGACCCGGTCAGCGCCGGGCGCCCACACCGCGAAATGGGTTCCCTCCGGCCCGACATGGGCGCCGAGCTTGTCATAGAGCCGGTTATGGGTGCCTTCGTTCCACAGATAGAGGTCGTCCTCGGTGAGGAGGCTGTGTCCCTTCCTGGTCTTGTTCCGAGCCATGGGTCTGCCGTTGGTCGCTCGGGGTCGAGGGTAACGAGGCCTGCATGTGCACCGGGTCGCGCTCAGCGCCACCTGGTGCCTTTCCACGAGACGACCTGCCTGGTCAGACCTGCTGCAGCCAGGAGGCTGCCACCTCGAAGAACGGCTCGGTGCCGGCGGCCAATGCCGCCACCACCCATTCCGTCTCTGCCTGGGCCCGCTCGATCATCTCCTCGCTGTAGCCGTACTTCACCTGGTGAACCTCGAACTCGTCCTCGTCATCGATTGTGACCGTGCCGTCTTGGCGGCGGATCACGTCCAAATCGAGGTCGATCATCTCGTAACGGCCGGGGGACACCCAGCGGGGCGGGGTGGCGATGTCGACGAAGTGGGAGAACTGGCTGGCCGACCCGTTGTAGTGGAGGTGCCACCACGCATCATGTGGTGCACACAACACCGCGTTCCCGGCGGCGGGCCGGGCCTCCTCCTCCCCTTTCCACCGTCTGCTCCCCTTGGGCAGGGCCATCCACCGGCCGTGTTCGTCTTCGCCGAGCCAGACCGCGTCGAACCCCCAGTGGAGGATGTCGGGGTTCTTGAGGAACTGCACCGTGACCGGGAGCATCGGCGCAGACTAGAAGTGATCAAGCCCGATAATTTGCACTATGGCCGTAGTGGAAATATCTTCCCCGACCGTTCAGTGCCAGTCGATCAGAGCTAGGAGGCTCAGTGAGGCCACTTCACGTTTTCGCCGCCGCCACACTTCTCCTCATCGTCGGTGCCTGTGCCGACGGCGGTGACGCCGAAGAGCGACTGATCGTCTACTCGGGCCGCGGCGAGGAGTTGGTCGAGCCTCTCATCGACGACTTCCGGGAGCAGACCGGCATCGAGGTAGAGGTCCGATACGGTGACTCTCCCGAGCTGGCCGCCACCCTGCTCGAGGAGGGAGAGGACACCGATGCCGACATCTTCTATGCCCAGGACCCCGCCTCTTTGGGGGCGGTGGCAGAGATGCTGAGCACCCTTTCGGCCGAGATCACCGATCAGGTGGACCCCAAGTTCGCGGATCGTGACAGTCGCTGGGTGGGCACCTCTGGACGGGTCCGCACCTTCATCTACAACACCGGAACCGAGATCGAGCTGCCGCAGAGCATCGACGAGGTGGTCCACCCCCGCTGGGCCGGCCAATTGGGTGTTGCCCCCACCAATGGATCGTTCCTGGCCTTCGTGGCCGCCATGATCTCCGAGCGTGGGGAGGAGGCCACCCTGAATTGGCTGAGGGCGCTCGCAGAAAACGATCCCACCGACTATCCGGGCAACTCCCCCATCGTCGCCGCGGCCGACGCCGGCGAGATTCAGGGCGGGCTGGTCAACCACTACTACATCCATCGTCTTCGGGCGGAAGGAGCAGGTGATGACGCCGAGAACTGGTTCATCCCTGCCGGGGACGTCGGGTCGCTTGTGATGCCGGCCGGAGTGGGCATCCTGGAGGGGACCGACGCGCCCGACGCCGCCAGACAGTTCGTCGGGTTCCTGCTCTCAGCGGAGGCCCAGAAGTACTTCGCCACCGAGACCTTCGAATTCCCCCTGATCGAAGGAGTGTCCCCGGCGGCAGGGTTGCCCGATCTCAGCGAGATCGCCTCGCCCGACATCGATCTCTCCGGGCTCGCCGACCTGCTCGACGACGCCACGAGACTGGTGACCGAGGCCGGACTGGTCTGAGCCTTGGCGGTCGGACCCTTCCCCGCGCCGACCGGCCGCCTGAAGGCATCACAGCGCAGCTACCGCACCGGGCCCGGCTGGTGGGTCGTCGCCGCCCTGGTCCTGGCACCGGGTCTCCTCCCCCCGCTGGTGCTGGCAGCCCGGGTGATGGGCTCCGGGGTCGGCTCTGTCGTCCCGATGTCGCGTCTCGGAGAGCTCCTCATCGGCACCCTGGCCCTGACCGCGGCGGTGACGGCCACCGCCCTGTCTATCGGGGTGGCCACCGCCTGGCTGACCACCCGCGCCAACATCCCGCTTCGACGGTTCTGGCAGATCGCCGCGGCGCTCCCCCTGGTGATCCCCTCCTATGTGGCCGCCCTGGTCATCATCGGCGCCGCCGGCCCGGGCGGGCTGATATCCGACTGGCTCGGTGTCGACGTACCGACGCCCTATGGGTTCTGGGGCGCCTGGCTGGCCCTGTCAGTCTTCCTCGCCCCCATGGCGCATCTCATCGCGGTCCCCGCGCTGCGATCCATCGATCCCGCCACCGAGGAGGCCGCCCGGGGACTGGGCGCCAGCCAGACCAGGGTCTTCTTCACCGTGACCCTGCCCCAGCTCCGCCCGGCCCTGATCTCGGCAGGGCTTCTCATCGGGCTGTACACGGTGAGCGACTTCGGGGCGGTCTCCCTTCTCCGCTTTGACACCTTCACCCGCGCCATCTACACCCTGTATGCGGGTCAAATCGACAGACGGCCGGCTGCGGCCCTCTCGTTGCTCCTCATGGTCATCGCCCTGCTCATCCTGTTCGCGGAGCGGAGGACGAGGACCCGAGCGGCCTATCACCGGACTCACCTCGCCCGGCCCCGGCGCATCATCGAGCTGGGGAAAGGGGCGAGGAGCGCAGGGACCGCGCTCCTCGCCGGAAACGCCCTGGTCTCATTGGTGCTGCCCGTCGCCGTTCTCGTCTTCTGGCTGGCCAGGGGGATGGCGGCGGGGCAAACACCCGAGATCGTCTGGGATGAGACCCTGCGATCGGTGGGAGTGGCGCTGGCGGCCGCCTTGGTCGCCGCAGCCGCCTCGCTCCCGGTGGCGATGGTCACCACCTGGCGGCGGGGCAGGTTGTCCGGTGAGACCGAGACCGCGGTGTGGGCGGTCTACTCCCTGCCTCACATCACCGTTGGAGTGGCCGTGGTCATCTTCGCCCTCGAGTTGGCGCGACCCCTCTACCAGACGGTCCCCCTGCTCATCATCACCTATGTGGCGATCTTCCTCGCCCAGCCCATGTCGGCGGTCCAGGACTCTCTGCGCCGGACCAGCCCCATCCTCGAGGACGCCTCGCGCAGTCTCGGCCAGGGCGCCCTGCGCACCCTGAGCCGGGTCACCGTGCCTCTGGCCGCCCCCGGGCTCATCGCCGGGGCCACCTTGGTCTTCCTCTCGGTGATGAAGGAGCTCCCGGCCACGCTTCTGCTCCGGCCCAATGGCTTCGAGACCCTCGCCGTGAGGATCTGGAGCGCGACCGGGGAGGGCTTTCTCACTACGGCTAGCCTCGCCTCTCTGGCGCTGCTGGTGGTCTCCGTCGTGCCACTCTTGGCGCTGACCTACCGTGACCTCAGCGACTGACCAACTCACCATCCGGGCCCGTGGCCTCGCCAAGTCATACGGCGACGTGGCGGCGCTCGACCGCTTCAACCTGGATGTCTGGGAGGGCGGTCTGATAACCCTGCTCGGGCCCTCCGGGTGCGGCAAGACGACGGCACTGCGGGTGATCGCCGGATTCGAGGGGGCCGAGGGAACGGTCCACATCAAAGGTCGGGAGGTCCTCGGACCGGGCATCTTCGTACCCCCCGAGCAGCGCCATGTCGGCATGGTCTTCCAGGACTACGCCCTGTTCCCCCACATGACCGTGGCCGGGAACGTCGGGTATGGCCTGGGGCGGCATCCCGACCCCGCCAGGGTGGGCGAGGTGCTCGAGCTCGTCGGATTGAGCGCTCTCGCCGGCAGGCTGCCGTCCGAGCTATCCGGCGGCCAGCAGCAGCGGGTCGCGCTGGCCCGTGCCATGGCGCCTTCCCCCGACGTCATCCTCCTCGACGAGCCCTTCTCCAACCTGGACGCCGCGCTGAGAGATCGGGTCCGCCGCGAGATGCGGGTGATCCTCACCGAGGCGCGGACGACGGCGGTCCTGGTGACTCACGACCAGGAAGAGGCGCTCGCCACCTCCGACCTGGTGGCGGTGATGTATCGGGGAAGAGTCGTCCAGGTCGACACGCCTGCCGACCTCTACTCGAAGCCTGCCGACCCCTGGGTGGCGGAGTTCCTCGGGGACGCCGACGTGCTCCAGGCCACCGGACACCGGGGGTATGCCGACACTCCGCTGGGGAGGTTCAAGACTGATCTCCGCGGGCCGGTGGTGGTGGTCGTGCGGCCCGAGGACGTGCAGCTGTCCATGGGGGAGGCCCCCAATGCGGTGGTCGCCCACACCGAGTTCTTCGGCCACGACCAGCTGGTGACTCTGGCCCTCGCCGGGGGTGTAAGGGTGCGCTCCCGCATAGGACCGAGGCCCAAGTACCAGCCGGGAGACGGGGTGCGGGCCCGGGCCCTGGAGGCCAGGGTGTACCCGGTGCGCTCCTAGGGTCCTCGGCCATGGAGACGGCTATCTCTGGCGTGGCTGCGCTCGCCGCCGCCTTCTTCGCCATCGATTTGTGGCAGGACCATCGGCACCGCCCCCGTCCCCAAATCGCCGCCTACGCCACCGGCATGACCATGTTCGCCGTCGCCACCGCCGCCTTGTTCATAGGGCTCACCTGGAGTTGGACCGGGCCCGGCTACCGGACCTTCTTTCTCTTCGGCGCCGTGCTCAACATCCCGTTTCTCGCCCTGGGCTCGATGTTCCTGGTTGTGGGGCGTCGCTCCGGGCACGTGATGACGGTGGCGCTGGGGGCACTGGCGGCGATCTCCATCACACTGGTCGCCACGGCCGACTTCGAGCGCCCTCTCCCGGGGGGCGGGATCCCCCACGACATGTTCGCCACCGGATTCGGTCCGAGGCTGTTCGCCATTATCGGCGGCGCCGCGGGTGGGAGCATCCTCATCGCCCTGGCCGTGGTATCGGCGGTGCGGTTCTGGAGACGTGATCGTCGCATCGTCTGGGGAAACATGCTCATCGTCGCCGGCGTCCTCGCCGCGTCGTGGCGGGGAACCCTGCTCGCACTTGGGGAGGCTTCCGGCTTCGCCCTCTCCCTGCTGGCCGCAGTAACTTTCATCTGGGCCGGCTATCGGGTGGCCTCAGGTCGGCGCTCAACCCCCGATGTAGGACATCTCGACAGGGACCATCAGACGGGAGTTGGACGAGCGGATCTCTGAGTACCTGTCGTCTCGCTTCTCCCACACCTCGTCGATGACCTGACCTATGTCACCGCCGGCCCTGAGCACGTCCCGGAGGCTGCTGCCCGACGAGGCGAAGAGACAGGTGTAGAGGACCCCCTCGGCGGAGACCCTGGCCCGGGTACAGGACCCGCAGAACGGCTTGGTCACCGAAGCGATGACGCCTATCTCGCCCCGCCCGTCGCGATAGCGGAACCTGGTCGCCACCTCGCCCGGATAGTTGGGCGGGATGGGCTCCAGGGGGTGTATGGCGTCGATGGCTGCCAGGATCTCGTCCGCCGACACCACCTGGTCCAACCTCCAACCGTTGGTGCTGCCCACATCCATGTACTCGATGAACCGCACGATGTGGCCGGTCCCCCGGAAGTGACCGGCGAGGTCGGTCACGGCGTGCTCGTTGACCCCCCGCTTCACCACGCAATTGACTTTCACGGGGCCGAGACTGGCCTCCGCCGCCGACTCTATGGCCTCGAGAACGGTGGCCACCGGAAAGCCCACGTCGTTCATGCTCTGGAATGTGGGGTCGTCAAGAGCGTCGAGGCTCACCGTCACCCGGTGCAGACCCGCTTCGGCCAGACCGGGAACCTTGCGCGCCAGGAGCGATCCATTGGTGGTCAGGGTCAGGTCATCGACGCCCTTCACGGTGGCGATCATCCCCACCAGGGTCTCGATCCCCTTCCTGAGCAGCGGCTCGCCGCCGGTGAGCCGGACCTTGCTCACTCCCCTGGCGACGAAGGCCCTCACCACCAAGACGATCTCCTCGAAGCTGAGCAGGTGGTCGCGGGGGAGGAACCGGTAGCCGGGGCCGAAGACCTCCTTGGGCATGCAGTAAGTGCAGCGGAAGTTGCAGCGATCGGTGACGGAGATGCGCAGGTCCCTTAGGGACCGGTCGAAGGCATCGCTGACCGTCGTCATTCAAGTGAGCCTATGCGGGAGCATCGGATACCGAAGGGGACCGAGTCTGCGAGCGCAGCCAGGCTCCCAGCCCCAGGGGGAGCACCACCACCGGCACCAGCCATCCGATCAGTGGGACCAGCCAGACCAGACCGGCCACCACGGTGCCCGCCAGGACCGACCCGTAGAGGTCGCTGCCACGCCACAGCATGGCGCCCAACTTGGCGACCGCGGGCACTCCCGCGGCCACCGAGACCGCCAAGGCCAGCCCGAGCATCGCAAGGATCACCGGGACCAGGACCAGCAGGAGCGGCAGGGCGGCCGACGCCGGGGTCAGGACCACGATGGCAGCCGCGGCACCCGCCACCAGCAGCGGTGAGAAGAGAATCGCGGCACCCAGCAGCCAACTGCGCCCGGGCGACCCGCCAACCTCGGAAATGGCGGCTCTGGTCCGCTCGGGCCACAAATAGGCGGCGGTGAGCGCGCTCACTCCCAAGAACAGAATCACCATCAGCCGGCTGAATAAGCCGAAGGAGCGCACTCTGATGTTGGCTGGCAGGGGGAGCCGATGCACCAGCGAGCCTCCCACCTCGGCCTGACTCAGACCCTCGGCCTCACTGTCCGAGCGGTAGGCGAGATCGCCCCCCACCGAGAGAGGACCCGAGACGACGAAGGTGCCCACCGAGACATCGACCTCGCCGCCGACCGAGCCCGAGAGACGCAGGGCGCGCTGTGATCCGCCGACGTCACCTCGTATGTCGCCCTTGGCGTCGAAGTCTGCCACCCAGGCGAGGACCTCACCGCCGATCCGGGAGCTCGCAGCCAGCTCGACGTCCAATCCGGCGACCACCAGGTCGCCACCCACCTCCCCGCCGACCCGGACATCAGTACCGACGACACGGAGGGACCCGTCGACGGTCCCGTCGACCCGGACCGTCGGAGCGATGGCCGTCACCGACCCGGTCACCGTCCCCTCGACGATCAGCTCCTCGGCGGCGATGACGACCAGGTCACCGTGGATCTCCCCTTCGATGATCACCCTGAGGGCGCCGGCGTAGAGATCATCCTGGATCACATTCCCGGGGCGGATGATCACGATCTCGGAGCTGGTCGTCTCCGCGGCCAGTGCAGGAGTCCCGGCCACGGCGAGGAGCCAGACTGCGATCAGCGCGACTGCCGTGGCCCTAGAGGGGGAAGGCATCCCGTGCCAGGTCGAGCAGCATCGCGGGGAAGACGCCCCACAGGATGGTGACCGCCGCCGAGATGGCGAGGACCCAGCGGGCCGGGAGGTTCACCGAGACGGCCCCCTCCCCCTGGTCCATGTACATGGTGACGATTATGCGGAGGTAGAAGACAAAGGCGACCACGGAGGTCACCACGGCCAGGACCACCAACCACCCGAAACCGGCCGCCCAGGCATCGGAGAAGACCCTGAACTTGGCGATGAATCCTGAGGTGAGCGGGAGCCCGGCCATCCCCAGGAGCAGGACCGTGAATGCGGCCGCCATTCCCGGGCTCCGGTTCGATAACCCCTTGTAGTCCGCGAGCGGGGACGCCGAGTTCGACGGGCCGCTGACTACGGCTACGACGGCAAACGCCCCCACCAACTGCACCGCGTAGACCGCCACGTAGAAGAGGACCCCGGGCGTGCCGCCACCCACGACACCGGTCATGATGAACCCGGCGTGGGCCACCCCGGAGTAGGCCAGCATCCGGCGCACATCGTCTTGGACGAGGGCGAGGACCGGCCCGACGACCATGGACAAGGCGGAGATACCGGCGGCCACCGGCAACCAGCTCCAATCGAGCTCGGGGACACCACGCAGGAAGACGCGGGCGATGGCGGCGAACCCGGCGATCTTGGCCATGGCAGCCATGTAGCCGACCAGCCCCGCGGGCGCGCCCTGGTAAACGTCGGGGGCCCAGCTGTGGAAGGGTGCGGCCGAGACCTTGAAGGCCAGGCCCACCAGCACCAGGGCGAGCCCGATGAGGACCACGGTCGGGCTGGCCAGGATGTTCCCGGCGAAGAAGCCGCGGATGGCCAGGATCTCGAGCTCACCGGTCCCGGCGTAGAGCAGGGCCGCCCCGTACACGAAGATGGCGGAGGCGAATGAGCCAAGAAGGAAGTATTTGATCGCCGCCTCGTCGGCGCGCCCCCTCTCTGCGGTCAGCCCGGCCAGCACATAGAGCGCCAAGGAGCCGACCTCGAGCCCGAGGAACAGCATGATCAGGTTGTTGGAGGCGACCATGATCGAGAACCCGGTGGTGGAGAGGAGCACCAGCGCCAGCGCTTCGGCCGACCGTCGGCCCAGGCCATCGAGGTACCGCCAGCCGGCGAGGATCCCGATGGCGGTCACGGCGAGAAGTGCGAACCGGCCGAACACGGCGAACCCGTCCACCGTGACCATCCCCGAGAACTCGATGAGGTCGGCTGAGTTGCCGAGACCGAGCGCGTCCTGAGCGTGTGCCCACTGGACCACGGTGGCCCCTCCCGCCAGGAGGAGGGCGAGACTCGAGAGGCCTCCGAGGGTGATGGCTTCGGGCTTCCACTGTACGTCCACGAGCAGGACCGCGGCCGCACCCAACGCCAGCAGCAGCTCGGGGAGGATGGCGAGCCACGAGATCTCGGGAGTGGGGATCACTCGTCGCCTCCGGAGACGATCACATCGGCGAGCCGCCCCGGCTCGGGCACGGTGTAGCCGGTGGAGGCCTCGATCTGGTCGAGCAGCGACTCGGTGGAGGGTGCGATCTTCTCGAGCAGGATCCCGGGGTAGAGCCCGATGACCAGTACCAGCGCCGCGAGGGGAGCGAGCAGTGCGATCTCCCGTGTCGACAGGTCGCGCAGCACCCTGTTCTCCTCGGTCGAGGGCTCGCCCGTGAACACCCGTTGGTAGGCCCAGAGCAGGTAGATGGCGGCGAGGATGACTCCAGTCGCCGCGATCACCGAGAGGACGGGGAGGGTGGTGAAGCTCCCGACGAGGACGAGGAACTCGCCGATGAACCCGTTGAGCCCGGGGAGGCCGATGGAGGCGAAGGCCATGAAGAGGAAGAAGCCGGCGTAGATGGGCATCACCCGTTGCAGACCGCCGAACTCGGCTATCTGCTTGGTATGGCGCCGTTCGTAGATCATCCCGACCAGGAGGAAGAGGGCCCCCGTAGTCAGCCCGTGGTTCACGTTCTGGATGACCGCCCCCTGGAGCGATCCCGAGGTGAGGGCGAAGGTCCCGAGGACGATGAATCCGAGATGGCTCACCGATGAGTAGGCGACCAGTCGTTTCAGGTCGGGCTGGACGATGGCGACCGCAGCCCCGTAGACGATCCCGAGCACGGCGAGGATCCCCATGATCCACACCGCGTCGACCGAGGTCTGCGGGAAGAGGCTCAGATTGAAGCGGAGCAGCCCGTAGGTGCCCAGCTTGAGGAGCACGCCGGCGAGCAGGATCGATCCCGCGGTCGGCGCCTCGGTGTGGGCGTCGGGGAGCCAGGTATGCAGGGGAACAAGGGGAACCTTGATGGCGAAGGCGACAGCGAATCCGGCGAAGAGCCATCGTTCCGTCCCGGTGGGGAGATCGAGGCCGATCAGGTCGCCGAGGGCGAACGAGGGCACACCGAACTGGTCGGCGTGGGTGACGGCGAGGGCGATGATCGCCACCAAGAGCAGCGCCGAGCCCAGGGCAGTGAAGATGAAGAACTTGAGCGCGGCGTAGACCCGCCGCTCGCTGCCCCAGATCCCGATGATGAAGTACATGGGAACTAGGACCGCCTCGAAGAAGATGAAGAAGAGGAAGAGATCGAGGGCGCAGAAAACTCCGATCATGGCCGCCTCGAGGAGGAGGGCAAAGACCACGAACTCCTTCCGGCGAATGGTGACGGAGGTCGAGGCACCGAGGGCAATGGGGACCAGCAGGGCGGTGAGCACCACCAGGGGCATGGAGATGCCGTCGATTCCAAGATTCCAACCGATCCCCCAGGGCTCGTACCACATGGCCTGCTCGGTCATCTGAAAACCCGCCACCGGCTCGAAGAGCCAGAAGACGTAGAGGGCCAGGGCCAACGGCACCATGGAGAGGGCGATGCCCAGGGGGAGATGGAGCTCGGAGCGCCGGGAAGGGATGAGCGCGAGAAGGATCGCCGCCAGCACGGGCACGAGAATGAGTGCAGTCAGCATCTCAGCTCCCTCCCGCCACGATCCAGATCACGGCGAGCACTGTCCCGAACAGGAAGAGGAGGGCGTAGTTGCGCACGAGGCCGGTCTGCAGTGGGCGAGCCCACTCCCCCAGGCCGCGAACTGCACGGGCCAGGCCGTTCACGGCCCCGTCGATGATGGACACGTCGACACCGAAGGCGGCGGTCTCGGCTGCGCGCAGACCGGGCTGCACCAGCACCCGGCCGTAGATCTCGTCGACGTGGTACCCCTCGGCCC
>Ga0299913_10003342_pt1 | contig 13077 bp, 12 predicted proteins | sample RVTome_9_FD_201360 | JGI IMG/M metagenome (GOLD analysis project Ga0299913, IMG submission 201360) | Soil microbial communities from uranium-contaminated site in the Upper Colorado River Basin, Wyoming, United States - RVT155D38 (version 2) ... | reverse complement strand
CAGCAGGCAGCCCTCCTGCGGCAGCGTCACGCGAGGTACCTCGCGCCGACGTACCCCGCCGCGGCGGCGGCGAGCCCCAGCCCCACGTGCGCCGCCACGTTGGCCAGCGCCCGGACGCCCTGCCCTCCCTGCGCCAACGTCACCGTCTCCCAGGCGAAGGTCGAGAAGGTCGTGAAGCCTCCGAGGACGCCGATCATGAAGAACAACCGCTGCCCCGGATCGAGCACCTGCCGCAGCTCAGCCAGCCCCGCCAGCAGCCCCAGCGCCAGGCTGCCGGCAACATTGACGGTCAGGGTCCCCCAGGGAAACTGACTCCCCGAGAACCGATGCACCCACCCCGCGGCCAGGAACCGCAGCGCCGACCCCAGAAAGCCGCCGACGCCCACCAGCAGCGCCTGCTGCACGAGCGCACGCACGCGGAGAGGCTAGACGGCCCCGCCTCCCGATTCTTCCAAAATCAGGGCGATCGCCTCCGCCAGGCTCTGTCGTGCCTCTTCCTTCGTTTTCCCTTGACCGTTAGCCCCAGGGATCTCGGGACAGTACGCGATGTGCCACTCGCCCTGGCGTTCGAAGATGGCGGTGAATTCGTACTTCATGGGCTCGCTCCAAGCTCGTCCGGAATCTCCGGTGCCCCAGTATAGGCCACCGGGAGTCGTCGGCAGCCGCGAGGAGGTGCCCCGAGGAGGTGCCCCTGCGGTGCCCCCGGTGCCACCCACTTCGCAGCGAGATTACGCGCTCCCCCCGAGGAGGTGCCACCCGCTTCGCCCCCCGGTCCGGACCGCACGCTCACTCGGCAAGGAGCTCGCCACCCCAGTCGGCTGGGTCGGAATCGAAGACCGTCTCCGAGAGGGTCCACGGATGTCCCCATGGGTCGAGGAACGAGCCTTGGCGTTCGCCGTACATGTGATCTGCGGGCTCAGCGAGAACACGAGCACCTGCCGCCTTGGCGCGTTGAAAGAGTGCGTCGATCTCAACGACACGAAGCATGACGGAGTGCGCCCCGGAACCCTCAAGTGGCGAACGTGCGGCGTCGGCGTGTCCGCCTGGCTCGGCGACGACGATGGCGCCGTTGCCGTGCGAGAGCTGACACCGATGGTCGCCGATGCGCAGACGTACGGTGAATGCCAGGACCGTCGTGAGCCACGCGACTGCTTCGCGTACGTCGGGGTAGTACAAGACGGGTATTACGGTGCTGTTCGGTGCTGAGCGGTTCCTCTTCAGCATGGGCTCGGAGGTTACCAGCGCTTCCCTGGTCGCCTCGTCCTGGCGGATGCGGCGTCCCCCCCAGGTCGCCACGCCCTAGCCCTTGGCCTCGTACCAGTCGGGCCCCGAGCCGGTATCCACGATCAGGGGCACCCGCAGGGTCTCCACGCTCTCCATCTCGGAGCGCACCAGGGCCTCGACCACGTCGACCTCCGCGTCCGGCACCTCCAGCACGAGCTCGTCATGGACCGTCAGCAGCAGGCTGGCCGCCGGATGCTCTTCGCGCAGCCGGGCGTCGACCGCGATCATCGCCTTCTTCAGCAGGTCGGCGGCGGTGCCCTGGATGCGGGCGTTGATGGCCATCCGCCTGGCGTTCTCGCGCAGGTTCCAGTTGCGGCTGGCGAGGTCCGGCAGCCAGCGGACGCGCCCGTAGAGGGTCTCCACCCGGCCACTCTCCTGCGCCGACTCGAGCGTCTCGTCCATGTAGTGCTTCACCCCGGCGTAGCGCTCGAGGTAGGCGTCGATGAAGGCCTGCGCCTCCTTGCGGTCGATGCCGAGGTTCGCGGCCAGCCCGAAGGCGCTCATGCCGTACATGATCCCGAAGTTGATGACCTTGGCGGCGCGGCGCTGGTCGGCCGAGACTAGCTCCGGGGAGACCCCGAAGACGGCCGCCGCGGTGGCGCGATGGATGTCCTCGCGGCGCTCGAAGGCCTCGATGAGCGCCGGCTCCTCGGCGATGTGGGCCAGCACGCGCAGCTCGATCTGGTTGTAGTCCGCCACCAGCAGGCGGCAGCCCGGATCGGCCACGAAGGCCTTGCGGATCCGTCGTCCCTCCTCGGTGCGGATGGGGATGTTCTGCAGGTTGGGGTTCGCCGAGGAGAGCCGGCCGGTCGCCGCGACGGCCTGCTGGTAGCGGGTGTGGAGCCGCCCGTCCTCCGCCACCAGGGAGGGCAGGGCGTCGACGTAGGTCGACTTGAGCTTGGCCAGCTCGCGCTGCTCGAGGATCCTCGCGGCCACCTCGTAGCCGCGGTTGGCGAGCTCCTGCAGCGTGTCCGCGTCGGTCGAGTAGCTCTTCGTCTTGCGGGTCTTCTTGATCACCGGATAGCCGAGCCGCTCGAAGAGGACCTCGCCGAGCTGTTGCGGCGAGGCGAGGTTGAAGCTCTGGCCGGCCAGCTCGTAGATCTCCTCCTCGAGCTTGACCAGCCGCGTCGCGAGCTCCTCCGAGAGCTCGGCGAGGAACTCCGTGTCCACCAGGACGCCGCGCTCCTCCATCGCCACCAGCACCGGCAGCAACGGCGCCTCCAGGGAGCCGTAGACGCCGTCCAGGCCCTGCTCGAGGACCTCCCGCTCGAGGGCGGTGCCCCAGCGCCGCGGCAGCTCGGCCCGCTCGGCGGCGAAGACCCGGAGCGAGATCTGCCCGACGCCGGGCTCGGCGCCCTTGGTCCATCCCGCCTCCTTCACCGAAACCGCCTTGTAGTGGAGGCGATCGAGGGCCATCTCTTCGAAGCCGTGCTTGGAGGCCGGCCGCAACAGGTAGGAATGGAGCATCGAGTCCGCGAGCTGCGCCTTTCCCCGCGTCTCGACGCCGGCCAGGCGCAGGACTTCCTTGAGGTCGTGCCCCGCGACCGTCGCGTCGCCGGAGCCGAGCCAGCCGCGCAGGCTCTCGATCGCCGCTTCCCGCAGGCCCTGGCGGCGGAAATCGGCGTAGACCACGCCCTCCGGCAGGGCCACCGCCAGCCCGATCGGATGCTCGCCGGGGCCGACGACCCCGAGGTGGACCGGCGACGCGACGGCGCTCGTCGCCTCGCTCCAGGCCGCCGCCGACTCCGCCTCGACGGCGGGATCGACGGCTTCCTGCCCTTCGGTTCCCAGCTCTTCGAGTAGCGACGTGAACTCGAGCTCCCGGTAAAGATCCCGCAGGGCGGTCGCGTCCGCCTGCTCGAGCTCGAAGCTCGCGGCATCGAACGCGAGCGGGAGGTCGGTGTGGATGGTCACCAGCTCCTTGGAGAGCAGCGCCTGGTCGCGGTGCTCTTGCAGCCCCTCCCGGTAGCTCTTGCGCTGGATCTCCGCGGCGCGCTGCAGCAGCTCCTCGAGGGAGCCGAACTCGCCGATCAGCTGCACGGCGCCCTTCTGACCGATCCCGGGCACTCCGGGCACGTTGTCCACGGAATCGCCCATCAGTGCCAGAACGTCCGCCACCTGCTCGGGCGGCACCCCGAAGTCCTCGGCGACGGCCGCCGCGTCGTAGAGGCGGTCGCGGCCGGTGTGGAGGAGGGAGACGTGCTCTCCGACCAGCTGCATCAGGTCCTTGTCTGCCGAGACCAGGACGACGTCGAAGCCGGCGTCGGCAGCCCTTCGCGCGAGCGTGCCGAGCACGTCGTCGGCCTCGTAGCGCTCGAGCTCGAGCACCGGGATCTTCAGGGCGTCGAGGGCCCGGCGCAGCCAGGGCAGCTGCGGACGGAGATCCTCCGGCATCGGCTTCCGGTTGGCCTTGTAGTCCTCGTATCTCTCGCTGCGCACGGTGTCGCCCGAGACGTCCATGGCGACCCCCACGAGCTCCGCCTTTTCATCGCGCAGGAGCTTGCGCAGCATGGTCACGAACCCGTAGACGGCGTTGGTCGGGAGCCCCTTCGAGTTGGAGAGATTGCGGATGGCGTAGAAGGCACGAAAGAGGTTGGAGTAGCCGTCGATCAGGTAGAGCTTGCGGCGCGGCGCGGCCATGGGGCGCCATTGTACGCTCGCCGCCGCGCCCCGCGGACGGCCCGGCGACGCGCCTATAATCCGCTCCATGGTGCCCGGGATGGGACTCGCCTCATGGATCCTCATGGGCCTGCTTGCGGGCGCCGTGGCCCGTCATCTCACCTCCGGGAGCGGCGGCTGTCTGGTGACCGTGGGAGTCGGCGTCCTCGGCGCCCTGGCCGGCGGCATGCTCTCGACCGCACTCGGCTTCGGCGGTCTCTCGGGCTTCGACATCCGCAGCTTCGTCATTGCCACCCTGGGCGCGATCCTGCTCCTCCTCGTCCTGCGCCTTCTGCGCGGCGGCCGATGACGGTCACGGGTCGGGTCCTGCTCGCTCTGACGGCCCTCGCCGTCCCGTCCGGCCTGCCCGATCGCGCCCTCGAGCTGCGCAATCTCGGCTATGCGGAGCTCGAGAACGAGCAACCCGGCCGGGCGGAGGCGGCGTTCGAGGAGCTCGCCGAGCTCGTCCCCGACGATCCGCTGCCGTGGGCCAACCTGGCGATCGCGCGACTGCGTCAGCAAGAGAGCGACGGGGCCCTCGAGGCGGTCGACAAGGCGATCGCGCTGGCGCCAGGCCGGGCCGACCTGCTCGCCATCCGCGGCGAGGTCCTGCAGTGGAGTGGCCGGCCGGCAGAGGCCCTGGCGGCCTTCGCCGCCGCCGCCGAGGCGGCACCCGACGACCCCGAGACTCAGTACTCGTTGCTGCGCCAGAGCGCCAACGCCCCCTCGCCGGAGTCCGAGGCCTTCGCGGCCGAGGCCCTCCGACGCCTCGCCAAGCTGCGCCCCGAGAACGTCCCCGTCTTGCTGCAGCTCGGCTCGACTGCCGTGAAGGCCGGTGACCGCTCGGCCGCCACCGCCGCCTACCTGCGCCTGAAGGAGCTCGTCTGGCAGGCGCCCGAGGCCGCGGGCCAGATGCTCGACGCTCTCCTCGAGGCGCTCGAAGCCGACGACCTCGAGGCCGCTCGCGTCCCGGCCCTGCGCCTGGAGAACGTCCTCAAGGTCTCGCCGATGTACCGCGAGGGGCTGCGCGAGCTCGCCACCGGCATCCAGGGCGTGCCGGTGAAGCGCTTCGTCGACGAGCCCGAGCCCGAGGTCTTCGGCTCGCCGGTGCCGGTGCGCTTCGTCGCCGAGCGGCTGGCGACCAGCGAGTCCGCAACCGGCGCGCTGGCGATCGGCGACTTCGACGGCGACGAAAAGGCCGACGTCGCCTGGCTCGACCGCTCCGGAGCGCTCCACGTGCGCATCGACAACGCGACGGTCGTCGCGCAGGCGAAGGGCGAGGGCGCCGGCTCCGCCTCGCTCGACGCCGCCGACCTCGACAACGACGGCCACCTCGACTTGATCGCCGCCGGTCCTCGGATCGTCGTCTGGCGCAACATCGGCGACGGCACCTTCGAGGACGCGACCGAGGCCTTCGGGCTCGTCGGAAGGCCCGCCGGCAGCGTCGCAGTGATCGACTTCGACATCGAGGGCGATCTGGACCTTCTCGCCGCCCCGGGGGCGGAGACGGCCGATGCGCCACCGGCTCCCCGCTCGCCCGGCGGCCCTCCTTCCGGCTCCCCCGACCGGGGCGGCCTCGAGCTCTACCTGAACGCCCTCTCCGGCCCCCTCGAGCCGGTGGGCGAGCGGGTCTTCCGGGGGATCGCCGCCGGCGAGCTGCGCTTGCCGATCGTCTCCGACCTCGATCGGGACGGCGACCTCGACCTGGCGCTGCTCTCGCCCGAGGGGCCGGTCTGGCTCGACAACCTCCGGCAGGGGACCTTCTCGGATCGCAGGGAGGAGGCGGGTCTGGCTGGCTCGCCAGCCGGTTCCGACCTGGCTGCGGGCGATCTCGACGACGACGGCTGGCCGGACCTCGTAATCGTCGGCCGCGGTGTGCGGATGCTGCACAACGATGAGGGAGCGTTCAGGCTGTGGGGCGGCGCCCTGCCCGACCTCCGCCTGAGTCGGGTGCTGCTCGAGGACTTCGACAACGACGGGCGCCTCGACCTCGCCGCGCAGGGCGACGACGGAGTCCATGTCCTCGCCCAGGACCAGGCCGAGGGTTTCCGCAGCCTGCCGGTGGAGGGCGCGCCCGAGGGCATTCGCGGCCTGGCCGCCGGTGATCTCGACGCGGACGGCGACGTGGATCTCGTCGCCGTCACCGCCGAGGCGCTGTGGAAGCTCGCGAACGAGGGCGGCGACGCCAACGGCTGGCTGACCGTCCGCCTGCGCGGCCTCACCCAGGGCAACAGCAAGAACAACGCACTGGGCTTCGGGGCCACGGTCGAGGTGCGGGCCGGACGGGCCTACCAGATGCGCGAGGTCGCCTCCGACACGGTCCACTTCGGCCTGGGCGACGTCGACACGCCCGATCTGCTGCGGGTGGTGTGGACCAACGGGGTGCCGCAAAACCGCCTGGCGCCCGGGAGCAAGCAGCGGATCGTCGAGGAGCAGCTGCTCAAGGGGAGCTGTCCCTTCCTCTACGCTTGGAACGGCGAACGGATCGAGTTCGTGACCGACCTGCTCTGGGCGGCCCCGGTCGGGCTGCCGGTGGCGCCCGGAGTGTGGGCCTCGGCCGACCCCGGCGAGCTCGTCGAGGTGACGGGCGCGGCGCCACGGAACGGTATCTACGACCTGCGCCTGACCGAGGAGCTCTGGGAGGCGGCCTTCTTCGACCGCACCCGGCTCTGGGTGGTCGACCACCCGGCGGACGTCGAGGTTGCCAGCAACCTGCGCGTCCTGCCCGGTGTCGAGCAGCCGGAGGAGGTCCTGGCCACCCGTGACCTGCGCGCTCCGGTCGCCGCCTGGGATGCCGCCGGCGTCGAGGTGACGGACCGCGTGGCCCGGCGCGACGAGGTCTACGCCGACGGCTGGGAGGCGAGTCCCTACCAGGGCCTGGCCGCCGAGCCCTGGAGCTTCACCTTCGACCTGGGCGAGGCACCGGCGGCCCCGGTCCGGCTTCACCTGGACGGCTGGATCTTCCCCTCCGACGCCAGCCTCAACCTGGCGATGGCCCAGCGGAGCGACCTCGAGCGCCGGCCGACCCGCCTCGAGGTCGAAACCGCCGACGGCTGGCTGCCCCTCGTCCCCGACCTCGGCTTCCCGGCCGGCAAGACCAAGACCATGGTGGTCGACACGCCGCCGCTGCCGCCCGCAGCGCGGCGCCTGCGCATCGTCTCCGACCTCTGGCTCTCCTGGGATCGCATCGCCTGGAGCACGGCGCCGGCCGACGGCGTACCGCGCGTCGTCGCCCGTCTCGATCCGAAGGTGGCGCAGCTGCGCTTCCGTGGCTACTCGGCGCCGGTGCGCCGGGCGCCCAACGCGCCGCACTCGTTCGACTACGCGGAGGCCTCCACGACACCGCGCTGGCTCCCGTTCCCCGGCCGCTACACGCGCTACGGCGACGTCGCCGAGCTCCTCGCCGAGGCCGACGACCGCTCGGTCGTGATGGCCGCGGGCGACGAGATCGCCCTCGCCTTCGACGCCGCCGAGCTCCCCCCGCCCCCGGCCGGCTGGAAGCGAACGGTCTTCCTCGAGAGCCACGGTTGGGACAAGGATGCCGACCGCAACACCTGGGAGGCCGACCAGGTCGAGCCCCTCCCCTTCCGTGCCATGAGCGGCTACCCGTACGGCCCCGGCGAGGCCTTCCCCGACACCGAGCTCCACCGGCGCTACCGGCGGGAGTGGCTCACCCGGGTCGTCGAGCCGGAGGCGCCGGGAACGGCCGGCGCCCGCTAGTGTCCATCCGTCGTCCTCGACAGGACCCTGCCCGATCGTCATGATGGGAGGCGTCGACCCTGAAGGTCGACCCTGAAGGAGGTGCAGATGAAGCGGTTCCTGATCGAACGAGACATCCCGAAAGCCGGAGAGATGAAGATCTCGGAGCTGCGCGACGCCGCCCGCAGGTCCAACGAGGTGCTCGCGGAGCTCGGACCCACCATCCAGTGGGTGGAGTCCTACGTGGCCGCGGACAAGCTCTTCTGCGTCTACCTGGCCGAGGACGAGGCCCTGATCCACCGGCACGCCGAGACCAGCGGCTTCCCGGCCAACCGGGTGACCGAGATCCGCCGCACGATCGACCCGACCACGGCCGCCCTACACTGAGCCGCCGGCTCACTTCGTCAGCAGGCGCTCGATCTCGTCCAGGGCCCGAGGGTCGTCGCTATTGGCGAGCCAGAAGAGAGCCTGGCGCCGGACGTCGGGGTGGCGCGTTTCGCGCAGGACGCGGAGGAGGGCGTCGACGGCGCGCTCGCCGGGGAGCTGGCTCATGGCGAACACCGCCTGCTCGCGCACGCCGCGCTCGGCACTCTCTTCGGCGGCCTCCCAGAGGGCGACCTCGACGTCCGCCGCGCCGCCCTGGGCGAGCCAGAAGAGGGCCTGTGATCGAGTCTCCGGCCGCTCGGCCTCGGCGGCGAGCCGGAGCAGCCGGTCGTGGGCCGCGGGAACGTCGCTGACGCTCAGGCCGAAGACGATCTTCTCCTCGAGGTCGTCGTCGAGATCGCTCGCCAGGAGCCGGTCGAGGGCGCGGTAGCCCTCCTCCTCCCTCGCCTCGCCGAGCCAGAAGGCCGCGTTGCCGCGCAGCGCGTGGCGCGAGGCCGTGCGCACGAGGTCCTCGAGGACCTCCGTCGCGCGAGGCAGGTCATGGAGGGCCAACGCCGCCAGGGCGCCTTCCTGCACGCGCTGGCGCTCGCTGCCTCGGACGAGCCCCTCGAGGAAAACGAGGCTCTCCTCGGGCGCGACCCCGGCGAGCCAGGTGAGCCGCTCGCCGTCGCGCCGGACCGGGCAGGCGTCGCCGACCATCCAGAGCTGGGCCGACTCGCCCTCTCGCCGCTCGACGAGGACCACGAAGGAGGGCGCCCCGGGCTGGAGAGGCACCGCGGCGTCCCGCTCTCCCACGTTGAACCCGCCCGCCGGCGCAGCCAGCGAGCAGGCCCGACGGCGCCAGTCGCCGTTCCAGCAGCAGAGATCGCGATGCCGGTCGCTCGGCGCCGCCCAGGCGACCCAGCCCTCGTCGATCGCGTCGATGGCGTTCAGCAGGCTCTCGCCGGGGGCGAGCTCGCGACGCTCGCTCGGCTCGATCCCGGGCGGCTGGGCGGCGACGCCGAGATCCACGAACAGCGGCGCGGTGAGGCAGATGCCGATCAGCCGCCAGTTCATCGCTCGAGGATCTCCGAGAAGAAGCGCTCGGCCGCCTCGGAGTCGATGAGCGCCAGGTTGCGCAGCGCCTCACGCTTGAGGTCGCGGTCCGTCTCGCTGCGAACGATCTCGAGCAGGGACTCGGCGTCGCCGGCCACCATCAGCGCGCCGAGGACCTTCTCCTTGATGCGCCGCTCGGGGTCGCGTCGGTAGAGCTCCAGGAGCACGCCGGAGGACTTCCGTCCCGTCACCCCGAGCAGGCCGATGATCTTCTCCTGCTCGTCGGGGTCGCTGGTCCTCTCGAGAGCCTCCTCCAGGAGGCCCGCGTCGCCCGACACCACCGCCGTCTCGAGCAGGGCCTCGCGCAGCTCGGGATCCGTCTCGGCAGCGTAGAGCTCGCGGATCTCCCGTCGAGCGCCGGAGACGCCCAGCATGTGGATGGCGTGCTTCTCGAGCTCGGGGTCGCTCTCCAGGCGTGCGATCTCGAGCAGACCGTCGCGTCGTCCGGCGACCATCATGGCCTCGAGCACCGCCTCCTTGACGTCGGGCCTCGGATCGCGCCGGTAGAGGGTCAGCAGGTCCTCGCTCGTGCCCCCGGCAACTCCCATCAGATGGATGGCCTTCTTCTGCTCCTCCGGATCCGTCGAGCTCTCGAGAACCTGCCGCAAGAGCTCGCGGTCGCCGGACACCACGGTGCTCTCGAGCAGTGTTTCCTTCAAGTCGGGGTCGGTCTCGTTGGCGTAGAGCTCGCGGAGCCGCTCGCGGCCGCCCGCGACGGCCAGCATCTGGATCGCGCGCTTCTTGAGCTCGCGGTCGCCCTCGTCCGCGGCGATCTGCCCGAGCTCGAGACGGTCCCCGCCCACCATCATCGCCTCGAGCACCGCGGCCTTGACCCCGTTGTCGGTCGCCGCCCGGTAGAGCTCCAGGAGCTCCTCGCCCGGCGCGCCGGAGACGCCGAGGTAGTTGATCGCCTTCATCCGCAGCTCGGGATGGCGGTCGCCGGCGGCCACCTCGCGCAGGATCCGCCGCCCCTCCCGCCCGCCACCGTTGGCGAGAACGAAGAGAGCACGCTCCTTGAGCTCGATCGGCTGGTCGCCGGCGAGGAACTCCTCGAGCACCGGGACCGCGCGCTCGGGGCTGGCGTTCATCAGGCTGTTCAGCGCGTAGAGCTTGAGCTCGGTCTCCTCGTCCAGGTCCGGCCGTCCGGCATGGCGGTCGCGAACCTCGCGACCTGCCTCGGCCGGTTCCTCGCGCCGCTCGGCGTTCTCCTGGCCCAGCGCCCGCCGCACCGCCTGCTCGTCCGGGGGGCGGATGTCGAGCTCGAGGGCCTTGGCGTCGTCGACCCAGCTGCTCTCGGGATACTCCGCCTGCAGCCGACGGACGCCCTCGAGGGCGTCCAGGCTGTGCCCACCCCGGTGCTGTGCGTAGGCCTTCCAGTAGAGGGCGCCGGCGGCCTCCTCTCCTCCCGCCGCGACCACCTGGTCGAAGAGGCCCGCCGCATCGTCCCAGCGCTCCTCTTCGAGGGCCCTGCGAGCCTGCCGATAGGTCTCGCTGCGACCGGTTCCCACGGTCGGCGCCGGCTCGAGGCTCATGTCGAAGGCCGCCCGCACCTGGCCCCCGGTCAGGGTCAGGAGGCTGAGGATCAGAAGGACTCGAAGCAGAAGGACTCGAAGGTTCATCGTGCACCTCTCAAACATCGGCGCCGCCACGGGCACCGGTCGTGGTTTCGTGCTTCAGGCGGGAGCCGACGACACGGATCTTGAAGAGGGTGTCCCCCCGCTCCAGCCGCGAGCGCAGGTCGGCAAGATCGCCGTCCGAGAGCTCCTCCGGCGCGTGGGAGAGCTCGACCAGGACCGGCTCGAGCTGCGCGAGGAACCATGCGACCTCGGGCGCCCCCGAGCGCTCGGCGGCCTGGCGATAGAAGCGGGAGGCGGTGGTCAGCTCCTCGGCCCACTCGCGCTCGACGCTGACGTCTCCCTCTCCCGCGCCGCGGTTCACTAACTCGGCGAGCAGCATCTCGGTGCGGTCGAGGTGATCGGAGACGGCCAACAGCAGCACGCGGGGGGCGCCCTCGTCCTCCCCGGCCGTCACCGCCGGGGTGCTCGCCCGCCAGAAGCCTCCGACCCAGAACGACGCCCCGACGAGCAGGACCACGCCCGCGGCCGCCGCCCACTGCCAGATCCTTCCCTCACCGACCGGGAGCCGGAGCAGCCGCCCGGCACCCGCGGAGCGCTCGGGCAGGCGCCCCTCGATGCGGCGCCAGACCTCGGCGCCGTAGCCCTGTGGACGCGCCGGCGTCTCCGCCTCGCGCGGCACGGCGTCGAGGACGTCGCGCAGGCGGCGCCAGCGCACGGCCACCTCCGGATCATCCAACGCCGCGTCGATCTCCGCGGCGCGGTCCGACTCTCCGTAGTAGTGCAGGATCAGCTCCTCATCCGACGGCGGCTTCATGGTCCTCTCCCAGAAAGGGCTCGAGCCCGCTGCGCAACTTGCGCACGGCTCGGAACACGGCGTGCTTGGTAGCGCTGGTGCGAGTGCCCAGGACCTCCCCGATCTCCGCGATCGAGCGTCCCTCCATATGGCGCAGGACGAAGCTCGCCCGCTCCATGGGAGTGAGGCTCCGCAGCAGCTCGAGGGCCTGTCGTCCCAGCTCTCCGCTCACCGCCAGGCGGTGGGGGTCCGGCGCCTCGCTCGCGCCCAGGGTCTCCTCGCCGGCCTCCGCCGGCGGCGGCTCCGTGGAACGGCGGCGCTTACGTCTCATCAGGTCGATCCCCCGGTTCACCGCGATGCGGTAGATCCAGGTGCTGAAGCGAGCGCGGAAGTCGAAGCGCCCGATCCGCTCCCAGGCCTTGAGGAACGTGTCCTGGACGACGTCCTCTGCCAGGGCCTCGTCGCCCGTCACCCGATAGGCGACAGAGAAGAGGTAGCGGCCGTGCCGCTGGACCAGCTCGCCAAAGGCCTCGCTGTCGCCGCGCTGCGCGCGTTCGACCAGCTCCGCGTCGTTCGGCTCCATACACACCCTTGGACGCCCGCCGCGAGGAACGGTTGGGAGCCGTTAGTCCAGGCGGACCTCGACCTCGCCGACGCCGAGGTCGACATGGACGCGGGCGTCGCCCGGGCCATCGTCCCAGAAGAGCTCGCTCCCGACCAGGAGGGAACGACTGCCCTCGGCCCGGCCATCGGGGAAGCGGGCGTTGGCATCGCCGACCCCGACATCCACGCGCAGCGTCCGGACCGCGGCGGCAGGCATCGCGATCCAGACCTCGCCCACGCCCATGTCGATCGTCAGGTCGGCGGTCAGCCCGTCGATCTCGAGCTCCCCGACTCCCATGTCCACGGTCAGGGGCCGGGCGCTCGGTAGGTGGACCTCCCCCTCGAGCTCCAGGCTGTCCCACAGCCACTTCGGGTGGCGGTCGACCTCGAGCGTCAGCCGGCGCGCGCCCTCGTGCGCGACGAGCTCGATCTCCTCCATAGCGTCGCGGCACCGCGCCGTGCTCCGCTTGCAGCGGATGTCGATCTCGATCTCCAGCGCGTCACCCTCCGCCCCTACGAAACGGAGCTCGCCGACCGGGAAGTCGAGGCGGACGTCCTGATCGCCGGTGAGACGGTAGCTCTCGGCGATCGTCCGGTCCGCGGCCGCGACCGGAGCGGCGAGCGCGGCGATCAGGGCCAGGCTGGCAGGAACGGCTCGGAGCATGGGCACCTCCTCCGCCCAGACCTACGGTGCCCCGCCCGCGCTGGTTTCGCCCCCCGCCGTCTCGGCGAGCAGCCTCTCGAAGCCCGCCTCGTCGAGGACCGTCACGCCGAGCTCCTCCGCCCTGTCCAGCTTCGAGCCGGGATCGGCGCCCGCGACGACGTAGTCGGTCTTCCGGCTCACCGACGACGTCACCCGCCCACCGCGACCCTCGATCGCCTGCCGAGCCTCGTCGCGCGTGAGGCCCTCCAGGGTCCCGGTGAGCACGAAGGCGAGACCTTCGAGGGGGCCTCCGCGGCGTTCGGGCTCACGCTCCCGCGGCA
>Ga0299913_10003341_pt1 | contig 13077 bp, 9 predicted proteins | sample RVTome_9_FD_201360 | JGI IMG/M metagenome (GOLD analysis project Ga0299913, IMG submission 201360) | Soil microbial communities from uranium-contaminated site in the Upper Colorado River Basin, Wyoming, United States - RVT155D38 (version 2) ... | reverse complement strand
CAGCAATCCGGTGAACGGCGCCAGAAGAGTTCGGAAGTCGTGGGTGAGGAAATACGCGATCGTTCCCAGTATCGCGGGCGCCTCGACCAGAGCCCAGATGCCGATGGCTCGCGCTAGGTTGGTGCGCCACCACTCATCCTGGGATACGCCGGCATGCGGAGTCAATCTGCCGGCGGTGTACATCGCGGCGCCGAACAGAACGGCACTCACCGCAGCCAGACCCACATACAACACCCGGCGATCGGGGATCGCCGAGATGGGCATGGATGTATTGGTACCCACGTACCACGCGACCCCCCAGAACAGCACTACTCCCAGGACCAGCGCGGCGTGAATGATTCTGGCAGTGATGGCCGGCGAGACCGGAGCGGTGGGAGGCATGCTACCTCCGGGCCACCCGGTAGAGCAGCGCGCCCAGCAGGGCGAACATGACAAGCGAGACCAGGCTGCTGGTGGCAAAACCCCCCAAGGCTCCCTGCAACCCGACCATGTGGGCGAGATAATCTGCGGCCGGCACCTGGGCCGCCTCGGCGCGTTTGACCATGAACGCGGCAACCCCCGCGATTGTCACGCCGGCGATTGCTCCGCCGGCAATGAGCCCGCTGGCATAGAGCACCCCCGGGCCCGACTCGACTTCGGCGATGGAGCGCGCGCCGCTCTTGAGGCGGCGCTCGACCAGCCAGCGCACCGCTCCGCCGATGAACATCGGAGCCGAGGTGGATATCGGTAGGTACACGCCGACCGCGATGGGGAGCGATTGGAGTCCCATTAGCTCGATTGCAATGGTCAGAAAGACACCGATCAGTACCAGCCCCCACGGCAGCCTCTGGGTCAGGATCCCATCAGTGACCAGCGCCATGATCGTGGCCTTGGGGGAGTCGAGCTTGGTGACCGGCTTGCCATCGATCTCGCGGACTCGGCCCCCGATGCCCGGATCCACCAGGTAGGCCACTTCACGGGTCTCCGGGTCGAGCAGATACTTGCCCGGCTGGATTCCCTCTGTCGGCAGGTTGACGCGTACCACGTCCCATTCCCGACCGTCGTGCCGCATCCGCTCACCGAGGCTGGTGACGGACCGGTCGCGAGCGTCCGGAGCCGCCGCCTCGAGCGCTACCCCGGGATGAGACTCCGGCACGACATTGGTGTAAGTGGTGTTGAGCAGGGAGATGGTCCAGCCTATCGCCAGCGCGGAGGTCATGGCCCCTACCATGATCGCGATCTGCTGCCGTTTCGGGGTGGCGCCGACCAGAAACCCGGTCTTCAGGTCCTGGCTCGTGGTGCCGGCGAGCGCGGCCGATACCGCAATCACGGCCGCGATCGAGATGGCGGCCACCCGGTAGTCTACCCCGGTCCAGCCGATCAGGAGGAAGATGGAAGCCGTGCCGATAAGGGCGGCGATGGTCATCCCCGAGATCGGATTGGCGCTGACGCCGATCACACCCGTGATGCGGGAGGAGACCACCACGAAGAAGAAGCCGAAGATGATGATCAGAACCGCGCCCAACAGGTTGACGCCAACCTGCGGGACCAGTGTGAGCACGAGCACCAGGCCGATCGAGCCGGCGATGGTTACCCAGATGGGCAGGTCGATGTCGGTCCTGAGCCGGCTGCTGAGCTCACCGGCGCTGCGCCGGAGATCCTGAAACCCCGACCGGAACGCTCCGATGATGGTCGGCAGCGCACGCAACAACGCGATGATCCCGGCGGACGCCACCGCACCGGCGCCGATGTAGAACACGAACTCGGCGCGCACCTCGTTCGGGCTCATGTCGCGGATGAGCTTGGTCTCGGCGAAGATCGGCTGGGTCAGCCCTGAGCCGAAGAGAGTGATGGCCGGTATGAGGACCAGATACGCCAGCGAACCACCCGCGAACAGGTATCCGGCGATGCGCGGGCCGATGATGTAGCCGACACCGAGCAGCTCGGGCGATACCTCGGCCGAGATTGAGGCGTTCTTGTAGAACTGCGAGACCCGGCCGGGATACTCGTGCCAGAGCTTCAGCCCGGCCATGAGGAACTTGTAGACAAAGGCGATTCCGAACGCCTGGAACAGCAGCCGGGCCTGAAGCCCGCCCTTGTCTCCCGCCACCAGCACCTCGGCGCACGCGGTTCCCTCGGGGTAGGTGAGGTTGCCGTGCTCCTTCACGATCAGCGCCCGGCGCAGCGGAATCATCATCAGGATTCCGACCAGGCCACCGATCACCGCGATCACCGCCACCTTGCTGACGTTCAGGTCGTAGCCCATCAGCAGGATGGCCGGAAGGGTGAAGACGATTCCCGCCGCTATGGACTCACCTGCCGAGCCGGTGGTCTGGACGATGTTGTTCTCGAGGATCGTGGACTTCCCCAGGGTACGGAAGAAGGCCACCGCCAGAACCGCGATGGGAATGGAGGCGGAGACGGTGAGGCCGATCTTGAGAGCCAGGTAGACGCTCGATGCGGCGAAGATGATCCCGAGGACAGCGCCCAGGATCACGGCCCTTGCTGTCAGTTCGGCCGGAGACCGCTCGGCCGGGACGTAGGGCTTGAACTCAGGAGTGGCCGGAGGAGTCGTGGGCCGGATCTGGGTCGCCATGCATAGCCTTGGTTGGATTGGGACGGCTGCGGGAAGCGTTGAAAGTAGGGGGCGTCTGCGGGCACGTCCAGCCAAACGAACCCCAGGGCAGAGCCTGGCAACAGAATCGTTGCTTTATTGGATACCCGGGGGTACTATAGGGGCGCCTCGAGTCGGAGTTCCTTGACAGGCCATCTCTGCTGGCCGCTACTCATGCCGAGGGGAGTGCGGGTCAAGTGGATCGTAGGGTACAACTGCAATTCCCTGCAGCAGTTACGGAAATAAAGAGCGGTATGCGACCTTGACGAATGGACCTTTGGGGAACACCTTCTCAGTGTCGGTTCTACTTCCAGGCCCGAGCCGCAGTGCACGAAGTAACCCTCCAGAGCAAGCACACGTGAATTCAGCAATTTTCATCCGGTCAGCAAGGCCGGCCCACAAAAATCTCTGCGGTTCGATAGGATCGTTGCTCGCTCCACGAGCAGCCGATGTACAGCCCTCCCTTCGTCCCTTGATCCAAACTCCCCTACTCGACCTCAATGGTTTCACCCAGCCCCCAACCAAGGAAGCTGATCAATGACGCGAAAAATTAGACTGTTGGCTGCCGCAGTCCTCGTACTCGGGGCCTGTAGCGATAAAGATTCCGCGCCGACTGATCCGAGCGAGGTATCTGCAGTGGCCGTCAGCAACGCCTCTCCATCTTACGTAGTTGCATTTTCGTCGAAGGAGACCGCGGAGGTCAAAGCAGCCATCGAGCGGTCGGGGGGGAAGGCCGTCTACCTCTCCAAACGCGCCGGATTGGGAACTGCGGAGTCAGCGGATCCGGCATTTGCCGACAAGCTGAAGACCGAGCGGGGTATCCGGGCTGTTGCCATGGATACGGTAGTTCAGTGGATCGATCCGAATGAACGTGTTACAGAAGGGGGCAGTGTTACAGGAAATGCCCCCCGTGTTAGAGAAACGACCCATGGAAGCAACGAAACCTTTTTCAACGCACAGTGGGCGCCGCCGTCTATCCGAGCCGACGATGCTTTGGACGCAGGGGCCACGGGCGCCGGAGCCCGCGTAGCTGTCCTCGATGGCGGGTTGAACAATACGCATATCGATCTCGACAACGCCATCACAGTCGACGAAGCGAACTCCAGATCATTTGTCCCGACCTTCCAGTACAACCAGGATGCACCATGCGGCGCGCCTGCATGCTTCTCTCATGCGACCCATGTTGCCGGAATCATAGCGGCTGAGGACGACGGGGTTGGAACCATCGGGATTGCCCCAGGTGCCACGATCGTTGGGGTCAAGGTGCTCCACGGCGGCAGCGGATCATTTGGCAGTATCATAAGCGCCATCGTCTACGCGGCCAGTCCAGATAACACGCCTGAAGAGGACGGCGGCGGAGCGGGCGTACACGTCATTAATATGAGCCTTGGCGCCCAGTTTCCCTCGGGTAGAGACAGCAAGGCTCGCGCACTCAAAGAGTTGATGGATGAGGCAACCACGTTCGCACATGAGCAGGGAGTTCTCGTCATAGCTTCTACCGGCAATGGCGATAGGCAGGGCCGCGGGATCGATCACGACTTGGGGCAGTGGTTTACTCTTCCTGCTCAGTCGGAACATGTAGTCGGCGTCTCGGCGTTGGGTCCGGTGGGCTTTGCACTGAACCCTCCCATTCCCACCAGCGACGACTTCCACCGTCTAGCGTCGTACTCCAACTTCGGAACAAGGATCGTTGATCTTTCCGGCCCGGGCGGCGATTTCGTGCTCCCAGGAGATGCGGTTTGCTCGCTGCCTCGAGTTCCCACCGGGTTAATCACGAATTTCTGTTGGGTCTTCGACATGGTTATGAGTCCCGCGAGCCTGGGCTCCAATACCGGGTACTCCTGGGCAGCAGGTACCAGCATGTCCGCACCCGCGGTCGCGGGGGTCGCTGCGCTCGTAATCGGCACAAAAAACATTACAGACGCCGACGATGTCTTAGAGGTCCTGATAAACACGGCCGACGATCTCGGCGCACCTGGATTCGATCCGGCCCATGGGAACGGCAGGGTGAACGCGTTCGCAGCAACTCAGTAGCGGCTGAACGTCCGCCAATTCTCTAGTTGGCAGGAGTTTGCTCAGCGAGTACGAGTAGAGGAAGGCCGGCCGAGTGGCGGGCCTTCTTCATTTCAGATAATGTATGGACCAGTAGGCGGCTTCAATCTGGAGGTCGAATTGCTCTGGACCGTCTTTGTAATTCTGCTGGCGCTCTGGCTCCTGGGCATCGTCTCGGCGAACACCTTTGGCGGGTTCATTCACGTCCTGCTCTGGGCCGCCATAGCGGTGGTGCTGCTCCGCGTGATTCAGGGGCGGCCGAAGGTCAGCTGACCTATGACATTCTCGAATGAAAACGGCCCAGCACTCGCTGGGCCGTTTGCGTGACGCTGCCTCAAATCACTCCGTGCCGGCTTCGACTCCCGTGCTGTCGGCCGGATTGGCCGCCCTGGTCCACCACTCGGGCGGTGAAGTGTCGTCGCTTCCGAGCTGCGGTGGCTCCGCGGTAGAGGTATCCGCCGGAATCACGACTCCGTTCGCGCCCAGCAGGCGGAACAGCTTCCACTGCTCGGTACGCGCCGCTCCGGGGCGTGAGCCGTTGTACATGAGGGATACTACGAGAGTGCCTTCCGGGCGGCCAAGATAACCCACCAGGGTGGACGCGCGCCCCAGGGTACCGGTCTTGGCCCGCACTACACCCTCACCCGGAAACCCGGTGTTCAGTCTGCGCAGCGTTCCCGTCCCGTTCGCGGGCAGGAGCTGGGGGAAGTTCTGGCCTGCGGCAGTGGCCGGGAACTTGGTCAGGTAGGCGACGAAGGCCGAGGGACTGACTCGGTCGTCATAGGAGAGTCCGCTGCCGTCCACCAGATGTACCCCCTGCTGCTGTCCGATCACCTTGAGGACGTGGGCGGTCAGGTTGGCCGGGCCCTGGGTCGGCCCCGCGGCCCACTGAAGCAGCAGCTCGGCGCCGAGATTGTGACTCCGGCGGTTGATCTCACTCGCGAGTGAGTCGAGGGGCGGCGACGTCACTTCCGCCAGGACCTTGAGCGAGCCATCCAGCGGCTCGGAGCTCTTCTTGGTCCGGTTCCAGACTATGCCCGACTTCTTGAGCGCTGTGCCCCATGCGGCGCTCAGGACCGCCTTTGGGTCCCTCGCGGTGGTGGTAAGGCGCCGCGGGGCGGCTCCCACGCCGATGCTGCCGGCCACCACCCAGCCGCCGCCGGCGCGGGGTTTGAGCCTCAGGCGCGAGCGGCGGCCCTTGTTGGTGACTGCCGTGACCGTCACCAATGAGCCGATGCCGCTGGGAGCGGTCTCGATGAGCCTGGCGCGGTAACCGACCTTGCGACCTGGCCGGATCGTCAGCCAGACGACGTTCTCGTGGATCGTGAGTGGCCCCACGAGTGGAGCGAACAGCCGGCCGGAGTGTTTCCGCGACCAGACCTCCGGATATACTGCGGTAGCCGGGCCGGCGGCGCTCCGGACCTCCAGCGGCCCTGACAGGCGCTTTACTCCGGCACTGGCGAGTTGCACGGCCAGATCGTGGAGCGTCGGTCCAGAGCCCTCTGCCCGCTCGAGAGACGGATCGCCATTCAGCTCCAAAGCCCAGTTGCCGATCCACTCACCCCTGACCGTGTCGATTACACCCGCCCCGACCACCCGCGTGGACCGCCGGGCCGCGCCTCCGAGTACGCTGCGGGCATACCCGGTCGTGAACAGCTTGACCGCCGAAGCCGGCATCAGGGAGTGGTCCGGGTTCATGCTCCAGAGCATCCTGCCCGACTGGTCCGCGATGGCGATGCCCCACTGCCCAGGGGCGCTCCGGGCCGCGACTTCGTACCACTCCGACACCCCGGAGCTGAGCCACTGCTGGCCGGCCTGGGCCTCGAGATTGGAGGCGGGCGCGACCAGCAGGAGCGTCAACGAGAGTCTCAGGCGGCGCGAATTGGTCAAACCGATCACTGGCTTCCGGGTTGAGTTGTAGGTATCGAGTCGTCAGGTGTTGCGGCTGGTGGCCGAAACTGTGCCGAAGTAACTCGCACTGCAGGGCCGGAAATCTACCAGCCTTCCCCAATGCGGAGTCAAGTGGTAGCTGCGAGGAATGGCTAGCAATTACCGGGCCCTGGGCGCTCCGTCGCTAGTCGAGAATGAGCTCCGGGTGACTTGAGTCACAGAACCGCCCTAGCCTCAGGGATATCATGTCCGGAACGCGGGACCCAGGGATTTCACTGTAGAGCGATCTGAGGAGGTCGAATGAGATTACACGATTCCACACGCCTTGCCGCCATGGCCGTACTGGTCGGCACATTGGCGTGCGCTACCAACACGGCACGCGAAGCGGATACCGATGAGACCGCCGCGGCCAGGGATACAACGATGGCCGATACGCTGGGTGGCGAGCAGAATCCACCGGGCTACAGGGGCATGGAGCGGGACACCACTATCGCGCCCACCGATCAGGAGGCCACTGACACGTTCCTCGAGAACCAGGGTACGGGTCAGGCGCAAGACACCGCCGGCTATACTGGGATGGAGCGGGTAGATACAACCGGGCAGGGCCAGATGGATACCACCGGTGCAGGCGCCGGGGTCCAGGATACTTCCGGAGCCTGGGGGACAGATACTACCGGGGCATATCAGACCGACACGACCGGAGCGTATCAGACCGATACGACCGGAATGGATCAGAGCGTGAACCCGAGTGGCACCGATACTACGGGCTGGTCGTCTACCGGTGATACTACCGGTTACGGTGATACACAGCAGAACCCAGCGGACACAACGACCTCCCGTTAACAGCTAGACGCTCCGGGTCCCAATTCGGGGGCGCCATAAGTGGCGCCCCCGAATTTTTTCACCCGGTGTGTGAGGAAACGCACAGGTGATACCCTGTGAGCCCACTCACGAACGAGCGCGCCGTCAACTCACGGCGGTTGGGAGACAGAGCGGATAGAGTGCGGCTCTGAAGAATCGCGACTTCATAGCGAGACCGCTACAAGTGGAGGATATATAGATGTACTACCTGATCCCCAGCCGCTCGCTGCTGCAAGGCGTCATGGCAGGCGCGCTGGTCCTCGCGGGAGCCGGCGCGTGCGCCCGTCCGGACCAGAGCGAAAGCGGCAGCAACACGGCGGCCATTGGCCAGGACACGACGCTGGCTGGAGCCAGCACAACCACTACGGGCATGGACACGGTGGCCGGCAGCGACACCTTGACGGCAGCCGGTAGCAGCATCGACACCGGTGGAGCCGCCGGTGACACCGCTCCCGCGCGTCTGGAATCGGATGCCCCCCGCGCGGCCACGGCCACTCCTTCGGCCGAGCGAAACGATACCTCGATTCAGCCCGATACCTCGGCGGCCGGATATCGCGCCATGGAATCGGATACCGCGGGCCTCCCGGCCGAGTCTGATTCCGCCAGGGTGACCGAGGACACCAGTGAGATCTCACAGCTGAGTGTCGACACCGCAGCGGTCGAGACCGCCGGCGCGGTACCGCCGCAAGACACCATCTCGACCGAAGTCGCGGCGGCGCAGGATACCGCCCCGCAGGCTGCCGATACGGTAACCATCGCGTATTCCGATACGGCCACCGGGTACGCCGATACGGCCTTAGCCACGGCTGATACAGGTGCTGCTATCCAGGCCAACGTGGACACTGCAGAGGCAGAGTTCGAAGTCACTGCCGATGGTCGCGTCTCTGCCGGAGTAGCGGTGGCGGACACCAGCGGGAACGCCGGGCGGATCCGTCCACCCGAGGACTCGACCGAGATCCTCGGTCAGGTAACGACCGATACCACCGTGGCCGCGGAAGCCGACACTATTTCGGATCGCGTTCGCCCGCCTGAGGATTCCACGGAGCTTCGCAATGTTGACGTTGCGGAAACGGCGGATGAGGAGCCGGTCGCCCCGGCCGAGCAGGAGATAAGCGAGGATCGTGACGCGGCAGGCGCAGCCGCCATAGAGACTAACGTGACCGGCAGCGAAGCCGTCGCCTTGATCACGCGTCAGGGCGCCCGGTGCAGCATCGTGGACCCGGAGTCGGACGAGGAAGTTCGCTGGGACATGTCCAGCACTCCGGTGACGCTGAATCCCTGCGGGCTGGGGAGCATGGTACTGTCGAGGATTTGGGTGGAGCGGTAGTAAGTGGGTAGGCAAGAGCGACGAGGGGGCCGGAGCGCGACTTGAGCTCCGGCCCCCTCGCTGCGCTCAGGGTGACATTTCCCGGTATCACCCTTACCCGCTTACCCGCGTACTCGCTTACCCGCCTACCTCAACAACCCCTTCGCAATCGTCTGCAGCTGCATGTTGCTGGTCCCCTCGTAGATCGTGCCGATCTTGGCGTCCCGATAATACTTTTCGGCCGGATACTCCTTGGAATACCCGTACCCTCCGAACAGCTCGAGACACGCAGAGGTAATCCGGTCTGCCACCTGTGAGCTGAACAGCTTGGCCATTGCGGCCTGCTGCGCGAACGGCTGGCCCGAATCCTTGAGCCGGGCCACGTTGTACACCATGAGGCGGGCGGCCTCGAGGTCGGTGGCCATCTGGGCCAGCTGAAACTGCACCGCCTGAAACTCCGCGATTGCCTTGCCGAACTGGCGCCGCTCCTTCACGTACGCGGTAGCGGCCTCCAGGGCGCCGCTCGCCACACCGATCATCTGCGCCCCAATTCCAATGCGGCCCTCGTTCAGGGTCTCGATGGAGATCTTGTAGCCCTGACCTACCGGACCCAGCACGTTCTCCTCGGGGACCAGGCACTCCTCCAGAATCAGCTCGGTGGTGCTCGACGCCCGGATGCCGAGCTTGTTCTCCTTCTTGCCAATGGAGAAGCCCGGAAAACCGCGCTCGACCAGATACGCGGTGATGCCCTTGTATCCCTTGGACGGATCGGTGTTGGCGAACACGATGAAGAGCCCGGCCTCGGCCCCGTTGGTGATCCAGAACTTTCGTCCCGTGAGAGCCCAGCTCTTCCCCTTGAGCTCGGCCCTGGTGGCCAGCGCGAATGCGTCACTCCCGCTGCCGGGCTCGGAGAGCGCGAACGCTCCCAGGAGTTCACTGGTCAGGCGGGGGAAGTATCGTGCCTTTTGTTCGGTGTTGGCCCAGCGAAGAAGGGCATTGTTGACGAGGGTGTTGTGGACGTCCACGTAGATGGCGGCCGAGGCATCCACCCGGGCCAGCTCCTCGATGGCCAGCACCGCCATGAATATGGTGCCGCCGCTGCCGCCGTACTCTTCCGGCACCTCGATGCCCATGAGGCCGAGCTCGAAGAACTTGGGAATGAGATCCAGCCGGAACTGGGCCGCCTCATCCATCTCGTGCACGTAGGGGCGAACCTCGGTCGCGGCGAACTCGCGGACCGCATCGCGGAACATGGTTTCTTCTTCAGACAGTACGGTCAGAGCCGGGGCTGCGCTGGCGATGTCGGGCATCTCGTAAACTCGCTGGGGAGAGGTGCGCGTCGGAGGGAACTTACTCTGATTAGCTTCCTTACCACCATGTCCGAACCAAAGCCTGCTCCTGCTGCGTCCGTGCTCCAGCGTTTACGGGAAGACCGCCCGCTCGCGACGGTTGAGCTGCGGCCACCCCGCACGGGCCTCTCCTCTGCCGACACCATGGAGCTCTGGATCGACATGTATCATTCGATCCAGCGGCTCACCCGTCACGACACGATCATATTTCTCACGGATAACGCCGTCGGCCTGTCGGAAGAAGAGAACCTGGCTCACTTGACCGCCAATCTGGCGGGGGATGTCGCCACTTCCCGGATAGTCCCGTTCCTGACGTCCAAGCACTCCATCGAATACTGCCTGATGCACGCCTCACGAGCCGCCTCGTATGGGTTTGAGGCGCTGACCGTACTGGGAGGTGATCACACGGTGGGGCCTCCGCGCTGCGTGCCACACGCGCGTGAGCTGCGTTCTCTCATTCGCCGGCGGGTGCCCCGGCTCGATCTCGGTGGCTGGGCCAACCCGCATCGCGCCGCGGCCGAGCAAGTGGACTACCTGCTGGACCGCCGCTTCGAAGCCGAGTTTTACCTGACGCAGGTGGTCTCCCACCATAGCATCCGTGCAGTGGAGCAGTTTCTCGTGGAGGCCCGCCGGCGCGGGGTCACGCAGCCGGGTGTCTTCGGCGTGTTCCTTTATCGGAGCGCCAACCCCGGCACCTTGGCACGATTGGCCGACTTTTTCCCGGTACCGGCGGCCGAGGTCACTCGAGAGTTCGAGGCGGGATTGACGCCTGAAGAGATTTGCGCGAAGACGGTTCGAGCCCTCCGGGAAGTGGGCGCGGACAAGGTCTATCTGAGCAATCTTGGCTTTCAGGGAGTAGAAACCCGTTACCGGAGGGTCCTCGAGCTGCTGTGAAGCTCAGCCGGTCATCGCGCCCTTGCCTTAAGGCTTGCCAGGACATCGATGGCGGCGCCGACCCGGCCGGCCGGAGCGGTCACCTGCACTCCTTGCACCAGGTCCTTGACCGCCTCAACCATCTCGGCCGCTATGGCGACCCCCTCGGCCCGAGCCGCCGCGGTGCCCCGCTCCTGGGCCAGCCGCATCCGCTCGATCACGGCCTGGGGCAGCTGTACCCCGGGAACCTCATTGGCCAGAAACTCGGCATTGCGGAGCGAGGCCAGCGGCCAAATCCCCGCTATGATCGGAATGGGTGCCCGGACACGCCCGAGGAAGCGCTCCAGCTGCGCGGCATCGAACACCGGCTGGGTCACGGCGAAGTCTGCTCCGGCCTCCACCTTCCATGCGAATCTCTCCAACTCATGCTCCAGGTCGGCTCCCTGGTTGAGGGCGACACCTACCACGAATCTGGTGGGCTCGCCGATGGGGTTGCCGCCTGGATCGAGCCCCTGGTTGAGCCGCCGGAGCAGGTTGGTGAGGCCGATGCTGTCAATATCGAACACCGCCGTGGAATCGGGGTAGGGACCCGTGGCGGGGGGATCGCCGGTGACGATCAGCACGTTGCGCAACCCGCCGGCCGCGGCGCCGAGCAGATCGCTCAGCATGCCCAGCATGTTGCGGTCACGGCAAGTGTAGTGAAAGACGGTCTCGAGGCCGACCTCCCGCTGAACGATCAGGGCCGCAGGCAGTACTCCCATTCGGCTTTGCGCCCTCGCACTGTCGAGGATGTTGACCGCATCCACCCCAGCCTCCTGGAGCGTCCGGCACTGCTCGATCATCCCGGCGGGGTTCCACCCTTTGGGCGGGAGGATTTCCACCGTGGTGATCAACTCGCCGGAAGCCAGCTTCCGGCCCAACCCAGAGCGCTGCTCCAGGGGAACCGCCTCCGCCCCCGCGGGGCTGCCGGGGCTGGTAGATGGAAGGCCCGCCGAGACGAAACGCGGCTGCAGACTGGCCACGTAGTCGTGGATTTTCCTGATGTGATCAGGGGTAGTGCCGCAGCACCCGCCGACAAAGCGAGCCCCGGCCTGGATCATCCTCCGGGCATACGAGCCCATGTATTCCGGGCTCGCGAGGTAGATCCGGCGGTCATTCACCGCCCGGGGCAACCCGGCGTTGGGCTGGGCCGATAGCGGGCGGTCGGTGCGCTCCACCATCCGCTCCAGCGCGTCGAGCATTGCCGCGGGTCCCACCGAACAGTTGAGACCGACAACGTCGGCGCCCAGCTCAGTGAGCTTCGACGCGATGGTCTCAACGGTGGTACCGTAGCTGGTACCACCGTCGTTACCCACCGTCATCTGTGCGATGACCGGGAGCTCGCTCAGCGCCTTTACGGCGCACAGAGCGGCTTCGACCTCCTGGAGGTCGCTGAAGGTCTCGAGGATGAATCCGTCAACCTCACCCTCCAGCAACCCTCGCACCTGGCGGCTGAAGAAGGCGATCGCTTCCTCCCGGGCCGTGGGCCCCCAGGGCTCCAGCCGAATACCCAGCGGTCCGATGGCACCAACCACGAGAGCCCGGCCATTCGCCGCCCGGCGGGCAATGGCCACGGCAGTGCGGTTGATGGCTTCGGTCTGATCGTCTAGACCGTGGCTCGACAGCTTGAGCGGGTTGGCCCCGAAGGTGTTGGTCTCCAGAATCTCCGCACCTGCCTTCACGTACGCTTCGTGTACTTCCTGCACCAGCCCGGGATGGGTGAGGCTCAGCTCATCGTAGCAGACGTTTACAAACATTCCGCGGTTGTAGAGCATGGTGCCCATCGCCCCGTCCAGGACGTGGACCCGCTTGTCGGCGATGAGGTCAGCGAGCGCCTTCACTCGTTACCTCTCGTAGTTCAGGTTGGGGGAGAGCCAGCGCTCGGTCTCCATGACATCCATACCTTTTCGGCGGGCATAATCCTCGACCTGGTCGCGCTCGATCTTGCCGATGCCGAAGTACTGGGACTGAGGATGCCAGAAGTAATAGCCGCTCACCGAGGCGGTCGGCAGCATGGCGAAACTCTCGGTCAGAGAGATGCCGGCGTTCTCTTCCGCTCGAAGCAGATCGAAGAGCGTCCGCTTCTCGGTGTGGTCGGGGCAGGCGGGGTAGCC
>Ga0299913_10003339_pt1 | contig 13080 bp, 16 predicted proteins | sample RVTome_9_FD_201360 | JGI IMG/M metagenome (GOLD analysis project Ga0299913, IMG submission 201360) | Soil microbial communities from uranium-contaminated site in the Upper Colorado River Basin, Wyoming, United States - RVT155D38 (version 2) ... | reverse complement strand
GTGACCGGGTCCTCGCGGGACCACAGCGCGAGGCGCGGCTCGGCGTCGCCGTTGTGCAGCGCCTGCTCCGCGGCGCGCTGTCGGGGCAGCATCTCGGCGAGGAACTGCTCGGTCTCCGTAGCCATCACATCCTCCGATACTGTTAAACTATTATCAATACAGTTAGGATGCATCTAATGTCGAAGTCCGTCAAGAGGCAGAGGCAGTACAACTCGACCCGGCGTCAGGAGCAGGCCGCCGAGACTCGGCGGCGCATCATCCACGCGGCGCACGAGCTGTTCGTCACGAAGGGGTACGGGCGCACCACGATCGCCGAGATCGCCTCGAGGGCCGGCGTCGCCGTCGAGACGGTCTACGCGGCGTTCCGGAACAAGCACACGCTGTTGCGCCATGTCTGGTACGTCAGCGTCCGCGGCGACGACGAAGACGTTCGCCTGTTGGACCGGCCGGAAATCCGCGCCCTGCTCGGCGAACCGGACCTCGCGACCCGCTTCGGCCAGCACGCGGTCGTCGTCACCGCGGTGTTCCGGCGCATCGCTCCTCTGTTGGCAGCCCTGCACGGCGCCGCCGGGAGCGAATCCGCAGCCGCCGCGATGCTCACCGAGTGGGACGAGCGGCGACTCAACGCATGCACCACGTACGCCGAGGCCGCGGCCGCCACGGGACAGCTCGCGGTCAGCGAGACAGAGTGCCGTGACGTGCTGGCCGCAACCATGGACGGCGCACTGTGGCAGCGGCTCGTCGCAGAGAGCGGCTGGTCCGACGAGCGCTTCGCCGCCTGGCTCGGCCATCTCTGGACCTCGCAGCTGGTCAAGGCCCACCGTGCGTGACGGTGACGTCAACCGGTGCGTGCCTCCTCGAGGCATGGCCCAGCACGCAGCGGGACGTGCCCCGCGCCGGCACACCCACGCGGCTCCGCCCCGGTCTCAGGGAGGACCAGGGCGGAGCGTCAGGGAGAGGGTCAGACGCCGACCGTCTCCCTCGCCGGCGGGGCCAGCACCCTGGTGGCCTGCTCGAGCTTCGACCGGCCGACCCACACGAGGCCGCCGCCGAGGAGGATGAAGACCAGGCCGAGTCCGGCCAGCAGGCCGGAGAGCGCCAGGCCCATCTGCAGCGCGGAGTGGGTCACCGTCCCGACGCCGAGCTCACCGATCAGACCGTGTGCCGTACCGCTCCAGGCCATGTCGCGCGCAGGCCCCTCGAGGGGGTGCTCACGGTCGAAGTCGGTCCAGTAGCGACCGTCGATGTCGAACTCGTACGTTCCGGCCGCGAACTGCTCGCCGTTGTACTCGACGTCCTCGTCGAGCGTGATCGACTGGGTCCCGTACAACGTGTGGTAGGAGACGGTCGCCATCTGGTACATGTACTCGCTCGCCGTGTTCACCAGCGGGTCGTTCGGGTCGAGGTCGGACTCGACGACCGGGTACTTCCAGTCGTCGGTGAGCAGCGACATGATCGCCTCCGCTCCGGCGGTCTCACCGCGGTCGGTCAGCTCACCGTCCTCGTTGTAGGTCAGCTCGACGTTCTGCTCGGCACTGAAGGCCTGGAGCGAGCCGTACCCGTCCTGCACCTTGGCGAAGGCGACTCCACCCCCGACCAAGAAGCCGAGACCCAGCACGGCGAGGACGATTCCTAGAGTTTGAAGCCGCTTGCGCATCAGAGCACCCCTTGCAGTTGTTTTTCCGTTGCCTCAAGACTCGGGCAGGAGAGGGGTGCGGCGGAGGGGCACAAGGTCCCCTCGACGGAGGCCATCAGGCACCGAGATCGAGGGACAGCCTGCCCGGCCTGTCGACGGCTCAGGTCAGCCGCACGTGCACCTGCGGTCCTCGGGCACGTCGGCCATCACGTCGTCGACGTGCATGCCGCAACCGTCCCAGGTGATCTTCTTGCAGGTCGGGCAGGTCACGGGGAAACACATGGCAGCTCCAGAGAAGTCGTACGGCGTCTGACGGGCAGGATACCCCACAGGGTATGAACGTCGACTGTTCGAACGGGGACCGGACCGGGATCATTCCCGCAGCCACGACCGTTCATGCGACCCGGAAGCAGAACTGCCTACGTCGTCACTCCATCAGCTCTGCTTGAGGGGAAGGCCGGCCCCTCCGGCCATGTCGTACTCGTCGTCGACCAGGACGACGTCGCGTCCGGCCGCGGCGAGGAAGGACGCGGCGATGGACGCGCGGTACCCGCTGGCGCAGTGCACCCACACCTCACCCTGCGGCACGTCGCTCACCCGCCCGGCCATCTCGTGGATGGGCACGTTCACCGCGTCCTCGATGTGCTCCTCCTCGTGCTCCGAGACTCGGCGCACGTCGAGCACGACCACCTCGCGATGGTGCCGCACCTGGGCGAGGTCGGCGAACGTCGCGCGCGGATAGCTCCCGGGCCGATCGGTCGTCCACGACGCGGGTCCACCGGTGGCCGCAGCGGCGGGGCGGTCGATGCCGATCCTGACCAGCTCGCGCTGTGCCTCGGCGACCTGCTCCTCGGACTCTCCCAGCAGGGTGACCGGCGTGCCCCAGGAGAGCATCCAGCCCAGGTAGGTCGCGAACTGGCCGTCGACGCCGAAGTTGAAGCTCCCCGGGGCGTGCCCGGCCGCGAACGCGGTGCGCTCGCGCAGGTCGACCAGCCACTCTCCCGCCTCGAGCCGGCCACGCAGTTCCGCGGCGTCGGCACGCTCCGGGAAGGACAGGTCGGGGGCGCCCGGCCCCGCCGCGTTCGCGGGTGCCATGTGCACGTAGTAGGCCGGGTAGACGTCGAGCCCGTCGAGGATCTGCCGCACGTAGGCCTCCTCGCTCTCGGTCATCGCCGGGTTCGCCGTCCTCTCCCGGCCAATGGTGGACTCGTCGGGCTGGTCGTCGGCGGAGCCGGCCGCGCAGAAGCTGCCGAATCCGTGCGTGGGGAACACTGCTGCCCCCGCGGGAAGGTCGGCCAGCCGCCGGGCGGACCCGTGCTGCAGCCGGGCGAGCGTCTCGGTGTGCTCGGGCCCGAGGAGGTCTGGGCGGCCGGTCGCGCCGTACAGCAGCGACCCCCCGGTGAAGACGCCGACGACCTCCCCGTCCGCCTCGAGGACGAAGGAGAGGTGGGTGAACGTGTGCCCCGGCGTGTGCAGCGCACGCACCACCATCGCGTCGCCGACGGGGATCTCGTCGCCGTCGCGGACCGGGGTCCGCGCGAAGTCCACCTCGTCGTCGCCGCTGACGAGGTACGCCGCCCCGGTGCGCTCGGCGAGTGCGAGCCCGCCGGTCAGGTAGTCGTTGTGGATGTGGGTCTCCAGGACGTGGGAGATGCGCACGTCCTCACGGTCGGCGAGCTCGAGCACCCGGTCGATGTCGCGCTGCGGGTCGACCACGAACGCCACCTCACCGTCGTGGACGAGGTAGCTCCGGTCCCCGAGGGAGGGGGTGTCCAGGGTGCGGATCGTGAGGGCGGGGGTCATCTGCGCCTGCGCCTTTCGGTCGGGGTCACGGCCACCTCATACCCTACGGGGTATCATCGGACGGCACCATGGGGTACCCGGCTCGCGAGCGGGGTACCCCTGACAGGGTGGGAATGAACCCACACGGTGCCGGGTTATACCCCCGCAGGTATCACACTCGAACTCTCCGGAGGGACTCAGGACATGGCAACGATCAATCTCGGTGCGACCGACTTCGAGCAGACGGTGGCGGACAACGACATCGTGTTCGTCGACTTCTGGGCGTCCTGGTGCGGACCATGCCGACAGTTCGCCCCGACGTACCAGAAGGCCTCCGAGTCGCACACCGACGTCGTGTTCGCCAAGGTGGACACCGAGGCGGAGCAGTCGCTCGCCCGGGCCGCGAACATCACCTCGATCCCCACCCTGATGGCCTTCCGCGAGGGCGTCCTGGTCTTCTCACAGCCCGGCGCGCTCCCCCCGCAGGCCCTCGAGCAGGTGGTCACCGCGGTGAAGGGGCTCGACATGGAGGAGGTCCACGCGTCCGTCGCAGCACAGGAGGCCGCCGAGAACGGCCACGAGGAGAGCGCATGAGCTACGCCCTGAGCACCACCGTCGCCACGCCGTACGCCGAGACGGTGGAGTCGGTCCGCGCGGCGCTCGGCGACCAGGGGTTCGGCGTGCTGACCGAGATCGACATCAAGGCGACGCTGAAGCAGAAGCTCGACGTGGATGTACCGGCCCAGATCATCCTCGGCGCCTGTCGCCCGCCGCTGGCACACGCCGCACTGCAGGCCGAGCCGTCCATCGGCCTCCTGCTTCCCTGCAACGTGGTCGTCCGCGAGTCCGAGGGTGGCACTGTCGTCGAGGCGGTGGACCCGCAGACCCTGGTCACGATGACCGACAACCCCGACCTGCAGACGGTCGCCGACGAGGCCAAGCAGCGCCTCGAGTCAGCTCTGGCCGCGCTGTCCGCGTAGCTCACCTCACCAGAAGGAATCGCCATGGAACTGCCCCCGGAAGAGATGGTCGCGGTGATCAACCGCCTCAAGCGTGCGCAGGGCCAGCTCGCGGGCGTGATCAAGATGATCGAGGAGGGGCGGGAGTGTGAGGACGTCGTGACCCAGATGGCCGCGGTGAGCCGTGCGCTCGACCGGGCTGGGTTCGCCGTCGTCGCCTCGGGACTCAAGCAGTGCATGGTGCAGGAGGGCGACGCCGCCGCGCTCGACACCGCCAAGATGGAGAAGCTCTTCCTCTCCCTCGCGTGAGGTGACCACGATGGACGCCCACGACTGGGACCTCCGCTACGCCGAGTCCGACCTCGTCTGGTCCGCGACCCCGAACCAGCTCGTCGCCGGCGAGCTCGCGGAACTCCCGCCCGGGCGCTCGCTGGACCTGGCGGCCGGGGAGGGGCGCAACGCGTTGTGGCTCGCCGAGGGCGCGGAGTCCCTCGGCGTCAGGACCGCCTACGACGCCCTCGTGCGCCGTCGTACGCACAGCGCCTCGCTGCCGCCCGCCCGGGCACGCCGGCGGACGTCACGTCACGACAGCCACACCCCGAGCACGAGCGCGGAACCGACCGCGATCATGCCCGCACTGAGCAGCGCTGCCCGCAGTGCGAGGGTCTCGCCCGCCGCCCGCCAGGCACGGAACCCGACCACGACGGACGCGACCAGCGGCGCGACCACGGCGGCGTAGACGACCACCCCCGCCCACAGCCCGGTGGCCGAGAGTGCGGTCAGCGCCGCGATCCCGTCCACCAGGAGTACGGCGACGAGCCCGGCCGGCAACGTGAACGCCATCAGGCCCCACGCCCAGCGGACGTCCTCGTCCAGGTCGCGCGCGGCTGCCGACGCGTCGTCAGGGGTGTGGCGCCACAACACGTGGCGCGTCTGCCTCATGTCTCCCATGTGTCCCCACAGGACCGTCATCCTCATGACCCACCTCCAGGCCCCCGCACCTCAAGGATCTCTCGCGGAGGCGGGACACACCAGGGCCGTTGGGCCCGACCCTCAGGCCTGGGTGCGGGGCTCGTCCGGCGACTCGGGCTCGCCGTCGGACCCCTCCTCGAAGTCGACCTTTCTCAGCTGCTTGCGGAAGCTGAAGAACAGCACGACGAGCGCCGCGGCGAGCAGCAGGAACACGCTGAACCCGAGCCAGCCGGGCTTGACGTCGGCGGGGTCGGGGACTTCGTCGACGAGGGGGACGATGACGGCCCAGACTGCGGCCACGGTGCTCAGGGGGATCATGCCTCCATTGTCGCAAGCGCCTCGCGGACGCCGGCAAAGAGATCGGACTCGGGCAGCTCGGAGTCCACGTGGCTGCGCACCAACTCGTAGTCCTCGGTCGGCCACGCCTTCTGGTGCACCTCGAGCGGGCAGGCGAACCACGCCCCGTCCGGGTCGATCTGGGTCGCGTGGGCGAGCAGCGCCTGGTCACGGACCGGGAAGTACTCCGCGCAGGGCACCCGCGTGGTGATGCGGGCGGCGTGGACCGGGTCCGGCTTCCAGCTCGACAGTCGCTCCTCGTAGGGCGAGGTGAGGCCCCGCACGATCATCTCGTCGTGCAGCGCCTGGGTGCGGTCGCGGTGGAAGGTGTGGTGGTAGTAGAGCTTCATCGGCTGCCACGGCTCGCCGACGTGCGGGTAGCGGGTGGGGTCCCCGGCCGCCTCGAACGCCGCGACACTCACCTTGTGGCACATGATGTGGTCGGGGTGCGGGTAGCCGCCGTTCTCGTCGTAGGTGGTCACCACGTGCGGCTTGAAGTCGCGGATCAGCCGCACCAAGGGCTCTGCTGCCTCGTCGACCGGGACCGAGGCGAAGCACCCCTCCGGCAGCGGAGGACGCGGGTCCCCTTCGGGCCACCCCGAGTCGACGAACCCCAGCCAGTCCTGCCGGACGCCGAGGATGTCACGTGCCGCCTCCATCTCCTTGCGACGGATCTCGCTGATGTTCGCCAGGACGTCGGGCCGGTCCATCTTCGGGTTGAGGACCGAGCCACGCTCTCCCCCCGTGCACGTGACGACGTGGACGTCGACCCCCTCGGCGACGTACTTCGCCGTCGTCGCGGCACCCTTGCTCGACTCGTCGTCGGGGTGGGCGTGGACGTGCATCAGACGCAACATGGGGGCAATCCTAGGATGAGGGGGTGACGGACCTGGCGCGGCGATACGGAACCCCCCGACCGGTCCGGCGTCGACTGGTCCAGGCGGGCGTGGCGATGCTCGCCGCCGGGTCCCTCGCCTGGGTGGGCTGGGCCGTCCTGGAGCACGGCAGGCCCGCGGTCACCTCGGACCTGCGCTCCTTCGAGGTGGTCGACCAGCACAGCGCGACCGCGACCTTCACCGTCGTCCGACGTACCCCCGAGGTCGAGGCGTCCTGCCTGCTGCGCGCCCAGGCGACCGACCACTCCGTGGTGGGCGAGCTGCACGTCACGGTGGGGCCCGGCGGCGCGGACGTGCGCACGCTCACCGAGACCGTCCGCACCGAGCGTGAGGCCACCAGCGTCTCCGTCGTCGGCTGCCGCGCCGAGGGGCAGAACCAGCGCCGCTAGGGACGCCGGTTGCCGGATGGACGGTGCGCAGCCCCCGCCTGGGAGGGCGACGATTGGGTTTCACCGCCGGAGCGTTGGTAAACTGGTCCACTTGCCCTGACGCGGTCGGGGTACGACAGTCAGACCATGACCCCAGGACACACCGGGGCTTCCCACAAGCATCAGGAGCAGGACCAGTGACGCAGCCCAACGAGCAGAACGTGATCTGGCTGACCCAGGAGGCCTTCGACAAGCTCCAGGCGGAGCTCGAGAACCTCCGCGGGCCGGTCCGCACGGAGGTCATCGCCCGCATCAGCGCCGCTCGAGACGAGGGCGACCTCAAGGAGAACGGCGGCTACCACGCCGCTCGCGAGGAGCAGGGCAAGGTCGAGGCGCGGATCCGCCAGCTCGAGGACATGCTCCGCAAGGCCGAGGTCGGCGAGACCCCGCCCGACGACGGCATCGTCGAGCCGGGCATGAAGGTCACCACTCGCTTCGTCGGTGACGACCAGACCGAGGAGTTCCTCCTCGGTGCCCGCGAGATGGCCGAGTCGACCGACGACCTCGAGGTCTTCTCGCCGCAGTCGCCCCTCGGCTCCGCGATCATCGGTTTCAAGAAGGGCGACACCGTGACCTACGAGGCGCCGAACGGCAAGGAGCTCAAGGTGGAGATCGTCGACGCGGTGCCCTACGTCGGCTGAGCCACCTTCCCTGACCGCTGCCGCTGGTCACAGGCGACCGTCCCCGGACGCGTCACCTGTGGCCACGTCGCCGTTTTCGGGACCATCGGCCCATCACCGGCTCGGAGGTGTACGTCGACGGCGGGTACACCGCCCGCTGACCCCGGCCCACCGGGCGGCTAGCGCTGCTCGGTCACGTGATAGCCGCGCTCGCGGAGTCGAGCGAGCACCCGCTCCGCGTGCGCGGTGTCACGAGTCTCCACCTGCATCGCCACCTCGACCTCGTCGAGATGGAGGCTGGCCGAGGTCCGCTCGTGCACGACGTCGAGGACGTTCGCCTGCACGTCGGCGAGCTCGCCGAGCAGTCGGGCCAGTCCGCCGGGCAGGTCGGGGATCCGGACCCAGAAGTTGAGGTAGCGGCCCGCGGAGGCCATCCCGTGCCGGATCACCCGCATCAACAGCAACGGGTCGACGTTGCCTCCGGACAGCACCGCCACGACGGGAGTGGTGAACCGGTCGGGGTGGTCCATCAGCGCGGCGACCGCGGCCGCACCGGCCGGCTCCACGACGACCTTCGCGCGCTCGAGCAGCATCAGCAGGGCCCGCGACATCGACTCCTCGGAGACGGTGATGACGTCGTCGACGTACTCGCGGATCGCGTGGAAGGGCACCTCGCCGGGGCAGCCGACCGCGATCCCGTCGGCCATCGTGGTCATCGTCTCGAGCGCGACCGGGTGCCCTGCGGCGAGCGATCCCGGGAAGGCCGCCGCCCCCTCGGCCTGGACCCCGACCACCCGGACGTCGGGTCGCAGACCCTTGACCGCGGTCGCGATCCCCGCGACCAGGCCTCCGCCGCCGGTGGGCACCAGGACCGTCTCCGCCTCGGGTGCCTGCTCCAGGATCTCGAGCCCGCAGGACCCCTGCCCGGTGACGATGTCGGCGTGGTCGAAGGGGTGGATGAGCACCGCCCCGGTCTCCTGGGCGAACGCCTTCGCGCGCACGAGGGCGTCGTCGACGGTGCTGCCCTCGAACACGACCTCCGCGCCGTACCCGCGCGTCGCCTTCTCCTTGGGGATCGGGGCCCCGGCGGGCATGAACACCGTCGCCTTGATGCCGAGCAGCTGCGCGGCGAGCGCCACCCCCTGCGCATGGTTGCCGGCGCTCGCGGCCACGACCCCCGCGGCACGCTCCGCCTCCGAGAGGCGCATCATCCGCAGGTAGGCCCCGCGGATCTTGAACGACCCGGTGCGTTGCAGGTTCTCGCACTTGAGCAGGACCGGCCCGCCCGCGATCGCCGAGAGCCATCGCGACTCCTCCATCGGGGTCTCGATCGCCACCCCGCGCAGGGCGGTGCGCCCGTCCTGGATGTCGGCGAGGGTCGGGATCGCGACCGGCGGCACAGGGAGGTCGGAGCTCATGACAGCACCCTAGGGCCGACCCGACACCCGATCCCCCCGGGGCCGACCGACACCGACGCCTCACGAGAGAACTTGCGTAGCGCAACCACCGGTCGCACACTTGCCGGATGCAACCATCTCCTCCGGCCGTGCGTAGTGTCCCCACCGCCATGCCGGGCCCGGGGCAGGCAGCCGCGTGACGCCCGACGCCGACGGCTACCTCAGCCACCGCCAGATCCTGGTGGTGATGGGCGGGCTGATGGTCGGCCTGTTCTTGTCCGCGCTCGACCAGAGCATCGTGGGGACCGCCCTCCCCCGGATCACCAGCGAGCTCGGCGGCCTGGACAAGCTGTCGTGGGTGGTCACGGCGTACCTGCTCACCGCCACCGCCTCGACGCCGCTGTGGGGCAAGATCTCCGACCTCTACGGGCGCAGGCTGCTGTTCCAGATCGCGATCGTCACGTTCCTCGTCGGTTCGCTGCTGGCGGGCTTCTCCCGCGACATCGAGCAGCTCATCGGCTTCCGCGCCATCCAGGGGCTCGGCGGTGGTGGACTGATGGCACTCGCCATGGCCACCATCGGCGACATCGTCCCGCCCCGCGAGCGGGGCCGCTACCAGGGCTACTTCGCCGCGGTGTTCGGGACCTCGTCGGTGCTCGGACCCGTGCTGGGCGGCTGGTTCGCCGACGGACCCGGCTGGCAGTGGATCTTCTTCATCAACATCCCGATCGGGATCGTCGCGCTCGTGGTGACATCCTCGGCACTGAAGATCCACCACGTGCGACGCGACCACTCGATCGACTACCTCGGCGCCGCCGTGGTGGTGGCCTCGGTGACCTCGATTCTGCTCTACACCGCCTGGGCCGGCCCCGAGCTCGGCTGGGGCTCCTCCACGGCGGTGACGCTGCTGGTCTCGGGGCTCGTCCTCGCCGTGGTGTTCGTCCTCGTCGAGCTGCGCGCCACCGAGCCGATCATCCCGATGCGGCTCTTCCGCAACTCGATCTTCTCGATCGCGAACCTGTTCGGCTTCATGATCGGTGCCGCGATGTTCGGGGCGATGATCTTCCTCCCGGTCTACCTCCAGGTCGTCGACGGGATGACCCCGACACGTTCGGGGCTCGCGATGCTGCCGATGGTGGTCGGCATCTTCACGACCTCGATCACCGCCGGGCGGCTGATGAGCCGCAACGGTCGCTACCGGATCTACCCGATCCTCGGGGCGAGCGTGGTGGCCGTCGCGCTCGTGCTGCTGTCCACGCTCGACGCCGGCACGTCGTACTGGTACGCCGGTGCCTCGATGTTCCTGATGGGCCTGGGGCTCGGCCTGACCATGCAGGTGCTCATCGTCGTCGTGCAGAACTCCGTGGACCGCTCGGACATGGGGGTGGCGACGTCCTCGGTGGCGTTCTTCCGCCAGATGGGTGGCTCCTTCGGCACCGCGCTCTTCGGTGCGATCCTCTCCAGCCGGCTGGCGGTGCATCTCTCCGACGGGATCCAGGACGCGCCCGCCGCTGTCCCACAGACCGCCTTCGCGAACCCGGACACCCTCGCGAACGACGTCCAGGCGATCCAGGCACTTCCGGACGCGGTCCGCGAGATCGTCACCGGGGCGTTCAGCAGCGCCCTGCACGACGTGTTCCTGTCCGCCGTACCGCTGGTTCTGATCGCCCTCGCAGTCGCCTTCTTCATCAAGGAGGTCCCGCTGGGAACCCGGGCCACCCCGACGCCCGGCCCGGCTCAGCCCGAGGGCTCCCCCGGGTCGGCGACCGCCACCTCGGGCTCCTCGCCGTAGCTCGCCAGGTGCTGGGCCACGGCGTTCACCGCGGCCACCAGCGGCACCGCGATCAGCGCACCGGTGATCCCGGCCAGCAGGACACCGCAACCGATCGCGACGAGCACCCCGAGCGGGTGGATGGAGACGAAGCGCCCCATCAGGAACGGCTGCAGCACGTTGGACTCCACCTGCTGCACGACCACGACACCGAGCAGCATGAGCAACGCGACGACCGGGCCCTGGGCGACGAGGGCGACCAGGACGGCGACGGCACCCGACAGCACCGCGCCGACCATGGGGATGAACGAGCTGATGAACACCAGGACACCGATGGCGAGCACGAGGGGGACGTTCAGCACGTAGGCGACCAGCATGATTCCGATCGCGTCCACGAGCGCGACCAGGACGGTGGCCCGGACGAACTTGGTCAGGCTGAACCATGCCGCGCGACCCGAGGAGTCGGTCCTCGTGCGTGCGGCCCGCGGGAACAGGCGGACGAACCACGCCCAGATCCGGCCCCCGTCGGCGAGGAAGAAGTAGGTCGCGAACAGCACGATGAAGAACCCGGCGAAGATGTGGGTGAGCGCGGTGCCCACCTCGGTGAGCCGCGAGACGATCTGCTCGTTGCTGCTCGCGACCGCCGCCTGGGCCTCGGCGATGAAGTCGGCGATCTGGCTGTCGCTTGCCTGCAGCGGGCCCTCACGCAGCCACGCGCGGATCTCCCCGAGGCCGTCGACGACCTGGTCGGAGAGGTCGCTGAACCCCTGCGCGACCTGCTGCCCGACGAAGGTGAGCAGCAGCCCCACGGTGAGCAGGCCGCTGACGACGGTGAGGACCGACGCGGCCGGGCGCGGCAGCCCGCCGCGCTGGAGCACGTCGACGAGGGGTACGGCGAGCGCGGCGAACAGCAGCGCGATCACGAGCGACACCGTGATCAGCGAGAACCTCGCGAGGACCACGCCGATGACGTACGTCGCGGCGACGATCACCAGGAAGCGCCACGACCACGCCGCAGCGAGGTCCACCGCCCACGGCACCTGTGCGCGCGAGAAGTTCGAGGGACCGGCCTGGATGGTCGGTTGCTCCTCGTGACGCCGGTCCGCCCGCAGCTGCGTCCACTGGTTGGCGAACTGGGTCGCGAACCGCTCGGCGAACCGGTCCTCGGACTTGCGACGCTGACGTTCGCGCAGCCTGCCCATGCCACCGGTCATCCGCTGCCCCATGCCCATGGCGACAGCGTAGGTGAAGCGCCTAGAGAAGCCGCCGCAGGAGGCGGTGCGCCGCCCGCGGGTGACGCGCGGCGAGCAGGCCGGCTGGTGCGAGCACGTAGTCGCCGTCGAGGACGGCGCGGGGGTGCTGGGGGAGCTGCCACCCCTGCCCGTCGTCGCCGAGCAGCCTGGTCAGCACTCCGGCCGCCTCGTCACCGCTGTGCCTCAGCACTCCCCCGGACCCGACGAGCAGGTCGACCTCGCGCAGGTCCTTGCCGGTGCGCTCGACGACCCGTCCGTCGGGGCCGAAGACGACCTGCGCCCTGCCCGCATGGCGGCGCAGCGCAACCCCGATCGCGACCGAGGCCAGCTGCTGGTCGTGGTGGAGCTCCTCGACGTTCGCCGGGACGTGGTCGGGGTGCGCAGCGCGGTGGCGTGACACCGCCTGCACGCTCCCCCGGACGGCGGGATCGTCGAGGAGACCGGCCAGGACACCGGCCTCCGCCGTCGACTCCGCGCTCCACCGCATGCCGAGGTCACCCTCGACGGTGCGGGAAGCCGGGATGGTCGCGACCACCTGCCGGGAGAGGCCGGCGTCCTCGGGGTCGACCTCGACCACGGAGTACACATCGGTGGTCGCGCCGCCCACGTCGACGACCACCACGTCGCCCGCGCCGTGGTGCTCCTCGTCGATGCCACGGGCGAGCAGCTCCACGGCCGTGAGCACGACGTCGGGCGTCGCACCCTGCACCATCGCGGTGAAGTCGGCGCGCTCGGAGAGGTGCTTGCCGCCGATGACATGCCGCAGGAACATCTCTCTGATCGCGGCGCGGGCCGAGTCGGGTGCGAGCACCCCGATCCTCGGGACGACGTTGTCGGCGAGGACGTACGGCGTCCCGGCCCCATCGAGAAGGTCGGCCACGTCGGGCCGCGCCTCGACGTTCCCCGCGACCACCACGGGGCCCGCCCAGCGAGCGGTGGCGAGGGCCGCCGCACACGACAGGAGCACCTCCGCGTTGCCTCCGTCGGTCCCACCCACGAGCAGCACGACATCGGGGCGACTCGCCTCGAG
>Ga0299913_10003338_pt1 | contig 13081 bp, 13 predicted proteins | sample RVTome_9_FD_201360 | JGI IMG/M metagenome (GOLD analysis project Ga0299913, IMG submission 201360) | Soil microbial communities from uranium-contaminated site in the Upper Colorado River Basin, Wyoming, United States - RVT155D38 (version 2) ... | reverse complement strand
CTGTTCGTGTCGATCGGCCAGCAGCGCGACCTGACCACCATCGTGATCGCCCACGTGATGTTCAACATCAGCTACGTGGTGGTCACCGTCCGTGCCCGGATCGCGGGCTTCAACCGCTCCCTGGAGGAGGCGGCCATGGACCTCGGCGCCGACGAGTGGCAGACGTTCCGGCGGGTCACGTTCCCGCTGATCTTCCCGGGCATCCTCGCCGCGGCGCTCCTCGCCTTCGCCCTGTCGATCGATGACTATGTGATCACCTCGTTCGTGGCCGGCCGATCGATCACGTTCCCCCTGTGGGTCTTCGGCGTCAGCCGCCTCGGCGTGCCCCCGGAAGTCAACGTGCTCGGGACGCTGATCTTCGTCATCGCCCTGCTCTTCATCGCCGTCCAGGTCTGGTCGCAGCGTCGCACCATCATCAGTCAGCCGGAGACCGGCGGATGACGTACCGCATCGGCGAGGCAGCGCGGCGGGTCGGCGTGTCGCCGTCGGCCCTGCGCCTCTGGGAACGTCAGGGGCTGGTGCGACCACAGAGGGCCGGAAGCCGCTACCGAATCTACACGGACGGCGACGTCGAACAGCTCCGCAGCATCCGACGGCTGCGCCAGGTCGACCGGCTGAACGCCCCCGGCATTCGGCGTGTGCTGCGTGACACCGTTCACCCGACCGCCGATGCCGGCGGGCGCCGCGACGGCTCCCCCCTTCGACGGACGCGCGAGGAGCTCGGCCTGAGCCTCCGCCAGGCCAGCGAACGGAGCGGGCTGTCGATCAGCTTCATCTCCGCGCTCGAGCGGGGCGTGAGCGGCGCCAGCGTCGCCACGCTGCAGCGGCTGACGGCGGCGTACGGGACGACGCTCCACGAGCTGTTCGGCGCGCCGGACGATGACACGCCCAACCGGCTCGTCCGGGCAGACGGCCGACGCGCGCTCCGGCTCGGAAGCGCGAAGGTCCGGATCGAGGAGCTGGCGCGCGGGACGCGTCATCTCGAGCCGCAGCTCTTCATCCTGGCGCCCGGTGCCTCCAGCGACGGTGCCTACGCTCATGAAGGAGAGGAGTTCCTCTACCTGCTGTCCGGCGCCGTGACCGTGTGGGTCGGCGACGACGAGGTCTATGCCCTGGACCGCGCGGGGGACGCGCTCAGCTTCCCATCCACGCTGCCGCATCGCTGGCGCAACGACGCCGGCGGGGAGAGCCGACTGCTATGGATCAACACGCCACCGACCTTCTGACCGACTGGGCGTCCCTGCGGTCCGGCGTCGCGCCGGTGTGGGCGCGCTACACCGACCTCGTCGTCGAGCGCGCATCGGGCTCGTGGGTCGAGACGGTCGACGGCCGCCGCTACCTGGATTACACGTGCGGCATCGGCGTCACGAACACCGGGCACGCTCACCCGCGGGTGGTGGCCGCCATTGCCGAGCAGGCGGCGCGCGGGATCCACCTTCAGCAGAACATCCTCTACCACCAGCCGGGCCTCGAGCTGCACCGACGGCTCCCCGAGCGCTTCCCGAACCCGCGGCCCGAGACCCCGTACGGGCTGTTCCTGTCGAACTCCGGCGCGGAAGCCGTGGAGGCGGCGATCAAGCTGGCGAAGTACGTGACCCGCCGGCCGAATGTGATCGCCTTCCGGGGTGGGTTCCACGGCCGGACGCACGCCGCCATGGCGCTCACCAGCTCGAGCGTGAAGTACCGCGCCCATTTCGAGCCGCTGGTCGGCGGCGTCCACTTCGTCCCCTACCCCTACCCGCTGCGCATGGGTGGCGCCGATGCATCGCTGGCCGCCACCCTGGCCGCCATCGACGACCTGTTCGCGGGGGTCGTGGCCCCGGACGATGTGGCCGCGTTCATCGTGGAGCCGGTGCTCGGCGAGGGCGGCTACGTGGTGCCGCCGGACGGATTCCTGCCGGCGCTGCGCGAGGTCGCGGACCGGCACGGCATCCTGCTGGCCGTCGACGAGGTCCAGTCCGGCTACGGCCGGACCGGCCGGTTCTTCGCCACCGAGTGGACCGATGCGACCCCCGACATCGTGATCATGGCCAAGGGCATCGCGTCGGGCCTGCCCCTGTCGGGCATCCTCGCTCCACGCGCGCTCCTCGACCAGCTAGCACCGGGCGCCCACGGAGGGACGTACGGCGGGAACGCGGTCGCCTGCGCGGCCGCATTGGCGACGCTCGACGTGATCGAGGACGAAGGGCTGGTGGAGCGCGCCGAATCGCTGGGAGCCTCGATGCTCGCCCGGCTGCGGGAGCTCGCGACGGGCCATCCGAGCGTGGCCGAGGTGCGTGGACGCGGCATGATGATCGCGATCGAGTTCGCGGATGGTGACGGTCTGGTGCCACGTCCCGACCTCGCGAAGGGCCTGCTGGCCGAGGCCATGGCAAGGAACCTGCTGCTTCTCACCTGCGGAACGTACGTCCAGGCGGTCAGAATCATCCCGCCGCTCGTGACGACCGATGACGAGGTGGAGATGGCGATGGGCGCGATCGGAGACGCGCTCGCTACCATCGGCGCCTGACTCCCCACCACGGAGGATTCACATGGCAGACCGCGTCTGGGTCGTCGACGACGAGCCGCTCATCCGTACCGCGATGCTCGCGGTCCTCGCCGAGATGGGCCACGACGCCCGCGGCTTCGGCAGCGCCGAGGAGCTGTACACCGCCCTCGTCGAGGAGGGCCAGATCCCCGAGCTCCTGGTCCTCGACCAGCGGCTCCCGGACGAGTTCGGCTCCACGATCCTTCATTCGCTCCGAGAGCGGCCGCAGTACCGGGACATCCCGGTCGTCTTCGTCACGGCCATCGACGACGATGAGGCCGATCGGCTCGCGGACCTGGCTCCGGTCGTCCGCAAGCCCTTCGACTTCGTCGACTTCGCCGATGCCGTCCAGAAGCAGCTGACCGAGGCCGCCGCCGAGGCGTAGCCGCCGCCGAGGCGTAGCCGCCGCCGAGGCGTAGCTGCCGCCGAGGCGTTGCCGCGTACTCCATCGGCCGCTGCATCGGCGAATTCGCGCCGTACGCCGCGTTCGGGCGGACTTCCGCCGCTCCAGTGAAGGCCGGTGAGCGTGACGGCCGCCGGCGGGCGCGCCTCGTGCGACGCGGTGGGCGATCCAGCGACGAAACCGCGCCCGAATCGGTGCTTGGGTCAAGAATCGCCGATGTATCGCTCGGGGCTTCGGGCATGGCCGTGCCAAGGCAGTGGGGACACCGCGCGATCGGCAGCCTCGCCCGGCGCAACGCCGAAGGACGAGCGTCATCGCACGTACCCAGCCGGTATGCTCTCGACCACCGAGACGGAGGCACGCCCGGGCATCGATGATCCGTACCACGCCGTTCCACGATCGGACCAGCGCGCTCAACGAGACCGGCCTGTGGCAGCACTGGTCCGGCCACGTGGTCGTGACGCGATACCAGGCATCCGACAAGTTCGAGTACTTCGCGGTCCGCAACAGCGCCGGCATCTTCGACACGTCGCCGCTGTACAAGTACCGGATCGCGGGGCGCGACAGCGAGCGCTTCCTGTCCGGCATGCTGGCGCGAGACATCCGTGGCTGCGCCCCGGGACAGGCTCAGTACACGACCTGGCTGGACGAGCGCGGGTTCGTCCTGGAGGACGGGGTCATCCAGCGGCGCGGGCCGGACGAGTTCCTGCTGACGGCCGCCGAGCCGAATTTCGCCTGGTTCGCCGACCGCGTGGGCAGGCTGGACGTGACAGTGGAGGAGGTCAGCCTGGACATCGGCGCGCTGGCGGTGCAGGGCCCGCGCTCACGCGACCTGCTCGCGCGCCTGGTGCCATCGGTGCGCGAGCTGCCGTTCTTCGGCATCACGACCGGCACGATCGGCGGCCGGACGGTGACCGTGACGCGCACGGGGTACACCGGGGACCTGGGCTACGAGATCTGGGTCGACACGCCCGATGCCACCACCGTATGGGATACCGTCTGGGACGCCGCCGACGGCTACGGCGTGCTGCCCTACGGGATGGGCGCGCTGTACATGCTGCGCATCGAGGCGGGGCTGCTGCTGCTCGGTGCCGACTTCGACTCCAGTCGGTTCGCCTTCAACGACGCCCATCGGTCCACGCCGCTTGAGCTCGGCTGGGCCTGGATGTTTAAGGGGCTGGAGGCCGACGACCGCCCCTTCATCGGCCGCCGGGCGCTGGAGCGCGAGCGCGCCGACAAGAGCAGTCGTTGGCGGATGGTTGGCCTGGTCGTGGACTGGCAGGACTACGACCGGGTGTACAGCGCCGCCGGCCTGATCCCGCCCAAGGATCATCGGCCGGTGCACGAGGACTGGATGGTGTACGACGCCGATCGGTCCCGCGTCGGCTACGCCACGAGCATCATGTATTCGCCGGTGCTGCAGCAGCACATCGCGCTGGCGCGCGTGCGACCCGATCTCGCCAAGCCCGGGACGCGCGTGTTCCTGGAGTTCACGGTCGACCACCAGTACCAGCAGGTCGCGGCCAACGTGGCGCGATCGCCGCTCTACAACCCACCCCGCAAGACCGCATGAGGGCCCGATGAGCGCAGACCGATGAGCACGGACCGATACGACGCGATCGTGGTGGGCGGCGGCCACAACGGGCTGGTCAATGGCGCATACCTGGCGAAGGGCGGGCTGAAAACGCTGATCCTGGAGCGCCGGCACCTGGTCGGCGGTGCCGCCATCACCGAGGAGCTGCGGCCCGGGTTCCAGTTCACGACCTTCAGCTATGCCCTCTCGCTGCTGCGGCCGCAGATCATCCACGAGCTGGAGCTCCCGAAGCACGGGTTCCTGCCGCTGCTGATGTCGACGCGCTTCGCGCCGGGCGACGACGGCGAATACCTGCTCTTCAACCGCGACCACGACCAGACGCTGCGCGAAATCGCCCGCCTGTCACCGCACGACGCCGATGCGTACGAGCAGTACGGCCACGACCTCGACCGCGTGTGCCAGGCGATCAAGCCCCTCCTCGACATGGTCCCGCCCGACCTCTTCAGCGACGACCCGGAGGAGCTGGTCGCGCTGGCGGCCGTCGGCTCGCGGCTCCGCGGCCTGGACAAGCGCACGCTGCACAACGCCGTTCGGCTGCTCACCGGGAGCGCCGCGGACTTCCTGGACGACTACTTCGAATCGCCGTTGCTCAAGGGGTACCTGGCCTCGTCGTCGATCATCGGCTCCAAGGTCGGCCCGCGCTCGCAGGGGAGCGGCCTGGTGCTGCTCTTCCACTCGCTCGGTGAGCACGACGGCGAGTTCGGCAGCTGGGCCTTCCACAAGGGCGGCAATGGCGGCTTCACGCAGGTCCTGGCACGCGCCGCCGAATCGTTCGGCGCCGAGATCCGGCTCGAGGCGCCGGTGGAGCGCGTCCTGACCCGCGACGGCGAGGCGACCGGCGTCGCGCTGGCCGACGGGACCGAGATCGGCGCGAACGTCGTCGTCAGCGCGCTCGACCCGCGGCGCACGTTCCTCGAGCTCGTCGACCCGCGCGAGCTGCCTGACGACCTGGTCGAGGACATCCGGCGCATGAAGTTCCAGGGCGTCAGCTCGAAGGTGAACTTCGCGCTCGACGGGCTGCCGTCGCACCCGGTCCTCGGCGCGCGGCCGGACCTGTATCGCGGCTTCATGAACATCGGTCCGTCCATGGACTACCTGGAGCATGCCTTCGACGACGCGAAGTACGGCTGGTACAGCGAGCACCCGTACATCGACTGTGCCATCCAGTCGACGATCGACCCCGACATGGCGCCGCCCGGCAAGCACGTCCTGTCCTGCTTCGTGCAGTACACGCCGTACGAGCTGCGCGAAAGCGACTGGGATGCCGAGCGCGAGCCGATGGCCGACCGGGTGCAGGCCACGCTCGAGGGCCACTTCCCCGGGTTCGGGGACCTCGTCGCCCACCGCGAGGTCGTGACGCCCCTCGACATCGAGCGCACCGTCGGCCTGTCGGAGGGAAACATCTTCGCCGGCGAGTTCCTGGCGCCGCAGATGTTCTTCTTCCGTCCGGCACCCGGCTGGTCCCAGTATCGGACCCCGATCGCCGGCTACTACCAGTGCGGCTCGGGCACCCACCCGGGCGGCTGCGTGATGGGGGCGCCGGGGCGCCTGGCGGCGGGACAGATCCTCGGCGACCGAGAGCGCGCCGCCACCTCCTGAGGTCTGGCCGGCGCGCCGTGTGGGGGCGGAAGATCGCCACCTGTCGCTCTGAGCGACGCTAGGCGGGATGCGGGCCGATCGGAAGGCGCCGCGACATAGATTTCCACATATTCCCGGCGCACCCTCGGCGCGCAAGGCCGCCTACCGTCGCCAGGAGCGACATCTGGTGACATCTCCCAGGAAACGCGACCCAGTCCTCGCCCTCAGCCCTCTGCCGACAGGCGGCGATACCCGGAGGCGTACCACAGCAGCGGCTTCGCATCCTCGCGGAAGCCGGCCGCCACGATCTCGCCGAGGAAGATCGTGTGATCGCCCCCGTCGTACCGCTGGGTCAGGCGGCAATCGAAGAACGCGAGCGCTCCCTCCAGGACCGGGGAGCCCGTCTCGGCCTCCTCCCACGACGCGCCGCAGAATCCGATGAGCTTCTCCGCGGTGGTGGGTCGCGCGAAGCACTCGGCCAGTTCCTGCTGGTCATCGGCGAGGATGCTGATGGCGAAGGCGTGCGAGCCAATGATCGCGCCATGCGTCTCCGCCTTGCGCGCGATGCTCGCCATCATCAGCGGCGGGTCGATGCTGATCGTGGCGATCGCGTTGGCCGTCATGCCGGCCAGCAGCGGCCCGTGGCGCGCCGCCACGACCGAGACGCCCGTGGCGAAGCGCGCCATGAGGTCCCGCAGCCGGCGCCGCTCGGGCTCGTCCATCGGCGGCGATCAGAGGCCGGCGGCGCCGGCGAGGCGGAAGACGGCGAGGAAGCGACGGTAGAACCGATCCCCGTCAGGCGCGGAGAAGCCGACCGTCCTGGGGCCGACCCGATCCACCTCCGGCAGCACCGCCGCATGGCCCGCGTGCGCCGGCAGCCGGAAGTCGACCTCGCCGGACAGCGGCACCGTCGGCCGGTAGACCTCCATCTCGTCGATCCGGCCGATGGCGGCGCGCATTCCCGCGCCGATCGCCTCGCGTGCGGCGGCCGGTGAGAGCGAGTCCGCCGTCGTGGTTCCCAGGGCACGCTTGACGACCACCCGCTCCGCCCAGGGCAGCAGCGCCTGGACCTCGCCAGCAAGCGCATCGTCCCCGGCGACGAGGATGATCGGGACGCCGAAGTGGCCGAGGCGGATGGCATTGAGGCCCGCTTCGTTGTGCGGCTGGCCGTTCACCCGGACCTCCATCACCGTCCCCGAGGCGTAGGTGTGCGCGATCACCCCGGTCGGATGGCCGGCGCCCGCGTGATAGCCGATGAAGGCGGCGGCGTCGAAGGCGTGCTCCGGCGCCTCGCCGACGCCCTCGGTCATGCTGAGCGCCTTGTCGCCGATGACGAGCCGTGCCGCCGGGTGGAGGTCCTCGGCGCGCAGGTTCCGCATCTGCCAGTGGCTGTCGTTGACGACGACCTCGCGCGCGCCGGCGGCCAGGGCCGCCTCGATGGCCGCGTTCGCCTCGCCCGCCATGAGGGCACGGCTCCGGTCGTACTCGACGCGGTCAACGGCGCCGCCGAACGTGACCTGCTGGGGGTGGGCGACGCCGGCAAGGCCCTCCATGTCGACCGAGACGTAGATCCGCATCGGCGGTCAGCGATACCGCTCGAGCTTCTCGAGGACGCCCGACGTGGTCGCCCAGTCGGCCGCCGTCGGGGATTCGCCGCGATGGAGGTGGAAGAGCGGAACCGAGTTCCAGCACGGACCATCGATCCGCGGCAGGTGGATTCCAAGGTCGCCGCGGTCGAGGACCGCCACCAGCGTCGCTCCCTGGTCTCCGCCACGCGCCAGCGCGCGCTCGAGCGAGTCGGCGAAGTCCTCCGGCGAACCGAACTCGACGCCGATGCGCATCGCCGCCAGGCCGGTACCCGGCGGTCGGAGCGGATCGCTCATCGGAGGGCCGCCATCAGCCAGCTGAAGGCGACGCCCGAGCCGATCACGGCGAACAGCAGCACGAGGACGAGGAGCGCGCCGCCGACGACGGTCGCCCAGGGCGAGACGTGGACGTGCTCGATCGGTCGCTGCTCCGGCGGCACCTGCTGGATCGATCCGCTGCCGAGCCAGACGGCGAGGGCATCGCCGTCGACCCGCACCTCGACGTCGTCGTCGAGTGGCATGACGACCAGCCGCTCCCCGGCCGCCAGCTTGTCGGTCGTCAGCAGCGCCCGGGCGCGCTGGGCGCTGCCGCGTTCGCGCACCAGCACGGCGTGGTCGCCGGCGGCCTGCAGGGCCATCGCCTCGAGACGGCCGGATCGGCCGACGGGCAGCACGGGAGGCGCGGGATCGACGACCTCGTTGGGCTCCACGCGGGCGATGGTATCAGCCGCCCTCGCGGAAGGCGGCGATCGTCGGAGCCAGCGCCTCGATGCTCTCGGTGGTGATCGGGTCGAGCACGAGCTGGACGTGCCCGATTCCCTCCGCGGCGAATCCCCGCAGGGCCGGGACGAGACTGTCGGGATCGCCGCCGATCGGCTCCACATCCGGCTCATCCCGGTCGCCGGCCTGGCGACCGACCGCCCCGGGGAAGGCCACGAGCAGCGCCACGGTGCGTTCCAGCTCGGCCGGGTCTCGGCCGACGGCCCGGCACGCGGCGTCGACCTGGTCCCGGACGGCCCGATAGCCCTCCACCGAGTTCCCGAACCAGGCGAACCACGCGTTCCACGCCGCGACATGGGGCAGGGTGAGCGACAGCATCCGCTCGCCGATCGATCCGACCATCAGCGGGGGGCCGCCCGGGCGTGGGCCCGGCGGGAGCAACCGGGCGTCGTCCACGTCGTAGTACGTGCCATGGAAGTCGCAGCGGCCGTCGGCCAGGAGGCGACGAACGATCTCGAAGGCTTCCGCGAACCGGCTGACCCGGTGGTCGTACGGGAATCCGAAGGCGTCGTAGTCGGGACGGTTCCAGCCGGCGCCGAGACCGAGGATCAGCCGTCCGCCACTGATCTCGTCGACGGTCGCTGCCATCTTGGCGAGCATCGCCGGTGCGTGGAAGCTGGTGGACGCCACGAGCGGGCCGAGCTCGACCCGTTCCGTCACCGCGGCGAGAGCGGCGAGCTGCGTCCACGCCTCCCACGGGCCGCGCGTCGGCCGGCCGTCGTCGCGATAGAGCAGGTGGTCCCCGACCCAGACGGAGTCGAGCCCGATCCGCTCGGCGCTGCGAGCCATCTCTCGCAGCTCGGCCCACCGGACCGGGCGCTCGACCTCGGGTAGCTGGACGCCGACCTTCATCGCGGCCAGTGTGACAGCCGGCGTATCGTTCGGTGATGCCCGGGCCGGATTCGCTCGCCGACGAGCCGTTCAGCTACCTCACGCGCGCCGATGGCACGATCGTCATCCGCTATCACGGCGCCCCGGTCACGCTGCTCCGCGGCAGGGCCGCCGACCGCTTCACCACCCGGCTGGGAACGTCCGACAGCGCCGGGGCGCAGCAGCTCATGGCGCGCGCGACCGGCAACTTCAAGCGCGGCAACGAACGGCGCACGCCGTAGCCGCTGGCGAGGCTCAGGCGACGCGCTTCGTCTTCTTGCTGACGTAATCGACCAGCACGTACTCGCCGAGGCGCTCGGGCTCGACGTAGAAGGCGCGACCGCGGTTGATCCGCGACATCAGGTCGACGAACTCAGACAGGTACCGCGATCGCTCGAGCATGAACGTGTTGATGACGATCCCCTCGCGGGTGCACCGACCCACCTCGCGGAGCGTGGACTGGACGGTCCGCAGGGTCGGCGGGTAGGCGAACTCGACCTGGCCGTTGTCGATGTGGGCGGTGGGCTCGCCATCGGTGATGACGACGATCTCCTTGTTGCCGCCGCTCGCCCGCCCGAGGAGCTGGCGGGCGATGATCAAGGCGTGCTGGAGGTTGGTCCCGTACTCGAACTCGTACGGTGACAGCGTCGGGATCGACTCGGGCTTCAGCTGGCGGGCGTAATACGCGAAGCCGACGACGTACAACTTGTCGCGCGGGTATTTCGTGTGGATCAGCGTGTGCAGCGCCATCGCCACCCGCTTGGCGGCCGATGAGCAGCCACGCAGCAGCATCGATCGGCTCATGTCGAGCAGGAGGACAGTCGAGGACGTCGTCGTCTCCTCGGTGCGGCTGACCTCGAAGTCGTCCGCGCCGATGCGGACCGGTGTGCCGGGCCCGGAGCGGGCCATGGCGTTGAAGAGGGTGCGGTTGATGTCGACGGCGAACGGGTCGCCGAACTCGTAGCGCTTCGTCTCATCGGTCGGCTCGCCACCACGCCCGGCCATCGGGAGCGCGTGACCGCCGAAGCCCTCGCGGCGGAGGCGGCTGAAGATGTCGGTGAGCGCTCGCATCCCGAGCTTGCGGGCCGCCCGCGGCGTGAGCTCGAGCCGGCCGCCCTCCCGGTCGAGGTACCCCGCCTCCTCGAGGGCGCGCGTCAGCTCCCGCAGCTGGTCGAGGTCGTCGATGGCGTCGTCCCCGGCCAGGTCGCGAAGCGCATCGGCGTCCACCCGGTCGAGGGCGTCCGGGTCGCGGGCCTCGCCGAGCGCCTGCTCCATCGCGTCGTACTGCTGCTGGCGGTCGATGGCGGCCAGCGCATCGGCCAGGCCCATCGGCTCGTCACCCTCGAATGGGTATGGCTCGCCGAACGGCAGGTCGGGACGGGCGGCCTGGAGGTTGCCGGCCAGTCGCGCCATGTCGATCTTCAGCCGATCGTCGCGAAGGAGGTCGTCCATGAGCTCGCGCAGCTCGTCGCGCATCTGGGGCGACATGCTGTTCAGCAGCGACGCCATCTGCGAGGCCTGCCGGTGGAGGTGCTCGATCAGCTGATCGGTGTTCTCGATGCCCGGCGGGAAGTACTGGCCGTGCTTCGCCATGAAGGCGTTGAATTCATCGGTCGTATCGGCGCCGGTGGCGTGCTTCTCGAGGAGCGCATTCAGGTCGCGGACCATGTCTCGAATGCCGGCCAGGTCCTCGGGTGTGACGCTCTCGACGCCCTCCTTCAGTCCCTGGAAGTACGTCTGCAGCATCTGCTGGCGAAGCTCGTCGGTCAGCTCGGCGAAGGCGTCCCGAGCGGCGTCGTCCATGAACTCGTAGTCCTGCAGCCCGTGGATCCGGCCCCCGAGCGACTCCGGCAGGGCGTCGAGGCGGTACTCCCGCTGCCGTCCGGTGCGCCGCATGATCTGCTCGGCCATCCGGGCCTGGTCCTGCTCCACGCCGGGAGGCGCGTCGAGCGCGCGCTGCTCCGCGTCGTGGATGCGGCGCCGGATCCCGGCACGCTCCTGTTCGAGGATCTCCCCCATCCGTCGGTTGAGGTCCTCGAGGGCCCCGTCGAGGTTCGATCGCTCCAGCTCTTCCTGCCGCCGGGCGCGGAGCCGCTCCATCATTCGACGGAGCCCGGGGACGTCGCCGCCGCGCGTGCCGCGAAGTCCGCGCTGCATGAGCCGCTGGAGGGCGCGGCGCACGTCGCCCTCGGTCAGGATGTCGTCCGAGAGGGCGTCGAGCACGTCGTCCGCGTCGAAGGCCGGCAGCTGTTGGCTGCCGTCCCAGCGCGAGTAGCGAAAGGTGCTCATCGTGCAGCGCAGCCTAGGCCGATGCGCTGGCCTCGTCCACGATCCGCCCCAGGAGCTCTGTGATCGGCCAGGCACCCCCGCTCGTGTTGGACATCACGGTGCGGGTCAGGCCCGACGCCGGATCGTGCATCGACCGGAACGAGATCCCCGCGTCCATGCCCTCCAAGATCACGGTGTCGATCGAAGCGTCGAGCCAGAACCCGAGCCCGCACCGCATCCGCTCCTCCGGGGCGTCGCTGCGCGGGCGGAGCATCTCGCGCACCCGGTCCTCGGAGACGATGCGAGCGTCGAACAGCGCGGTCCACAACCGGCGGATGTCCGCGGCGGTCGACGTGATGCCGCCGTCGCCGACGCCCCGGACCGGCAGGTGGAGCACGTTCTCGCGACCCGGGATCTCGAGATAGCCGCGCGCGATCGGGCCGATCGGCTCATCCGAGCGCGGGAAGTCCGTGTCGTCCATGCCCGCCCGGCGACAAACCCGATCCATGACGAGGTCGTGATACGGGGTGCCGCTGGCGCGCTCGGCGAGGATGGCGAGTACCACGTAGCCGCCGTTGTTGTAGACGAAGCGCTCGCCGGCGGGAAACCGGGTCGGGAAACCGTCCAGCACCGCGAGATACGCCTCCGCCGTATCCAGCTGGTGAACCGGGACGGGCATGACGTACTCGTCGACGTCGGGGTGAACCTCCTCGTCGAGGTAGTCCCCGATCCCGGAACGGTGCGCGAGCAGATGCTCGACCGTCACGTCGTCGGCGATCAGCGGGAGGTCCGGGCCGAGGAGCGTCCTAGCCGTCGTGGACAGCGACAGCGTTCCGTCCTCGACCAGGCTCATGACCGCCAGCGCGGTGAGGGTCTTCGTGCCGCTCGCGATCGCGAAGCGCGTCCCGGTCTCATTCGGGATCCCGTGGCCGCGGTGCGCCAGGCCGCAGGCCACCTCGAACAGCAGCCCGTCGACGCCGTCGACCCGCACGACGCCGGAGAAGTCGGTTCGCTCCGCGAGCTCCCCGACCTCGCGCGCCAGGCGCTCGGGATCCAGCCGCACTCGTTCGCTCATGCGAAACGCAGCGTACCGTGGGCTACCCGTCGATGGTGGCTAGGTCACCGAGCAGCAGGTCGCGATCCTCGTCCTCCGCGATGTCGGCGGCCAGCTCCCGGGCGCGCGCGACCGCGGCGCGAGCGCCATCGTGGTCGCCGGCGACCTTCAGCGCGCGGGCGATCGCCTCGTGCGCGAACCCCAGGTCCCAATCGGCGATGCCGTGCTCCTCGCAGAGCGCGAGGTAGCGGCGTGCGTGCCAGAGCGCCGGCTCCGCGCGCCCGAGGACCGCGTACACGCGGGAGCACTGCCACTCGCCACGCCCCAGGTGCTCCGGCGCTCCGGCCACGCCCCAGTGGTGTCGGGAGGCATGCGCGGCGTGGAGCATCTCGTCGTCCTGCATCGCCGTGCGGTCCGGCAT
>Ga0299913_10003337_pt1 | contig 13082 bp, 11 predicted proteins | sample RVTome_9_FD_201360 | JGI IMG/M metagenome (GOLD analysis project Ga0299913, IMG submission 201360) | Soil microbial communities from uranium-contaminated site in the Upper Colorado River Basin, Wyoming, United States - RVT155D38 (version 2) ... | reverse complement strand
CACGGTTTTGCCTATCAGCACGGACGCGAAGAAATCGGTCGTGTCCAGCCCGATGCCGCTCTCGGTGCTCGCATTGGGGAGCCGCGTGGCGAGACGCAAGGCGAACGCCGGCCGCCCCGGCCCTTCGCCAACCAGCCGGATCTTCGTGGCAATCACCAGATCCTCGATATCCGTCGTCTCGTCACCCGTGAAATCCAGCTCGCCGGACAGAGGGGCGGGGTCGCGCGACGTCACGGTGAGCCGGTTGTACAGCCCGCCGTCGATCTGGATCTCCGCGATCGAGCTGATCCCGAAGCTGGCCCCGAGCGTCGGCAACCGCAGCAGATTGCCGGTCAGGCCCGACGTGGGATAGAAGAGATCCCGCTGAACGTCGAACCCGCCCTCGAGCAGGATGATTCCGGAGCCGACGGTTTCGGGATCCTCGGTCACGAGTGGTCGCTGCTGCGCGAACGCATTCGCGGCGACCGGGAGCATCAGAAGGGCAACAGCTATCGTTCTAGTCATTCCTCGCTACGTTCTCCCTACCCGTCTGTCAGAGGTGGAATGTTCCGAAGGCGCGGCCCAGCCCTGCAGCACTGGAGCACCGCGAGCTGAGCAACGGCGCCCACGCATCAACGGCGCACGAGCGGGAGTGGAGCGGACTCAGGCGTGCCCGCCAGCGCACGCATTTCCGGCAGCGGATTGAGGCGGCGGTCGAGCAGGTGCCGCGGCCCCACGTTGGCCAACGCGCGAATCATCGAGCTCTTGATCTCCGGGTGCTCGACTTCGAGCTCCGCGATCAGCCGTTTCACGCGCTGGCGCTGCAGCCCCAGATCCCCGCAGGCGGGACAACAGCAGCCGACAATAGGAAGCTGCTGCTCTCTGGCGTACGACCTTGCTTCCGCCTCCGTGACCGTCACGAGCGGCCGGACGACGACATGCTGGCCGTTGTCGGAGACGAGGCGCGCGGGCATGGCCTTGAGAGTGCCGGCGAAGAACAGATTCAGGAGCAGCGTCTCGATGAAGTCGTCCAGATGGTGCCCGAGCGCGACCTTCGTCGCCCCCACTTCGGAGGCCAGCCGATAGAGCACGCCTCGCCTGAACCGCGCGCACAACGAGCACGGGGTCGCATTGTCGCCGAGCAGATCGTCGATCGCCTCGCCGATCCCGGTGTGCACGATCCGGCATTCCCACCCGCGCTGCGCGCACGTCTTCGAAATCAGATCGTGGCGATAGCCGTCGTACCCGGAATCAACGGTCACGGCGACGAGATCGAAGCCGATGGGCGCCCGCTTGCGCAACACGTCCAGAATCTGGATGAGCGCCCAGCTGTCCTTGCCGCCCGACAGACCGACCATGACGCGGTCGCCGTCCTCGATCAGCGAATACTCGGTGATTGCCTTGGTGACCTTCTTCGCGATGCGCGCTTCAAGGGGGGAGGAGTAGGACATAATTCAGGGTTCAGGGGGTTCAGGGGGTTCAGGGTTCAGGGTTCGCGGACCGCGGCCCGCGGCCTACGGCCCACGGATCATGATATCTCCGTCAACTGCCGGACCGTGTCGGGCCAGTTCAGCACCGCGGCGGACTTGAGCGCCTGGGCGCCCATGGTTTCGGCGAGCACTCGATCCTTCATCAGCCGGCGCAGGGCAACTGCGAGCGCCTGGGGGGTCGGGTCGCAGACGAATCCGTGGACGCCGTCCCGCACGAGCTCCGCGGGGCCGCCGCTGTCGTGGCAGGTGACGACGGGCTTCGCCGAGGCGAAGGCTTCGGCGGTCACGAAGCCGTAGTCTTCCTGCAGCGGGGGGAAGCAGACGGCGCGACAGCGAGCGAGGTGGTCGAGAAGCCCGGCGTCGGTGAGCGACCCGGCGAGGATCACGCGCTCCTGCAGTCCCAGTGTCTCGACCATCCGCCGCAGCGTCTCGCGCTCCTCCCCGTCGCCGCCAATCACCGCACGAATGCCGGCGCCATCGGGGGTGGCGAGCGCCCTCAGCAGCAGGTCGGCGCGCTTCAACGGCGTGAGGCGCGAGACCATGAAGATGTAGTCCCCGTACTCGTCGCAGCGATAGTTCCGCTGCGGCGGGGGCGGATGGAGCACCGTGGACTTCAGCTCCGGCCAGATTCGCAATCGATCCTGGACGGTCTTCGACAGCACGAACAGACGGTTGACGTTGCGCGTGAGCAGATAACGGTCCGCGACATGAATGGCGCGCCTGCGGATCTGCTCCTTGACGCGCCCGTGGGACGTCAGCGTCGCGCTGAAGCGATCCCAGAGGTCGTAGTATTCGCGCATGGTGTGATTCAGCCAGCAGACGTGCCGGCGGTGCCGGACGGCGTAGCTCGGATAGCGCAGGCTGATCACCTGGTCGATGGGCTGCCCGTTTGCCGCGCCCACATCCGTCAGCCACGTGGCGAGGTACGACGAGGCCTGACGGCCGAAGCGGTTCTGCGGCGTGACGACGACGTCGGCTTCGTGCCCGGCGTCGCGAAGCGCCTGGACCAGCGACCTGGCGATGACCATGTGGCCGCCCTCGACCATCGGTGGGCTCGATGTCACAACCGCGATTCTGCTCATGAAATCAGCTACCAGCTACCAGCTTCCAGCTCTCAGCTTCCAGTTCCCAGGTCTCAGCTTCCAGCAATCAGCACGGAGCAGTCGGGCATCAAGGAACAATCACCGGCTTCACGCGGACGCCGAGATACCGTGAATCGCCGGATGGTTCGTGGAACAGCGGCACGAAACCGTCGCTGCTCGACACGGATGCCACCCACACCCATCGGCCCTCGTACGGATAGCCGTCGCCGAGCGAGAAGTGAATCTGCTGAGACCTCCCCGCGCCGAGGGCTACCTCCTGTGTCCGCCCCGAGACACGGGCGGTCACACGTGTCGGTACCGGACCCGCTGAGAGTGTCAGGGAAAGGCGCCTGAACGGTTTGTCGGCCTTGATCAGGAACTCCGCGCGCGTGCCGCCCTTCACCCAGAAACTCTTGTCCTCTTCCCTGCCGTACGCATTGCGATCGACGAAGTAGATCTGGAACCCGGGATCGCCCACGCCGGGGTTGTCCCCGAACCAGACCACGGTGCGCGACCGATCGGTGTTGATGGGCAGATCGTTGACATTGCTCAACTCCACCGGCAGCCACCGCAGCGGACCTGCCTCCGCATACTCGCCGGGACGAACGGACGTCGCGAACGGGTTGAGCACCAGCTTGGCCATGAACAGACTGCCGACGGCCCACGGGATCACGGCAACCCAGACGCGCGAAATCGGCGGAATCAGGAACAGGAACACGCCATACGCGCCCATGAAGTAGCGATTGCCGACCGACCCCCCTCCCCCGAACCACGTGTACGGAAGCGTGACGATCAGCAGGAGAATCTGCCCGAAGGCGGCGGCCAGCACGAAGTACTGCCATGCTGCCCGGCGGCGAAGTCCCGCAAGAACGGCGACGAGCGCGAACACCGCGGGGAAAAAGTACGCGACGAGCCCGGAGTAGCGGCCGGTGAAGAACCACCAGAAGTTGTGCACGAGGTTCGTGAAGAACACCGATTCGTTGAAGATGATCTCCGTCAGGGCCTCGTTGCGCTCGCGCTCCATTCCGGTGTCGAAGCCGGCTTCCGGGGTCTGGAAGGGAAACTCGAAGTAGAACGTCGAACGGTCCTGTCCTCCCTGGTAGTTCCACTCGCCGACAATGGCCATGTTGATCGCAAACAGTCCGACCGTGGAGGCCAGGAAGGCACTCGACGCGACGAGGCTCGTCGCCCACCGCCGTTTCCACAGGAGCCACAGCACGATCGGCGGGAACAGCAGCGCGCTGGAGACCTTGGAGAACGTCGCCATGCCGAGCAGCACGGCAGCCGCGACATCGCTCGACGGCCCGAACAACCATCGCATCCCGCGCGGCGCCCTGGCGGGCTCCGCCACCTCCTTGTAGAGCACACAGAAATACGCGAGCAGCCCGAGGGCGAAGTTGAACAGCTCCGGAGCAATCCACACGTAGTAGACCGGCACGACCGTCGCGAAGACGAACGCGCCGGCCAGCAGCGCGGCAATCACGTTGCGCATACGGGCGTGCAGAAACAGATAGCTGCACCAGGTCACGATCGACAGCAGCGCGGCATTCAGGACCAGGAAGCCATTCGTGCCGAACAGTTCGACGAACGGCCAGGCGAACACCGGGTAGATGAATGACTTGCCGTAGAAGAGCCGCGACGCATTCGGATCCTCAACCGTGGTGGTCCAGAAGAACGGCGGCCGCAGCATGAGCCCGCCGTCCACGATGTCCCGTCCCTTCTTGAGAAAGACGCCCGAGGGCCCGGATGGAAAATCGCGCCAGACGCGGGTCAGATCCTCGCGACGGTACGCGAGGTCGCCATCTTCGGCGAGGCTGTGGCCCATCATGTAGTACGTCGCCTCGTCGCTGAAGATCGAGCCGGCTGTGCGGGGAAGGTCCACGCTGAGCGCCAGGCCGCCGTACACGGCCAGCACGAGGGCGGCGAGCACGAGACCGGGCGTGAAGGACGGCCGGACATCCGCGGGTGCCGCGGCATCGGGTGAACGCTCGAACGTGGCAGGCTCCCGCATCATACGGGCGCCCGGCTCGTCAGAAACGCCAGGTCCTCGCGCAGCACACTCTTGCGCTTCGTCGTTCGGGACAGGCGGTGCAGCACGACGTACAGCCGCTCCATCTTCGCGACGAACGCGGCGATGTCGTACTGTTGTCCGGTGACGCGCGCCGCCGATCCCAGGCGCTCACGCGTCGACGGCTCGTCGATCATCCTGACGATGGCGCTCGCCAGCGCCGGGACGTCTCGCTTGGGGACGATGAGCGCGTCGCGCTCGTGGGTCAGGACGTCGAGCAGCCCGTCGGCGTCGGTCGCGACAATGGGCTTGCCCATCGCCAGCGCCTCGAAGACGGTCAACGGGGTGCCCTCCCAGAGCGACGGGAAGACGCTCACGTCGAAGGCCGACACGGTCCTGGCCACGTCCTTCGTGAACCCGCCGAAGACGAACCGGTTTCCGAGATCGAGCGCGCGGGCCTGCTCCTCGAGCGCCCCGCGCAAGGGACCTTCGCCGAAGAGGTAGAACTTCGCAGCCGGACGCTGATTGAGCACGATCCGGGCCGCATCGACCAGGAACGAATTGCCCTTCGAATCGTGCAGCCTGGTGACCGACCCCGCCGCGAACTCTCCGGGCACGATGCCAAGCTCCGCACGGGCCGACGCGATCTCGTCGGCCGGCCGCGGACGGCTGAACTCCTCGAGCGGCACTCCGAGGTACACCACCTTCACCTTCCCGGCCGGAATCTGCCGCGCCTTGATGACGAAGTCGCCGGTGCTCTGCGAGACCGCTATGGCGATGTCGGTCATGGGCTCGAGCATCCGATCCGCGACCTTCTGAAACCAGGGGGTGTCGGTGAGGTTCGCGTGCTCGTGCAGAATTGCCGGAAGACGCCGCATCGCGCCAGCCATCCGGCCGAACGTGGTGGCCCCGTAGCCATGCAGATGGAGAACGTCGATCCGCTTGCGGTCGATCACTTTGAGCAGGGCGGGCAGCGTCGCCGGATCGAACTTCGACTTGTGGAGGTAGGTGATGTCCACGCCGAAGGACTCGAGCGTTTCCTCCGACACGTCTTTCTTCCGCAGGCTGACCAGCGACACGCTGAACCGCGCGGGGTCGAACCGTGGAATCATCCAGGCGAAGAGCCGTTTGACGCCGTGCATCCGCGAGCCCTCCCAGCCGAGGTGGTCGCAGACCTGCAGGACATTCAGCTTGCGGTCCTGCTCCACGTTCCCCTGAGCGCTCAAGACGATCTGACCTCGCCGCGCTGGCCGACGACCTTTGCGGGAATGCCGACGGCAATCGCGCCCGCGGCAACGTCCGATCGGACGACCGCGGCCGCGCCGATCACCGCGCCGTCCCCGACGGTGACCCCGTCCAGGACCTTGGCGCCCGCGCCGAGCCACGCGCCTGCTCCGACGGTCACGCCCTCGGATCGGCGTCCCTGCGCGATCACGGGTTGTGACAGATCGCTGAAGTCGTGGTCGCCGCCAATCAGGTAGCAGTATGCGGCCAGCAGCGTGTCGCGTCCCACACTCACGCGGCTCGCGGAGAAGATCTCGCAGTTGAACCCGATGTTCGCCCCGTCCCCGAGCTCGATATCTCCGTTCTTGCACGACAGGATGCTGTTGCGGCCGATGAACACGCCGCTCCCGATGGTGATGCCGCCGTTGGTCTCGCCCTTGGCATCGAGCAGGCAGTTGTCGTCCACCACGACGTTGTCGCCGATCCGGATCTTGCCGGGCTGGCGCAGCACCACGTTCTGCCCGAAGATCACGTTCCTCCCGCACGCGCCGAGCAGCGACGGGTAGAGCGCCTTGCGCAGCGCGAACCCGAGCGCGCCGGGGATGTGCTGCGACAACTGCACGACGAGCTCGTGCTTCACCAGCGCGCCCCAGCCAGGACGACCGACGACCAGCTCCGCGTACTTCTCCCGCGCCGATCGCCTGCGATCGAACAGCTGCTCCTGCGCGCGTGGAATATGGCTCACCTGAGATTACCGATCTGTGAGACCGCTCCACGTGTCAGCACGATGGGCACGATGACACGATGGCAATTCTTCTTGGGTCTTCATCGTGGTCATCGTTTCATCGTGTTCTTCGTGTGAGCCGTCGGCTCGTGCCGCTCACCAACTGAAGCGAGCTTTGGGAGGTCAATGGCGCATCAGCGGCCAGGATTCCGCTCACAGCCATCCCGCAGCCCGATACCATTCGAGAGTTCTCCGAATGCCTTCGCGCAATCCAACTGCGGGCGAATACCCGAGCTCCTGACGAGCGCGCGTGATGTCGAATGCCCGGCTCTTCGTGAAGAAGTCCACGCGGCGTCGATAGAGCGGCGGCTCGATGCGGAGCGGCACGCATGCGGCCTCGCACGCCGCGCCGGCAATCCAGAACGGCCACACCGGAAGGCGCAGGCGCGGCGGCCGCACGCCTGATTCCCTTGCAATCAACGCGACCAGCTCGTTGAGCGTCTTCACTTCCCCGCCGGCCAGGATATAGGTGCGGCCCCCGATTCCCGGCACTTCGCCGCAGAGCCGGAATCCCTCGACGAGATCGTCCACATAGGTCAGGTGGTAGTAGATGCGCCCGCTCCCGAGCACGACGAAGCGCCGTCGTGCCACCCCGCGAAAGAGCTTCAGCAGCCGCCGATCCCCGGGACCGTAGATTCCTGTCGGCCTGGCAATCACGACCTCGATGCCGGTTCGCGCGCCTGCCGCGCGGGCGAGCTGCTCACCTTCCAGCTTCGTGACCTGATAGATATCGCCCGGCCTCAGCGGCGCATCTTCGTCCGCGGGCGGTCGCTCGATATCGCCGTGAACGCCGACGGTGCTGCAGTGCACGACCCGCCGCACGCCGGAGCGCGCGGCCACCTCGACCACCGTGCGCACCGCGGTCGCGTTCACCGCTCGATAGGTGTCGCGACCCACCCCCGCTTCCCGGTAGATGGCGGCGATATGGTAGACGACCGCGATATCAGCACATGCCCTCTCGAGCGAGCTCGCGTCCCGGAGATCGCCAGCCGCCAGCTCGATTCCGGCGGAGCGCAGGCTCGCGGCCTTGACCGGATCGCGAACCAGGGCACGAACCCGATAGCCGCGATGCGCGAGCGTCCGCGCCAGATGTCCGCCGGTGAACCCGGTCGCGCCCGTGACTAGGACGCGCAACGTTCCGCCACGACGGTGACCGGCGAACCCACCAACCGGCGCAGCCCGAGCCTTGCCAGGACAGCTTCTATCCGCCGGGTCGCTTCAGCCGAGTGCAGCCGCTTGTGCAATCCAATGGGAAGCACGAACTGTCGCTGCACCTGTACGATGCGGAACCCATTGACGAGGAGGATCGAACGGATTGATCGATCCGAAAACACCCGGTATGCCTCGACCCGTGCGCCGGCCGCGTATGCAACGCGTCGCACACCAGCCTGCAGGGCCGCGGCGCTGGCCAGAGCCGGATAGTCGAAAACGACCCGGGCGCGCGCCACGCGGCAGAGCTCGGCCAGGGACTGTCGCCACTCGGGCGTGTGCATGAGCACCCGCAAACACACCACGCTGTCGAAGGAGCGATCGGGATACGCCAGCCCGTGCGCGTCTCCCGTTTCGAACGCCACGTCCGCGCCGGCGGCCTCGGCCCTTCGGCGGCCGACGGCCAGCATCTCCTCGGACGCATCGACCCCGGTGACGACCGCGCCGCGGCGGGCCAGCGCAATCGCGGCACGTCCCGTTCCCGTTCCGACGTCGAGAATCGTGCGACCCTCGAGCGGGCTCAGATATCCGGCAATCACCACTTCCTGCGTGCGCGCCAGCATCTCGCCGATAGGTCCGCCGAAGCGAACCCCGTCGAACGACTCGGCCATGGCCGCATCGGCGTAGACCGAATAGCTGTAGTGGTCCGTCCGCGGCTGGGGTGTGATTCTCATGCGACGCCTCCCGCCACTTCAGGGGCCGGAGCGCGTGTCAGGTGCTCGCACGCCTGGCGAGTCCGATCCAGGTAGGCCTCGTAGCTGTACTTCGTCGTCGCGAGGTGCTTCGCCCTCTCCCCGATGCGCCGCCCTTCGGCCGGATCGGCAAGCGTACGCAGAATGCCCTCGGCGAACCCCGCGGGCGTGGCAGGCGTCAGGACCGAGACGTCGTCGGTGAGCACCTGCGTGTGGGTCAGCAGCCGCGTCGCGACAATGGGGCGCCCGGAACGAAGATACTGATAGATCTTCAGCGGCGTGTTCGTTCCCGTGCTGCGCGGCGAAACGAGCACGTCGGCGGCATCCAGATAGGCCGGGATCTCTTCCGCGGGCCGCTGTCCCGCGAAGATCACCATGCCGGAGAGCCTGGCCTCGCGCACGACGGCGCGAGCCTGCTGCACTTGTTCAGGACGGCCGCCGGCAAGCACGAAACGAACATCCGGTCGCGTCGCCTGGACGAGGCGAGCCGTCTCGAAGAGCAGATCGAGGCCTTGATACGCTTCGAACGTACCGGTGTAGAGCACGACAGGCGTCTCCGGAGCGAGGCCGAGGCTCTGCCTCACATCCGCGCCGGAACCGGCGACCGGTGTGTCGCCGGACCCGGGCGCGTTCTCGATCAGAACCGTGGGGACATCGGCGTCGATGCCCCGGACCGTCTCTTCGAGTTGCTGGCAGATCACGATCACGACCTTCGACCGTCTGATGACGAACCTCTCCATCAGGGCGAACAGGCTGGTCAGAATCCGCGAGCGGCTGAACGAAAAATTGCCCAGTTGCTGCGGCAGGCTCGAGTGCATGTCGTACAGGTGCGGCACACCGAGCAGCCAGGCGACGACTACGCCGATGAAACTGCCCTCTTCGTGGGAATGGACGACGTCATAGCGCTCCGACAGGGCCCGGCGCATTGTCGTGAGCGTGATGGCGGCGTCGAGGGGGATCTTGGCGAAGGACGGACCGATACGGACTTCCCGGATGAAGGGCGGTCGCAGACATCGGAAGACTCGCAGCCCCGGCAGGCACACGTCGCGGCCGAACGGATAGGTGACGAGATCGACGGTGTGCCCCAGCTCGAGCAAAGCCCGGATCCGGTGGTACTCGCTGAATGGTGTGCCCCGGGGCTCGAAGAATGGCTCCGGCGCGATCATGAGGATTTTCACGGCCTGATCTGCCGAATTGTACGGAAGGCTGCAGGAAACGTCAACGTAAGTCTCGCCATTTATGCGAGTTAAGGTTATTCTCTGAAGCATCGTGCAGGATTCCGATTCCAGCGCTTCCCCCGATCGGGGTGGGGCATCGCGGACGCGCGGCTGGCTCCTGCCCGCCGTCAAGGCCGCCGTCAGCGTGGTCCTGCTCGGGATTCTGTTTTCCCGCGTCGATCTGGCGCGGCTCTGGAACGCCGCTCGAAGTGCGTCGCCTGCCTGGCTCGCCGCAGCCCTGGGCCTGTATCTGCTGATGGTCCTGGTCAGCGCGTGGCGGTGGGGGCTGCTGCTGCGGGCCCAAGGCGTCCGGCTCGGTTTCCGACAGCTCACGTCCTCGTTCCTGGTCGCGACCTTCTTCAACAACTTCCTGCCCAGCAACATCGGCGGCGACGTCGTCCGCATTGCCGATACGGCGCCGGCGGCCGGCTCCAAGACGCTTGCGACGACGATCGTGCTGATCGATCGGGCGATCGGACTCCTTGGTCTCGTCTTCATCGCGGCGGTGGGCGCATCGGCGGGCACGCGCTTCAGCCCCGAGACGGGAGGGGTTGCACCGGGGGTGCTGTGGGCCGGATTCGGCGTCGCGGCGATGGTGGCCACCCCGGCCCTTCTAATGCCCCATGGGTTCATGCGGCTGCTGGAACCACTGCGCGCGGTGCATCCCGAATGGGTCGGCGAACGGCTCACCCGCATGACGGATGCGCTGTTCAGGTTTCGTGAGACGCCCACGGCGCTTGCGGGCTGCTTTGCCGGAGCCATTGCTGTCCAGGCGGTGCTGGTGGGCTTCTACGCGGCCGTCGCGTACAGCATGCGTATCCCGATAGGGATCGCCGAGCTGGCGGTGATCATCCCGATCTCGTTCATCGTCCAGATGCTGCCGGTGTCGATGAATGGCTTCGGCGTGCGGGAAGCGACGTTCGGCTTCTACTTCACGCGCCTGGGTCTGCCGCTCGAATCGGCGCTGGTCGTCTCGTTCGTCGGGGCTGCGGTGATCATGCTCTTCTCGCTGTCGGGCGGAGTCGTCTGCCTCACCCGTGCCCGGCCCGGCCGTTCGCATCGCCGTTCAACTTGACGAAACAGGCGTTCGGCGATATTCGATCGAGGCACGGGCAGCGGTTTTCCTGCGCTGGCTCGTCGTCGGAGGGCCTGCCGGATGGGATCCTGTTCCACAGCCTTGGTGCCACGTGAGAGAGGCGCCGGCCGGCCGCTTGACGGCCGCCGGGGAGCGCCGTATTCTGAAGCTTCCCGGGACTTCCCAGCAGTTCCCGCTCTCCCTACAGCCGCAGCGAGTTCGAACCGATAGTGGTGCATGCAATCTTCTACCAGCTTCGAGATGGTGGCTGGTCAGCGGCTGCCTGACGTAATCGAGGGGACGGGGAACTGACCTATGGGACGCAGACTATTCGGCCCGGCGACGGCAGCCCTTCTCGTGATGGTGGTCGCCTGCGAAACCCAGAAGAGCAACAACCCGTTGAGCCCATCGGTGGCGGGCCCGATGGAAGGTGTCGAGATCACGCCGCCACGGGTGCTCGAGCCGGGCCAGGGCGCCAAATACAGAGAATCGCAGCAGCCTATCAGGCTGTCGATCGAGAATGCCAGCACGAGCGGGGTGCGGCCGCTTTACTACACGTTCGAGGTCGCCACCGACAGTGCATTCCAGACCAAGATGTACGCACGCAGCAAGGTCCCACCGGGGACTGACGGGCGCACATCGGTGCAGATCGATCGGCTCGAGCTCGGCCGCTCCTATTACTGGCGCGTGCGGGCTGAAGACGGCGCGAACACCGGCCCCTTCGCAACGATTCAGTTCGAGGTGCTGCCGCGGCCGTTTCTCGGCGCACCTGCTCCCCTGTCGCCCGTCAACAACGCGCGCACGTCGTCGCTCCGGCCGACCCTGACTGTCGGTGCCGCCGCTCGCAATGCGGGTGTCGGAGCGGTGGTCTATGAGTTCCAGGTTGCAACAGACGGTGCGTTCGCGCACCTCGTCGCCGCTGGCCTGGTCAACGACCGTGGGGGCCAGACGAGCTTTACGCCGGGCGGTAATCTCGCTTCAGATCGACAGCACTTCTGGCGCGCGCGTGCCAAGGATGGAGAGACGGCGGGCCCATGGTCGGCCGTTCAGGGGTTCGTCACGCCTGCGTCCGGAGGGCCCGCCCCGGGTCCGGGACCGGCGCCGGGCGGTCCCTGCATCTCCAGTTCGCCGGAGGCCATCGTGGCGTGCGAGCGGAGCAAGTTCGGGCATATGAATGACGGCCAGTTGGTAGCCTTCCTGCGTGCGGTCGCGCGGTCGCTGAACTCGAACGGGATTAGCGGTCGTCCTTATGGCGTTCTGCGCAAGGATAGCGGCAACAACTGCCACGGCTATTCGTGCGACATCATCTGCGCGGGCCAAGGCAGCGGCCAGCGACAGTGGGATGTGCTGGGCGACGTCGAAGGCGCGCAGAGCCCCGGCTGGTCCGGCCCGCACACCGTACCGAACATTCGAATCGACGTGTGCGAAATCCAATAGTCAGGACAGGGCCGGGCTTCCCCGCCCCTGCGGGATTAGAACCTGACTCGAAGGCCGGCGCCGATCTGGAACCCACCGACCGTCACCGAGTCGTCCGTGCCTTCGAGATCGGCCGACCCCCAGGCATATCGCGCCAGGAGGCCGGCGCCGAACCGGGGTGTGACCAGGTAGGTCAGGTCTACGCCGAGGTGGAGGCCAACGGTCGTGCTGTCGACGCTGGTCACGTTCAGTTGAGAGATCGTAGGCCCGGGTTCAGTGACGCTGATGCCGGTAGGCAGATCCTGGCTGACAAAGAAGATGGAAGGACCAAACTGGAACCCCACGTCAATCTTGTCGGTGACCGGCATCATCCACGTGCCGGTGAGATGGAGCGCTGGCTGCGAGTGTTTGGCGCCTGAAGCCGTGGTGCTGAGTCGCCGCGGGCTGTCGAAGAAATCCGGATCGGGGATCTGCGCATCGACAACCAGATCGGCTTCGCTGCCGACGTGTGAGAAGCCAATACCAACGGCGAGGTTCTCCCACACTTTGTACCCGCCGCTGATGTCGAAGAACAGACCGCCGGCCACATCCTGCGTCGTGCTGAGGATCGCCGATTCGTTGTAGAGATCGAAAATGTTGTTCGTCGCCAGTTCTTTCGACGGCGCCTGGGCCCCGAACGTCACGTTCACGAAGCCTTTGTCCGTCCACTGCAACTGCTGGGCGGATACGCCGGTGGCGAGGACGGTTGAGAGAGCCAGCGTCATGCTGGCGACGGTCAGCGTACTTTTCATCAGACTCCTTGCGTGCGTACGAATTTCCGAATCACCGCCATCGGCGTCGGAAAGAATCCGCAATGGTAACACGACGATCTGCGACCTCAGGAGGGAGACTGGAGGAGCATTCGGA
>Ga0299913_10003336_pt1 | contig 13085 bp, 10 predicted proteins | sample RVTome_9_FD_201360 | JGI IMG/M metagenome (GOLD analysis project Ga0299913, IMG submission 201360) | Soil microbial communities from uranium-contaminated site in the Upper Colorado River Basin, Wyoming, United States - RVT155D38 (version 2) ... | reverse complement strand
GCCACCGTTCTTTCCGTCAGCGAAAGAGCGAATCGCGTAAGCGCGACGCATGGATCAGGTGCTGGAGACAGCCAGCCGGCCGTGAGACGGGCAGCCGCGGACGGCTGTGGAATTCCCGGACCGAGACTCGTGTCCCGCCGGCCCGGATTGTCATGAGGGAGCCACTCGCTCGGGATCGTCCGCAGCTGCCGCTCATTCTTTGCGCCACCTTCATCACGAGCAGCATCAGGACAGGCAACGTTCGAGGGACGACGGCTCGTCGTGCCGGTTATCAAGCTGTCAATTGTGGGTTCGTCCTTCAAATATTTCGGCAGCCACTTCCGCCCATGGAGCTGTTACTAAGATAATCTTGGTAATCGATCCATGCCGCCGCGCCCATCCAAAACTCCGAACGCGCTCCTCCACAGGACGCTCGATGCCTGGATTCTCAAGACGTCAGCGCGTGGTCTCAATCATGGCGATGCCATCGCGCGCTTCATCGAAGAGACCACCGGAGAAGCGGTCCTGATCGAAGACGGGTCGCTCTATCCGGCCGTCTATCGCCTGAGCTGAAAGGGTGGGTCGAGGCCGAGTGGGGCACGTCCGAGCTCGGTCGGCGCGCCAAGCCGTACCGAATCAGCGAGGCCGGCGGTGAACAGCTGGCCGCCGCCATGGCGAGGTGGAAGAAGTTTGCCGCCGGGATATCGAAAGTGCTGTTCGCGCTATGAAACGCCTGCTCCGTTCGTGGATCTGGCGCGGGTGGCGCTCGATCAGGAAATCACCGACGAGATCGCGCTGCACCTCGAGTTGCGGAGGCGCGAATTGATACAGGGCGGAACGGATCCCAGATCGGCGCGGAGCTCGCGCTCAAGCGAACGGGCGACGTCGCCGTCGTCAAAGAAACCTGCATCAACCTCGGAAGAAGGGGAGACCGTCGCATGCGACTCGGCCAGTGGGTCGAAGAGTTGAATCACGATGTGAAGTTTGCGTTTCGCCAGCTGCGTGCAGCGCCAGTGTTCACGGCGATCGCGGTGACGACGCTGGCGCTCGGCATCGGCGCCAACAGCGCGATCTTCGCGTTGGTCGACGCGACGCTCCTGCGGCCGTTGCCTTACGCCAACCCGCATCGGCTGGTCACGATCTGGGAGACATCCGACTCGAACTCGAGAAGCTTCGCATCCCCGCCGAACATGCTTGATTGGAACGTGCGCAGCCGGACGTTCGAGAAGATCGCCGGCTTCACGCCGAGCGTTGGCGGCATGGTGATGGCCGGCCGCGACGGCAACGCCGAAACCGTGTCGCGCCAATGGGTGACGGCAGGCATCTTCGACGTGCTCGGCGTCAAGCCGATGACCGGCCGCACGTTCCTTTCCGAGGACGAAGAGAAACGCCGCCACGTGATCGTGATGAGCGAGTCGTTGTGGGAGTCGCGCTTCAATCGCGATCCCGCCATCGTCGGGCGGGAAATCAAGATGGACGGGATTCTGTGGACGGTCGTCGGAGTCGTGCCGAAGACCTTCGAAATCCTCGGCCGCACCAGCCTGTGGGCGATGCGGCCGTTCGTCAATATGCCGCCGCGAGTCCGCGGGCAGTACATGCTGCAGGTGGTCGGCAGGATGAAGCCCAAGATCGGCGTCAGCGCCGCGCACGCCGATCTGTCGGCGGTTGCCGACGGCCTCGCCCGTGAATTCCCGCAGACCAACCGAGGCCGCGGTGTGCGACTCGAGCCGATGCGCGATTCGATCATCGGTAGCGACCTCAAGATGACGTCGATGCTGTTTCTCGGCGTCGTCGGATTCGTGCTGCTGATCTGCTGCGCCAACGTTGCGAACCTGCTAATGGCGCGGGCCAGCGCGAGGACGCGCGAGCTCGCGGTGCGGGCCGCGCTCGGCGCCGGGCGCCGCCGAATCATCCGCCAGCTGCTGACGGAAAGTCTGGTCCTGTCCGTGATCGGCGGCGGGCTCGGCATCGCGATTGGCGCTGCCATACTTCGCGCCGCGCCGGCGCTGATTCCGCCGGGACTGCTGCCCGGGACTGTGACCCTGGCGTTCGACCTGCGGGTCGTCGGGTTCTGCGCCGCAGCGGCGCTCACTATCGGCGTGCTCTTCGGCCTCGCCCCGGCCTGGCAGGCGGCGAGCATCTCCACCACGGCGGCCATGGGCACGGACCCGCGAACCATGACGACCGGCGCCGGGCGTCTGCGCAACCTGCTGGTCACCGTCGAGGTCGCCACGGCGGTGTTGCTCCTCTTCGGCGCCGGGCTGCTGCTGCGCACCCTGATGGCGGTCGAATCGTTCGACCGCGGGTATCGGGCCGAGAGCGTCCTCACCATGCTCGTCGATCCGCTGGGGTCGAGTTACCCGACGCCCGAGAAGCTCCAGCAGTTCTTCGATCTGGTCGAAGCCGAGGTGCGGACGGTTCCCGGCATGCAGGACGCGGCGTGGTCGAGCGCGCTGCCGCTCGGTGAATCGCTCTACGGTGACTTCGCGCTGACCTACGAGATCGTCGGGGATCCGCAGGTGCCGGAGTCACAGCGGCCGACCACCAATTATCAGGTGGTGAGCCCGACGTATTTCTCGACGCTCGACCTGCCGATTGTCGCAGGCCGTGCCTTCGACAGCCGGGATACGCGCGACAGCCCGCGCGTCTGCATCGTCAACGAAGCGTTCGTCCGCACGCTCGGCGGCCGGTCGCCGATTGGCATGCGGGTAGCGTTCACCGTCGCCGACTCGCCGCAGGACAAGCCAAACGTCGGAGAGATTGTCGGGGTCGCGAAGCAGGTCAAGGGCCGGCCGGACGAGCCGAAGGACTTCGTGCAGATCTACGTGCCAATGGCCCACGATCTCATCGACGACACCATTCTCATGGTACGGTCGAAGACCGGCCGCGCCGACGCCCTGACGCCGGCGGTGAGGGCCGCAATTTCACGGATCGACAAGGAGCAGCTGGTCAGCATCCGCGATATCGTTACGCTCGAGGACGTCGACTGGGCCGCTACCGGACGGCACCGGTTCCGGGCTGTGATGGTGACTGCCTTCGCGACGCTCGCGGTCGCGCTGGCGATGGTCGGCGTGTTCGGCATCCTCGCGTATTCGGTCCAGCAGCGGGTGCGTGATTTCGGGGTGCGCCGCGCGCTTGGTGCGACAACGGGCGACGTGCTGCGTCTCGTGGTGTCGAACGCGCTTCGCGTCGTCACCGCCGGCGCGGTCATCGGCTTGACGCTGGCAGCGGTATTCGGCCGGTTGATCGGCTCGGTGTTGTTCGGCGTGCAGCCGCTGGACTTCGTCACGTTCGTGGTGGTGACGATGCTGGTGGCGATGACCGCGGCGGTGTCCATCGCAGGTCCGGCCTGGCGAGCGACGCGGATCGATCCTGCGGTGGCGCTGCGGAACAAGTAGCGGTGCCGCGCCTGGAACGGACTCAACCGCTGGCCAGCGGTGCATCGGCTCGATACCGCTCATCTCTGCACGGCGTCCTCAAGAAGGGTGCCGCACGGGCCCCGAATCGCGGGTCGCCGAGATGGCATGCCGTTCTGAGAGATCCCTAGTTTGGCTGGTTAATTAATTAATTAATCAAGCGCTGCTGGCACGGATGGACGGGCGACTCGAGATGGGCCGCGATGTCGCCGGCGAGACGATCGGCACCCGCTTCGCAGCGGAGATCCCGCACTTCCGATCGCTGCCCACCCCGTTTGTAGCTGAGGCGACGACGATTGGGACAGTATCACGCGAGCGCTGGTGCGCCTCGAGGGCGCCATCTACTCAGTGCCGTGTCGCTGGGCAGGACTCGATCTGGTCGCGCGCATCGGTGCCACCAGGGTGACCATTGTCGGCCGCAATGGCACGCGCACCGTGTATCCGCGCAAACGCTTCGGCCAGCGATCGATCGACTGTCGCCATTCCCTGCCGGAGCTGGCGCGCAAGCCGCACTGTCCTGCTGCCGGAATCGATCAAAGACATCGGGAGAAACTCTGGCGAGATGCCAACGCCTGTGTCGCTCACCATCAGCTCGGCTTGTGCGCCCAGGTTCCGGACCGTGAGGTTCACCAGCCCGCCCGGTTCCGTGAACTTGACCGCGTTGGACCGCATCCGGGCTCAGCTCGATGAGACTCCGGTACCGTTCCTCAGATTTGCTGGCCTGCCGCCCGGACTGCTCCCGTGCATGAAGCAGCGCGCTCATGAGGGTGCCGACCCCGATGAAGACGGCGAGCGACACCTGGCCCGAGATTGATGCGATCGCCAACGAAATACGCTGGGGGCAGAATCGCGTATGCAATGCCAAACGCACTTGTGACCGTGGGCAGCAGCCCTCCGGGAAGACCGGAGGCTGTGCGACGACACGACTCCCGTTCCGCCCTCGGCCTCGACCTCGAGCGAGAGTCGAGCGCCTGGTTCGCGACACACGATGGATCAAGGCGAGCGGCCTTCAGGGTCGGCCGGTGGCGCGAGGATGGGCAGGCGGAGTCGCGCCATAAGCCCGCGGAGGCACTCGGAGTACGTCGCGGCGCGTCGTCATCCGCGGCGCGCGCGCTTTGCACCGCGACGCGGCGCGGTCGGTTGCGGCGTCTTCTTCGCGGCCTTCGCCGTGCGGCTGCGGACCTCGCGGCCGGGTGGCGCGGCGGAGAGACCGACCGACGCCGACAGGATCCGGATGAAGCGCTCGCCGGCCCTGCGATGCACGTGCGACGCCGCCGCCTCGTGCCCATGATGACCGGCGCCAGCCGCAGCGTCCGGCGCATACGTCCCCTCGATCCACAGCCCGACGTGATACACGCCCGGGATGCCCGTCTTCTCGACATGCACGTGCGGCGGACCTCCGTGATGCGCCACCACACGCAGCTCCTCGTCCCGCCGCTCGGCCAGCGCGGGGGTGCGCGCTTCGAGCCGCGCCAGGACCTTCGCGGCGTCGAATCCCAGGCCGTCCGACCCCTCGAGGCGTGCGCCCCGCAGGACCTGGGGCGGGAGCCTCCTCGATCGGAGGAGCGCCGCCAGATCGCGGGCGGGCGCCACGAGCCGGGCGAAGGCGGTGACGCCCTGCACTGTTCCGCGCAGCGCGTCGGTGGCCACTGTGAACCCGAGCGGCGCGCCCGTTACCGCGCGCTCGGCGTCCGGCCGTGCCTCGACGCGGAGCCGCGTGCGCGCGTAGATGTTCACCACCACGCTGCACGCGGCGTTCCCGCTGCTGTTCGTGGAGGTTGCGCGGATGTCGAGCCGATGTCGCGGTCGCGACGCTATCGCGGCGGCCGCCTTCCGCCGCTCGGGCCTCAGCAGCAGCCGCGCGTAGTGAGGTCCGCGGAGCGGACCGGCGCCGACCGGCCGCATCAGCTCCCCCGGATCCAGCATCACCATCGCGTCGAGCAGACGGGCGCGCCACGCGATCATCAGCGTCCAACCGCCGACCCACGTCGAGAGATCGGCGCTGTCGCGCTGGACGACGAGCGACAACCGTCCGCCACCGCGGCGGGCGACGACCGAGGGACGTCGGGCGCCGTGCGCGTGGGCGCCGCCGTGCGCGTGCAGCGGCAGCCCGCCCGAGTCGTAGACGAGCCCACCGTCCGGCCCGAACAGCTGAAACGTCCACGCCTCGTCGTCGAAGTCCATCCCCTGCGCGGTGAGGAACAGCGTGTCCTCGGCCGACGTGGCCTTGAACTCCAGGTGCGTGTGCTCGCCGGCGAATAGCTCGATGACTGGGTCGATGACCGGCGTGAACCCGAGCGACGCGGCGAGCGCCTGCGAGTAGAACTTGTCGATCGTGCCCGGGTTCTCGCCATGGAAGACCTGCTGGCTCGAGAGCGGCTGCCCCTTGGCCACGAGGGCGGCGAGCGTCGGATAATCCACCTCGGCGCCGGTGCCGAATCCCATCGCGAACACCGCCGTGCTGGCGAGGCTGCCGTCCGGAATCGACGCGAGCGGCGAGCCCGACGTCAGCAGCCCGTCGGTCAACAGCGCCAGGTAGCGGCGCTCGTCGGCCGGGAGCGTGCCGAACGGCGGCACGACCAGCGTGGCGTGCGCGTCGGCGAGGGCGTCAGCCAGCGGCGTGCTCCCGCCGGGGGTAAGCGGCGCGATCGCCGCGTCGAAGGCGGCGCGGCCGTACGCGCCGCCGGGCTTCACGAGCCCGTACGGCGTCCCCGCGAACACGGCGTCGAACTGGTTGACCAGGACGCGGCGGAACGTCTTGACGCCGGCCACGACGTAGGTCTCGGTGCTGCTGAAGACCGCTTCGCAATCCTGCAGGAACGCGGACACCCCCCGCCGTGCCGCCTCCCACTTCGTGACATCCGGCGCCGGCGTCGTCATCGGATCCGGCGTGAGGCCGAGCATGCTCCCGGTCCGGTCGAGCGCGATGGCGATCACGACCTGCGAGTCGTAGCTGTAGCCGAGCGCGCGATGGTCGAGCACGTCGGCGGGCGTGACGACGCCGAGCGCCGCGAAGTCCGGCATCGTGATCGGCGGGAAATCGTAGTTGCTGCTGTACCCCGGCGCGCCACCCACCCACGGAAACATCGGATCGGTGCGGTGGTGCCCGGCATCGCCTCCCGCGGCGGGATACTCCGTCGCGTGCCCGTCGATCTGCCACATCGCCCAGAGCCGGTCCACGTTGCAGTGATGCAGGTAGAACATCGGGTCGAACGGCGACACGACGACGCTCGACATGTGGGAGCCGGTGCCGAACCAGCCGTGGAGCCGGTTGTGGAGCTGGTGGAAGGGTGCCGTCCCGCTGCCGGACTCGAGGGCGTTCTGGAAGGCGGAGTACGTGCCCTTGTCGAGCGCGGATCTCAGCGTGGCGCTCGCGGGCAGCTCGGATATCGGGCGGATGTTCCGGCGCAGCGCTCCCGCCCACGTGCCGAATGCCGCGTGCAGCGTCCAGCCCGACAGGCCGGCGGGCCACCAGGGAGGAGCGGGCGCCGCATTGCTGCCCGTGCCCGGCGCCTCGAGCGCGAAGTAGCCCTGCCGGACCTCGTCGCCGGAAGCGGAATCTCCGTCCGGTCCGAGGAAGTCGGGCACCATGACGGCCGTGGTCGGGTCCGTCCAGTCCCAGTAGGGCAGCATCACGCCGGGCACGTAGCCCTGGAGCCGCTGCTCCAGCAGGAAGAGGAAGTAGCGGTGCCAGGAGAGGAACCCGTACGCGCCGAGCCCGCCGTGCCCATAGTTGATGAAGGATCCCAGGGGACCGTTCACGCTCTGAATGAGCCGATGGACGGCGACGAACTCGTCCCAGCGGCTGTAACGATCGGCTGGTGGCGCGCCGGGATTGACGATGTCGCCCTTCATGAGCACGAAAGCGCGGACGAGGTTCTCGCGCTCGCTGGCCGTCAGGAATTTGGCGTTCTTCCGGACACCCATCTGGCACCTCCGCGCGAACGTGTCGAGTGACCTGAGATTCTATGCCTTCGCCGGTGAACCTGCAGGTCGATTCGTGCTGATGTGCTGCTGCTTCTCAGTCCCAGCATTCTCGCATCGCCCCCGCGCCGTGTGGCGCCAAACTCCGCCGGGGTCCCGGCAATGGCTCAGCTGACACATCGAAGTTGTCGCACACTCCCCACATGCGGGGGCCGCCGGACGTCAACGCGGGATCCGGCCGCGTCGTAATCATGTCGTAATCCTGAGGCCTGGAGATTGCCAGATCGCAGTCCAAGGAAGGTGTTCCGTGACAAGACTGCTCCTGCTCGCCACTGCTGCCGTCCTCACTGCGTGGTCCCCTGAGGCGGCTGCGCAACAGGGCCATACCTACGACGTCAAGGAATGGGACGTCGAATGGGGCGGCCGCACGCGCGATCCGGCGGTCGCGCCGGACGGCAGGATCTGGTTTGTCGGCCAGGCCGGCAACTATCTCGCGGTCTTCGATCCACAAACCGAACAGTTCAAGCGCTACGAGATCGAGGAAGGCACCAATCCGCACACCGTCATCGTCGACGCGAAGGGGATCGTGTGGTATGCCGGCAATCGCAACAACCGGATCGGCCGGCTCGACCCCGCGACGGGCGAGATCAAGACGATCATGACTGGTGAGGCGCGGGACCCCCACACGATGGTGCTCGACGGCAAGGGTCATATCTGGTTCACCTCGCAGGGCTCGAACCGGGTCGGGCGGTTGAACACCGCCACCGAAAAGCTGGACCTCGTCACCCCCTACGACCAGCCCTCGAATCCGTACGGCATCGTCCTCGACCCGCAGGGCAACCCGTGGGTGGCGCTGCTTCGCACCAACCTGGTGGCGAAGATCGATGCGAACACGCTGGCCGTCACCCACTTCAAGCAGGCAGACGAGAAGTCGCGGTCGCGCCGCATCGAAGTGACACCCGACGGCATGGTCTGGACCGGCGACGAAGCCCGCGGCTACCTGATTCGCATCAATCCCGGCACGGGCGAGACACGCGAGTGGCAGATGCCCGGCGGGGCGGGCGCGCGGCCGTATGCGCTCACCAGCGACGATCAGGGGCGTCTCTGGATATCCGAGACCGGCCCCGAGAAGCGCCTCGTCGGATTCGACCCGAGGAGCGAGCGCTTCTTCGCCACCATCCCGGTGAGCGGCACCATCCGTCACATGTTCTTCGACCCGGCGGCCAGGGCGATGTGGTTCGGAACCGACGCGAACACGATCGGCCGGATCGCGATGGGGAAGGCCACTTCGTGATCACGCGTGCGGCGGCCGCCGGCGCCGCGATCGCCTTCACGACCGCAACTCTCGTAGCTGCCGCGCGGTCGACCTTGGCGTCAGCGCCGCATGGGACGCCCGTGAACCCGACGCGGGCGGCATACCCGGCCGCCTACGCCGACGGCGCGCCGCGGGGATTCTCGGGCGGCTTCGGCGAGCAGTCGTGCCACGCCTGCCATTTTCACAAGGAGATCAACTCCGGACCGCGGCGCGTCTCGATTGCGGGCGTGCCGGAGCGCTTCGTTGCGGGCGAGCGTTATCCACTGACCGTCACGCTGTCGCGACCGGACATAAAACTCGGCGGCTTCCAGTTGACCGCGCGATTCAAAGACGATGGCCGGCAGGCTGGCACGTTCGCGCTCGAACCCGGCGAGGAGGAGCGGATCGCGGTAGAGATGCAGGGTGGCGTGCACTACGCCGGTCACCGCAAGAATGGAACGGCGCTCGCCGAGCCAGAGACCGCGCGATGGTCGCTCGTGTGGGGCGCGCCGAAGGCGGGGGGGCCGATCGTGCTCCACGTCGCGGCCACCGCGGCCGATGGCGACGGGACCGTCGAAGGCGACTACGTCGAGACCGCGGTCGTCGAAACAACGCCGTCGGGGACGTCGGCACGCCATCTGTCGCGCGACCCATTCCACGCCGGCCGGCTGGCGACTACGCAGCGGCGCAGTTTGACCTTGCTGCAGCAGCTTCCCAACGACCGCGAGCGGGCGGCACTCGAACACGATCTGCATGCGGCCGGACCGTGCTGGACCTCGGCACTCGCGTGTTGAATCTCGGCCATTATGACTTCGATGCGCCACCATCACCAGCCTGGCTTTCAACGCGGCTCGTTCTGCTCCTGACCCTCCCTCGATTCGCAGGAGTGCGATTCAGCTTCATCAGCGCGTCGGATTCGTTGAGGCTGCGGCGCGTCCCGATTATGGCGGCGCTCGCCCAGATCCGCGTCGAGTGGCCGACTGTGGAGCTTGAAACCAGGCTGCGTCAGCGGCTCCGCGACGAGCTGCTGAACCTGTTTTCCGTCATCCGAGCAGGCGCGCAGACCTCTTGTGTCGCGGAGTGTCTCGTGCGGCAGGATCCGGACGCCTGGGGCGGTCCGACTCGAGCGTCGCGCCAGGGTTCAGGGCCATTGCCGGCCGTTCCGATCGAGCACGTCGCGATCGGCGTCGGTGCGTTCCGGTCCGATGCGGATCCTCTGCCCCTTACCGAGCTTGAACAGATGATCCTCGTCGCAGCCGCCACGGGAGTCTCCGGGTGGAACTTTGGCGGTCCCTTCGGACCGCGGACGCCCGAATCGCACGCCGACTTCACACTGCGGTTCACCGGGCGGACGGCCGCCGACCGCCGCCGGCCTGGGCACACCAGCACTCTTCTTCACCCCACGTCGCGTACTTTCGACGGCGTGATCCCGGCATGGTCAGCGGTGGCGTGGCGCTGAGCTTGAAGCTCCACTTCTGGAGCGCCCGGGCCATACCATGAATCCGCGCGGCGAGCGACCCTTGTACTCCGCAAGAACTTATGCCGCGGCCGGTTGCGCAGAAACGTGCTCCACGTCTGCGAGGCTGAACACGGCCGCGATGGCACGGGCCGCCGCATGTAGCGCCTCATGGTCCGCGGCGAAATGGTGATGCCCAGTTTCAGCAGCAGTTCGGCGGCAATCCGTTCCTCACCCCAGGTCACGTTGGCTTGCGCCATGTCGGCGATCAGGTTTTGGAGGTACACGGGAATCCGGGGACGCCAGGGCCCCGTGACTTCCACCGCCAGAAGAGGCGAAATCCCTGCCGGTGCCATCGCACGAGCGTCTCGGGTCGTACCACGACGAGAAGCGGTCGCCAGTCGATCAGCCGCGCGAGCAAGGTGCGGGGCGATGCGAGTGGCATCGTTCAGGCGCCGGGGCTTGACCTTGCGCTCGACATAGAACGCCAGTTGCTTGCAAAGGAAGAGATTCTCGGCGGCGAGGCGTTTGTGGGATGAGCAAGCCAGCGCCACGAAGTGCAGCAGATCACGAGCGAGGAGCAGCGCCGTGCGAAACATCCGTGTCCGGTCAATGATACCGGCAGAGGGGTACGGCGCTCTGCCCGCGGCTCCGTTGAACCGAACCTACGTGCGGGTGGCCGCCCTGAATATTCGGCCACAGGGGACGAAGGTGAAACTCATGCACCGACGCACCTTTTTTGCAGCATTGATCGCCGCTGCGGTCACAATCGGTGGCTGCACCGGCGAGGACGCGAACGCCGATGCGGCCGATAACAGCGAGTCGGCAGACGTTGGCGAATCAGCCACGGAGCCGCGACCGAGCCGGACGGCGAAGGCGACCTTCGCCGCCGGCTGCTTCTGGTGCGTGGAAGAAGCATTCGACAAGCTCGACGGCGTTCTGTCGACCACTTCCGGCTATACAGGCGGCCAGAAGCCCAACCCCACTTACGAGGAAGTCTCCTCCGGAGGAACGGGGCACACTGAGGCGGTCGAGGTCATCTACGACCCGACGAGACTGAGCTACGACACCCTGTTGCAGACCTTCTGGCGCAATGTTGATGCGGTCGACGCGGGAGGGCAGTTCTGCGACCGCGGCAGCCAGTACCGCTCGGCGATCTTCTACCATTCTGCGGAACAGCAGCAGAAGGCCGAAGCCTCGAAGAAGCAGGCAGCGGCGGAGCTTGGTCAGCCGATCGCGACCGAGATCGTCCAGGCGGGCCCCTTCTATGAGGCAGAGGCCTACCACCAGGACTATTACAGGACGAATCCAGTCCGATACCGCTTCTACAAGTGGAATTGCGGCCGTGCGCAGCGCCTGGAGGAGCTCTGGGGCAGGAAATGAGCGCCTAATCTGATCGATTCGGCGGCTCAGTGCCCCGTCACGAGGCGGCCGTCTCCCCGAGCGGACGGTGGATGGCGTCGAGCTCGCCCTCCGCGTTCTTCAGCTCGCGCCAGACACGGCGCAAACGGCCGACGCGCAGAACTCAGTCGAGAAGTTGCAGCGGACGAAGCGGCTCGGGCGCGAGGAGGCGATGGCACAGCTCGAGCCTGCTCCTCAAGGCCGCTGGTGAGCCGATTCTCGCCGACGTTCTGCCACCAAGTCGCCGCCGCCCACGCCGGATCCATGCGCCTGCTGGCTGTACTGCCGTCAGAGAACGCGCCAATGCCCCTTGGCCGCCCTCGCGCGACATGCCGCCCGTTGAAGTGGCGGGCATCGGGAACACCGCGGCGCGCCTCATGGAGGCATTCCAATTTCCTAAGGAAATCACCCACCTCGGCGTTCCACCACGAACATGGGCAAACACCGGAGGGTTGCTCGGCCGACCCACAGCGGTTTTGCCGCAGAGATCACACGTTGCACCTTCACGCCGCAGACGGACTGTACCCGAAAGTGTAGCCCCTGTCGTCGCCACTCTCGCGATGTTACGCAAGCGGGGTGAGCATTTCCTTAGGACCACCATGCGCAGCTGCACTCCCGACTCCCGGGGCCAAGGAGCCAGCGCTGCTCAGGTGAGCGAACTCACCAAATTGCGGTGCCCGCCGGCCAGCGATAGCTGCCCGGCTTGACTAGAAGGTTAGGAGCGTTCGGGGCATCCGGTCGCAGAACCACGGTGCCGGGTGCGCACTCGGCAATGACATCGAAGCGCGTCCACTCGAGCAGCTGTGCCAATGCTGAAGCCGTGGCCCCGCCTTCTACATACAGCGTCTGGATTGGCGTACGATCGAGGAGAGCTCCAGCCGAGCGCACCAGCAGGTTGTGTGCGGCCTGTACCGCATCGTGCGGCACTCTTGGCACGGCTGCGAGGGCCAGGGTAAGGAGTACCCATCCATGCCGCTCGATTCCACGGGCGGCGAGCTCCGCCCAGTGCGCCACATGGGCGTCCGACGCGCGCCCGACGCTCTGGACTGGAAGGCGGAGAACCGGCAGCCCGCGCCGTTCGCACACACTGGCAAGCTCCCGTGCGGCGACAGACGCGCTGCCGGAGACCACTAACGTCGGCTCGTGAGGGACCTCTGGCCGCGCAAACCTCGTCGTATTCGGCGCTCTGCCCGTTCGCCGAGCCAGCACCGCGGCGAAAAAGGCAGCGGCCCCGGCCGCGAGGGTGCGTGGGTCGAGTACAGCCGCCCATTCGGCCAAATCCTCGGCGCGCTCCGCCTCGCCGACGATCACGCCATCGTTAGGAAGCGCCGCGCCCGGGGGCCGGATATGCATCGGCACCTTGGCCAACGAACCGAGCAACTCCAGCACTCCGTCACTTCGGATCGGGCTGGCCGGATTGCCGGCAAACTCCGTCTCGGTGATCGGTCGTCCGTCGATCAGATATCGACCACCACGAATGACCCGGCCCAAGTCCGGATTCGCCGGGACGAGTAGCGCCCGCGCGAATCGTCGACCGTGTAGGATTGCCGCTATTTCGGCAACCACCGGCCCGCGGAGAACAGAGTCTACCTTCTTGAACAACCATCCCGTACGC
>Ga0299913_10003335_pt1 | contig 13085 bp, 12 predicted proteins | sample RVTome_9_FD_201360 | JGI IMG/M metagenome (GOLD analysis project Ga0299913, IMG submission 201360) | Soil microbial communities from uranium-contaminated site in the Upper Colorado River Basin, Wyoming, United States - RVT155D38 (version 2) ... | reverse complement strand
GGCTGATCCTCGACCCGACTCGGGGGCTCTTGGTAGACTCGGAGCTGTCGCGGACGTGGCTCAGTTGGTAGAGCACCACCTTGCCAAGGTGGGGGTCGCGGGTTCGAATCCCGTCGTCCGCTCCAGGATAGCCCTCTCACCTGCAGTTTCGCGCCGAACGCGCGTTCCTCACGGCAGCCTTACCCCATTGCTTACCCCATTCCGAATCGGCCGACTGCCCGTGATGAGCGCGATCATGGTCGAGGCCATCGTTGCGCAGTTCACGGAGCTGGTTGATCGAAGGCGCATGAACGTGGGATGGGACGGTCGACGGGGCAGTTTACCGGGTTTGCCCTCCCCCCTGATGCCAGCGGAGAGCCGAGGTCCCCCTCAGTGTCTGGGCGACATGGGGGCAGGTCGGGGTCGGAGGCGCCGTGGCGCGAGCGTTCGCCCGGGAAGGCGCCAGGGTCTTCCTCGCAGGTCGGACGCTCCAGACGCTGGACCGCGTGGCCGGGGAGATCGCCGCCGACGGCGGGAAGGCGGAGACGGCGCCGGTGGACGCCCTCGACGAGGCGGCCGTGGATCGACATACGGACGTCGTGGCTCGGGAGGCGGGCGGCATCGACGTGTGCTTCAACGCGATCAGCCACGGCGACGTGCACGGCACCCCATTGCTCGAGATGGCGTCCGAGGACTTCGCGAGGCCCGTCACCACGGCTGTGCGGACGCAGTTCCTGACGACGAGGGCGTCGGCTCGGCACATGCTGGAGCGAGGATCCGGCGTGATCCTCGCGATCACCGCGACGACCGCCCGACTCACGGTCCCCAACGTGGGAGGGACCGGCGTTGCCTTCGACGCCATCGAGAGCCTCTGCCGCCAGTGGGCGCGCGAGCTGGGACCGCGGGGCATCCGGGTGGCGTGGCTCCGGACCACGGGGATCCCTGACGCCATCCGAGACACCGGGGAGCTCCAGCCGGACTACGGCGCGGGGAGGATGACCCGGGAGGTGCACCTGGGATGGATGAAGGCCGCGACGATGCTGCACCGTCTGACGACGCTCGACGAGGTGGCGGACGCGGCCGTCTTCCTCGCATCCGACCGCGCGGCAACCATGACCGCGGCGGGGCTCAACCTGAGCGCAGGCTCCGTTCCCGACTAGTCAGAGGGGCGTGTCCGGTCCCAGGGCTGCCACACGGCCCGCCATCGCCACACGTGGAAGGCGGCGGCGGCGAGCATCGACGCCCCGATCACGGGCAGCCACACCACCAGATGGTCGTCGATCACCTGGGTGTAGTCCCATCCGCGTACCCGGCCGGTTCCCTCCAGGGCGCCGATGACCAGCTGGGCCCCAGTTCCCGCCAGCACGCCCAGCCCGGCGGCCCACCACACCGGACCGCGCAGGGGTCTGTTCCGGCGGACGAAGACCAGCCAGTACACGCCGACGATGAACGCGGCCGCGCCGAACCCGCCCGCGAAGCCCTCGGCGTGTCCGATCCACGCGTCGGTCGTGCGCGCGTACTCCACAGAGGCGCCACCGGGGCACAGGAGGACCCGATCCACCTCCCAGCCCGCGGCGGTGGCCACCAGGGCGTGACTCAGCTCGTGGACGTTGCAGCTGGCGACCTGGATGACCGCGAGGGAGGCGAGCATCGCCGTGGCCGCCGCGAGCAACGTCAGCGGGCGCTTCAGATCGGCCAGCGACCACGCAGGGCGGGCGGTCCGACGGCTGCTCATCGCGCCCATGGGCGGACTATCCTCGACCGCCCAGGGACCTGCAAGCGTCACCCATGAAGGGTCCTGGGCCGTCTGCTGGAGTCCTGTCTCCATGGACATGCGACTCGAGGTCGTCGTGGTTCCCGTTTCCGACGTGGACAGGGCGAAGGCCTTCTACACCGAGAAAGCCGGCTTCAACGTGGACGTCGACCGGAGCTTCGACGACAGGTACCGCGTCGTCCAGCTGACGCCGCCCAGCTCGGCATGCTCGATCACGCTGATGCAGGGGATGGACCCCGGGATGGAACCCGGTTCCCTGCAGGGCTCCAGATCACGACCGTCGGTTGGCGGCGCCTCCAGGGTTCGCTCGATGTTGTTGATGCGATAGACGTGCTCACCAGGCCACGATCCCCGGCATGTGTCGCCCTCCTAGACTGGCCTGCCACATGGTACAGGGGACAGGACTCAGGTGGTCTGAGCGCCTGAGTCCGTTCACGCATTCCACACAGAGAAAGGGGTTCCGCGGCGTCTAAAGTATGTAAGAAGCGCCGGCTTAAGCGGGCGAGGCACGGATGTCCTCGGGCACAACGCTGGGTGTTAGGGTCGGAAAAATGAAGCGAGCCAGCCACTAAGAATCGATAGTCGCAGCAGCGTTCAACGAGCGCTTCCGGAAGTTCGGCATCCGGATCGATGCGAAGGATATCTTCGCGGGGAACCCACAGTCCCTCCTCCACGGCGGGTGGCGGATCCACCTCCGGGTTGACGCGGACGAATCCGATGCACCTGTACTTGAGTTCTACGCAACCCACCGCATGACCTCCGATGTTCACGAAAGGATCTGGGCCGACGGTGCCTCCGAAGAACTAGACGCTATTCTTGAGGCTGTTCTCTATGACCCTGACCAGCCAGAATCGAAGTGATCGGTCCGGCGGGTCGAGCGAACGCCCCAGTAACCCGGGCAGCCCGACAGGACTTACCCCATTTCTTACCCCATTGGCATTCGTCCCTTGCCGTTCGGGGTGATCCGATGCCATCCGGCCGCTCGCCGGAAACGCTCTGGCCTCCGAGGACGGCCCGGAGCGGATGACGACGGACGCTCGCCAGAACCTTGCCAAGGTGGGGGTCGCGGGTTCGAATCCCGTCGTCCGCTCAGGAGGAGACAGCAGGTGGTGGCCCCTATTGCGGCGGCCCTGATCGCGTTCCAAGGGGTCCGAGATTCTCCCCGGGCCCCCCAGGGTCCCGCGGCTGTCACGACTCCGCCACGGGACGCTCGGCCAGGCGTTCCCTCACGATCGCGTGGATCGCGTCGGCCATCTCCCTCGCCGCCTCCTCGTAGAGCTCCACGTAGACCTGATCGATCATCCGTGTCCACGTGCGGCCCAGGCGGCGATGCAAGCTCGCCGTGCCCGGGGGATGGTCGACCGGGTTGACGATGTAGGTTGTCACCATGCGCGATTGGAGTTCTCGCCGGATCGCTGTCGAGTTCGAGTCTGAAGGTGCTCTCCTGCGGGGATTTCTCTATGAGGCTGCGAAGGGCGAGCGGCCCTTCCCGGTGGTTGTCATGACCCATGGCACCTCGGCGACGATCCAGATGGTTGCCGACCGGTATGCAGAAGTCTTCGCTGAGGCTGGAATGTCCGCTCTGCTCTACGACCATCGGAACTTCGGTATCAGCGGGGGCGAACCACGGCAAGAGATCAACCCCTGGGTGCAGTGCCGTGGCTATCGAGATGCGGTGACTTTCGCTTCGACTCTCGAAGGCCATGATCCGACGCGGATCGGAGTCTGGGGTGACTCGTATTCGGGAGGGGAGGTGTTCTTGGTGGCCGCGTGCGACTCTCGCATCAGGGTGGTGGTGGCTCAGTGCCCCGTATTCGGAGCCGACCGGCCTGACGTGGAACCAACCCTTGATGTGTTCGAAGCGATCAGCGCGACCTTCGAATCCGGTGACGTTTCCGGCGGCCCGGAGGACGAGATCGGTCCCATGCCGGTTGTGTCGCCCGACCAGTTGGGAACTCCATCGCTGCTCAAGCCGATCCAGGCCTTCCGCTGGTTCACCGATTACGGTGGGAGACACGGAAGCGGGTGGCAGAACCATGCCACCAGGATCGTTCCTTCGAATACCGCGCCGTACAGCCCGTATCTGTGCGCTCCCTACGTTAACGTCCCGTCGCTGATGATGGTGGCAGCGGCCGACGAGATGCTTCACGCAAACCCTGATGTCACCCGAGAGGCCTTCGACCTGCTCCCTGGTGAGAAGGTTTGGCACGACATCGACGGTGGGCATTTCGGTCTCCTCTACCATCCGAGCGACCTGTTTGACGAAGCAAGCACAGTCCAAGCCGACTACCTCGCCAGGCATCTTCTCCATCGAGATGCCGAAGGGGCACGTTCCTCTGGTGAGCCTTCGTTAGCCCGGCGCGCCGGCCCGCTCTCCGACAGGTCCGCGCACGGTGAACCAGATCCCTAGCAGTCCCCAGGCGACTGCAGCGATGGCCCACCCCACCACAGAGCCGACGCCGCCGAGATCGCGATGAGGGAAGCGGCTCCTATCGCCAGGGCGGCCAACGAGGCGACCCGAGCGCCCAGCCGCCAGCCCACGCTCGGCACGGCCGTGGCCGCGACCGACAGGACCACCATGAAGGCCACGATTGCCATGACCCACCGGTGTCCGTTGTGGTGCGGGTCGGCGGTTGGTGGGGACGTGTTCCGCTGCAGGAGTGCCTGATCGACGCCGTACCAAGCAGCGGGGATAGCAGCGATTGTAGCAAGTCCCAGGAATCGCGGCCTCCATCCTTCTGCGGAACGCCGGCGACGCCATGGCGTGGCGAATAGCGCCGCTCCCACCGAGGGAAGGACGAGGACGAGAAGGACCGGGTCGATCCAACCTCCCTGACCCCCGAGATTGTTTGGGTCCCCAACGAGCGGAAGAGTGAGCAACACTCCGCTCATACCGCGTACACGAGCCTTCGACCTGATTTGAACCGGTCGTCCTCTGGTTCCCTCAACAGAGTTCTCCCCGATCAGCAGCGACAGTATGGATGCCGCCTGGAGTCGTCTCTCTTGCCGAGGTGGGGGCCGCGGGTTCGAATCCCGTCGTCTGCTCCAGGCGATCCGCAGGTCAGGGGGCCTCTCCGGCTTCCTGAAGTCTTTCCGGCCCCGGTTCTGGGCACATTTGGTCCTACGACGACCACACCGAGCTGTTCAGCCGCGAGGACCTCGTCTGGCACTTCCACCTCAAGCGGGTGAGCCGGAACCCGGCGATGTTCGACCAGGAGAAGCTGGACTGGCTGAACGGCCACGACATCCGAGAGGCGGTCGGCTGACGGGCCTCCTGGGGGAAGAGCGGCTGGCCTCGCTCGGCGTCGACTCCGACCCGACGGTGGTGCGCGACGGAGCCACCCTGGTCCACGAGAGGAGCCGGGCGGTCAACGAGGCCGCGGGCATGCTCCGGTTCCTGTTCGAGGAAGCGGAGCCGAACGACAAGGCCCGGGTGGAACGTCGCGGGGCGGGACTCACTAGAGGCCACCCCGGAGCTCGGCCTTAGAGGGCCCGCACCACCCACACGATCACCACGATCAACCCGATCACGCCGAGAACGGTCCACAATACTCCACCCCTCATCCCACTACCCCCTTCCCCTCTCGTGTGCTGATCCACGCACGTTCCTCCAGATTGTGAACCGGTCGCAGGTCTGGGCGCAAGGAGGGCAGTCGGCCGAAAGCGTCAGGAGCGCCCCTCTTGCCACTTGCCAGGGTGGGGGTCGAGTTCGAATCCTGTCGTCCGCTCCAGAGAACGATCAGGTCACGTCGGACGCTTGGCGCCCGGGATCACGCCGTGCTCGTGATCGGACTCGGCCTGAATCCCTTCCACGCAGCGTAGATGCCAAGGGACGCTTCCCAGGCGATCTCCGGCAGCGCCAGGAGGAACGCAGGCCCGGAGCCGTTCTCGTAGACGCCGAAGAGGATGAGTACGAACGAGATGATCAGCATGGGGCCGCCGATGAGACCCAATATCGCCATGGGGCGTGGCACGAGACCCGAGCGGTACATCAGGTAACCGAGCATCAATCCATTTCCGAAGCCCACGACGAGCCCCGGACCGAAGAGGAACGCCCACTCATAGGTGGACACGAGGGAGCTGCCTTGGGCGGTGAGCGCGGTGGCCTCGGCGCCGGAAGCTCCGGCCAACCCGCCGGCCACGCTCACGACGGAGATGATGCTGATGAGCCCGACCAGGATGAAGGAGGACTCCATGATCCGCGCTGTGACGTATCCGAGCGCGACGGTCTCACTCTGTCGCTTGACGATCGGGTAGAGCACAACCGCCGTCCCGATGTTCGCGATGATGAGCAGGAACTCCAAGATCCCGCCGAGCTTCAAAGACGTTTCCGACCCGGCACCTGGGATGAAGCGCATGTCCTGCCACGTCGCGCCGAGGCCATCGATGAAGAGGAATCGCGCCGCGATGCCGGTCACAAAGGTCGCTATGAACAACCAGCCGAAGAGTCGTCCGGTTCTCTGAGCGTCCAACCGAGCTCCCTTCCTTCGCCTCTCAGAGGCTCTTGATCGCGCGTCTGCCGGCCACCGGCGAGGATCGTGCCACCTTGCCCCGGAGGTGTCCAGGCCATCGTCTCCATTTCTGCCTGTGGGTTCCTTCGCGCCGGTTCGGGGGGGTGGGGGCGTCCGTCGCGGCACGCAGTCCCGGACCTGCGAGGTTCGGCCGGGATCCTCATCGAGCGGGAGGTCGCTGCGTTCGGTTAGGGTAGGGGCGATGGCGCGCCGGATCCTCGTCCAAGGAGTGGCCGCCGCGTTCGCCGCCCTGCTCGTGCCCGGCACGGCGTGGTCCGAACCCGCGGCGGGTGCCACCGAGTCCGAGCAGCGACCGTCCTCGGAGATCCTCCCGGCCGGCTCGGGGCCGTCCGGAGCGATCGTCGCCGATCGCTCCGAGCTCCTTCGCGAGTGGGGGACGAGGCGCGACAAGCGGCCGCTTGTGGGCGCTCATCCCGCCGGCGCCGTGCTCGCGGGCGGTGTCGCCCTCTCGCTGATCGCTGTGAGCGAGCGGATCGCCTCGTTGCGAGCCCGGCGCTCGGTGCGCTGGACGGTTCGGACGCTCGGCGCGCGGTCGCCGCCCCTCCACCCGGCGTAGCCGTTCACGCGCCGCGATCGCGGCGCCGGCCGGAGGATCCTCGATGGCAACGAAGCTCGGATGGCGCATGTTCTTCGTCGTCCTCCTCCTGGGAGGATCGATCGCCCTCATCCTCACGCGGCCCGTTCGTCTCGGGCTCGACCTCCGTGGGGGGACGCAGATCGTCCTCGAGGCCTCGGACACCGACGCCGTCGCCGCGGACGGCGACACCATCGATCGAACGGTGGAGGTCCTCCGCCGACGCGTCGACGCCCTCGGGGTCTCGGAGCCCACGCTCCAGGCGTCGGGTGAGCGGCGCATCATCGTCGAGCTTCCCGGGGTGACGGACCCGGACGAGGCGATCAGGGTGCTGGGCCGGACGGCCCAGCTCACCTTCCATCGCGTCCTCGGTCTGGCCGAGGGATCGGCCCAGCCCGGACCGTCGCCGGACGCCGACGAGGAGGACGCGACCGAACGCACGGGGGGCGAGCTTCTTGTGCCGGACGAGTCCGGCGAGACGCTTCGCCTCGCCGCCGCCGCCCTCACCGGCGACGGGGTCGCCGACGCGCAGGCCACGATCCAGCAGGAGTTCGGCGGTTGGACGGTGCAGCTCCGATTCCGGGGCGACGGGGGGGACGCGTGGGCGGAGATCACCGGACGAGCGGCGTGCGAGCCGCTCGGGGACCCGCGGCGCAGGATCGCCATCGTTCTCGATCGCGACGTCATCTCGAGCCCGGAGGTCGACGAGACCGTGCTCTGCGAGGAGGGGATCACCGGCGGGGAGACCGTGATCACCGGCAGTTTCACCGAGGTGGAGGCGAGGAACCTCGCGGTGCTGATCCGCGGAGGGGCGCTTCCGGTCCCCGTGGAGGTGGTGGAGCAGCGGACGGTCGGGGCCACCCTCGGCGACCGGGCGATCCGCACGAGCGTCCAGGCGGCGCTGATTGGCGCGGTCCTCACGATCCTCTACATGCTCGCGTACTACCGGCTCCTGGGCGTTCTCGCCGCGCTGGCGCTCGGCGCCTACGCAGTGATCGCCCTCGGCGCCCTGCTCGCGCTGGGCGCCACCCTCACGCTCCCGGGCATCGCTGGGTTCGTGTTGGCCGTGGGGATGGCCGTCGACGCCAACGTCCTCGTTTTCGAGCGGATCAAGGAGGAGCATGCGGAGGGCCGCTCGGTTCGCTCCGCCGGGTCGGCGGGCTTCGAGCGAGCGTGGAGCGCGATCGCCGACTCGAACGCGACGACGGTACTCGCCGCGCTGCTCCTGTTCTTCTTCGCCTCGGGGGCGGTACGTGGATTCGGGGTCACACTCACCATCGGTGTCCTCGCGTCGATGTTCAGCGCGCTCGTGGTCACTCGTGTGCTGGTCGAGCTCTCGGTTCGGGCGCGGGCCCTCCGCGAGCGCCCCGGTGCGCTCGGGCTCGGCGTCGGCCAGCGGTTCCGGACGTGGCTCGACGAGCGACGTCCCGACCTCGTCGGCCACTCCCGACTGTGGTTCACGATCTCGCTGGTCGCTCTGGCGCTGGCCATCGCGGGGCTGGCCTTCCGCGGGCTGCGATTCGGGGTGGAGTTCCAGGGAGGGCGCCTCGTGGAGTACTCGACCCAGAGCGCGGTAGCTCTCGACGAGCTGCGGTCGGAGCTCGCGGATGTCGGGTTCCCGCGGGCCGTGGTCCAGCGGACGGGAGACGGCAAACTCTCGATCCGAACCGGGCGCGTGGGCCCCTCGGAGGAAGGGCGGATCGAGGACGCCGTCAGGTCCCTCGGAGGCGCCCCCACGGTCGAGCGGGAGGAGTTCGTCGGCCCGACGATCAGCGGGGAGCTCCTGCGAAAGGCGGTGATCGCCCTCGTGATCGCGCTGCTCGTCCAGCTCATCTACCTGGCGGTTCGCTTCCGATGGACGTTCGGCGCCTCGGCGGTCGCCGCGATGTTCCACGACGTCGCCATCCTCCTCGGGATCTTCGCCTGGCTGGGGAAGGAGATCGACGGCGTGTTCCTGGCCGCGCTCCTGACGGTGATCGGGTACTCGATCAACGACTCGGTCGTCGTCTTCGACAGGATCCGCGAGCGCTGGGGCGAGCGCGCTCGAGAGCCCTTCGCCACCGTCGCCAACGACGCGTGCCTCCAGACGATCCCGCGGACGATCAACACGGGGCTGGGGGCGCTCTTCATCCTCGTCGCCCTCTACCTGCTCGGCGGGGACACGCTCACCGACTTCGCTCTCGCTCTGCTCATCGGGATCCTCGTGGGGACGTACTCGTCGATCTTCACCGCGACGCCGATCGCGGTCGCGCTCGAGAAGAGGGGGCCGGGCCCGCCCCCGCCGGCCCGCGCGAGCACGGTGGCGCCGGCGAGCCGAACCGCGCCGCCGCGACCGCGGCGGCCGGCGGCATCGCGGCAGAGACCGAGGAGCCGAAGGCGGCGGGGATGAGCGCCGGCCGCCGCACGCGACGCCCCCTACATCCTCGGCGACCCGGCCTCGCCCGACACCCTTCGTCGTTCGGGCATCGAACGGGCTCGCGCGCTCCTGTGCGCCCTCGACTCGGACGCGGCGAACGTCTACATCGCGCTGACTGCTCGCTCCCTCAACCCGGACCTGTTCATCGTGGCCCGGGCGGGGGAGCCCGGGTCGGCGGAGCTGCTGTTCCGCGCGGGGGCCGACCGCATGATCTCACCCTACGTGACGAGTGGGCGCCTCCCTCCGGCCCCCGGGTCGTCGACTTCTTCGAGGTGGTCGGCCTGGGTGGGAAGCGGGCCCGCCTCGACGAGCTCTCGGTCGAGGAGGGATCCCCCCTCGTGGGTCAAACCCTCGGCGAGGTCTGCGGCGACGCCGTGCCCCTGCTGCTCCAGCGTGGGAGCGGCCAGGTGTTGGCCAACCCGGACGGTCGCGAGCGCCTGGCCCCGGGGGACCTCCTCTTCCTGTTCGGGGAGCCCGCGGTCCTGCGGGCCATCGAGGACTCGGACGCGTGAGGCTCCTCGCGCCCACGCTGACGGTGGCGCTCCTCCTGTCCGCGTGCACGGGGGCGGCCCCCACGATCGAGGAGGTCACGATCGTGAACGGCACCGCCTATGACCTCGAGGTGGAGATCGCCGCCGAGGATGGGGACGCCTGGCTCCCGTTGGCGAGGGTCGGTGCCGGCACCGAGGGATCGGCGCTCGAGGTGATCGATCAGGGAGACGCCTGGGTGTTCCGCTTCCGTCACTGGGGCGAGCCGGTGGGGGAGGTCACGCTCACGCGGGGCGAGCTCGAGGAGGTTGGGTGGAGCGTCGAGGTGCCGGCGGAGATCGCGGAGCGCCTCGAGGACCTGGGGAGACCCACGGACGGATGAGACGCGCCCGGCTCAGGCGACCCGGGCGGCCGGTTCCGCGTCGCTCAGGAGCCGGACCGTGGCCCGTTCGATCGTCCCGTGGAGGCGCTCGAGGTCCTCGACCGGACCTCGGCCGCTCAGGGCGGGCCGGATCGTCTGGCCGCTGAGGAAGAGGTCGATCAGCCGCGGATCGATGTAGGACGCCCGGCACACGGCGGGAGTGTTGCCCAGGAACGAGGCCACGACCTTCACGGCCTCGGCCACCTGGCGCTTCCGTGCGGCCTTCGTCCCCCCCAGCTCCTCGTTCGCCCCCAGTGCCACGGCGGCCAGGAGGGTGCCCGACCACGTCCGGAAGTCCTTGGCCGAATGGTCGTCGCCCACGAGCTCCTTCAGGTAGTCGTTGACGTCGGAGGAGCGCAGGTCCGTCCAGCTCCTTCCCTCCCGGTAGGCGAGCAGCTCGGGGCCGCCGTTTCTCCGGCGCCGCAGCGTCCGCAGCACCGGGAGGACGAGCGGATCGGTCACCTCCAGCACGCGCCGGGCGCCGCCCTTGGCCACGTAGTCGAACTCCGCGCGATCGTCGCCCACCCTGACGTGCTCCTTCCGTAGGGTGGCCAGGCCGTAGCTGCCGTTCTCCTCCGCGTACTCCTCGGAGCCGATGCGGAAGAACCCCAGGTCGAGCAGTCGCACCGCGCACGCCAGCGCCCGCTCCCTGGGCATCCCCTCGAGGCGCAGGTCGCGCCGGACCCGCCTGCGGAGCGCGGGGAGCCGCTCGGCGAACTCGAGGATCCGGTCGAACTTTTGGCGGTCGCGCCGGCGCCGCCACGCCTCGTGATAGAGGTACTGACGCCTCCCGGCCGCGTCGGTCCCCACCGCCTGGAGGTGTCCGTTGTGCTCCGGGCAGATCCACACGTCCTCCCACGCGGGAGGGATGCCGAGCGATCGGATCCCCGCGAGGCGATCCGGGTCCGCGATCCTGCGACCGTCGGGGCCCAGGTACTCGAAGCCCCGCCCGCGGCGGCGTCTGGTGATCCCGGGCTCGGTGCTCTCGGCGCGCCGGAGACGGGGCATCGGTCGCTCAGGGCGCCGGAGGCGAGGTCGGCTCGCCGATCATCGCGCTGCGTCGTCGTTGGGGCATCCGCTCGTCTCCACGGGGTCGCCGGGTGCGAGGGAGTGATTCCTCGCCGGGGAGCGCCGCAAACACGGAGGCGCCGCCCCCAAGAGGGGGGCGGCGCCTCCGTCCCTTCCGTTCCCGTCGTTGGCTACGGGATGTTGCGCGTCCGCTCGCAGCTGATCCCGACGTCCCTGCCGGGTCCGCCGTTGCAGAAGTCGCGGCCGCCGCCGCCGTGGAGGCGGTCGTTGCCGCCCTGGCCGAAGAGACGATCCCTTCCGCCCTGGCCGAACACGAGATCCCGTCCGGCTCCGCCCTGGACCCGGTCGTTGCCGGCCCCGGCGCAGATCAGGTCGTTGCCACCGAGGCCCCGGATCACATCGTTGCCCCCGCGACCCACGATGACGTCCCTCTGGTTCGTCCCGATCAGCATGTCGTCCGCGGACGTCCCCCACATCGTGGCCTGCTGGCCGCGACAGGTGGGGATGTTCCCGGCGATCACGTTCTCCTGCACCTGAGGGTTCAGGCGTGGGAGATCGAGCGCCGTCTCCGCGCGCGGGTCGTTGAAGGCGAAGAGGTCCAGCGAACGCACGATGTCGTTGGCCCAGATGAACCCGTTGTACCAGTACGAGGACCACGTGTTCGCGGGGACGTCCGGCCCCACCCCGTTCACCGGTGAGTTCGCCTGGTAGAAGCCGATCTCCCTGGGGTTGGTCGGATCGGTGTAGTCGATCACCGACGTTCCGCCCGTGTACCAGGCCGACACGGTGATCCTCCGTCCGTCCGAGGTGGGGATCGTGTTGTAGTTGTGGGCGGTACACGTCCCCGGGGCCTGCCGCGCGATCTTGAACCGCCCCTGGAACTGGCCGTTCATCTTGTAGAAGTACATCGAGCCCTGACTGTCCGGCTCTCCGTCCTCGAGCTTGCAGCGATTCTCACCGCCGCCCCCGGCCTCGTCCTCGAACACGATGATCTTGCCGTCGTAGGAGAACGTGGCCGAATGGAACAGCGTGTCCACGTCGAAGCTGCGCACGCGGCGCAGGTACGTCGGCTGCCACGGGTTCGAGATGTCCCAGATAATCCCCTCGGCCCAGCACGCGCCGGCCGCCCGGTTGATCTCGAAGAACGTGTTGATGTCGTGACAGGCGGTGACGTCGAAGTACCTCCCGCCGATGTTGATGTGCGTCACGATCCCCGCCAGCGGCAGGGTCTGCTCCCGCACGTTCTCGTACACCCAGTTCGTGCCCGTCATGTTCGGCGCCCGGTCGGCGGCGGCCGCCGGGTCGGCCAGCGGGACGCGGATGATCGAGATCTTGTCGTGGACCCCGTTCGGCTTCGCCTCCCCCGGCTCCGGCTCCAGGCACTCGGTGCCGTCGTTCCTCACCCCGGCCGGGAAGTCGAAGGTCTCACCATCCACCTCGACGTCGTCCCGAGCCGGGATGCTCGTCGTGACGGCGCCCCCGCCGAGCGGGTACGAGGAGACCCAGATGTACACGTAGGTCCCGTCGTCCCCTGCGATCGTGTGGGTGTGGGAACCGCAGTCGGTGGGCACCGCGGCGATCTGCACGGGGTTCTCCTCGTCGTTGATGTCGAAGATACGAACCCCCTCCCACGAGTCCACGTTGCTCGCCGTGGTGTTGCCCTCCCCGCAGTCCGGACCGGCCTTGGGCGTGTCCACCGAGGCGAACAGCAGGTCGGCCTCCGGGTCACCGTCGTTGTTCCATACGGAGATGTCGAACTGGGGCCCCGGGCAGGACACATCGGCGATCACGTTGCTCGGATCGGCGATGTCCAGCGGGTTCGTGATATCGATGATCCGGAACCCGTTGTAGTCGGCCGCGTAGGCCCGGTT
>Ga0299913_10003334_pt1 | contig 13089 bp, 14 predicted proteins | sample RVTome_9_FD_201360 | JGI IMG/M metagenome (GOLD analysis project Ga0299913, IMG submission 201360) | Soil microbial communities from uranium-contaminated site in the Upper Colorado River Basin, Wyoming, United States - RVT155D38 (version 2) ... | reverse complement strand
GTGACGGTCGTCGGCACCGGGGCGCTGCCCGGGGGGAGCGTCGAGGTGGCGTCCCATCAGACCACGCAGTTCGCCACCGCCTTGCTCATGGCCGCGCCTCTGGCACGGGCCCCACTCCACATCGTCCCCAGCGGTCTGGAGGGTTCACACCGATACCTGGACATGACCTTCGAGACGATGCGTCGGTTCGGGGCGCGGGTCGATCGCACCGATAGGGGCTATCAGGGGTTCCCGACCGGCTACACCAGCATCGACCTGGAGATCGAGCCGGATGCCTCCGCCGCCGTCTACCCGATGGTCGCCGCCGCGATCAGCGGGGGACGGGTGACGATCGACGGTCTCGGGTCACGATCGATCCAACCCGACATGGAAGTGGCCGGCGTCCTGGCGACGATGGGTTGTGACGTCGAGCAGAGCGACACCGCCACCACCGTCGATGCCCGCGGTCGCCGGCTCCAGCCGATCGACGTCGACCTCTCCGGCTCGCCCGACGGTTCCCTTGCGGTCGCAATGGCCGCCCTCTTCGCCGCAGGCCCCTCCCGGCTCCGCGGCCTGGGCTCACTCCGCTTCAAGGAGTCAGACCGTCTCTCCGCACTGGCCAACGAGATAACCCGACTCGGCGCCGGGGCCCGAGTCGAGGGCACCGAGCTCGTGATCACACCGGCGGTGATGAGGCCTGCCCGCATCGCGACCTACGGGGACCATCGCATGGCCATGTCCTTTGCCCTGGTCGGTCTCGGTGTCCCCGGGATCGAGATCGCCGACCCCGAGGTGGTGGCCAAGACCTGGCCCGGCTACTGGGACATGATGGACGCGCTCTCGGAGCCGGACCGCTGATCTGACCACGCGCCTCATCGGCATCGCGCTAGGTTGTGGCGCACGGAGAGGGACGGCCCGGTCCCGCAGCCCCCATTGTCCGAATACCCCCATAGGACACCCTCAGGGATCGGGTCCCTTCTCCGCTCTGCCCGATAGGCTCATTCAGTGCATCGACCCGATCTCATCGTGACAATGGACGGGCCGGCGGGCACGGGCAAGAGCGCGGTGAGCCAGTTGGTGGCGGACCGCCTCGGGATCCCCCGTCTCGACACCGGCGCCTTCTACCGAGCCGCCGGTCTTGCCGCCCTGCGCACCGGCGTCGACCTCGACGACCACGCCGCTGTGGCCGATCTGGTGGCCAGGCTCCAGCTCGATCAGGTCGACAACAGGATGCTCATGGACGGCGTCGACGTCTCCGAGGAGATTCGCACCCAGATCGTCACCGAGGCATCCTCCCGGGTGTCTACCCATCCCGACGTCAGGGGGCTCCTGGTCGTCTACCAACGGGAGTGGGTGGCCCGCCACGACAACAGGGCGGTCGTGGAGGGGCGCGACATCGGCTCGGTCGTGTTCCCCGACGCCACGGTGAAGGTGTACCTCGATGCCAGGCCCGAGGTCAGGGCGAAGCGCCGCGCCGCTCAGACCGGAGAGGGGTACGACCAGGTCCTCGAGGAGCTACGGGCGCGAGACCAACGAGATTCGACTCGCCAGGCATCTCCATTGACCGTCCCCGACGGGGCTGTCGTCGTCGACACCTCCGACATGGAGGTTGGGGAGGTGGTCGACCGGGTGGTGGGGCTGGCGGTGGAGACCGGCTGATTCGGCCGATTGTGTCGGAGAAGGTTGGGGTTCTCGCCCCCCTACCATGACCCTATGAGTGTGGAGAGGGTTCTCGTCGCCCAGCCCCGCGGCTTTTGTGCCGGGGTGGAGATGGCGATCAAGGCCCTGACCTGGATGACACGGATCTTCGACGGTCCGGTCTACTGCTATCACGAGATCGTCCACAACGAGTGGGTGGTCAAGGCGTTCGAAGGCGTCGGTGTGGTGTTCGTCAACGACATCGACGAGGTCCCGGTGGGGGCCCCGGTGATGCTGTCGGCCCATGGCTCCGCCCCCGAGGTGGTCTCCGGGGCCGCCGCCCGCGCCGCCGTCGTGATCGACGCAGTGTGCCCGCTCGTGACCAAGGTCCACCATGAGGTCAAACGGATGGCCCGCGACGGGTTCGAGATCATCTACGTCGGCCACGAAGGACACGACGAAGCGGTCGGCACCGTGGCCGAGGCGCCGGCTTCGATCAGACTGGTCGAGCCGGAGACCGGTCTCGGTGAGTACCGGCCGGCCGACCCGGCCAAGGTTGCTCTCCTGGCCCAGACCACCCTTGGCGTGCATGAGTGGATGACGGTCATGGACGATGCCCGTGCTCGGTTCCCCGACCTCCAGATGTCGCGTAAGTCCGACCTCTGCTACGCCACGACCAACCGTCAGGAGGCGGTGCGGCAGCTGGCAGGCGAGTGCGACCTCGTGCTGGTGGTTGGATCGCACAACTCCTCGAACACCCAGGCCCTGGTTCGGGTCGCCCGCGAGAACGGGGTCGATGCCCACCGCATCGACGCGGCGGCAGACATCGAGGGTTCCTGGCTCGACGGGGTCGCCACGGTGGGGCTCACCGCAGGGGCATCGGCGCCCGACCATCTGGTCCAGGAGGTCATCGACCGTCTCGCCCCTTCCGCCGGCTTCGAGCTGTGGTCGACGATCGAGGAACAGGAGTACTTCCCGCTGCCTCCCCAGCTCCGGGCTTTCGTCACCACCCTTCAGACCCTGGTCGAGGCCGGGGTCACCGCGCGCCACCCGGGCCGGGACGGCTGGCTGCAAAAGGACCGGGAGTGGACGGCCACCGAGGCCCTCGACGTGGTCAGCGCCTGACCTCCGCCTCAGCCAGGCAGAATGGGCCCCAGTGAGCACACTCCCGGTAGTCGCCGTGGTCGGTCGCCCCAACGTGGGCAAGTCGACGCTCGTCAACCGGATCATCGGTTCCCGGTCGGCCGTGGTGGAGGAGATGCCCGGGGTCACCCGGGACCGCCGTGAGTTCGAGGCAGACTGGGCGGGACGGGATTTCGTCCTGGTCGACACCGGGGGTTGGGAGGTCAAGCCCTCCGGTGAGCTCAACGTCTCGATCCGGGAACAGGCGGAGGCTGCCGTCTCCGGGGCCGATGCGGTCGTCTTCGTGGTTGACGGGACCGCGGAGCTGACCGACGACGACACCGGAGTCATATCCATCCTCCGCTCGGCGAGCGTTCCGGTGGTGCTCGCCGCCAACAAGGTCGACAACGTCGCCCAGGAAGGGAACACCGACCGCTTCTGGGGTCTCGGCTTGGGGGAGCCTCACCCGATCAGCGCCTATCACGGCCGGGGAGTCGGGGAGTTGCTCGACGAGGTGGTAGCCCGCCTTCCCGAGCCGAAGGCGGAGGAGACACAGGACGAAGTCCCCCGGGTGGCCATCGTGGGCCGGCCCAACGTGGGCAAGTCGACGCTGCTCAACAAGCTGCTCGGCGAGCAACGGGTGATCGTCTCCGACGTGCCCGGGACCACGAGGGACCCGATCGACGTGGAGGTCGAGTTGGAGGGGAATCGGTACCGGCTCATCGACACAGCCGGGATCAGGCGAAAGCCGCAGATCAGTGAGGACTCCGACTTCTACGCGGTGTTGCGGGCACGGGAAGCACTGGCCAGCGCCGACGTGGCCGTCCTGCTGGTCGATGCCACCGAAGGGGTCACCCATCAAGACCAGCGCATTGCCCGCGAAGCGGTCGACGCCGGAGTGGGACTGGTCATCGTCCTCAACAAATGGGACGCCATCGACGAGGAGCAGCGCGAGCTGACGGAACGGTCGCTGCCCGACCGGTTCGGGTTCGTCGGCTGGGCCCCGGTGCTGCGCATGGCGGCCAAGACCGGGGCGCGGATGCAGCGGCTCCCGGGTGCGATCGAGGCCGTGATCGAGGCGCGGCGGACCCGACTCTCGACCGGTCAGCTGAACCGGGCGGTCCGGCAGTGGACTGCCGCCCATCCGCCCCCGGTGAGGAAAGGCCGACGCCCCAAGATCCACTACGTGGTTCAGGCCGGCACCGCGCCCCCCACCTTCGTGCTCTTTCTCTCCGGCGGAACGCTCGGAGATGACTACCTGCGCTTTCTGGAGAACCGGCTCAGGGAGGAGGCCGACTTCACCGGGAACCCGGTGCACATCGTCGCCCGTGCCGGGGAACGCCGATGAGTGAGCAGCACATCCCCGGCGAAGGGGAGCAGGAAGAGGTCAAGGCGCCGCTCAGCTTCAAGTTGATGATCGCCCTCACCGTGATCTATCTCGGCTGGAGGCTGATCGAAGGGATCGTCTGGATGGTGGACAGGCTCAGCTGAGCCGGCTCGCGCGGTTCGGGCCTGGCTAATCGTCCTCCCGGTTCTCACTCGACCCGAAGGTGACCTCGAGCCCGGTGGTCAGCGCCGCCATCTCGGCATCGTCGAGTCGGGCCTCGGAATGAAGGAGAGTGAAGACCCGGGGTGGCATCGACTTGTCACGAACCGTCTCCGCACTTTCGCTGCTCTCGTCGTCGGGATCCAGCCCCCATTCCGACCAGTTGGCATGGGCCCGTCCCCGGTCCACGTCCCGCTGCACCAGCCATGACACCGGTGCGATGTTGGAGTACCAGGGCCACTCGGTCTCGTTGGAGTGACAGTCGAAACAGGCCCTCACCGCCAGCTGGCGCGTTTCCTCGGAGTCCCAGGGTGGTTCGGCCTCGATCGGCGGGTTGGCATGGGCACGGCCATAGGGAATCAGTTGGATGCCGAGGACGAAGGCGGCGGCGACGATCAGGAGTGGCTTGCCAAGACGCCAGAGATTGCCCCTCCACGAGCCGCCTTCCCACTTGGCGCGCGCCGAGCCGACGATGAATCCCAGTGCGAACACCCCACCCAGCGCCAGCAAGCCAACAAGGACCCGGTTGAGTGACATTGCTGTTCAGATTATGGATCCCGTGGCGAGACACCAACCCGAAGGGGGATCACCGCTGCAATGCGCCCGGTCCGGGGAGAAAGGTGCCGGTTCTGTCGTCCCGGGCCCGCCCGCTCTCGGCGATTGCCGCGCCCCTGAGATAGGTCGCCACAATCGAGCCTCGGAACACACGCCCGGAGAAGGGGCTCCATCCTGCCTTGGACACGATGTCCTCGTCGCGGACTTCCCATCGGCCATCCGGGTCCACCAGGACGAAGTCGGCATCGGCGCCGACCTGGAGCGATCCTTTTCTCGGGGCGAGCCCGTAGCGCTCCGCCGGCGAGGCGGAGTAGAGACGCACAACGTCCTCCAGCTCGATCGTCCCGACCAGGGCGGCGTCGAGGAAGTAGGGAAGAGTGGTGTCGAGCCCGGGGAGGCCAAAAGGCGCGGTCCAGATGTCTCCCTGAGATTTCTGTTCCAGCGTCGAAGGTGCGTGGTCGGTGGCGATGTGTGAGTAGCCGCCGCCACGCAGGGTGGCCCACATCGAGGCGCGCTCTTCCTCAGATCTGATCCGCGCCGGCGGGGTGAACTTTCGCAGGGGCCCGTGCTCGACCACCTCCTCCTCATCGAGGGCGAAGTACTGCGGGCAGGCCTCAGCAGCGAGATCGGCCCCCTGGCCTCGCGCCATCGAAACGATCGCGGCGGCCACCGGATTGGAGACATGCGCCAGGGTCACCGCTGCGCCGTGAGCAAGTGCCAGCACCGAAACCGAGGCAACTGCCACCAGCTCGGCCTCTCGGGACCGCCACTCGGTGAGGAGGGCGGGATCCACCCGTCCGTTCTCTTTCAGTGTCTTCTCGGCCAGTGCGGTCAGCGACTCGTCCTCGCAGTGGACCAGCGCCCTGCCTCCGAGCCCGGCCAGTGTCCTCAATGCGGCGTCGACCGATGCGGCGTCGAGCCCGGGGACACCGTGAGTGGTGCAGGTGAACATCTTGAAAAAGGTCACACCCCCCTTCCACATCGCGGCCATGCCCAGGATGTCGTCGGGCCAGAGATGGGCGGCCAGCCCGAAGTCGACGTTGGCCCGTCCCTCGAGGTGAGACCGCTTCTCGGCCAGGTCATCTGGGCGCCGCACCGGGTGAGCGTGGGTGTGCTCGACGATCGTGGTCACGCCGCGGACGGCGGCGGCCCGGGTGCCCGTGGGGAAGTCCTCACGCTCGGTGGGGCCCGGGTCCATCAGATGAACGTGGGCGTCGACCATCCCGGGCAGGACGAGCAGCCCGGAGGCATCGATCACCGACCCTTCGCCCCCGATGTCACCGACGGCGACGATCCGGCCGGCGGAGATTTCGAGATCGGCCCGGCGTCTTCCCTCGGGGCTCACCACGAGACCGCCCTTTACGATGAAATCAGACTGCACTTCGATAGACCGGGTCCCCAATGGCATCGGCGGCGAGCCCGATGATCATTCTCGGTGTGAAGAATGGGGTGCCCGAGGACGGGTCATCAGGGCGATCGTTGGTCATGGGACTCCTTTCGAGGGCGACCCGAATCTAGAGCAGCAGAGACGCAGTCATTAGACAACACCTCCTCGAGGTTGCGCCCACGACGCAGAGATTCTGAGCTACAAGAGGGGGATCCGACGGTTTTGGCACTCAAAGGTCCGTGGTAAGTAATCGCTCTGTCCACCACAGACACTCCGGTCGTTGACGACGACGCCCACTCGAGACGTCCTGGGCCCGATTCTGACCCCCTCCAAGAGGGAAGCCGGATCTGGCTCTACGACCGCGAAGGCATGGATGCCCCGGTGAAGCTCGATTACTCCCTTCTGCCCGACCCTAGGGACGATCAGATGCTGTGGGCCGACGTCGATCTCGGTTCCGCGAAAGGCCTGGATGAGCTCTGGGAGAAGCTTGGAATAGCAGAGATAATCCCCAGCCTGGCGGAGCTCGGCGACCGCCCGAGGGTGGTTCGACACAACGGTCTCATCCAACTGAACGTATCCGCAGTCGGCGGCGGCTCCGAGTTCGAGCCGATGGCCCTGCACTGCCTGGTGGGCGCCAATTGGATCGTCACCCTGCATCAGGGCGAGCTCGACTTGGTCGATGAGTTCAACAAGCCCTTCCACGGCGACACACTCCTCGGCGAGCTCGATGGGCCCGCCTTTCTCTCGATGGTCCTCGACTGGCAGCTCGGTGGGTACTTCTCGGTCATCGAGGAGTTGCAGACCGACATCGACCACCTCGACGAGGCGCTACTGCAGCATTCGCCAAAGCAGGTGACCGACGAGGTGACACTGCTCCAGCAGTTGCAGGAACTGCGACGGCGGGTCAGGAACCTGCGTCAGACACTGAGCCCGCACCGCGAAGTGTTCGGGCTTCTCGGCCACCCCGAGTCCGACACCGTCGTCGGTTCGGATGCCGCCTCAGACTACGAGCGGCTGACGGAGCGGCTGCAACTGGCTCTGGACGCAGTGGACACAACCCGGGAGATGATCGTCGGGTCCTTCGACATCTTCATGACCCGCACCGCCCAAGCGACCAACGACATCATGAAGCGGCTGACCATCGTCTCGGTGCTGCTGCTCCCGGCCGGGGTGATCGCCGGGGTCATGGGGATGAACTTCAAGCTGGGCATCTTCGACCGGCCCTGGCTGTTTTGGGTGACTCTTGGTGTCATGGCGACCCTGGCCACCATCACCCTGATCGTGGCCAAGCGGCAGAAGTGGATCTGACCCCCGCCTGGGGAGGGTCGTTTGCCTGGTCCAGTGCCACGGCGAGCGCCACGACCAGAGAACGGCCCGACGCCCTCGAGTCCCAACACGTGAAACGCGTTCTCGGTGGGAGAAACTGTTGTCTGCTTCCAGAAATGAGAATGCGATGGGACGTGGCGGAATCATCTGGACGATCGTCGGCATGCTGCTCATCATCGCCCTGATCATCTACATCTTCTAAACCGCTCCGGGTAGGTCGGGGCAAGTGGGCTCGATTCCAGTCAAACCTCTCAACACACGCTCGAAAACCACCCCCAGGTCGAACCCCCTGGTCAGTGAGTCGGGCTGAGAGGATTTGAACCTCCGACCTCTTGACCCCCAGTCAAGCGCGCTAACCAAGCTGCGCCACAGCCCGAGTTGTGGATACCGAATCGTAGCCGCAGGGGCCGATCAGGAGGACGTGTCACCCTTGGTCGGGAAGGCAGCGCCTCGCCTCCTCTGCCTCGGGATACCCGGGAGGAGGGTTATCAGCCGCACCCGGCGCGGACTCCCAGTACTCCCGGGCCGTTCCGTCGGCCGGCTCGATCGGATCTCCCGACTCTCCCGCCGCCCACACCGCGGGCACACCCGACGGCATGTCCGGTGCCATCACAAGGGCACCGATCATGAGCGCGGGCCACCCCTCTGCGTTTCTTCGATGTTGCGCCACCTCGACTATGACAGCCGCTCCCAGTCCCATGTCGTTGTCGATCAGGCCGTCCTGAATCGTGACGACGAGATTCCTGGGCGCCTCCCGGCAGACCATTTTTCCTCCCCATGAGTTGTTCCCCCACTTCGAAAAGAAGTGCTCTATGAGAGATTCGGCATCTGGGCAGCCAAAACTTGAGCCATATTTTGGCAAATTGTTCCGATCGATCCGCGGTTAAGCGGGCTCCCTCGACTGCCGATCTGGTTGACGGAGGTCGATTTCGTTGCGGGACAAAACATTCAGGACTATCGGAGCCACCGCGGTGCTCCTCGGTATCGCCGTTGCCGCCGTGGCCCAGGCCGGGCCCGACCAGGAGGCGCCGACCGAGATCGCGGCCCCGGAGGGCACGGGTGGCTCGTCTCTCGACGCGGTTGGCCCGTCAACAACGGTCGATGAGCCGTTTCGGTATCGGGTCGGGCTCCTCGCCGGCATCTCGACCGACAACTTCTGGGAGTACATCGGTGCCGAGCCCACAGCCTGGAACGCCTATGTGCTGGGCCCGACCAAGCCGGCGCTGTACGGGATCGATCCCGCCGGCAGCGAGCTGATCCCCGATTTGGCCACCGGGGAAGTCGCACCCATGCCCGCAAAGGGCGCCGATGGATGGCAGGTGCGGATCGAGCTCGGACAACACCTGGCCTGGTCGGACGGTGAGCCGGTAAGCGCCTTCGATGTCGTCTACACCTTCGAGACGGCGCGCAGGCTCGGCCTGGAGGGCGGCTGGGGCGAGGCATTCGGTCCCCAGATCGAAGCGATGGTGGCCGAGTCGGCCACGGAGCTGAGGATCGACCTCTCGGAGCACCCCGGTCTGGGGGTTTGGCCCTACGGGATCGGGCTGGCGCCGATAATGCCCGCCCACGTCTGGGCACCGCGCACCGCCGACATCGACAACGCCACCGATCTGTATGAGCTCGACGGTGACGACGTGTCGGGCGGACCGCTTCAGATCACAACCATCACCGACGACTTCATCGAGGCAGTGGCCAACCCGGGCTACCCCGAAACCGAACCGGCCGGTGTCTCGTACACGGTGTTCGCCGGCGAGGCGGCCGCGGTCGCCGCGATGAAGAGCGGGGACATCGACGCCATCCTCGATCCCAACGGCCTGTCGGAGGTCGGATCGGCTGCCCTCGACGGGGCCGACGACGTCACCCTGGAGCGAAGCCCGGCCAACTCCGTCCGCTATCTCGGCTTCAACCTGACCCGGGCCCCGATGTCGGAGCCGGCGTTCCGCCAGAGCCTCGCCCTGCTCCTCGACCGTGAGGCCATCGCCGACGAGCTCCTTCCCGGGGGAGAGGCGGCATACACGATGCTGTCCCCGGCCAACGAACCGTGGTTCGACCAGAACCGTGCCGAATCGATCGCCGCCCCCTACCGCGAGGGCATCGCCTTGCGCCTGGAGTCCGCGCTGTCCCTCCTCCAATCGGCGGGCTACGAATGGGACACCCCGCCGACGCTGGTCGACGGCGTTCTGGGTCAGGCCTCGGGCCTCACCATCGCTGGTGCAGCTCCGGCTCCCCTCACCATCCTCACCCCGGGCGACGAGTACGACCCGGCCCGACACGACTACACGAAGCGAATCGAGGCGACACTCGAGCTGCTCGGGTTCGACGCGCGACCGGTGGTGACCGACTTCGACACGGTCGTCGACCTGGCCTTCAGCGAAGACGAGGCCGGGGCGCGCCAGTACGACATGTACGTGCTGGGCTGGACCCTGGGAAGCCCGGTCCGCCCCGACTACTACCGGTGGTTGTTCGCCACTGATGGTGTGGCCAACTCGACGGGGTACTCCAACGAGGAGCTCGACGCCCTCCTGGCCGGATACGAGGGCGCTTCCGACCCGACCCGGGCCAGGGCGGCGGTCTGGGACATGGAACAGATCCTGGCCCGCGACCTTCCCTACCTCATGCTCTACCACCCCGACATCGTCGAGGGGTACCGCTCCGACCGGCTCCGATTCGACCAGCATGCAGTGCTGGGCGGGATCCAGGGCCGACTCGGCGGTCTGGCCGACCTGCACCCGATGCCTTAGGACGGGTTGCACCGGGCGTCCGGCGGTTAGCCTGCGCGCCGTGACCGAGGGCAGGGCGAGCAATCGCATAATCACCATTCCCAACCTGGTCTCATTCGTCCGCCTCCTCACCATCCCGGTCTTCTGGTGGGTGCTCCTGGTCGAGGACAACGTGCCGGTAGCGGCGTGGATCGTCTTCATCGTGGGATGGACCGATTGGATCGATGGGTTCCTGGCTCGTCGACTCGACCAGGTGAGCGAGGTCGGAAGAGTCCTCGACCCGGTGGCCGACCGCCTGTTGATCGCCTCCGCCGTGGTCGGGGGGCTCATCGGCGGCGTGCTCCCGGTCTGGTTCGGCTGGGGTCTGATCGGGCGCGAAGTGCTGGTGGCCGGCCTGGCGCTCTATCTGGCGGTCAGGGGAGGGGGGACGATCGAGGTTCGCTGGCTGGGCAAGGCGGCGACCTTCGCTCTCTACGGAGCGATTCCGGCTTTCTACCTGGCTGCGGCAGGTGTCGCCGACTGGCTGATGGAGCCGACCGCCTGGTTCTTCGGGACCCTCGGCCTCGTCCTCTACTGGTACGTCGCCGTCCTCTACATCGGCGACAGTCGGGCGAAGCTCGCAGCGTTAGAGTCCGCACCCGACACCGAGGAGGTTTGATGCAGGTACCCGACGGTCTTCTCTACACAGAGGAGCACGAGTGGATCCTCCAGCTGGAGGACTCCATGGTCAAGATCGGGATCACCGATTATGCCCAGGACCAACTCGGTGACGTCGTGTACGTCGAGCTCCCCGAGGTCGGCAAGACGGTTGCCAAGGACGACGTTCTCGCCGAGGTGGAGAGCACCAAGTCGGTGGGAGAGGTGTATGCCCCGTTCGGGGGCACGATCGCGAGTGTCAACGAAGCGGTTTCGTCCAGCCCTGAACTGGTCAACCAGAGCCCATATGAGGACGGGTGGTTGGTGACGATGAGCGTGGATGGGGGACTCCCCTCCGAAGACCTCCTCGATGCGGCCGGGTACAGGCAGCTGACCGAGTAGAGCGGTCGACGGCTCACCAACCGCAATTACCTATCATCTCTCCCGATGACCGACGAGAGAGATCGAGCCGGGGGACAGCCCGAACCTCAGGTAGAGGTCGACGGCGACCCGACCATCGTCTACGTGCCGATCCAGGATCGGGCCGAACGCTTGAGCCGGGAGGAAGCATCGAGTCTCGACGGGGTGTCCGGGTTCGCGTTGATAGTCGAACGGGGCCCCAAGACCGGGATGACCTATCTGCTCCCCGACGGGAACACCACGGTTGGGCGTCATCCGGAGAGTGACATCTTTCTCAACGATGTGACCGTGTCCCGCCAGCATTGCCGATTCGTGGTGGACGACAGTGGGCTCGCGGTCGAGGACAGCGGCTCGACCAACGGCACCTATGTCAACGACGCCAGGGTCGACCAGGCCACCCTCAAGGCCGGGGACGAGGTCCTGGTGGGCCGATTTCACTTCGTCGTCGCGCACGGCGATGAGCGCTAGCCACGCCCTGAGCATCGGGGAAGTGATCAATCTCCTCCGCGACGACTTTCCCGACGTGTCGGTCTCCAAGATCCGGTTTCTCGAGTCACAGGGCCTGATCGACCCCGGCCGATCCGACAGCGGCTACCGCCAGTTCGACCAGGAGGACCTGGCCCGGCTCCGCTTCATCCTGCAGCAGCAACGCGACCACTTCCTTCCGCTCAAGGTCATCAAGTCCAAGCTCACTCTCTGGGAACGGGGCGAGGATCTCGCCTCCCGCACCGCCGAGCCCACGTCGAGTCTCGAATCGAGGGGTGAGCCGCTCAGCCGAGACGACCTGTTGCGTCGGTCGGGCCTATCACCCTCCGAGCTCGACGAGCTGATCGAGGTCGGCGTTTTGCGATCCCCGGGCGAGCCGGAGGTGTTCGCTCCGGACACCGGTATCGTCGCCACCGAAGCCAAGCGTCTCATGGATCAAGGTTTCGAGCCGCGCCATCTCCGAACCATCCGTCTCTCGGTGGACCGCGAGGCGGACCTGTTGCGCCAACTCGCCGCACCACTGCTGCGGGCCCACAACCCGGAGGCAAGGGCTCGAGCCAGAGACCTGCTCGAGTTGAGTGGGGGAGCGGTGCAGGCAATGCATCGCGCCATGCTCGAGGATGAGCTCAAACAACAGATCGGCTCATGAAGTACCTGCTCCGGGTCGTGGGACCCTTGACACTTGCCTTCTGCCTGATCGCCGCTCCAGTCTCGGCGGCTCCATTCACCTATCCGGCTCCGGTGCTCGAGGCCTTCCCGGCGCCCGACGCCCCACAGGTGACCGCGGCCTCGTGGATACTGTTCGACGAGGCCGCCAACGTCGTGATCGCCGAGCTCAACGCCGACCAGGAGCGGGCGATGGCCTCGGTGACCAAGATCATGACCGGGCTGCTCACCGTGGAGAACTCGTATCCGGCCGAGCCGGTGACCATCTCGGAGCGGGCGGCAGCGACCGGCGAGAAGGAGATCGACCTGGTGGCGGGGGAGACCCTCGAGATGGACGCATTGTTCAAGGCCCTGATGATCCACTCCGCCAACGACGCCGCCACGGCCATCGCCGAGCACATCTCCGGCTCGGTCGAGGAGTTCGTCGACCTGATGAACCGGCGTGCCGCCGAACTGGGTCTCACCCACACCTCGTTCGCCAACCCGCACGGGCTCGATGCCCCCAATCACTACACCACCGCCCGGGACCTGCTCGAGCTGGCCCGCGCCGCCATGGCCAACGAAGACTTCGCAGAGGTGGTGAAGGCCAAGATCCTGGTCTTCCCGCC
>Ga0299913_10003333_pt1 | contig 13090 bp, 10 predicted proteins | sample RVTome_9_FD_201360 | JGI IMG/M metagenome (GOLD analysis project Ga0299913, IMG submission 201360) | Soil microbial communities from uranium-contaminated site in the Upper Colorado River Basin, Wyoming, United States - RVT155D38 (version 2) ... | reverse complement strand
GACGTGGTCCGCGTCACCGCGGCCTCCGGCTCGCTCGGCGGGCTGGCGGCGGGCCGCCGGTTCGGCGCGGTCGGCATCGACGCCGAGGTCGACCGTGGGGAGCCTTCGGTTGCGGTGGTCGCGGGTGAGCCGCGCACCGTGCGTCGAAGGGTGAAGCTCGTGGGCGAGGCCTACTTCCCCCTGGACAGAGCCGGCGAGGGCGTCGTGGGGCTCGTCGGGCTACGCTTCAGCGAGTCGTCCTACTGGTTGAATCTCGGGGTCCCCTTCGCGGCCGGCGGGGGTGGGGCCGCCGTGTGGTTCCCGATCGTGGCCTTCGGCGTCGCGTTCTGAGGATGGACCTGTTCGACGGTACCCTCGCGGTCGCGCCATCCGGCGGCGCCCGGCACCGCGTCGCACCCGCCGGCGACGCGTACGAGGCGTTTCCCGACATCCAGCGACGGAACACGCTCCAGGCGCGTCTCGAGGTGCCGGCCTTCGTCCGGGCACTTCGCCTGCCGAGCCGCGCCGCCATCCTGGAGATCGGCTGCGGCCGGGGGGTCGCCCTGCCGGTCCTGCACCGGCTCCTGCGGCCGGCGAGACTGGTCGGCCTCGACATCGAGCCCGCGTTCCTACGCGAGGCGGAGGCCCGCGCCGCTGCGGCCGGCGCGCCGGTCGAGCTGGTCGAGGGAGACGCCCGCGTCTTGCCGTTCCCTACGGCGAGCTTCGATGTGGTGATCGACTTCGGGACGTGTTACCACATCGCCCGCGCCGGGCTCGCGGTCCGGGAGATCGCCCGCGTGCTCGCGACTGGCGGCGTGTTCGCGACGGAGACGAAGGCGGCGCAGCTGCTTTCGCACCCGGTGCGCACGCGGGGCCGAAGACTACCCCTCGCCACGGCGCCGGAGCTCGTGCCGCGGAACCACGCGCTGCTCTGGGCGAGCTACGTGCGCGCTCCGGCCCTGGCGCCGGAACGCTAGATGTGGATCGCGTGCCCGAGCGCTGCCAGCGCCGCCTCGGCGATCGACTCCGACAGGGTCGGGTGCGGGTGCATCGCGCGGTCCATCTCCTCGACGGTGGTCTCGAGGTGGCGGCCGACGATGAACTCGCCGATCAGCTCCGACGCGCTCGGACCCACGATGGTGGCGCCGAGCAGCTCGCCGTACTTCTTGTCGCGCACGATCTTGACGAAGCCCTCCGTCTCGCCGGCGGTGCGCGCGCGCCCGCTGGCGCTGAATGGGAACGTCCCCACCTGGACGTCGTGGCCCGCCTCCTTCGCCTTCTCCTCGGTCAGGCCGCACGAGGCAACCTCGGGGTGGCAGTACGTCACGTAGGGGATGTTGCCGTAGTCGATCCCGGCGTGCTCGTCGCCCGCGATGTGCTCGGCCGCGGCGACGCCCTCGTGCGACGCCTTGTGCGCGAGGAGAGGCGCCTTCGTCACGTCGCCGATCGCGTAGATGCCATCGGCGCTGGTTCGCATCTTTTCGTCGGTGACGATGAAGCCCTTCTCGGTCTTCACGCCCGCGGCCTCGAGCCCGAGGTCGTCGATGATCGGGGCACGGCCCACCGCGACGAGGACCCGCTCGACCTTCAACTCCTGCTGCTTTCCGTCGGCGTCCTTCACCGTCAGCGTCACGCCGTCCTTCCCGACGTCTGCCTTCTCCAGGCGCGCGCCCTCGAGCACGTCGATGCCGCGCTTCCGATAGGACTTCGCGACCACGGCCGAAGCCTCGGGGTCCTCGCTCGGGAGCACCCGGTCCAGCGCCTCGATGACGGTCACCTTGGTGCCGAAGGAGTCGTAGACGTCGGCGAACTCCATGCCCACGGCGCCGGCGCCGATGACGGCGAGCGTCTCGGGCGCCTTCTCGGGGAACACGGCCTGGTCGGAGGACCACACGCGGTCGCCGTCGATCTTCAGGATGGGCAGCGAACGGGGGCGCGAGCCGGTGGCGATGACGATGTGCTTGGCCTCGAGCGTGCGCTTCTTCGCGTCGGGTGCCTTGCCCTCGCCGTGCCCGGGCACCTTGCCGGGCTCGACATCGACCTTGCCGTTCCCGTCCAGGCGGGCCCAGCCGTACACGGTCTCGATCCCGTTCTTCTTGAACAGGTAGGCGACGCCCTTCGCGCCCGACGTGGCGACCTTGCCGGCGCGCTTGCCGGCCTGGCCGAGGTCCAGCGTCACGTCCCCGACCTGGATGCCGAAGTCCTTCAGGCCGCCGACCTTGCGCGCGTACTTGGCGCTCTCCAGCAGTGCCTTGGTGGGGATGCAGCCCCAGTTGTTGCAGACGCCGCCGAGCTCCTGGGCCTCCACGCACGCCACGCTCATGCCCAGCTGCGCCGCCCGGATCGCCGCGACGTACCCGCCGGGTCCGGAGCCGATCACCACCACGTCGAACTTGTCCGCCACGCCTGATCTCCTGTCGCTACATGACCATCATCATCGGATCCTCCAGGAAGTCCCGGAGGGTCGCGAGGAACCGTGCTCCCATCGCGCCGTCCACCACCCGGTGGTCGCAGCTCATGGTCACCCGCATGCGCGGGCGGACCGCGACCTCGCCGTCGACCACGACCGGCTTCTCCTCGACCGTGCCGATCGCCAGGATCCCGGCTTCCGGCGGGTTGATGATCGCGGTGAACTCCTGGATGCCGAACATGCCCAGGTTCGACACGGAGAAGGTCGCGCCCTGGTACTCGTCGGGTTTCAGCTTCTTCTCGCGCGCCCTCCCGGCCAGCTCGCGCACCTCGCGCGCGATGTCGGCGATGCCCTTCCGGTCGGCGTCGCGGATCACCGGCGTGATCAGGCCGTCGTCGATCGCCACCGCCACGCCCAGGTGGACCCGGCCGTAGCGCTCGATGGTGTCGCCCCGCCACGACGCGTTGACCTCGGGGTGGCGGCGCAGCGCCTCGGCGGTCGCCTTGAGGATGAGGTCGTTGACGGATGCCTTCTCGCCGTGCTCCTCGAGCCGCTCGTTGACGCGGCCGCGCAGCTCGAGCAGCCGGCCGACGTCGGCCTCGATCGTGAGGTAGAAGGTCGGGATCGGACCGATCGACTGCACCAGGCGTTTGGCGATCGCCTTGCGCATCTGCGACACCTTGACGGTCTCGTCGGCGGCCCCGGGCGCGGCGGGTGCCGCGGCCGGGCGGGCGGGGGCCTCTTCGGCGGCGCGCTCGATGTCGTGCTTGACGATGCGGCCCCCGGGTCCGCTGCCTTGGATCGACCGCAGGTCTAGGCCCTGCTCCTCGGCCAGCCGGCGAGCGAGCGGGGAGGCACGCAGCCGCCCGTCGTCCGGCCGCTCCGCCCCGTCCTCCTCACGCGCGGCGTCCGGGCGGGCGCCGGCCTTCCGCACCGCCTTCTTTCCAGGGGCCTTCTCGGCGCGCGCCTCGGGCTCTTCCGCGTCGGCGTCGTCCGGTTGGGCGTCGGCGTCGTCCGGTTGGGCGTCGGCCGCGTCGCCGGCCTCGCCCCCGGCCGACCCGTCCCCTCCCTCGGCCTCCTCCTCGTCGCCTTCCGCGGCGGCCTCGCCCTCGCCCTCGTCCTCGCCCTCGCCCTCGTCCTCGCCCTCGCCCTCGTCCTCGGCGTCGCCGTCCGCCGCGGTGGCCCCCGCCCCCTCGACGAGGTCCGAAATGTCCTCGTCCGGCTCGCCAATGACGCCGATGACGGTGCCGACGGCCGCGGTGCCGCCCTCGGGGATGAGCTGCTTGCGCAGCACCCCCGCTCCGCGCGCGACCAGCTCCATGGTGGCCTTGTCGGTCTCGATCTCGGCGAGGATGTCCCCCTCGGTGACCTCGTCGCCCTCGGCCTTGAGCCAGGTGACGAGCTGCCCTTCCTCCATGGTCGGGGAGAGCGCTTCCATGTGGACCTTGGTGGCCATGCTTCGGTCAGCCTCCCGTTCGCTTCGGAGCCGGAGTTCCCTTCGGAGCGCCCCGCCCGGAGGCCCGCGCCGCGGCCCGGCTCACCCGCCGCCTCGCCGTCCGCCTGCTCACCGGTACAGCACCCGGTTGCACGCCTCGACGGTGCGGTCGACGCTCGGCTTGGCGAGCTTCTCGAGCTCCTTGCTGTAGGGCATGGGCACGTCCACTTGATGCACGCGGAGCAGCGGCGCGTCCAGCCAGTCGAAAGCGCGCTCCTGCACCTGCGCCACGATCTCCGCGCCGATCCCGCTGTAGCCCCAGCCTTCCTCGAGGTAGACCGCGCGGTTGGTCTTCTTCACCGACGAGACGATCGCGTCGATGTCCAGCGGCCGGAGCGAGCGCAGGTCCACGACCTCGGCGTCGACCTCCTCCTTCGCGAGCCGCTCGGCCGCCTGGAGCGCGATGTTGATCATCTTGCCGTGGGTGAGGATGGACACGTCGGTGCCCTCGCGCTTCACTTCCGCCGTACCCAGCGGGATGACGAAGTCCGGGTCGTCGGGCACCTCCCCCTTGAGCGCGTACAGGAGCTCGCCCTCCAGCACGAGGACGGGATCGTCGTCGCGGATCGCGGCCTTGAGCAGGCCCTTCGCGTCGCGCGGCGTGCCCGGCACCACGACCTTGAGGCCGGGGAAGTGCGCGTACGAGGCCTCGAGCGCCTGCGAATGCTGCGCCGACAGCTGGAGCGCCGCCCCCGTGGGTCCGCGGAACACGATGGGGCAGGAGAACTGGCCGCCGGTCATGTAGTGGAGCTTGGCGGCGCTGTTGATGATCTGGTCGTTCGCCAGGATCGCGAAGTTCCAGGTCATGAACTCGATGACCGGCCGCAACCCGACCATGGCCGCGCCGATGCCGAGGCCCGCGAAGCCCAGCTCGGTGATCGGCGTGTCCACGACGCGCTCCTCGCCGAACTTCTCGAGGAGACCCCGCGACACCTTGTACGCGCCGTCGTACTGGCCGACCTCCTCGCCCATCAGGAAGACGTCCGGGTCGCGCTCCATCTCCTCGGCGAGGGCCTGGTTGAGGGCCTCGCGGTAGGTGATCTCCGCCATCAGGCGTCGTCCTCGCCGGAATCGTCGCGCGCGCCGACCTCGCCCGAATCGTCGCGCGCGTCCGAGTCGCGACCGCCGAGCGCCGGGTCGGGCGCCCCCACTCCCTCCAGGAACAGGGTGCCGCCCGGGTTGATCTCGGCGTACACGTCGCGGTGCAGCTGCTCGGCGGGCGGCGGCGGCGAGTTCTCGGCGAACTCGGACGCGTCGTCTACCTCCTCGCGCACCTCGACGTCCATGGCCTCCAGATCCTCGTCGGACAGCAGGTCGGCGCCCTTGAGCTGGTCGATGTAGGTCTTGATCGGGTCCTCCTGCTTCTCCTCCTCGACCTCCTCCTTGGAGCGGTAGACCCCGTGCACGGGATCCGACATCGAGTGGCCCATGAAGCGGTAGCAGCGGGCCTCGATGAGGGTGGGCATGGACTCCTCCCGGGCGCGCTCGATCGCCTCCTCGACCGTTCCGCGCATCTTCAGCACGTCCATGCCATCGGCGACGGCGGAGGGCATCGCGTACGCGCACGCCTTCTTGCTGATGTCGTAGAGCGAGGAGGCGCGCTCCCAGGCCGTGCCCATGCCGTAGCGGTTGTTCTCGACGATGTAGACGACGGGGAGCTTCCAGAGCGCGGCCATGTTCAGCGATTCGTGGAACGAGCCCTGGTTCACGGCGGCCTCGCCCATGAAGCAGACGCAGACCTGGTCGCCGCCGCGGTACCTGATGGCCCAGCCGACGCCGGTCGCCATGGGCACCTGGCCGCCCACGATGCCCCAGCCGCCCAGGAAACGGCGCTCGGCGCTGTACATGTGCATCGAGCCGCCCTTGCCCCCGGAGCTGCCGTCCACCCGGCCGTACAGCTCGGCCATCACCTCGCGCGGCGTCATGCCCCGGACGATCGCCTGCACGTGGTCGCGGTAGGCGGTCATGACGTAGTCGTCGTCGCGCAGCGGCGCGAGCGCGCCCACGGCGACCGCCTCCTGGCCGATGTAGAGGTGGCAGAACCCGCCGATCTTGCCCAGCGCGTACGCTTCGGCGCTGGCCTCCTCGAAGCGGCGCCCGAGCAGCATCAGCCGCAGCATCGACAGGTGCTCCTCGCGGTCGTAGCGCTCGATCGCGGATTTCGCCATCAGGCCGGCCTGCGCACCGGGTCGATCTGGACGAGCCCCGGAGGCACGGGCCCGGTGGCCGCCCCGGCGCCGTTCGCGGACAGGATCTCGGCGGGCGCCGGGACGTCGGCTTCGAGGATGTCGTGCAGCTCCCCGACCTCGCCCGCCTGCACCGTGCGCGCCTGCGTCTCCGCGTGGTAGCTCGAGCGTACGAGCGGGCCGGACTCGACGTGCCGGTAGCCCATCTCGGCCTCGCCGACGCGCTTCCACTCGGCGAACTCGGCGGGGGTCACCCAGCGCGCCACCGGGGCGTGGTGCTCGGACGGCCGCAGGTACTGCCCCAGCGTGAGGATGTCGACGGAGGCCCTACGCAGGTCGAGCATCGCCTGGCGGATCTCCTCCCCCGTCTCGCCCATGCCCAGGATGACGCCGGACTTGGTGAGCATCGAGGGGTCCATGAGCTTGGCGGCGCCCAGGTAGGAGATGCTCCGCCAGTAGCGGCCGCCCGGGCGTGCCCACGGGTGCAGCCGCTCGACCGTCTCCAGGTTGTGGTTGAGGATGTCGGGGCGGGCATCGACCACCGCTCGCAGCGCGTCCTCGTCGCCCTTGAAGTCGGGGATCAGCACCTCGATGGTGCAGCCCGGACGGGCCTCGCGGGTGAGGCGGATGGTCTCCGCGAAGATCGCGGCGCCGCCGTCCTCCAGCTCATCCCGGTTCACGCTCGTGACGACGACGTGCTCGAGCTCCAGCTCGGCGACGGCCTCGGCGACGCGGCGGGGCTCGTCCCAGTCCAGCTCGGTGGGCATGCCGTGCGCGATCGCGCAGTACTTGCACGCCCGGGTGCACACGTCGCCCAGGATCAGGAAGGTGGCGGTCCCGGCCTCCCAGCACTCGCCGATGTTGGGGCAGCCCGCCTCCTCGCAGACCGAGTGGAGCCGCTGTCCCCGCATCAGCTTCTTGAGGCGACGGTAGTTGTCGCCCCCGGGCGAGCGGACCTTCAGCCAGGAGGGCTTGCGCGCGCCCATGGGGAGCGGCTCCTGGCCCTCCAGGACGGGAAGGCGCGCCGTGCCCTTGGACTTGACGATGCCCGTGTCCTTGCCGGCGGGCGCCCAGCCCGCCGGTGCGTCGGTATCTCTCGTCATCTATTCGCCCAGCCAGCGTCGATTCGTAGCCCGAAAACATAACCGATCCGGCAACCCCGCGCGTGCGACGCTCCGCCGGCCGCGGGGCCTGCCCGCGGCAGGCCGGCAGCGACCTTTCGGCACGCGCGCCTTCGCGCGCGGAGGCGCCTCGGGGATTTCAAGCGCTCACGGCGATGCCCAGCTCGCGGCGCAGGGCTTCCCGCAGCTCGGGCAGGCGGTGGCGATAGCCGCGCGCCAGCAGCTTCGCCGGGTAAACCGGCGTGCTCGCGAGGATCGTCTCTTCGGCCATCCCGCCCGGCAACAGCTTCGCGACCGCCTCCGGCACCCGCACGAACGAGGGCCGGTCGAGGACGTCGGCGACCGTCTCGGTGAACGTTTCCTGGGTCGTCGGCTCGGGCGCGACCACGTTCACCGGTCCCTCGATGTCTTCGTTCTTGATGAGAAAGCGGACCACGCCCGGCACCTCGTGCAGCGCGACCCAGGCGAACGCGCCATCGCCGCTGCCCACCTTGCCCCCGAGACCCACCCGGAAGGCCGGTAGCATCGCGGCGAGAGCCCCCCCTTTGCCGCTCAGCACGATGCCGAAGCGCAGATGGACGACGCGGATGCCGGCCTCCCGCGCCGGGTCCGCGGCGGCTTCCCATTCGCCCGTGACGTCGGCCAGAAAGCCGTCGCCCTGGGGCGAGTCCTCGGTGAGCCGTGCGCCGGGCGGGCGGCTTCCGTAGTAGCCGATGGCCGACGCGCAGATGAGGACGGCGGGCGGGTCCCGGAGGCTGGCGAGGCTTTCCGCAAGAAGCCGGGTGCCCTTCACGCGGCTCTCGCGGATCCGCTCCTTCGTCTGCCTGGTCCACACCTGGAACAGCGACTCGCCGGCGAGGTGGACGACGGCATCGTGACCCTCGAGTCCCTCCTTGTCCACGACCCCTTCCGCCGGGCTCCAGAAGACGTTGTCCCGCTCGCCGGCGCTGGCGCGGTCGCGCACGAGCTGCCGCACGGCGTGCCGGAACTCGCGCAGCTCGTGGACGAGCTCGGTGCCTACGAGGCCGGAGGCGCCCGAAACCGCGATCCGCTTCGTCTCCATCCGGTTCATCCCTCCCGTCTCGCCCGTATTCCGGCGTTGTAGGCCCGGACCATGACGCGCGTCGCCTCCGCCGGATCGTCGGTGATCACCAGGCGGCCCACGTCGGCGTCCTTGATGTGGGCGGAGCCGAGCATCGTCCGGCGCAGCCAGTCGACCAGGCCGGCCCAGTACTCGGAACCGAACAGCACCACCGGGAAGATGCGCGACACCTTGCCCGTCTGGATCAGGGTCAGCGCCTCGAACAGCTCGTCCATCGTACCGAAGCCGCCGGGGAAGATGATGAACCCGTCCGCGTACTTCATGAACATCATCTTCCGCACGAAGAAGTAGCGGAAGTTGATCTCCACCCTCACGTAGGGATTCGAGCCCTGCTCGAAGGGCAGCTCGATGTTGCACCCGACCGAGGTCCCGCCCACGTCCACGGCGCCCCGGTTGGCGGCCTCCATGATGCCGGGCCCGCCCCCGGTGATCACGCCGAAGCCGGCGCCAGCCAGCGCGGCCCCGGTCGCGCGCGCCGCCTCGTACATCGGGTGGTCCTCCGGCGTGCGGGCGCTGCCGAATACGCTCACCGCGGGCCCCAGCCCCGCCAGCGTGTCGAAGCCCTCGACGAATTCTCCCATGATGCGAAACACGCGCCACGTATCGGTGTGGACGAACGCCGGCGGCACCTCCTCCCGCTCCAGCAGCCGTTCGTCCTCCGTGACGCGGACGTGCCGGCCGAAGGGATGCAGCGCTTCGGAGCCCTCGCCGTCCACGGAGTCCGGCAGGGGCTCGGGGGAGCGCGCCCCGGGTGGCGGCGCGAGGTCGTCGGAACCTCCTGCCGTCGGGCGCGGGGTACGTTTGTCGGCCATGCCATGAATCCCGGGATGCGTGGAGACGGGACGCGCGCGGCGGCCGCGTCCCGCCGAAACAGGGCGCCCGCTCGGGGTGCCGGCGAACGAGCGGGCCGCCCGGACCGAGCTTCCACGCGAGGGGCACCCGACGCAAGGCGCGGTGTCGCGCGCCGCGGCCGCGGGCTAAGCTAGCGCGCCATGAACGGGATCGACTGCCCCCGCTGCGGCGCCTCCGGGGGAGGCGCCTTCTGCCCCTCGTGCGGCGCGGGTCTCCAGCCCCCGCCGTGCCGGGCGTGTGGCGCCCAGCCGCCCCCCGCGGCGCGCTACTGCACGGCGTGCGGACGGCGCCTCGTCGGCCGCCTCCGCCGCGTCCATCCGGGCGTGGCGGCCGTGGGCCTCGGATTGGCTCTCATCGCCGCGGCCGTGCTCCTGCCGACTCGCGGCGGTGCGCCGGTGACCATCGGCCCGGAGGCCACGGAGCCGCCGTCCGCGCCGGCGGCCGGTGGCTCCGGGGCGCCGGCGCTGTCCGGCGACATGCGCGCCAACGCCGACGGGCTCTTCGACCGGATCATGCGCGAGCTCGCCGCGGGCGACACCGCCCGCGCCCGGTTCTTCGTCCCCATGGCGGTCGATGCCTACCGCATGGCCGGTGACCTGGACGCCGACGGCCTCTTCCACCTGAGCCTGGTGCATGCGATCGGCGGCGACCACGCGGCGGCCCGGCAGGCCGCCGGGCGCATCCTGTCCGGGGACCCGAACCACCTGCTGGGGCTCGCGGCGGCGGCGGCCGCGGCGGAGGGCGAGGGCGACGCCGAAGCCGCGCGGGCCTACCACCGGCGCTTCCTGGAGGCGCTGCCGGCCGAGCGCGACCGCCCCCTCCAGGAGTACCGGGACCACGCGCCCATCCTGCCCGGCTACGAGGAGGCGGCGCGGGCGGCCCTGGAGGGGTAGGGCTGTCAGCCGGAGTTGCCCCGTCAGCTTCGGGGTCGGCTCCGTCAGCTCGCCGGCGGCGCGCCCCGGCCTCGCAACGCCTCGAACAGGAGCGGGAACGTCGCCCGGCTCTGGCCGCGGTACTGGGGCCGGAACCCGAATAGCCAGACCTCGCCCGCGCCCACCGGGACCACCGCCAGGGCGCCCGCGCCCGCGACGTATTCCGTGCCGAGGGCCCAGCCGCTGAGCAGGGTCCAGTCGGGGTCGTAGCGGGCCAGCATCCGCACCTCGGGCGACGTCGAGCGCAACGCCATGCTGCCCCGCTCGAACCAGGCGGCCGTGCGATCCGGCACGCCCAGCGCCGCCGCGAGGTCCGGGTCCACCCGCAGGCCGAGGATCGACCCCGGGATGTAGAAGGTCGAGCTGGCCAGCCCGCCGACTCCGTCGCGGACCGGCAGGCTCAGCTCCGCGATCGCGTACTCGGACGCCTCCTCCAGCGCCACGAGGCGCCCGCCGCCCTCGACGAACGCCCGGACGGCGGCGGCGCCGTCGTCGCCGAGGCCGCCGGCGTAATCCGGGAAAGTCTCGCCCTCGTCGTGTCCCTCCGCGATGTCGTCGCGCCCTTGCGACGGCAGCAGGAGGACGTCGGCCGAGGCCAGCGCCCCCGCGCGGATGTCCGCGTCCACGACGTTCCGGTACGGGACCCCGTACGTGTCGAGCACCCAGCGCGTCCATCCCTCGTCCATCGACGCGTCGTGACTGCGGTAGACCGCGATGCGGGGCCACGGCTCGCCCTCCAGCGTGCCTCCGGCGGCGGCCAGCACCTCGCGCGGGTCCTCGGAGCCCTCCAGCGGCGGTCCCAGGGCGGCGGGGTCCAGCCCCCCCTCGACCGCCTCCGCCGGGTAGGCTTCCACGCCGAGCAGCAGCGGGAGCGTGTGGGCGGTGACGTCGTAGGGGGGACGCGGCGGGCCGCCGGGGTACTGCCGCAAGTCGGGGTAATCCTGCCGCTCGAGGACGGCCTGGGCGAACGACGCGTAGGGCTGCCGCATGGGCACCACGTACGTGCCCTCCGGGAACGAGCGGCCGGCGGCGCCGTCCGGGGAAGGGAATCCGGCCACGTCGCCGCTCGGGCCGGTCGCGCGGAGCGGCCGCGCGGAGCGGTGCACCTCCACGTCCGCCACCCGCAGGATGCGGAGGAGCTCGGCCACGGAGGCGGGATCTCCCTGGTCGGCGGGGATCAACCACGCCTCCGGCCACGCTTCCCAACCCGCGACGGCGCGCTCGCCTATGCGAAGGAAGTTGCGCAGCCACAGCGCGCGGTTCGCCGCGGCGTGGTCGAGCAGCGCCATCGCCCCCGACTCCATGTAGCCGACGATGTCGGCGAGTCGCCACGCGCCTCCCGGCCACGGGTCGGAGAAGTTCCAGCTGGGCTCCTGCGCGTGGAAGTTGCGGCCCTGCGTCAGCGTGTCGAACGGCAGCTCGATCGGGCTCGCCAGGTTGGCCGACGCGGTCTCGCTCAGGATGCGCGCGCCCGCGTGGTAGTGCTGGTAGGCGCGCGCGGGCGTCCAGGCGTCGTAGGTCGCGTTCACGACCACGCCCTTCTTGCCCTCCGTGCCCATCCTCCAGGCCATGTGCGTGCCGAGGTCGTTGATGGCCTGGATCAGGAGCGGGTCCACGTTGGGCTCCACGGGGTCGATCCAGGGCGGCAGGAAGAAACGCGATCCCAGCGTGCCCTGCTGATGGATGTCGTGGACGATCTGCGGGTGCCAGTCGTTGTGCGCGTGCTCGATCGCCAGCCGCGTCTCGGCCTGCGTGAAGGCGTACCAGTCGCGATTGTTGTCGTGCCCGACGTAGTGGTGGTAGAGGAAGGGCGGCGACGCGCCCTCCCACGGATGCCCCACGGTACGCTCGTACCAGTCGACCACCAGGTCCACGCCGTCCGGGTTCAGCGACGGGACGAGCAGCAGTATTACCTCGTCCAGGATGCGGCGCTCGCGCGCGTCTTCGGAGGTGGCCAGCCGGTACACGATGGACATCGGCACCTGCGTCGCGCCGACCTCGGTCGAGTGGATGGAGGACGTGATCAGGACGATCGCGCGACCCTCATCGAGCAGCGCCTCGACGTCTTCGCCTGGGCCGATGGTGCGCGGGTCCGCCAGCATGCCCTGCACCTCGCGCACGCGGTCGAGGCGCGCGAGGTTCTCCGGCGAGGAGATCGTCAGCATGACGAACGGGCGGTCGAGCGTGGTGGGGCCGAGCGTGTCCAGGAGCACGCGCGGGCTCGCCTGCGCGACGGCTTCCAGGTAGGCCGTGACCTCGCCCCAGTCGGCGAGGCGCCGGTCGGCGCCGACCTCGTGGCCGAGAAACGTCGCGGGGTCCGGCACCGCGCCGTCCTGCGCGCCTACGGGCGCAGCGGCCACGGCGGCCAGCGCCAGGCAGGCCGCCGCCGCACCCGCTCGTCCTATCCCGCCGTTGCGCCCGCACCTGTGCGCGCGTCCCACGGAGCCTTCGGGCGGTTTCGACAAGCGGGATGGGGCGCATCGGGCGCTGCGTTCCATGGGCTTCCCTGGGTTCCCGGGTTTTCGGGGACGTGAAGCGGCGGCGGCACGGTAATACCGGGGGTCGGTGGCCAACAACCGCCCCGGGTGTTCCATTCGGAACGGCGTTCGATCGACGGCCCGCCGGAGACGCGCGAGAAGGAGCGGAGGAACCTGCATGACGGGCACGGAGCGCAGGCCACGGCGGTCGCGGCGGACCGCGCACGGCGCGGCAACGTTGGCCGTGGCGCTCGCCGCGCTGGGGGCCGGCGTCCCCGCGGACCTGCGCGAGGCGCTGGAGACGATCACCGAGCGCGACCTGGACGCCCACCTCCGCTTCCTATCGTCCGATGAGCTGCGCGGCCGGGCGCCGGGCACGCCCGGCGGGGAAGCGGCCGCCGCGTACATTGCGGCGCAGTACGCGCGGGCCGGGCTGGAGCCGTTCGGAGGGGACTTCCAGCAGCGCTTCGACGTGGTCGGGACCACCACCGACCCGGACCGCTCCTCCCTCGCACTTCTGCCCGCGGGCGGCCCGG